>Ga0315278_10004587_pt1 | contig 12475 bp, 10 predicted proteins | sample YL17G06_0_MG_FD_203880 | JGI IMG/M metagenome (GOLD analysis project Ga0315278, IMG submission 203880) | Sediment microbial communities from Yellowstone Lake, YNP, Wyoming, USA - YL17G06_0 | ecosystem: Environmental > Aquatic > Freshwater > Lake > Sediment | place: USA: Wyoming | collected...
ACGATGAACTCGTCGGCGAGCTCGCGGACGAAAGTCCCGAGGAGCTCGTCCTCTTCCCGAGCGATCGTGGCCAGCCGGGCCAGGTGGACGACGATCCGGGGCTCGTAACGGCAGCCGAGTTCGGGCAGAAGCTCGGCCCGGATGCGGTTGCGGAGGAAGCGGCGGTCGAGGTTCGACGCGTCCTCGCGGAACGGGATCCCTTCGGCCGCGAGCCAGGCACGGAGGTCCGGCCCGGGAATGTCGAGGAGCGGCCGGACGACAGGACAAGGCCCGCCCGCGACGACAGGCGCGATGCCGGCCAGCCCGGAAAGGCCCGTCCCGCGCATCAGGCGCATGAGGACGGTCTCGGCCTGGTCGGTCATGGTGTGGCCCGTAGCGATCTTCGTCGCTCCAACCCGGGCCGCGGCCCGGCGCAGGAAATCGTAGCGAAGATTACGGCCGGCTTCCTCGAGGTTGATCTTTTTTTTCGCCGCGTGGGACCTGACGTCGGCCGACTCCGAGACGAACGGGAGGGTCCAGCGCCGGGAGAGGGCGCGGACGAAGCATTCGTCCTCGCCCGCCTCGTCCCTCAGCCGGTGGTTGAAGTGGGCCAGGTGGATTTCGAGGGGCATCTCCTCTCGGAGCTTCAGGAGAAGGGCGACGAGGGCAACCGAATCCGGACCGCCGGAACAGGCGGCGAGTACCCGGTCGCCGGGGACGATCATCCCCCGCCTTCGGACCGCGGTCCGGAAGGCCGTGAGGAGCCGCACCGCGGGTCGTCGCTGGGCCATGGCCGTCACTCGTTCATCGGGGCGAAATCGTAGAGAAATAGCGGCGGAGGGACTTGAACCCCCGACACTGCGGATATGAGCCGCATGCTCTAACCAACTGAGCTACGCCGCCACCGGAGAGGAATTCTAGCGGAATCGACCCCCTAAGTCAACGAAGGGCCTCGGGCATCGTCTCCGTCCGCGCGGTGATACGTTCGCTGCCACCAACCCTTTTTTTTAACTGGGTTGGTGACGCTCAGTATGAACCCTGCGCATATCCCCGGGCTTAAGGCCGGGGAATCGAATGGGTTTATTCTTAACGTCGTCATAGGCCGGATCCGGCCTATGGCGGCTAAATCCCCGCTTTATGCTACCGAAGACGATGGCCCTCGGCCCTAAGCTTAAAGGCCACTTCAATAGTTGCGAGGATTTTACTGATAGACGGCGGCTTCGGGCTCTTTCTTAAAGGAGAAGCGGCCGTCGCGGAAGAGCTTGATGCAGGCGTCGACAACGCGGGTGTCGTAGCAGATGCCCCGGCCTTTGCGGGCCTCCTCCAGCCCCTTCTCGAGGCCAAGGGCCGGCCGGTAGGGGCGGAGGGCGCAGATGGCTTCGACGACGTCGGCCACGGCCAGGATCCGGGCCTCGGGCAGGATGGCGTCGCCGACGAGTCCCTCGGGATAGCCCGAGCCGTCCAGCCGCTCATGATGCTGGAGGATGATGTGGGCCACGGGCCAGGGAAAGGCGATGTCCTTGACGATCTCGTAGCCGACCCGGGGATGGTCTTTGATGAGCTTGAATTCCGTCTTGGTCAGGCGGCCGAGCTTGGTCATGATCTCGGTCGGCACCGCGATCTTGCCGATGTCGTGGATGATCCCGGCGAGCCGGAGCCCCTCTATCTTTTCCCAGGGCATGTTCATTTCCTGGGCGATGGCCACGGCCAGGCTGGATACCCGGTGCTGGTGTCCGGCCATGTAGGGATCCCGGATTTCGAGGGTCAGGGACATGGCCTTCAACGCCCCCTCGAGGGCCTTTTCCTGCCGGTCGAGGCTGCTCTGGAGGCAATCCTCCGAGCGGCGGGTCTCCAGGACTTTTCCGTTGAGCTCGTCGTTCGCCTGGGAGAGCGCCTCGGTTCTCTTGTCGACCTGGCGGTCGAGCTCGATCCTGGCCAGCCGCAGCTCCTTCTCCATGCGGAGTCGCTCGGCGGCGTCCTTGTCCATCTGGACGGCCCGTTTCGCGGCGTCGTCCTCGAGAGAGCGGTTGCGGAGTTCGAGCTGGCGGAAGGTTTTCTCCAGCCCGTCGACCATGGCGTTGAAGGTCCTGGCCAAGAGCCCGGCCTCGTCCCGGCCGTAGACCCGAGCCCTCTGCTTGAGGTCGCCGTTGGCCAGCCTCTCCGCGGTCCGCGTCATCTGGACGATGGGCCGGGTGATCATGCCGCCGATGAGGAAAACGAAAAATCCGCCCAGGGCTAGAGCGGCGAGGCCCGCGACGAGCATGGCGCCGCGTCCCTTGCTCAGGACCATGAACAGGGCCAGGTAGCCCGCCATTAGGAGACCGAAGAAAAGGAAGAATTTGGTCCGGATCTTGCGCGGCCCGAAGTTCGCAAGCGGGCCGGAGCCGCCATTCGGGTTCGAAGAAGGACCCGCGGGGCTGAAAATTTCGTTCAAATTACGGTTCATCGATACGTCCAGACCTGCTCGTTGTTTTTCGCTCACAGAATAGCGGAAGCACGGAAGCGGACAATACTCTTTGGGGGTGATTTCGCGGGGTAATTGTTCACCCCAAGGGGGGGGGAGGGGTGAGAAGGGCCGGATCGGCGGCCGCTACCAGCGCTTGGCTTTCGGGGGTTCCATGCGACGGAGGTCGAGACCGCGTTCGACGGCCCCGATCCTGTAGAGGCAGATCTCGCGCAGCGAAGAAGGATGATGGAGGACCTCGGAAAGCGATTGGCCCCCGACGGCCCAGACGCCTCCTCCCCTGACGACCGCAATCTTGTAGTCATGGAGGCGGCGGACGAGCTCGTCCGTCCGGACGTTCGGCGGCAGAACGGGGATGACGAGATAGAGGAACGTCCCCTCGGCGTCCACGGGGATGATGCGATCGGCCGGCGCGGCTTCGCCGGGATAGACGAAGTGGGCCGAGGCCTCGGCTTCCGGGACGTGGCAGTGCATGACCGTCTGGAAGTCGCTCGTCGCGTAGATGGCCTTGTGGAGCGCCGTCTCGGGGTCGTCGGCCGGCCCGGCGGCGAGCGCGACCCTGAGCAGGGGCCCGCCGACGTCCCGCGGCATGGAGGCCTTGGGCGCGTAGAGCATGGAGTCCACGCCGCGGACCGACATCGAACCGGTGTGAAAAGGCGAGAGGCGAGACTCGAAGATCCTGTGGCCCGCTTTGACGAATTCCTTGAGGATTTCTTCTTCCTCCCGGAAATCCGAGCGGTCGTCGCCCTCGATTTCGTAAGGGGGAGGCGCGCCGGCGAAAGAGCCGCCGGGGTCGGACGTGATCGCGCGGCGCACGGCGCCGACATCGATGCGGAGCTTCTCCATCGCCCGGACGACCGTCCCGGCGTTGTTGCCGACGCAGAGCCGGAAGAAGGCCTCCCGGAGGCTCCTGCCTTTGGCCATGGCGCCGTGCCCGAAGATGATGGTCAGGGGGTGGCCGGCCAGCCGTTCGGGGATGACCCTGGCCAGCTCCGGCGAGCCGCTCGGCACGGCGAACCAGTCGACCGGGATGGCGCTCCCGAGATGGTGGAAGGCGAGCGGGTCGACGGGCACGAAATCCGGCGGACGGGCCGGCTTGGGCTCGTCGTCGAGCGTCGCCAGGACGAGGTCCTTGACGTGGGCGTGCATCGAGGCCCGGACGCCGGGTAACTCGAGAACCCGGGCGTGGATGTCGGTTTCGGAGGACGCCTTGTAATACCCGTAGTCCGTCTCCGTGGCCGAAAGGAAGCAGATCTGGCTCGGCTCGAGGTCGCCCTTCTGGGAACCGGTAGCGGTAATGACTATCTCGTCCTCCCCGCGCTCGTTCGTCCGGCGGACGGCCATGTTCCCGCTGTGGCTGTCCTGGACGTCGTAAAGGAGGGAGGCCCGCCCCAGGGCCCGGAACTCGCGGAGGAGTTCCCCGGTCGCTTGCCACTTTTGGGGGCTCATCGCTTGCTCTCCTCGATGCGCAGGGCCCGGAGGAGCTCCGGGGTCGGACGGCCTTGCGTGTCCCAGCCCCGAACACGGTAATAGTCCTGCTTCATTCGCTCCTGGTCCTCCCGTGAGACACGCCGCTCCTTCCCCTCGACGACGATGGGAACGTCGGCGAACCGGGCCGGCAGCGCGTCGTCCTCCGCCGTCACGCCGGCCTCGACGTTGAATTGCCGCTCGAGCGTCGCCACGCGGTTCTCGATCTCCTCCAGGCGGGCGACCGAGAAGTCGCGGCCGGTGATGCCGCCGACCATCCGGGCCCAGGGCTCGGAGGAAAAAGCATAGCCCGTGAAGCGGCAGACGCCGAGGCAGTCTTGGAGAATGCCGACGTTCTGCATGTTCCGGATAGCGATCGGCGACTGGAGGAGGCTGAAGCGGGGGATCTCCCTGGCCCCCCCGAAGAAAGCCAGGGAAACGGCGTAGCCGCCGCGGAGATGGCAGGCCCCCGAAGGCGAGGTCATGTAGCCGAGGGCCTGGGTGTAGGAGGCCCGCGGGTCGTAGGCCGGGATCTCGAGTTTCTTGACAGTCATGGAGTACTCGGGGTGTCCGCGGCCGGCGGCCAGCCGGCAGGAGCCCTCGGCCAGGGCCGCGCCGAGGCCTTCGCGGCGGGCCGTCATCACGGCCAAGGATTCCAGGGTTTCCGCGCTGCCGAAGGTGATGTCGAGCCCGCCCGCCTCCTCGCGTCCGATGAGGCCGCGCTCGGCGAGCTCCATGGCGCAGGCAACCGTCCCGCCGAAGCTCATCGTGTCCAGGCCGAGCTCGTTGGCGCGATAGTTGGCCCGGGTGATCGCCTCGAGGTCGTAGATGCCGCAGAGGGGACCCATGAGGACCATCGTTTCATATTCCGGGCCCTCGCCGCGCTCCTCGCGCCCGTCCCGGCCGGCGACGCGAGTGTGCCGCTGGCAGCCGATCGGGCAGAGATAACAGGAGCCCGCTTTTTCGAGCAGGGTCTTGGCCAGCGTCTCCCCGGAGATCCGCTCGACGTCCTCGTCGCGGTGGAGGCAATCTTGAAAGTTCTTGTGCGGAAGCATGGCGATGAGGTTGATCAGCTCGACGAGCCCCGCCGTGCCCAGGTCGCGGAGCAGGCGCTTCGTGACCGGAGCCTGTTTCATAAGATAGAGGGCCTGGTCGAGGCCGGACCGGTATTTTTCCTGGTCGGCGACAGAGATCTTTTCCTTGCCCCTGACGCGGACGGCCTTGAGTTTCTTGCTGCCCCAGACGGCGCCCGGACCGCAGCGGCCGTAGACGCGATTGCGGTCGTTGGCGACGGCGGCGAATCGGACCAGGTTCTCCCCCGCCGGCCCGATGCACAGGACCCGGGCCGGGTTCCCCGGCTCGGAAACCGCGGCCAGGATGTCGTTGGTCTCGTGGGTCGTTTTTCCCCAGAGGTGGTCCGCCGGCAGGATCTCGGCCTTGCCGGGAGAGATGTCGATCATCACCGGCGTCGCGGCCGCGCCCTTGACGACGAGGACGTCGAAACCCGCCCCTTTGAAGGCGGCGCCCCAGGTCCCGCCGGAGTTCGAGGTCCCCAGGACACCGGTGAGCGGGGACTTGAAGACCATATGGCCGCGGCCGGCCGTCGGGGCGTTGGAACCGATGAGCGGCGAAGCGGCGATGACGAACGCGTTGTCGGGGCCGAGCGGGTCGCAGGCCGGGTCGATCGTATCGTAGAGGACGCGGGTGGCCATCCCCCTGCCGCCCAGATAATCGAGGGCTAGGCCGGAATCAAGCGGCAGGGTCCGCACCTCTCCCCGGCTGAGGTCGGCGACGAGGACCCGGCCATGATAGCCGGAGATCGGGAATTCAGACATGTTCGGCCCTTAAGATATCAGAACGCCGCATCGCCCGCAAGGTTAGGGCTCCGTATCAGATCTCACTTTAAAGGACTTCTAGGTTCGAGGCGCACCACTCCGTCGGCTGCCGAGGGGCCTCGGCTATCCTCTCCGTCCGCTGCGGTGATTTTTTACGCCATCACGGTCCTTATCCGTAAGAACGTATTCGGACCGTGATGACTAAATCCCCGCTTTATGCTCCCTCCGAGGATAGCTTCAGCCCCTTTATCCGGCCGCCTCTTCCGGGCAACGTCCCGCCGTACCCCAAGCCCAGGCGCCGCCCTAGCAGCGACCGCTTAAAACCAAGGCCGAGGGGATCATTTGAGCGAGCATAAGCGGTGATTGAATCGGTCAGCATGACGGAGCTGGGGACATGCTCGCCTTCGCGGGCGCTGCCCGGGCAGTGACGGGGGTCATGTCTAGCCCCCGTAGCGGAGGGGCAGCAGGGAGCGGATTCTGAGAAGCGACCGACAGAAGTGCGGCGGAGCGGCCCGGAGCCGCACTTCTGGGAAATATCTAAAACGAGTCATGAAAGAAAGGGGGACACGCCCTAAAGGGCCTTTACTGGGCCTTTTAGGACATGTCCCCGGATCCGGGCGGCGTCCGGCGGCTCGGGAATGGCGCAAAAAATCACCGCAGCGAGCGAAGATGATCCCCGAGGCCGAACTAGCCGCCGCCGAGCATGGGGAAAACGGCGAGTGTGTCGCCCGGCGAGAGAGGCGTCTCGAGTCCGCGGAGGGATTCGACGTGGACGCCGTTGACCATGACGACGAGGTGGGGCCTGAGTCCGTCGCCTTCGAAAACTTCGCGCCGGCGCTCATTCGTGTCGCAGAGCGTGGACAGGGCGTCGCGGACCGTCCCGCCCTCGGCGATGACGACATCGCGCTCGCGGCCTTGGAAAAGGTCCCGGAAGTAGGCAAAGAACTTAGCTTTGACCGTCATTGCACTTGACCGTTCCGAGGAGACTTCCGTCCAGGAGCATTTGGACGTTGGGGTCCCGGACATCGAAGATGAAAGGGACGACGGGCGCGCTGGCGCCGACGATCTCCTCGAGGATCTCCGCCCTGGCGACGAGGAGACATCTCAGGCCGGGGCGCGACAGGGCCTCCCGGAGGGCCGGCCAGAGGCCGCCACCCAGAAGTTCGAGGGGTCCGACCTCGTCGACGACGAGGAGCTCGCGGGCTTCGGCTTCCCGGATGATCGTCCGGGCCAGCTCGAGCGTTTCGGGGACGAAGAAGAAAGGGCCGATCCGCTCCGCGTCGGGTTTCCCCTCCCGCCGAAGGTAGGGATGTCGGCAGCCGGTTCTGAGTTCGAGGAGATCATAGCCCGTCGCGCCGCTTGCGCCGGTCATGGCAATACTGAGGAATCCGCCCGGGGCGAGCCCAAGGGACGCCCAGCGAGCGAGCGATCTTTCGAGGAAGGTCGTCTTGCCCCCGTGGACGGGTCCCGTTAGGACGAGGATCATGCGTCCCTAGCGGATGCTGACGCTCGCTTCGCCCGTCTGCAGAACGATGGCCTGTCCCATCGGCGTCCCGGCCGTCGCGCTGGTGAAGCCCAGGGACGTCTGGCCCGGACTCACGGACGTGAAGACGAGGACGGCTAGTACGGCCCGGCCCTTGAAGCCGCGGCCGCCGGGTGGGCTGGAGAAGCCGATGGTGCACGTCCCGCCGCTGATGTTTTTGAGGAACGGCACCTTCTCGCCCAGCTGCCGCAGGCCGCCGCCTTCGAGGACGTCTTTGAGCTTGAGGATCTGGGGGTCGAAGGTCAGCACGAGCGACGCGTTCCCGATCTCCTTCTCGCTCGAGAGCTCGATGTTCATGCGGAACTCCCGGTCGCGGGGGGCCTCAAAGCTCGCCGGCGAGAGGTAGACGACGCTTCCTCCGGCATCTTCCGGCTGGGCCGGGGGCTCTTCGGCGACGGCCGCTTCCTCGCGGCTGTCCCTCAGCGCGCCACCCGTGCCGGTCACGCCGGACAGGTTGTCGGGATCGACCCAGAGGGGCTTCGTGTCCTCGTCGGTGATCTGGATCGAGCGGATGATGTGGGGCGTGATGGTCAGGACGACGTCGGTCTGTTCGATCGTCTTCTGGCTGGTCGAAAAAAGCCCCCCAATAAGGGGCAGGTCCTTGAGGCCGACGATCCCCCCCTTGACCAAGCGCTCCTCGTCCCGGAGGAGGCCGGCCAGGAGGTTGGTCTCGCCGTCCTTGAGGCGGACGGTGTTCTTGATCTCGCGGTTGGCGATGATCGGGATGCCGGCAATCCCTTCCCCGGCGATCGAAGAGATCGTGAGCTCGATCTCCAAGGTCACTTCGCCCTCGAGATGGATCCGGGGCGTCATCTTGATGGTGATGCCGATATCGGTGAGGGTGTAGTTGACGATGGGCTGAGTCTGGAGGCCGCCCGCGGCGATGGCCGCGAACTGCGAATTGACGATGGGCACCTTCTGGCCGACGACGTATTCCAGCTTGGCGCCGGCCAGGCCGCGGATCTTGGGCTGGGCGATGATCTTCGTGTCCGAATCGCTGCCGAGGAACTGGACGACGACCGAGGGGACGGTGGCCTGGTAGTTGGCCAGATCGCCGAGGTCGAGGCCATTGAGCGGGAAATAGCCGTCGTCGGTCATGTTGGCCGGATTGAAGCGGACGCCCAGGATCCCTTTGCTGAGGTCGATGCCGAGCTTCTTCATCCGGATCCGGTTGACTTCCATGATCTCGATGTCGATGACGACCTCGCCCACGGACTTGTCCCAGGAGCGGAGGAGTTTCTCGGCCAGGGCCACGGCTTGCGGCGTGTCGCGGATCGTGACCGAGTTGAGATTCTTGTCGACCTGGATGGACGGGACCTTGTACATCGTCTTGACCATCTGCGTCAGCCGCATCTGGACGTCGCTCACGTCGATGTTGGACAGGTAGAAGGTCTTGATGGCGTTGAGCTCGTACTGCATCCGCTTCTGGACGTTGTCGGGGACGATGATGACGGTCTTCTCGTCGATCGTCCTGGAAAAGTTCTTGCTGGCGACGCAGAGAAAATTGACGGCCTGCTGGAGGTCCTTCCCGGTCAGGTCGATAGCCAGGTTGGTGTCCCGAAAGGTGTCGTCGTAGAGGAAATTCACGCTGGCCACCCGGCCCAGCGTCTGGAAGATCGAACGCAGGGAAACCTCGGTCCGGAAGCTCAGGTTGAGCGCTTCGCCGGAGCCCTTGAGCCTAACCGGGCCCTCGAGCTTCTCCTGACCGTTTTTCTCGGCTTTCGGCGGAGGGGCCATGAGGGCCTTGAGCTCGTCGGCGGCCGGGCGGTTGAGGGGGTCGAAGAAAAGCGCTTTCTTGTACTCGACCTCGGCCTCCTTGCGCTTGTTCTGGGCGACCAGACTCCTGGCCGTTTGGATATAGAACAGGCTGGCGGACGACCTGGCCCGGAAGAGGGCCAAACGGTAGACGGCGTCGTTGGGGTGGGCCAGGGCCGCTTGTTGGTAATACTTGACGGCCTGGTCGTACTTTTGGTTCATCTCGGCCTCGACGCCCAGCTTGTAGTCTTGGCTGAGCGTCGCGCACGCCCCGGCCGCCAGGGCCAGGACCAGGATCAGGGCGTATTTTCTCATGGCCGATCTCCTTGTCGAGGGAAAGTCTTTCTTTCCGAATTCGGGCCCTGGATGACGATCGCTTCGGCGGTGACCCCGACGACTTTGTAGCCGGGCGCGATCTCGTCGCCCTCCCCCACGGATACGGTCTGGCCGTTGCGGAGGACGAGGGCGATGATCTGCCCGCCAGACTTGATGGATCCGATGTAGCTGAGGTTCAAGTTGAATGAAGGCGGAGTGTCCGGTTGGGTGACGGACGCCGACTTGGTGGAGGGCCCACCGGCCCGACGGACGGCGGGAGGCGCGGAGGTCTTCGGTCGAAAGATGTCGCGGACCGGTGCCGCGATCTCGCCGCTGCCGAATACGAGGAGGTCCTTGCGGACGAGGGGTTTCGGGGCTTCTTGGGCCGCGAAAAGGGATACGGCCCAGACCAAGGCAAGACCCGCGAGCGCCGCTTTCCTAAATGCCATAGTACCCCGCCACCGCCAGGTTCGCGCTGAGACGCTCGCCTTCGGACCCCGTCCTCGGGAACTCGATCTTCTCGATGACCAGGAACTTGGGGAACGCTTCAAGAACAGCCAACAGCTTTTTAAGGCCCGCGTAAGAACCGGTGTAGGTGAATGTCACGACCGTTTTCCGGATCTGTTCCTTCTCCATGTCGGAATAGCCGTAGCCGAGGTCCGTGATGGTCGTCCCGGCCAGGGCGAATATCTGTTGAAGGTCCAGACGAAGGGCCTGGACGCCTCCCTCGAGAGCGTAGAAAAAGCCCGTCCGAAGCTCCTCGAGGTCCCGGCCGGCTTCCTCCCATCGCTGCCATGCAGCCTTGGCCTCGTCGCGCGCCTTGATCGCCTGGCCGTAGGAATCCTGGAGCCGTAACGCCGCTCCCCTGTCCCTTTCGATGCCCCCCCGGATCCTCGTGAACAGAACGAGGAATACGGCCAGGGCGAGGAGCATCGCCAGGCCGAGGCGGCCGAGCGTCCGCCGCTCCTTGTCGTTGAACAGGTCAAAGAGAGCGTTCATAGGTCAGTGTAATCTCCGCGATGAGCCGGCCTTCCTCGCTCCGGGTCTCGCCGCCTACCTGGATGTGCTCGAAGCCGCGGGCGGTGAGGTTGTCGATGAGCGCGAGAAGATCGTTGAGACTGCGCGAGGTCACCCGGAGGCGCAGGGCGATCGTGCCATCGCCCGTGAAGCCCGGGCTGAGCGAGGTGATGTAGCTCGAGCCGGGGAGGGCCTTCTCGAGCTCCGAGAAGAGCGAGGTCCAAAGGAAGGTCTTCTTCAGGATGATGCCGTTGACGAGATCCACCCGGGTCCGGCTGAGGCGTTCTTCTTTATCGATGTCGGCCTTCAAGCGCTTCTCCTCGCGCTGGGCCTCTCCCTGGAGTCGTTGTTTTTCGGCGATCGCGGCCCTAAGCCGGGCCGATTCGCCGCCGTACTTTAGGACGACGAACACGCTCAGGGCGGCGAGGGCGACGAGGAGGAAGCCCAGGGCGCAGACCAGGGCGGCGTAGCGCCGCTGATTCCGACGTGGCTTCGTGGCCAGGTTCAGGTTGAGCACGACATGTTCTTTCATAGGATCTGTCCGACGAGAGGGGCGAGCAGGGCTTTTTGGGCCTCGCTCCACGCTTCGGGCGCCTCATAGACCACGGGTTCGAGCGGCAGATCGATCCTGTCCCTCAACCGGTCCACGAGCTGCGGCCTTTCCGCGGCCACGGCCGTGCGGACCCAGAGCCTCTCGATCCGCTTTTTTTCCTTGTCCTCGAGGAAGCGGATAGTGTTTTCCGCTTCCCTGACGATATTGTCGGCGCGCTCGTCCGCCTCCGGGCCGCCGGGCGCGCCGACGCCCTTTTGACGGTAGAGCGCCCAGCCGGAATCCATGATCGCCAGAAGGGTCAGGGTCTCGTCCTCCAGGTTGAGGAGGATGCCGTTGGACGGCCCCGCTTGTCCAACCATGTTAACCAGGGTCAGGGAGGGGATGGTCACCAGAACCGGCTTCAGCCCGGCCTTTTCAAAGAGGGATTCGTACTCCCGGACGACCGTCTGCCGGGCCATGGCGACGATGATCTTCCGAGCGCCCCGCCCCGGGGTGACGGCGTAGTCGATGCGGGCGTCGTCGGGGATGAGCGGCATCTGCTTTCCGATGCGCCAGCGGATGAAGGTGTCTCTCTCTTTCCCGGAGCCGGGGAAGGAGTCCACGTTCAGGACGAAGACGCGGACGGACGGCTCGGGGACGAGGAGGGCGGCCGACCCGGAGGAGAGGCGCAGGTTTTTCATTCCCTGGGCGATGGCCTCCGCGAGGACCGCGGGATCGGTCACGTTAGGACGGTCGAACGACGGATTGAGCGGACGTTCCCGCAAGGGCAGAACGAACCCGCCCTTGACCGACCCGTCCTTTTTCGAGACGCGGATGCCGCTCAGGAAGGCCGGGGAGAGCTGAAAGACGGCATCGGGTAGAAGGCGATCCTGAAAATGGGATTTGAGTCGTTTCCCTAGCGTCACGCGGTCACTCCACAAAGGTCACTTTGTTCAGGTCTTTGAGGCTGGTTATCCCCGCCAGGACCTTGTTCAAGCCGACTTCTCTCAAAAACACCATGCCCTCCGCCTTGGCCCGTTTCTTGACCTCGGAGAGGGGCCTTTTCTCGAGGATGAGCTCCCGGATGGGGTCCGAGAGCTCGAGGATCTCGGCGATGGCCGTCCGGCCCTGGTAGCCCGTGAAATTGCATTCGGAACAGCCCTTCGGCTCGAAGAAGACGGTCTCCGCATGCCGGGCCGGGTCGAGGCCCGACTCCACGAGCTGAGGGGCGCCGTAGCGGACGGGGACCTTGCAGCGCGGGCAAAGGAGCCGGACCAGGCGCTGGGCCAAGATGCAGTTAAGGGCCGAGATGAAGCTGTAGGGGTCGACCTGCATATGGAGGAAGCGCCCGATGACGTCGAAGACGTTGTTGGCGTGGACGGTCGTGAAGACGAGGTGGCCGGTCAGGGCGGACTGGATGGCGATCTGGGCCGTTTCGGGATCGCGGATCTCGCCGACCATGATCTTGTCCGGGTCGTGACGGAGGATGGAGCGCAGCCCCCGGGCGAAGGTCAGGCCCTTCTTTTCATTGACGGGGATCTGGGTGATGCCGTCGACCTGGTACTCGA
>Ga0315278_10004591_pt1 | contig 12470 bp, 11 predicted proteins | sample YL17G06_0_MG_FD_203880 | JGI IMG/M metagenome (GOLD analysis project Ga0315278, IMG submission 203880) | Sediment microbial communities from Yellowstone Lake, YNP, Wyoming, USA - YL17G06_0 | ecosystem: Environmental > Aquatic > Freshwater > Lake > Sediment | place: USA: Wyoming | collected...
TCCATCGTCTACCCGCCGTCTTTGATCGAGCAGATCGCCCGCCTGCGGGAGCCGGAACTTCCGCCGGGTGGCATTGTGTATACGCGCAAGGTCACCCTCGTGTGGCTCGGGTTCTTCGTGATGAATGGTTCGATTGCGCTTGCCACCGCGATCCATGGCGATGTCGCGCTCTGGAGCTTGTACAACGGACTCATTGCGTATGTGTTGATGGGTGCGTTGTTCCTGGTCGAGTTGCTGATTCGGCGGCAGGTCAGAGGAACATGACTTCGACCATCATCGAGATCGGCCGATCACCGGGCGATGATCATCCGCTCTGCCTGGAGCGAAACGCGGTTCTCACCTGGAGCGACTGGCGTCGCGACGTCGACAGGCTGGTGGCCTTTCTCCTGCGGCGCAGCGAAGCTCGTTGGGGTTTGTATTCAACGCAGTCATATGATTTTTCGGTCGGGTTGTTCGCGCTGTGGCTGAGCGGCCGGACGCCGGTGATCCCGCCCATGAACTCACCCGGGACCGTCAGATCCCTTATGGAGAACGTCGATGGGTTGCTCGGCCACTTCCCGCTGGCCGAGTTGATTCTCCGCGACCCGGACGACGAGCCCAGCGATTACACCCACAGACGCATTGATCCAAGCGCGGAACTCGTGCTGTTTACGTCGGGTTCATCGGGCGAGCCGAAAGCAATTCACAAGCGAATCTCCCAGCTTGACGCAGAAATTGCGACGCTCGAAAGCCTGTGGGGAGCAGACCTCGACGATGCGATCGTCGTCGCGACGGTCAGCCACCAGCACATCTACGGACTGTTATTCAAAGTATTGTGGCCGCTTGCCGCACGGCGTCCGTTCTATACGCATACCATACGTGACTCGAATGCCATGGTAACCCTGACAGCGCGCCATCATCGATCCGTCTGGATCACCAGCCCGGCCTATCTCAAACGCATCCCGGAACATGTTCTCGATGCAATTGGAGCGGACCGGGACATCACGCTGTTTTCGTCAGGCGGACCGCTGGCGACGCCGGTGGCCCACCGCATCGACCACCATCTCGAGCAACCGCCGATAGAGGTCTATGGCAGCACCGAGACGGGCGGCATTGCATACCGCCAACAGCGCTCGAGTGACGCTGACACACCGTGGCAGCCGCTCCCGGGCGTCGTCATCGCAACGAACGACGAAGGCCGGCTGTTGGTCCGCTCGCCGCATCTCCCGGACGCCAATTGGTACTTCACGGGCGATCATGCGACGCGCCTCTCTGGCGCCAGCTTTCACCTCGGTGCACGGACCGATCGAATCGTCAAAGTCGAGGAGAAGCGCATTTCGCTTGCGGCAATTGAAGCGGCGCTCATCAACATACCTGGCGTCAAAGACGCCGCCTGCATCATGCACCGCCGCCGGCGCGATACGATCTGCGCCGTGGTTGCCTTGGATACTTCGGGCTACCGCGACCTGTACTCGTCAGGTCGACACCAGTACACCCGTCGAATCCGCGAACGGCTCGCGTTACAGTTCGAGCGTGTCACCGTCCCGCGCAGTTGGCGATTCGTCGATAATCTCCCGACCAACGATCAAGGTAAGGTATCCGCCGCGGATCTGATTGCACTGTTCGAACCGAACCGCGTGCAGCGCCTTCCCGATGTCGTTGGCAGCGAATATCCGACGGAACTCGAGGCCATATTGACGCTGTACGTCCCGAAGCATCTCACATATTTCGACGGGCACTTCCCCGACACTCCGGTGCTTCCCGGTGTCGTGCAATTGCTCTGGGTAGACCACTTCGCGCGTCAGCTACTGGGTCTGGAACACGGTTGGAAAGAGATGGAAGCGGTGAAATTCAATCGCTTGGTATTGCCGGACACGACCGTCACATTGCGGCTCGAGGCGCGCGAAGACGGTCGACGGCTGCAGTTCGCCTACGCCATTGATGGGACAACCTGCAGCTCCGGACGACTGGTCCAAGGTGAGTAGTATTTTCAACCCGTGTCTGCTGATTCCCGTTTTCAATCATGGCCCGGGCTTTCGCGACACCATCGCCGAACTCGCCCCGTTGGGACTTGCGTGCATCGCCGTGGATGATGGCTCGGACGCAGAAGGTCGCGCCATCATCGACAGCGTCGCCGCCGCTCATGCGTGGATCAGGCTGCTTAGAAGATCGCACAACGGCGGTAAAGGCGCCGCGATCAAAGAGGGCCTGCGCCTGGCAAACGACTGCGGCTATTCGCACGTTTTACAAATCGACGCAGACCGCCAGCACGACTGTGCGGATATCGAACGATTCCTGCACGAGGCGCGACTACATCCCGACGCGTTCATAGTCGGCGCAGCGCGGTTCAACGAAAGCGTCCCACCAATTCGACGGTTTGCGCGCGGGATCACCCACTTCTGGGTTCGAATCAATACGCTGTCGTTCGACATCGAAGATTCGATGTGCGGCTTTCGCGTCTATCCGGTCGCGCAGGTGACACCGCTACTGCGCGACCCGCGCGTCGGCAATCGTATGGATTTCGACATCGAAATTCTGGTTCGCGCGCACTGGGCAGGTCATACGTTCATCAATATCCCTACCAACGTCGACTATCCGGTCTCCGGCGTTTCACACTTCCGACTGGTGTGCGACAACATCCTGATCTCTGCGATGCACGCAAGGCTGTTCTTTGGCATGTTGTTGCGATTCCCAGCGCTGCTGTGGAAGCGCCGACGTCGATGAGCCTTACAGCAGTTATGTGTATGCTTTGCCAGATGTCATTTGACCTAAGGTAGCGTGAGCCTTTGAATACGATTCCCTTCATTAGCCCTCCTCCGCTCTGACGAATATTTGTCGGATGCAAGAACACTACGATGTAGTCATTCCCGGCGGAGGCCTCGCAGGTCTCACGCTGGCCATTCAACTAAAACGGGCAAAGCCCGATATTTCTATTCTGATTTTGGAAAGAAGAGCGACGGAGGCCGCCACTGCCGCACACAAAGTGGGTGAGTCAACCGTAGAGCTGGCTACACACTACATGCGAGAAATACTCAACCTCAAAGGCTATCTCGAGGCGCACGAGTTACCTAAACATGGCCTCCGGTTTTTCTTCAAGACAAATGATAAAGGCGAAATATCCAATCGTGTCGAATTGGGACCACGGCTGAAACTTCCGGCGCCGAGTCACCAGTTGGACAGGGGCACATTGGAAAATTATCTCGCTAAACACGTGCAGGCGTTGGGTGCAGAACTGATTTCCGGCGCGAGGGCAAAAGACGTCAATTTTTCTGCCGACGGTCACGAAGTGTTCTATGTCAAAGACCAACAAGAAGTAAAAGTAACGGGCAGATGGGTGGCTGATGCAACGGGCCGCGGGAGTTTACTCAAACGCAAACTGAAGTTTGAAAAACCGATGGATCATCACGTGAATGCGGCGTGGTGGAGATTGAAGGGCGTCGTCGACATTGACGATTGGTCCGACAATACAGAGTGGAAGCGTCGACTCGAGCCTCATTTGAGATACCTCAGTACCGTGCATTTCATGGACACCGGTTATTGGGTATGGGTTATTCCACTGGGTTCACAAAACACCAGCATTGGAATTGTTGCCGACCCTGCGGTCCATGCGTTCGACGAAATAAATACGTACGACAAAGCAATGAGCTGGCTCGATAAAAACGAACCGCTTTGTCACCGAATGCTAAAACCAATCGGCGAGGGCGATGGGCTGATGGATTTCAAAGTGCTGAAGCATTTTGCTCATCACTCCGGTCGGTTCTACTCTGCCGAGCGTTGGGGGGTCACCGGGGAGTCAGGTGCATTTCTTGATCCATTGTATTCGCCCGGTTCGGATTTTATTTCGCTGGCCAACACGTGGCTTGCTGATTTGATCCTCAGAGAACTGGACGGAGAAAACATTGCATTGCGTGCGCGCATTTATGAACAATCCCACCTTGCGCAGCTGGAGAATTGGATTTCCATCTATCAGAACAAATATTTGCTGATGGGAAACGCTCAGATAATGGTGGTGAAAATATTCTGGGATTGGGCAATCTACTGGTCTATCCCTTGCCTGCTGTTTACCAACAACGCATTCACGGATTTGAAATTCTTGAGAGAACTGTTTGCTTCGGCCAATGGCCTGGGAAGTAAATTCGGACGGCTGAACAAGGTGATGCAGGAACTTTTCTTGGCGTGGCTGCCATACGATACCGAAGTATTTTCCAATCGATACATCGATCCTTTTGACGTAGGCTATCTTCGAGAGTTTCAGCGGGGCATCGAAGTACAGCACGGACCAAAATTGCTCGAGCAGATATCGAATAATCTGGCGAAGCTTGAAAAGGTTGCCGCCGCAATATTCCGGCTGGTGAGTACGCACGTGAAGGGAACGTCTCCCGATATGCGGGTCGATCCCTATTCCATTTCGCTTGCCGCGGATGCCGGTGCGCCTGAAATCAAGCATGCGAATGGATTGTTACCGGATACTTCGATCGCTAACGATGTTGCCATCATGTGGTTCTATAAAAATTAGAGTTCGCGTGGCAAGCTCACGTTCTCCGGACCGTTGCCGCTGAGTTTCGTGGGCGCCAATACGTGGATGGTGGCAATCATCGAAACGAAGTGTCGGCCGGCAATTTGGAGTTCGATGTTGTGCCAACTCCCGACCTTGATTTGAACGCGCAGGTATCAATGACCGCCACTCATTCAGCGCATTGGGCAAACACCAAAGAAGTCGGGGTCGCATGGGGAATCCGGGGTCTCGTGGTGATCTACAAGATACTGGGCCGAACCGTGTTGTTCATCACTTTGTATCCGGTGGCGGCGTATTTTTTCCTCACCAATCGCGCCGCCCGGACCGCCTCACACGAGTATCTGCACAACCTCAGCGAGTTCGCCCCCGATACGGCAATCCGCGCAACCCGCGCGACGACCTTTCGCCATTTTGTGAGTTTTGCCAAGAGCATTGGCAACCGCCTCGCCGCATGGACCGGGCAGATCACCCTTGACGACGTGACATACACCGGACGCGACGCGTTGGTCGATTTGCTCGCCAGCGGCAAAGGCGCTGTGCTGATTACGGCTCACCTCGGAAGTATAGAGGTCTGCCGCGCGATGGCGCGCCTGCGAAACGACATCCGCCTCAACGTGCTCGTGCATACCGCTCACGCGCAAATGTTCAATCGCGTGATGCAGTCAGTGAGCCCCGACCAGCACGTCGAGCTCATTGAGGTCGCCGAGATCGACCCATCGCTTGCGATCCGCTTAAAACAGAAGATCGCCGCGGGCGAACTCATCGTGATCGCCGGCGACCGAATTCCAGTGTCCGGCAATCGGTTCACCGTGGCCAGTTTTCTCGGCCGACCGGCACGCTTTCCACAGGGTCCATTCATTCTGGCATCGTTACTGAGATGTCCCGTTTATTCGCTGATATGCCTGGCCGAAGGACAAGGATTCCACGTCTTCCTCGAACGGTTTTGCGATCGGGTTCTGCTCACGCGCGGTACCCGGGAAATGGATCTGCAGCGCTACGTCGCTCAATTCGCACAGCACCTCGAAGCGTACTGTCAACGTGCGCCCTTGCAGTGGTTCAACTTTTACCGGTTCTGGCATGGTGCCTGATCGGGCTACCATCGGCGCAATGAAAGCTCACGCCAACAAGTGGCATGCAAGCGTCACCATCGAAGTACCGTTCCACGACGTCGATGCAATGGGCATCGTCTGGCATGGGCACTATCTCAAATATCTGGAGATCGCCCGCTGCGCGCTGCTGGAATCGATTGGCTACAACTACCGACAAATGTCTGAGTCGGGCTATTCATGGCCTATTGTCGGAGTGCGCGTGCGGTATCCGAAACCGGCGACCTTCGGCCAGCGCATCACGGTCTCGGCGAGCATCAAGGAGTACGAACATCGACTGCGCATCGCCTATTTGATCACCGATGCCGAGACGGGCGCACGATTGACCCGCGCCTCAACGATTCAGGTAGCAGTGAACAACACTACACGCGAGGTTTGTTTTGCATCACCGCAGGTGCTACTGGCGCGGCTTGGAGCGGTCGATTCTTGACGCGCTGGGTGCTCGCAGTGTTGGTGGCATCGTGTACGGCGCTCGCAAGCGCCGACTCCGATGATCTGCTACGACGCACGGGCAACTTGCTCGACAAACACGCCATCACGACCGGGCAGTTCATCCAGACGGCAACAGTCGCCGCGCTGAATGCGCCGCTGATCTCCGGTGGCGTGTTTTACTTCGACCGCGACCAAGGCGTCAGCTGGCACGTCGATCGCCCAATATCCGCGCGTTTTATCTTCCGCCCAACAGCCACCGACACACGGGTCGCATCGGCGCCCACCATGCCGATGGCTTGGATCGGTCAGATGCTCAACGCAGTGCTCGCCGGTGACTTCACCCAATTGATCCGACAGTTTTCAATCGATGGGTCGGTCAGCACCGAGCACTGGGCGTTGTCGCTCACGCCCAAGTCCGCGGCGTTCGGCCGCGCGATCGCCAAGATCGAAATCGAAGGGGCCGCAGCCGTCAGCCGGATCAAAGTGTTCGAAGCAAATGGTGACGACGTATCCATTGCGTTCTCGGTGATCGAGTATCCCGACAGCCTTCCAGCCGACGTTGAGCGTGAGTTCGAACAAGCGCATTAGCAGCTCCGAGTTCGCCTGGTTCGCGGGCGTCGGCATCGTGCTCGCGTTGGCGGCCTATAAATGGGACGGATCGAAGAGCCTCGACGCCGACTTCCTGGCTCTGCTGCCACAAACACAACATGCCCCGGTGGTGACAGCCGCCGCCAATCGCCTCGCCTCCGCCACGCAGGATCGTATGGTCTGGCTGCTCGGCAGCGAATCCGCGCCCATTGCTGCCGAGCACGCGACGCACCTTTCACAGATGCTCCGTGACAGCGGATTGTTCGGTCCAATCCATGGAGAAGTCGCAACGGCGGCGGTGTCGCCCTACGCCAAACTCTTTCCTTACCGATTCCAGCTTGTCCGTTCAGATACGCTGAATGCGCTGCAAACCGCGCCACAATCGATCATCGATTCGGCGCTCGCCAACGCATTGGGCCCATTTGCGGTCTACCAAACCCAGCAGCTGGCGTCGGATCCGATGGGGCTGTTTCCGCACTACCTTGCCGGGCTCGCACCCCAAGGAATCGATCTGTTCGACGGGCGAACACCGATGATCCATCACGGCGGTTTCCACTATGCGCTGCTGGTGACGACCGCGGCTAACGGCGCATTCGATCTGAATCGAGCTGAGGAACTGCTGGCACTCATGGGTCGGGTTCGCAGCTGGGCGGCAGCACAAGGCGTCGTATTGTTGGCCACAGGTATTCCGCTGTTCGCGGCCAGCAACGCAGAGCGCGCCCAATTCGAGCTTTCCACCGTCGGATCCGGATCGATGCTCGGCGTGATCCTCTTGTTCGTGATCACATTCAGATCGCTGCGGCCGTTCTTGTTGGCGACCGTGGCGATATCAACCGGTTTGCTGGTCGCCGTGACGGTATCGATCTGGCTATTCGAGCGCGTTCACCTGCTGACATTTGTATTTGGCGCCACTTTGATTGGCGTCAGCGACGACTACGCGCTCCACTATCTGTGTGATGCGTTCCGCGGCCCCAACTGGTCGGCGCGAGATGCAACGCGAAGGGTGTTGCCGGGGCTGGCACTGGGTCTGATGACGACGCTTGCCGCCTACGCCAGTCTCGGCATCGCACCCTTCCCTGCGTTGCGCCAGATATCGGTGTTTTGCGGCGCCGGTCTGCTGGGCGCCTGGTTGACGGTGCTCCTGCTGCTGCCGTCCCACACCGTCGCCCTGCGCAGCACGCCGACGTTGATGCGGGCAGGCCTGTGGTACACAAGGCGATTCCCGATCGTCACCGACCGATGGGTTTTTTTCGGTGCCGCCATGGCATGCTCCTCGCTCGCTGCACTGTTCTATTGGGCCGAGCCAAGCGACGATGTTCGACTGCTGCAGTCCAAGACCCCACAGCTGACGCAGGAGTCCGCAGAGATCGCATCGCTCATTTCAACTCAGCGTGATAGTCAATATCTGATCGTCGAAGGCGACGGGGTAGAGAGCACACTCGCGGCAGAGAATGCGTTGCGGACAGTGCTGGATCGACTGGTCCAGGAACGCAAGCTGCATGCCTACTCGGCGATCAGCAGCGCGTATCCGTCGCGCGATGAACAAGCCGAACATTATCGACTCCTGAAAACCAAGCTTTACGACACCGGCTTGATACGGACCTTTTTCGACACGCTCCATACTCGCCAGAACGTATCAGCCGAACACCTTGCCGAATTCGACAAAGCCAACGATCGTGTTGTGTCGCTCGATGATTGGCTTGGTTTGGTGGGTGAGCCATGGAGCCAGCTCTGGCTCGGCTGCACCGATGGACGCTGTGCATCGCTGGTCACGTTGAACGGATACTCAAACCTCGACTCGAACGACATTGCAGTGCTGTCCACCTTGCGTGGCGTAACGGTCGTTGACCGCGTGGGCGAGATTTCGGCCATGATGGCGAAATACCGTGTGATTGCCGGCCAGCTGCTCGCTGGCGCCTACATTTTCGCCGCGCTCATGCTGTGCCTGCGCTACGGGGTCCGTCGCGGAATTCGAGTGTTGGTCGTCCCGATCGGCGCCGCGTTGATCACCGTGGCGACACTGGTCGCGAGCGGTTTTGCGCTCAACCTATTTACGGTATGCGCATTGCTGCTGGTCGTGGGCATGGCATTCGACGATGCGATTTTTTTCGCCCTTCACGGCAGAACCAGCGGGCCAACCGCGCTAGCGGTGTTGTTGTCGGCAACAACCACGTTGATCTCCTTCGGCCTGCTGTCGCTGAGCAGTACACCCGTTGTCCGCGACTTTGGTATTACATTGGCGTTGGGAGTCGCCTCGGCGTATCTGCTGGCCCCAATCGCCGCGGCTGTATCTTCAAACGAAGCTTCACACGACCCGGCGAGCACAGCATGACGAACACGGACGTTCTTATTGTCGGCGCAGGTCCTTCAGGCGCGATCGCCGCAGCACTATTGTTGGCCCGCGGCCACAAGGTGATCGTCCTTGAAAAAACACGCTTCCCGCGTTTTTCGATCGGAGAGAGTCTGCTGCCGCAATGTATGCAGTTCATCGAGTCCGCCAACATGGTGCAAGCGGTGGTCGATGCCGGCTACCAGCATAAGAACGGCGCCGTTTTCCTGGGCCGCGGCAAACGCGTCGCATTCGATTTCAGAGACAAGCTGTCGCCCGGATGGGGAACCACATTCCAGGTTATGCGCGCGGATTTCGATCATTTGCTCGCCCGCGAGGCGGAGCGTCAAGGGGCGGATGTCCGCTATGAACAAGAAATCATCAAATGCGACGTCAGCGAGGGTCGCGTGCGGGTGCAGGCACAAGCAGCCGGCGGCGAACGCCTGGAATACACAGGACGTTTTCTGCTCGACGCCAGTGGTTTTGGACGCGCATTACCTAGATTGCTCAAGCTCGAACGCCCCTCGGCGTTTCCGGTGAGGCGCTCGATCAACACCCATGTTGCGGACCGGATCTCCCACCCCGACTATGACCGCAACAAAATATTGATCGCGGTTCATCCGGACCACCATGACGTCTGGTACTGGCTGATTCCGTTCCACAGCGGCCGTAGCTCGATTGGCGTTGTCGCTCGCGAGAGTTTTTTTGACGGCCTGCCCAGCGACCCCATGACACGAATAAAAACACTGATACAACAAGAGCCAGGACTCGCATCGTTACTGAAGGAGGCGGAATACGATACGCAGGTGCGGGAGGTCACCGGCTATTCCGCGGATGTCACGAATCTCTGGGGACCGGGTTATGCGCTGCTCGGCAATGCAGGTGAGTTTCTCGATCCGGTGTTTTCCTCCGGTGTCACGATTGCGATGAAATCGGCGAGTCTCGCCAGCGCAGTACTGCACGATCAATTGACAGGCAAAGCGGTTGACTGGGATCGCGATTTTGCCATTCCGCTGCGGCGCGGCATCGACACATTTCGAGCATTCGTCGAGGCGTGGTACGACGGACGTTTTCAGGACATCGTGTTCTTTGAACATCAGCAGGCCGAGGTGAAGCGGATGATCGCGTCAGTATTGGCCGGGTATGCGTGGGACGAACGTAATCCCTACGTCCAACAGCCGCAGCGACTCGACGTACTCGCGCAAATATGTCGAAGCTAGTCGCAGCCGTGGTGGTGTCCGCACTCGTTGGCTGTTCGTCGCACACGCTGCGATCAGCGCAGCCAGTTCCGCTGGCGCCGTGGGTTGCGTTCGTGGAGTCACAACGCTACACCCAAACCGTACTGATCAGACATAAGGAACAAGACTATCGGTTGCTGTGCGTTCTGGAACTCGGCGAGCGCGGACTGGTGCTCGTCGCGTTCACCGAACTCGGCCAGCGCCTGTTCACGCTCGAATATGGTCCCGATCGTCTGAGCATTGATCGCAGCCCGGCGTTGCCGACGTCGTTTAATGTAAAGCTGGTCCTTGCCGATCTCCAACTGGTCTATTGGCCATTGAACGATATCCAGCATTCGCTGAAGCCTGGTTGGTCGCTTGTCGAGTCGGCAGCCGATAATACGCGTCACCTGATGCACGGCGATGAGACTGTCGCGGACGTTCATCGCAGCGTGGGAGTTACCGCGATACGACGTCCGCAGTTGGGCTATCAGATGACGATCGAAGCGGTTTCAAATTGACAGCCCGGTCGCGCGACGCGTACCTGAACGAACTCGGCATCATTTGCGCGTTGGGCGACAGCTGCGATCGTGTGTATCGCGCGATGATCGCAAGCGATCAGTCGGGAATGGTGATGACTGACGTTTTCAGCCCGGGAACCGCTTGTTTCGTCGGCAGCGTGCGCATCGCGCCACCGAACCTTCCGACCGGATTCTGGCGATACGACTCCCGCAATAATCGATTGCTGTTGGCGGCCCTCAATCAGATCGATGCGCCCGTTCGCCGCGCCATCAGTCGGGTAGGAGCCGATCGCGTCGGGGTGGTGATCGGAACAAGCACATCAGGGATTCTCGAAACCGAAGATGCGGTCGCGCAATGGGTTCACACCGGTTCAATGCCCGCCTGCTATGACTACCAACAACAACGGCTCAGTTCCGGCAGCGACTTTTTGTCGACCTATCTGGCAGTCGGTGGACCGTCCTTGACCATTTCAACCGCCTGCTCGTCGAGCGCCCATGCACTCGCCTGCGCGCGACGGCTGCTCACGTGCGACGTTTGCGACGCCGTGATTGTCGGCGGCGCCGACAGTCTTTCCCGATTGACCGTGCAAGGATTCCAATCGCTCGAGTCCGTCAGCCGCGGGATCAGTAACCCGCTCAGCGTGAATCGGGACGGCATCAACGTCGGCGAAGGCGCGTGCCTCATGCTGATGACGAAGGAACCGTCGGGCATTGGTCTACTCGGGGCAGGTGCCAGCTCGGATGCGTACCACATTTCCGCGCCCGATCCCGAAGGGCGCGGCGCACGCGACGCGATGTTGCGCGCGCTCACCGATGTCGGCATTGATGTGAATGCCATCGACTACATCAACCTGCACGGCACTGGGACACCGTTGAACGACTCAATGGAGTGTCGCGCCGTAGTGGAATTGTTTGGCAACTCCACACCCTGCAGCTCGACCAAGCCGCTGACTGGACATACGCTGGGTGCCGCCGGCGCGATCGAACTGGGACTGTGTTGGCTCACACTTTCGGATTTCAACGAAGGCGGGTTTCTTCCACCCCACAATTGGGACGCCCAGGTCGATCCGGCACTACCGGCACTCGCCCTTGTCACGCCCGGCGATCGCAGCGCTGCTCGACCGAGAGTTTGTTTGAGCAATTCGTTTGCGTTCGGCGGAAATAACGCGAGCCTGATCATCGGGAGACTCGATTGAGAGTCGCCGATCTCGACCTGCGGCAACTCGTCCCTCATAGCGGTCAAATGCTGCTGCTCGACGAACTGACTGGCGCGACCGAGTCCTCGCTCGACGCCGTCTGTATCGTGCGCGACGACGGCTTATTCACGCTCGACGACGGCCAGGTCCCCGCGATGGTCGCGATCGAATATATGGCACAAGCCGTGGCCGCGTTCGCCGGCGTCCGCGCATCGCTCAGACACGAACCAATCAAACTGGGCTTGTTGCTCGGCGCGAGGAATTTCACCTCGTCGGTCGCCTATTTTTCGCCGGGGGATCGCCTCGCCGTTGGAGTCAAGCTTGTCATCGAGAGCGTCAATGGACTGGCGGTATTTGACTGTGAGATAACGGGCCGCGACTCGTACACGAGTGCGCGACTCACGGTTATTACCATCGACTCATTGGACAGCCTCGGCGCAATCGACGTCAGGCGATAGGGCAAATCTAGATGGAGGCAGACAAAGGGACTGTGCTGGTCACTGGCTCCAGCCGCGGGATCGGGCGTGCTATCGCCCTACGTCTGGCTCGCGATGGATTCGATACCGTCGTCCACTACCGGCACAGC
>Ga0315278_10004594_pt1 | contig 12466 bp, 12 predicted proteins | sample YL17G06_0_MG_FD_203880 | JGI IMG/M metagenome (GOLD analysis project Ga0315278, IMG submission 203880) | Sediment microbial communities from Yellowstone Lake, YNP, Wyoming, USA - YL17G06_0 | ecosystem: Environmental > Aquatic > Freshwater > Lake > Sediment | place: USA: Wyoming | collected...
ATGATCGCCTTCTTCGTCTGGCCGATGACCTGACCGGTGTCTTTCGTCTCGAGCTCCGAGATCTCCGGGACGTGCCGGGCGATCAGGTCCCCGAGCTTGCGCATGATCTGCGCGCGCGTTGCCTGCGGCGTGCCGGCCCACTTCGGGAAAGCGGCCTTGGCGGCTTCCACCGCCGCAGCGACTTCCGCCTCGCCGCCCGCGGCGACCTCCGCGAGGACGTCCTGATTGGCCGGGTTGACGGTCTCGAAGACCTCGCGGCTCGCCACCCGCTTGCCGCCGATCAGATGCTCGATCATCGCTGCACGCTCCTGCCGAACGCCTCGTCCCCGACGATCGTGTTGACCAGTCGGCCGATGCCCTCGATCTCGGTCACCACCTCGTCGCCGGGCAGCACGTTGACCACGCCTTCCGGCGTGCCGGTGAGGATCACGTCCCCCGCGTCGAGCGTCATGAAGCCGGACAGGTACTCGATTAGAAACGGGACGTCCGAGATCATGTCACGGGTGTTGCCCTCCTGCGTCACTTTGCCATTCACGGTAGTGCGCAGCGCGAGCCGCATCGGGTCGGGCACGTCGGCGCGCTCGACCAGCCACGGACCGAGCGCGGTGCAGCCGTCGCGGTTCTTCACCCGCAGGTTGGGCCGGTACCAGTTCTCGAGGTAGTCGCGGATCGCGTAGTCGTTCGCGACCGTGTAGCCGGCGACGTAGTCGTAAGCGGCGGCGCGCGACACGCGGCGCGCGGGCCTGCCGATCACCACTGCCAGCTCGCACTCGTAGTGCATGAACGTCGCGTCGTCGGGGCGGCGGGTCTGCGCGCGATGGCCCACGAGCGCGTTGAGCCCCTTGAGGAACACGAGCGGCTCGTCCTGGGCGTTGAACGCGAGCTCCTTCGCATGGTCGGCGTAGTTGAGCCCCAGCGCGACGATCGTGCGCGGCCGGAACGGCGGGAGCCAGACGACCGCGTCCTCACGCACGAACCGCCCGTCCGCGAGTCGGAGCACGCCGTCCTCGGCGGCGGTGGCCTCGTGGATTGCGCCGGAGTAAGCGACGCGTGCGCGCCTCATCAGGCCTGGCCTTCGGCGACGAGCGGATTCTCGAGCCGCCCGACGCCTTCGATCTCGATCGCGACGCGCTGTCCGGCGCGCGCGAGCGGCGCGCCCTCCGGCACGCCGGTCAGCAGCACGTCGCCCGCGGAGAGTGTCATGAACTCGGTGACGTCGGCGATCAGCTGCGCAGTCGAGCGGATCAGGTGCGCGGTCGTGTTCTGCTGCCGCAGCGCGCCGTCGACGAAAACGCGCACGGCAAGCGCATCGGGATCCGGCACGCGCGCGCGGTCGACGATGCGGGTGCCGATCGGGCAGAAGCCGTCGCGGCACTTGAGTCGAATCGAGGGGCGGTAGAAGCTGTCGTGCGGCACGCTCACGTCGTTCACGACGACGTAGCCCGCGACATAATCGAGCGCCGCCCCGGCCGGCACGCGGCACGCGGTACGCCCGATCACGACGCCGAGTGCGGCGCCCATCTGCAGCGCCTCGATGTCCGCCGGAACGGGGATCGGCGCGCCGTCGCCGATCCAGGTGTTGGCCGGCTTGATGTAGAGCACCGGCGCCTTCGGCGGGGCCTTGTAGGGCGGCTGGTGCACGGCGTCGCCGAGCGCCGCCAGCGCACCCTGGTAGTTGAGCAGGACGCCGTAGAGGGTCCCCGAGACGAGGCTCAAGGCATGTCCTTGTCGGTGTAGATCAGCGACACGCGCGCGTCCTGCGGCACCGGCGGCATGCTCGCGTTCCACTCGACGTAGCGGGCCCGGAGCGCCTCGAGGCGGTCCGGATGCCGGGCCGCCAGGTTCGCGCGCTCGCGTTCGTCGGCCGTGAGGTCGAAGAGATACTCGTTCGCGCCGATCGCGAGGTACTTCCACTTGCCGTCCCGCAGCGCACGCTGGTCGCGGTGCTTCATGCGCCAGTGGAGCGCGCGCTCGTTGTGATTGCGCGGGTCGCGCAGGACCGGCAGGAGCGAGACGCCGTCGAGCGGGTAGTCCGGATGTGCCTGCGCGCCCGCCGCGTCGAAGAACGTGGCCACCCAGTCCATGGTGATCGCGAGCTGATCGGTGACGCCGCCCGCCGCGACCGCGCGCGGCCAGTGCACGATGTAAGGGACCCGGATGCCGCCCTCGGTCAGATCCATCTTGCCGCCGACGAGTGGCCAGTTGTCGGAGAAGCGCTCACCGCCGTTGTCGCTCGTGAACACGATCAGCGTGTCCTCGAGCAGACCCGCCGCTTCGAGCGCGGCCGCGACCTGACCGATGCCCTCGTCCATGTGATGAATCATCCGCTGGTAGGTGCGGATCGAGCCGCCGTCGAGGTGCGCGATGTTCCCGACGAGTCCCGTGGCGAGCGCGGCATCGTCGCGCGTCTCCCAAGGCCAGTGCGGTGCGGTGTAGTGCAGGCTCAGCAGGAACGGCGCACGGTCCGCGGCGCGCTCGCGCACGTAACCGACGGCGCGCTGCGACAGGAGGTCGGTGAGATAGCCCTCCGCGCGCGTCGGCTCGCCATTCTCGAACAGGTCGTGCTTGCCTTCGCGATCGGTGTGCGTGAAGTAGTCGACGCCGCCCGAATGGGGTCCGAAGTGCGCCTCGTAGCCGCTCTTGAGCGCGCTAAAGTGCGGCGGGTACCCCAGATGCCACTTGCCGACGAGCGCCGTCCGGAAGCCCGCCTCGCGCAGGATCGAGGGCAGGGTCGGGTGCGCGGGCTGCAGGCCGATCTCCGGATGGCCGCGCGCGCGTCCGGACATCGGCTCCTCGGCGGCGCCGCGCAGGCGGTACTGGTAGCGCCCGGTCATCAGCGCGAACCGCGTCGGCGAGCACACCGGCGAGTTGGAGTAGCCCTGCGTGAAGCGCAGCCCGCGCGCGGCGAGCCGGTCGAGGTTGGGCGAGACCGGCGCGCGGCCGCCGTAGCAGCCGAGGTCGGCGTAGCCGAGATCGTCGGCGAGGATGAAGACGAAATTCGTTGCCACGCCGCGCGCCCCAGGCGTCAGTCGATCTTCATGCCGGTGGCTTTGATTGTCGCGGCGTAGCGCTCGCGTGCTCGCGCGAGGCGCGCCTCCGCCGCGGCGCCCGTCTCGCCCTCGATCACCATGTCGAGCTTGGTGAGCCGCTCCTGCACGTCGGGCGCCCGGAGCGCATCCGCCATCGCCTTCTGCAGGGTGGCGACGATCGGTTGCGGCGTCGCAGCGGGAACGAACGCGAGGTACATGACCTCGACCTCGAGCGCGGGCACGCCGGCCTCCGCGGTGGTGGGCACGTCGGGCAGCAGCGGCGAGCGCTTGCGGCTCGTCACAGCCAGCGCCCTGACCTTGCCGGCTTGGATCTGCGGCAGGAAACCCGGCGTCGCGAGGATGCCCGCCTGCACCTCGCCGGACACCACCGCCATGACGGCGGGCGTGTTCCCCTTGTATGGAATGTGGTTCACCTTCACGCCGGCGGTGTCCTGCAGGATCGATGCGGCCACGTGGCCCGGGCTGCCGTTGCTGCCGGAGCTGAACGCGATCGTCTCGCTCTGTCCCTTGCTCACGAAGTCGCGCAGCGTCGCCGCGCCCACGCCCGGGTTGACGCCCACCGTGAGCCCCGAAGAGGCGATCAGCATCACCGGCTTGAGCTCGGCCAGCTTGAACGGCATCGACTTGAAAAGGTTCGGGTTGACCGTGAAGGTCGAGTCGATGCCGAAGAGCACGGTGTAGCCGTCGGCCGTGCTGCGCGCGACCGCTTCGGCGCCGATGTTGCCGCCGGCGCCGGGACGGCTCTCGACGACGAATGGCTGCTTGAGCGCGGCGCTCATCTTGTCGCCGAGGGTGCGCGCGAGGATGTCGGACGGTCCGCCGGCCGCGAAGTTACCGATGAAGCGCACCGGTTTCGCGGGGTACTCCTGCGCGGCGAGCGGGCCGGCCGCGAGCGCGGCGGCGAGCGCGAGGGTCGGCGTGATCAGGCGCTTCATCGCGGTCTCCTGGAAAACGCTACTGCACCAAAGCGAGCGTTCCGCGATCGGCCATCAGCACCACCGCATTCCCGCTCGCCGAGGACTGCGCGTACTCGCCGTACTGCCGGCCGGTGAGCGCCGCGCCGTCGGCGGCCATCGCGCGCGCCACGCCGAGCAGGGTGGCGAGCACGCGCCCGCCCATCTCGGCGCCGACCTTGCGGCTGTAATCGCCGAATCCCGCGATCGCGGTGTCGACGGCGCCGCCCTTGAGCATCTCGATCAGCGCCTTGTCCGCCGCGACGCGCTCGGGCGTCGGCCAGTTGTGGCGTCCGCGCACGAGAATGTGTGCGAATGCGGTGCTGGCGAGAAACACCGCGCGTCGTCCGAGCCGCTTCGCCGTCGCATGCACGGCCGCGCCCGCGCGGAGGCACTCGTCGTGGTCGGCCATCAGCACGCTCGGTATCCCGACGACCGCGACTTGCGCGTCCGGATCGAGGTGCTTGAGCGGGACATAGGTCCCGTAGTCCCATCCGTAGTGCTTCGAGTCGTTGCGCGCCGCCGGGACCGACGCGCTGCCGAGCTCTTCGATCAGCGCGCCGGCGAAATCCGCGTCGCCGCGGTAGCGGTACGGCAGGCCCGGGATCAGGTTCGGCGCCTCGTCGGCGACACACATGCCTTCGTGCACCGGCTGGCAGGTGACCACCCAGTCGAACGTCGCGACCCAGTGCGCGGAGGCGATTACCCAGAGGTCGGGCTTGAGCGTGCGGCGCAACGCCGCACCCATCTCGCGCTCGCCGGCGACCAGGGTCTTCTGGAAGTCGGGCGTGATCTCGTCGCGCCCGAGCGTGGGGACGTGCGCGACGACGGCCGCGGCGACGACGCCGCTCATAGCTTCACGCAGACGTTGCGCAGCTCGGTGTAGAACTCGAGCGAGTGCACGCCGCCCTCGCGGCCGATGCCCGATTCCTTGGCGCCGCCGAACGGCGTGCGCAGATCGCGCAGAAACCAGCAGTTGACCCAGCAGATGCCGACGTCGATCTGCGCGGAGACGCGGTGCGCACGGGCGAGGTTCGGGGTCCAGATGGTCGTCGCGAGCCCGTACGGCGTGTCGTTCGCGAGGCGGATCGCCTCGTCCTCGGCGTCGAACGGCCGGACGTGGCAGCAGGGGCCGAAGATCTCCTCGCGGATCACCGCCGAGTCCTCCGCGAGGCCGGTCCAGATCGTCGGCTGGATCCACGCGCCATTCTTGATTTCTGCCGGCATGTCGGGAATGCCGCCGCCGGTGACGACCGTCGCGCCGTCCTCGACCGCCTTGCGGTAATAGGACAGCACCTTCTTCTGGTGCTCCGGGCTGATCAGCGGGCCGATACCGGTCGCCGCGTCCTCGGGGCGTCCGGGCTTCATGCCCTCGGCCTTCTGCTTCAGCGCCTGCACGAACTTCTCGAAGATTGGCCGCTCGACGTACACGCGCTCGGTGCCAAGGCAGACCTGGCCGCAGTTGGCGAACGCCGCGCGCGCGATCCCGTCGATCGCGGCGTCGAAATCGCAGTCGGCGAACACCAGGCCGGCGTTCTTGCCGCCCAGCTCGAAAGACACGGCGCGCGTGCCGTCGGCCGCCGCTTTCATGATCGCGGTGCCGGTACGCGTCTCGCCGGTGAACGTGATCGCGTCGACGCCCTTGTGCCGCGTGAGGAGCTCGCCCGCCGAGCCCGGCCCGAAGCCGTGCACGACGTTGTAGACGCCGTGCGGCACGCCGACCTTGTTCATCACCTCGCCGAGCAGCGTCGCGGTCGATGGCGTCTCCTCGGAGGGCTTCACCACCACCGTGTTGCCGCACGCGAGCGCGGGACCGACCTTCCACGTCATCAGGAGCAGCGGCAGGTTCCACGGGCAGATCACCGCCACTACGCCCTTCGGGACGCGGATCGCGTAGTTCAGCGCGCCCTTGCCGTCGGGCGTTGCCATCTGGAACGACTCGGTCGGGACGTTCTTCACGACGTCGGCGAAGATCTTGAAGTTCGCCGCGCCGCGCGGGATGTCGAGATGCTTCGCGAGCGAGACCGGCTTGCCGGTGTCGGCGACCTCGGCCTGCAGGAAGTCGTCGAAGCGGCGGTTGATCTCGTCGGCGACGGCGTAGAGCAGCTCGGAGCGCTTGGCGGTGTCCAACGTTCCCCACGGGCCCGCCAGCGCGGCGCGCGCGGCGCGCACCGCCGCATCGACTTCCGGCTCGCCCGCCTCGGAGACGAGGCCGATCAGCCTTCCGTCGACCGGGGAGCGGTTCTCGAAGGTCTGGCCCGATTTCGCGGCGACGAACTCGCCGGCGATGAAGTTGTGGGTGGCTTTCAGTCCGCGGTCCATGGGTTGGCTCCGTCGAAGGTTCGGGATGCGCCCGTCGTTACAGCGTCTTGTGGGTGTCGTCGCAGAACGGCTTGCGGCCGCTCCGCTTGCAGCCGCAGAGGTAAGCGGTCCGGTCCTTCTCCTGGGTCCAGACGACCGGCTTGATGCCGCTCTTGGTCGAAGTGTGCGAGCCGTCGCAGAAGGGCTGCATCTTCGACAGCCCGCACGCGCACCACGCATAGCGGTACCCGGCGAGGAGCTCGATCCGGTAGGAGCCCTTCTGGGCGATTGCGGGTTCTTCGGGTGTTTCGGCCATCGGTGGAGCCTCGCGAGGGAAGTGCGTCGTGGACCGAGTCTGTATTTTGACCCGCGTGGTAACGTTCGATTATCGTTAATTTCGCACCCCGGCGAAAGTACGCCCGAGACCACACCAAGGGGGAGTCCATGCGCGTCGCACCCGCAGTCAATGCCGATTCGAACCAGGTCGCAGTCGTCAACACCAACGAGATGCCCTGGGAGAAGACCGAGCACCCGGGCATCTCGCGGAAGGTGCTCGAGTTCGTCAACGATCCACGCAAGGGGCGCGAAACCGCGCTCCTCAAGTTCGAGCCCGGCGCCAAGCTACCCACCGAAACGCTCGTCGACCGGATGGACCTCTTCGTGATCGAGGGCAGCTACGAGGATGGCAACGGGCAATACGGCCAGCACACTTTCATCCGCAACCAGCCCGGCTACACCCATGCGCCGTCCTCGAAGAGCGGCTGCGTGCTTTACGTGAAGTGGCGCGTGCCCATCCGGCCGGGCGGCCAGCGGCTCGTGATCGACGCGAAGACCGCGCAGTGGACCGCGTTCCCGCACCGCGGCGCGGACGTGCTGCACCTCTATCCGAACGCCGACGGCATCGAGACCGGCCGGATCGGCAACGTGCACCCAAACCGCAAGATCCCGTCGCACGACCATTCGATCGGCGAGGAGACCTTCGTGCTCAAGGGCTGTCTCAGCGACGAGTACGCCGCCTACGGCGTCGGCATGTGGTTCCGCATGCCCTGCGGCAAGCCGCACGCGCCGTTCACCGAGGCCGACGGCTGCATGATGCTCATCCGCGAGGGCGACCTCGTCTGGTGACGCGCGCCGCCCCGGCGCATACCGGGGCACGAGTTCCAACAGGAGGAGAAGACCCCATGTCATGCGCCACGCGCTCGATCCGCGCGCTCGTTGCCGTTGCCGGGCTCGCGCTCGGTGCGGCACTGCCCGCGGTCGCCGCCGACTTCACCCTGAAGATCGGCTTCGCCACCATGAACGACATCCAGCACCAGTGGGGCACCTGGATGAAGGAGGGCGTCGAGGCGCGCTCGAACGCTCGCATCGAGGTGAAGCTCTTCCCGCGCAACCAGCTCGGCACGATCGCGAGCCAGATCGAGGGCACGCAGCTCGGCACCATCGAAGCGTTCACCTCGCCCGCCGACTTCTTCGCCGGCGTCGACCCACGCTTTGGCACCTTCAGCATCCCGATGCTCTTCAAGGACATGCCGCACGCCGAGAGAGTGCTGCTCGATCCGGCCCTGAACAAGGAGATCCTTTCGCTCGGCGCGGACAAGAACATCCAGATCGTCTCGATCTATACGTTCGCGTTCGCGCAATACCTCGCCAAGCAGCCGATCCGCCGCATCGACGACTTCAAGGGCAAGAAACTGCGGGTCAACGCGACCGCGGCAGAGCGCGCGAAGATGCGCGTGCTTGGCGCAACGGCGGTGCCGATGGATCTCGCCGAAGTCATCCCGGGGCTGCAGCAGGGCGTCATCGACGGCACGCAGAGCGCCACCGCGGTCTACGTGAACCTCAAGTTCAACGAGATCAGCAAGACCCTCACCGAGCTGAACGACACCATGGTGGTGTCGGTGGGCGCGGTGAGCCGCGCGTGGCTCGGCAAGCTGCCGGCCGACCTGCGCCAGATCGTGATCGAGGAGGGCGCCAAGGTCCAGCCGCGCATGATGGCGCAGTCGCGCACGATCGAAGAGGGCATGCGCAAGCGCTGGGCCGAGGTCGGGGGCGAGTTCGTCCGCTTCTCACCCGAAGAGCAGGCGCGCGTACGCCAGCTGCTCGGTCCGATCGGGGACGAGGTCACGAAGGACAACGCGGCGGTGAGCGCCTTCTACCAGAAGCTGCTCGCGACCGCGCAGAAGAACTGAGCGAACCCGCCACGCAAGCGTCACGCAAGCGCCACGCAAGCGCGCCGATGGGCCGGTTCGTCTTCGACACGCTGCCTGGCTGGATTCTCGGCGTGCTGATGCTCGTCGGCATCGCGCTCAACTTCGCCAACGTGGTGAGCCGCCATGTCTTCGGACAGGCGATCTTCTGGACTGAGGAGATCCTCGTCTACCTCACGATCTGGGGCGTGTTCCTGGGGATGGCGGCGATCGCCTACAGAGGCGAGCACCTGAACATGGACCTCTTCTCGGCGGCGATCCCGCGCCGCTGGCGCAAGCTGCATCGCGGACTCGTCGCGGCGGCCATGTTCGCGGTGTGCGTGTTCGTCGCCGTGCAGTCCTGGACGATCGTCGTGCTCTTCGCCCAGGCCGGCCAGGTCAGCATCGCCGCCGGCGTGCCCAAGGCGTTTCCGCACGCCGCGCTGCTCGTCGGGTTCGGACTCACCGCGCTCGCAGTGCTGGTGCGCCTCCGCTCCTACCTCAGCGGCAAGTTCTGAGCGGCTCCCCGGCGTGACCTGGGTCCTGGCCCTGCTGCCGCTCGCGCTGCTTGCGGTCGGCTTCCCGTTCTTCGTGATCCTGCTCGCCACGGCCGCGGTCGTGCTGGTCGCGTTCGCGCCGGCGCCGGCCACCGTCATGCACCAGGTCATGTTCAGCAGCATCGACAAGTACGCCTTGCTCGCAGTGCCGTTCTTCATCTTTGCCGGCGACCTGATGGGCCGCGGCGGCGTGTCCCGGCGGCTGATACGCTGGGTCACCTCGATGATCGGCGGCGTGCGCGGGAGCTTGCCGTTCACCGCGCTCGGGACGGTCACCGTGTTCAGCGCGATCTCGGGATCGACGGCCGCGACGGTCGCGGCCGTCGGTGGACTGACCTACGACCGGTTGCGGGAGGCCGGCTACAACGAACGTTTCTCCTCCGGCCTGCTCATCTCGGCCGCCTCGATCGACAACCTCATCCCGCCCTCGATCGGGTTCATTCTCTACGGCATCGCTTCGGACACTTCGGTCGTGAAGCTGTTCGCGGCGGGTGTGTTGCCGGGCCTCGTGCTCGCCGGGTTCTTCGGTGCCTACATCGGGTACTACGCCTGGCGGCGCCGCGAGGGTGCGGGAAAGCGCTTCGAACTGGGCGAGTTCCTCGCCGCGACCAAGGACGGCATCTGGTCGATCGCGGCGCCGGTGTTCGTCCTCGGCGGCATCTACGCCGGCATCTTCTCGCCGACCGAGGCCGCGGGGATCGCGTGCGTGTACGCGATCGTCGTGGTCGTGCTGGTCTACGGAGAGCTCAGCTGGGCCGAGGTGTTCCGCACCGCTACGCGTTCGATGTACCTCACTGCGCAGGTGTTCGTGATCGTCGCGTCGGCCGGCGTGTTCTCCTGGCTGCTGACGGTCAACGGCGTGCCGCAGGCCCTGGCCGAGACGGTCACCGGCCTGAAAGCACCGCCCTGGGCGGTACTGCTCGTGATCAACCTGCTGCTGCTGGCGGTCGGCATGTTCCTCGACACCGCGTCCTCGATCCTGGTGCTCACGCCGCTGCTGGTCCCGGTCGCAACAGCGATCGGCGTCGACCCGGTGCACTTCGGCGTCATCTTCGTGATGAACCTGAGCATCGGCACTTTCACGCCGCCGTTCGGCATCAACATCTTCGTCGGCCAGGCGGTGTTCAAGGCGCCGCTCTCGGCGATCTATCCCGGGCTCGTGCCGTTCATCGGGGCCGCGATCGCGGCATTGATGGTGGTGACCTACACTCCGCAACTGTCCCTCTGGATCCTGCGCTTCCTCGGATGAGCCAAGACCCTGGTCACGCGAGCGCCGTCGACGTCCACGCCCACTGGTACCCGCGCGAGTGGCTGGACCTCGTGCGCGACCACGGTTCCGCCCACGGCATCGAATGGACCGAGGTGCCCGGCAAGGGCCCGCAGTTCAAGGTTGGCCACCTCGCGACCGGGCCGGCGGGACCGCTGTTCGTCGACCTCGATGCACGCCTGGAGGCGATGGACGCGCAGGGCGTGGCGGTGCACGCACTCTCGCTCTCCCAGCCGATGGGGTACTGGGCGGGGCGCGACCTCGGCGCGCGCCTCGCGGCAGTCTTCAACGACGCCCTCGTGCGCGCGCACGAGGGCGCGCCGACGCGCTTCGTCGGACTCGCCACGCTGCCGATGCAGGCGCCCGATCTCGCCGTGAAGGAAGTCGATCGCGCCCGCGCGCTACCCGGCGTGCGCGGCTTCTACATCGCGACCAATATCCTCGGCAAGGATCTCTCCGACGAGTCGTTCTTCCCCGTCTACGAGCGCATCGAGGCGACGGGCCTGCCGCTCTTCCTGCACCCGGTGTTCGTGCTGGCGCGCGAGCGCCTCGAGCGCCACTACCTCACGAACCTAATCGGCAACCCGGTGGAGACCGCGGTTGCGGCCGCGCACCTGATCTTCGGCGGCGTGCTCGACCGCTTCCCGAAGCTCGACGTCGTGCTGCCGCACGCCGGCGGCGCGTTCCCGTGGCTCGCCGGGCGGTTGAACCGCGGCTGGGAGAAGCGCGCGGACCTCAAGCACATCGCGCATCCGCCGCTCGAGTATCTGCGGCGCTTCCACTACGACACGATCGGCTATTCCGACGCCGTCCTGGAGTTCCTCGTGCGCCACATCGGGGCCGACCGCGTGATGATCGGGAGCGACTACTGCTTCCCGATCGCCTATGAGCAGCCGGTCAGGAACGTGACCGACAATCCGCTGATCGACGCCGCGGCGAAGCAGCTGATCGTCGCTGGCAACGCCCGTCGGCTGCTGCGGCTGTAGCCCGGCGCGATGCCTCTCGAGAAGCCGGCCGCGCCACCGCCTCGACTCCGCGCGGCGCTCGCGGACTTCGGCGGTCTTTACGCCACCAACGCGTTCATCGCGTTCGTCTTCGCGGCCTCCGGGCCGGTGGCGATCGTTCTCGCGGTCGGTACGCGCGGCGGGCTCAGCGCAGCCGATCTTTCGTCGTGGATCTTCGCCTCGTTCTTCATCAACGGACTGATCAGCATCGCGTTCTGCTGGCGATACCGCCAGCCGCTCGTCTTCTTCTGGACGATCCCCGGCACGGTGCTCGTGGGGCCCGCGCTGGGGCATCTGACCTTTCCCGAAGTGATCGGCGCGTTCGTTGCCACGGGCGTCCTGATGCTCGCGCTCGGGTTGAGCGGCTGGGTGCGGCGCGCGATGGAGGCAGTGCCGATGCCGATCGTCATGGGCATGGTGGCGGGCGTGTTCCTCCGGTTCGGCCTCGATCTGGTGTTCGCGATCCGCGACGACTTCTGGATCGCCGCGCCCATGACCGCGGTGTTCATCGCGCTGAGCGCGTCACCCCGGCTCGCGCGCTTCATGCCGCCGCTGATCGGCACCCTGATCGTCGGCGCCGTCCTCGTCGCGGTGCTCGGCCGGTTCGACCCGGCCGGCGGCGCGGATTTCACGCTCGTGCGGCCCAACCTCTACGTTCCGGTGTTCTCCTGGCAGGCGATGCTCGAGCTGGTCGTGCCGCTCGCGATCACGGTCCTCGCGGTCCAGAACGGGCAGGGCATCGTGGTGCTGCGCGCGGCCGGTCATGCGCCGCCGATCAACGCCGTCACCGTCGCCTGCGGGGCCGGTTCGATCGTCACCGCGTTCGCGGGCGCCGTCTCGACGTGCCTGACCGGACCGGTCAACGCGATCATTTCCGCGTCGGGCGACACGCAGCGCCACTACACGGCGGGGATCTTCGTCGGGATCCTCGCGCTCGCGTTCGGACTTGCGTCGCCGTTCTTCGTGGGGCTGATGCTCGCCACCCCGAAGACCTTCATCGCCGCGCTCGCGGGGCTGGCAATGCTGCGCGTCCTGCAGACCGCGTTCACGGTCTCGTTCAGGGACCGCTTCACGCTCGGCGCGCTCGTCACCTTCCTCGTCACGGTGGCGGACGTGACGATCTTCAACATCGGCGCGGCGTTCTGGGG
>Ga0315278_10004595_pt1 | contig 12464 bp, 10 predicted proteins | sample YL17G06_0_MG_FD_203880 | JGI IMG/M metagenome (GOLD analysis project Ga0315278, IMG submission 203880) | Sediment microbial communities from Yellowstone Lake, YNP, Wyoming, USA - YL17G06_0 | ecosystem: Environmental > Aquatic > Freshwater > Lake > Sediment | place: USA: Wyoming | collected...
TGCTGCGCGTCTCGGGCGCTTCTCCTCCCGCGGCCCTCGGGATGCTTGCGCTCGCCTGCGCCGTCGCGGGACGCTGGCGCTTCGCGCCGGCGCTTCTCCTCGCGTCCGGCCTCGCGCTCCTTCGCACGATTCGCCCCTACGCGGGCGCCTCGGGCCCCTCGGCCGTCGGCGTCGAGGCCGCGCCCTTCATCGTCGCCCTCGTCTATCTCGTCGTCTTCTCGCGCCGCTCGCTCCGGATGACCGTGGCGCGCCAGGCGCGCCTCGACCCCGACACGCTCTGAGCCGCCGGTGAAGCCGTCAATCTCCTCCCGCCGACACGCTCCAACCGTCGCGGACGCGGCCAGCATTCCCTTCTCGCTCGACGACGCGCTGGCCGTGATTCGACGCCGCACGGCGCTCGTTCCCCGCTCGGCGATCGTGCTCGGGAGCGGCCTCGGCGTGCTGGCCGAGGGGACGGCGTGGGAGGCGGAGATTCCCTACCGCGAGATCCCCGGCATTCCGCGCTCCTCGGTGGCGGGCCACGCGGGACGTCTCCTTCTCGGACGGTGGGCCGGTCGCCCGGTGGCCATCGCCCAGGGTCGCTCCCATCTCTACGAGGGATGTGCGGCGGAAGTGGCGACGCGGATGATTCGCCTCCTGGCGGCGCTCGGCTCGAAGGCGCTCATCCTCACGAACGCTTCGGGCGGCATCGCGGCGCGCATGGCGCCGGGCACTCTGGTACTGATCGAGGACCAGGTGGATTTCCAGTGGCGGTCGCCTCTGCGCGGAAGCGGCGAGCCCGGAGCGCCGGGCGCCGGGGAAATCGGCGCGCGCGGGCTCACCCGCCGGCCGGTCTACGACGCCGAATTGATGACGAAAGCGACGCGCGCGGCGGCGGTGGCTGGGGTGACGCTGGAGCGGGGCGTTCTCGGCGTGATGCTCGGTCCGTCGTACGAGACGCCGGCCGAGATCGAGATGCTGGAACGGCTCGGGGCCGACGTCGTCTGCATGTCGACGGGCGCCGAGTCCGCCTTGGCGGCGTCGCTCGGCCTTCCCTGCGTGGCGGTCTCCTGCGTGACGAACTGGGCGGCGGGCCGCTCCGCCGCGCGCTTGAGCCACGACGACGTGACGCGCTCGGTGGCGGCCGCGGCGGCGCCCCTCAAGTCGATGCTCGAGCGGCTGGTGATGGGAATCGCGTAGCCGGGCGCCCGTGCCGGCTCCGCGAGCCGCCCGGCGCTAGCGGATGGCCACCTTCACGATCCGGTCTCCCGGCATGATCCGCTCCACCACGTCCATCCCCGAGGTCACCTTCCCCAGCACGCTGTAGCGCCCTTCGAGACGCGGCTGCGGCGAGAGGGTGATGAACCACTGGCTCCCCCCCGTGTCCTTCCCCGAGAGCGCCATCCCCACGGTGCCCGCCTCGTAGGGCCGATCGCTGTACTCGCAGGGAATGGCGTAGCCGGGTCCTCCCCAGCCGTCGCCGCGGGGGCAGCCTGTCTGGATCACGAAGTTCGGCACGACGCGATGGAAGAGGAGCCCGTCGAAGTAGCCCGCCCTCGCGAGCGAGACGAAGTTCTCCACGTTCTCGGGCGCGGTCGACGGATCGAGCGCGATCGTGACGAGACCCCGCTCGGTGGTGACGAGGGCCGTCATGCGTCGGCTCTCGCTCGCGTGGGTGGCCCGGGTCTTCAGCGAAGCGCGGGGCGAATCGCCGGTCGAATCGGCGGGAAGTCCCAGCGCCCGGGTCGCGATGTCGCGCACGCGCCGGTCGCGGTCGCCGCGCGCGGCGCGAAGGGCCTCCAGCGCGTCGGGTGTCTTGAGCGCCGCGAGGGCCGTGGCCGCGGACGTGCGCACGTCGTCGTCCTGAATCGTGTCGCTCCGAGCGAGGAGCCCCGACAGGGCCGGAACGGCGGCCGAGTCTCCCAGTGTCCCCAGCGCCTCCGCCGCCGAGCAGACGACGGTGAAATCCTTGTCGGCGAGAAGCCCGCGGAGGATCGGCACCGAGGAGTCGCGCGCCTCCGGCCTCCGGCCGAGCGCCGAGGCCGCGCCCGCTGCCTGCGCCGGATCGGACGTCTGTCGCGCGCGGGCCAGCATCAATTCGCGCGCCATGGGGCCCTCGACGTCGCCGAGCGCGTCGGCCAGCCCCGATCGGAGGAAGCCGGGCAGGAGATCGAGCGACGGCGCGATGGCCGGCACCGCGCGGTCTCCCTCGATCTTCAGGAGCGCGATCGCCGCGGCTTGAACCACGCCCGTGGAGGAATCGGCGAGCGCCTTCGTGAGCGGCGGGACGGCCAGCGAGTCGCGCATCTGGCCGAGGGAGATTGCGGCCTGCCAGCGAACGTGGGCGTGCGGATCGCTCAGGAACGGCATGAGCGTCCGCGACTCGCGGGCGATGCACAGGATTCCGAGCGCGGCCGCGGCGTTCACGCGGACGCGCCATGCCGCGTCGTGGAGGAGCGCGCCGAGCCGCGCGGTGGCGCTCGAATCGCCGACCTCGCCGAGCGCGCGGGCCGCCGCGGCGCGAACCATGGCGTCCTTGTCGAACGAGAGGGTCCTGAGAGCCGGGGCCCCCTTTCGGTCCCCGATCCGTCCGAGCGCGTACGCAGTCCTCCACTTGAGATCGGGACGGGGATCGCGCGCGGCGCGCAGGAGCGGCTCGACGAGCGAGGAATCGCGAAGGCGCGCGGCGGCGAAGGCGGCCGCCCAGCGCTCGGGCGTGCGCGGTCCCTTGAGGGAGCCCGCGAGCGCACGGCCGACCGCCTCGTTCGGCCGGCCGCCGCCGCCCGATCCCGCCGCCACGTTCCCGAGCGAGGTCACGATGGCGACGCGCGTCCCGGGATCGCGCTCGCTCGCGAGTCGACCGAGCAGGGGACCCACCGCGGTGGAGTCGCCGACGAGGCCGAGCGCGAAGGCCGCTTCCCGCCGCACGGCGGCGGCCGGGTCTCGGAGCGCCGCCTCGAGAACGGAAACGCTCCCTCGATTCCCGATGTGCCCGAGCGCCCGGGCGGCGCGCGCGCGAACGGCCGGCTGAGCGTGGGCCCGCGCGAGAAGCGCGAGACCGGTCGTGTCGCGCGCTCCCTCCTGAAGGAGGATCGTCTCCTCCGGCGACTTGGGGCTCGGCTCCGACGAGGCGGGAGCCGCCGCGAGAAGAGTGCCGAGCAGCGCCAGGACTCCGAGCGTCCGGCTCATGTCGTGAGACATCGTTCCTCCGATCCGTCCTTGTTCATGGAGAGAAGCTGGAGCGCGGCGTCGAGCACCACGTCGGGATCGATCGATTCGAGCCGCGCGTCGGTCGCGCGGACCGCGCGAACGAGGCGCCCGACGGGCGACCATTCGCGAGGATCGGTCCATCCATAGATGCCGACCGTGGGAGCTCCCACGGCCCCGGCGAGATGGAGCGGGCCGGTGTCGTTGCCGACGTAGAGCGCGGCCCGCGCGAAGCGGGCGGCGAGTTGCGGAATCGTCTCGCCGCGCACGACGGGAAGCGGACGTCCGAGGGCGCCGACGACGGCCTCGGTCGTGCCGGCATCTTGTGGCCCCTCCAGAATCCAGACCTCGCGCCCCTTCGACGTCAGTTCGCGCGCCACGGCGGCGAACCGCTCGGCGGGCCACCGGTTCTTGAGTTTGCCCGCGCCGGGGTGGAGGTAGACGGCCCCGTCGGGAGCGAGCGCGACGAGGGCCCGATCGGGAACGTAGTAGGGCGGAGGGGGTCGATCGACGGCGCCCACCGCGCGGGCCAGGGCCATCGAGATCTCGGACTGATGCGGCGCCGACTCCGAGTCCTGGGGATGAGCGGAACTCGGGGGATATGGGACGACGCGTGTGAGGCGCGCGGCGTCGCGCGCTCCATAGTGAGCGGCGTCGAAGCCGACGCGCTCGCGCGCTCCCGACCACGAGACGAGCAGCGCGCCGCTTCGCGAATAGGAGACGGTGGTGAAGTAGACGGCGAGATCGGGCCGCCGCCCTCGTCGGAGCGCCGCGCTCAGCACCCCGGCGAAGTTCTTCGTCTCGACGGTCCGGACGTCGTCGGCCCATGGCTGCCCCGCTACGGCGGCGGCGTTCTGCCGGCCGACGACGAGCGTGACGTGGGCGTCCCGGAAGCGTTCCCGAATGGCCCGAATGGCCGGAACGTTCAGGAGGAGATCGCCGAGTTGATTGTGGGGACGGAAGAGGTGGATGCGGCGCGGGGCGGCGTCCACGATGGCGAAGGTCTTAGACCCCGGTGGGATTGGTATCGGGCTCGCCGCCGCCTTGCTTCGCCCGCATCTTCTCGATCTCGAGGGTCTTGATGAGGCGGTCGTGGCAGCCGGCGGGCATCTGAGGGGTTTCGCTGTGCTTGTAGAGCTTGATGGTCATGGTGAGCGTGTCGAACTCGGCGCGGCAGTCGGAGCATTTCCCGATGTGCTTGTGCATCTCCACCGAGATTTCCTCTTTGAGATCTTCGTCGAGGTACGAGGAGATCGATTCGAGGACTTCCTTGCACGACATCATGACCTGGCCCCCATCGCCTTTTGACCGCGCGTGTCGTTGAAGAAGCGGGTGAGATGATTCCGCACCTTGAGGCGCGCCCTGTGGAGGCGCGACTTCACGGCGGCCACCGAGAGATCGAGAATCTCGGCGACGTCGGCGTTCGAGTGCCCTTCGACGTCGCGCAGCACGAAGACCTGCTTGAACTCCGCGGGAAGCGCCTCGATCGCGTCGGCCATCGCCTGCCGGGTCTCCAGAGTCAGTAGCTGCTCCATGGGACCGGGCGCCCAGTCGACGATATTGATCGGCGCCTCGCGCTCGTCCGCGTCCTCGATGGAGACGGTCGGCAACTGCTTCTTCCGCAATTTCATCAAGGCCGAGTTGGCCGTGATTCGATAGATCCAGGTCGAGAAGGTCGAATTCCCCCGGAACGACTTCAGGCCGCGATACGCGCGGAGGAAGGTTTCCTGGAGGACGTCTTCCGCGTCTTCCGGGTTGCGAAGCATCTTCATGGCCAGGCTGTAGACCTTCGTCTCGTATCGGCCCACCAGCTCGCCGAACGCCCGGTCGTCGTCCTCCTGGGCTCGGAGCACGAGCGTTTCGTCTGGTAGGGCCTTCAGTTCCTGGGCCACGGTTGCCTCGATTAGAGACGCTATGGGGAGACGTTGGGTTCGGAAAACCTTTGTAGGTGGTCCGCTGAGGCTACGGGGGCGGTCCGTGGGTGTCAAGGGGCGCCGGGCGCCCCGACTTGAACTTAGATGCGGGCGAGGGCCGGAGAGCCCTGGGAGAGCGGCGCGGGGCGCGGCTCGGTGCGGTCGATCTTGTGCCGGCGCATCTTGCAGCGGAGGCTCCCGCGGCCGACGTGGAGGAGTTTGGCCGCCTCCACGACGTTTCCACTCGTCCGGGCGAGCGCGCCCTCGATGGCCGCCTTTTCCAGCGCCACCAGCGAGAGACCATCCGCCGGGAAGCGGAGGCCGAGGTCGTTCAGGGTCGGCGCCTCGGATCCCGGCGCGCCGCCGACGCGCGGCAGCGCCAGTTCGGCGGGACCGATTTCCTCGCTCTTCGCGAGGAGAACCGCGCGCTCGATGGCGTTGCCGAGCTCGCGGACGTTGCCGGGCCATGGATAGCGCATGAGCTCGCGGCCGGCCGCCGGGGAGAGGCGAGCCGTGCGTCCCAGCTTCCTGGCCACGCGCTCGCAGAACGACTCGGCGAGGAGCGTGACGTCGGCGCCGCGATCGCGAAGCGGGGGCACCGTGATCGGGACGACGCTCAGTCGGTAGAAAAGGTCTTCGCGGAACCGACCCTGACGAACCTCGCCGGAGAGATCGCGGTTCGTGGCCGCGAGAATGCGGACGTCGACCGCGATGTCCCGCGTGCCTCCGACGCGCCGCACGATCTTCATGTCGAGGAACTTCAGCAGCTTGGCCTGGAGCGTCAGCGGGAGCTCGCCCACTTCGTCCAGGAAGACCGAGCCCCCTTCGCCCGCCTCGAAAAGGCCGATCCGCTGGCTCGAGGCGTCGGTGAAGGCGCCCTTCTCGTGCCCGAAGAGTTCCGATTCCAGGAGTTCGCGGGGAATCGCGGCGCAGTTGATTTCCAGGAAGGGGCCCTTGGCCCGCGGGCTTTCGCCGTGGATGGCCCGCGCGAAGAGTTCCTTCCCCACGCCGCTCTCGCCCAGGATGAGGACCGAGGTCGCGCTGGAGAGGGAGACGCTCTGGGCCAGCTCGATGGCGTGGCGGAGGGCCGGACTTTCGCCGAGGATCCGATCGAAGCGGAACTCGTCCCGAACTCGCGACGACTCGCGCTGCTCGCGCGCCTGCTGAACGGCGCTCTTGCCGGCGGCCTTCAGGAGCCCGTCGACGGCGTCGTAGCGGATCGGCTTCAGGAAGAGATTGCGGATCCCCAGCTCGTTCATCTCCGCCGCTTCGGCCGCGTTGGAGCGGTCGAGGAAGGCGGCAAGCTGCATCCGCGGCCACCGCTCTTTCAGCCGGCGGACCGAGTCGCGCCGCTCCGCGAACGAGGGGGGCACGAACGAAGAAGAACGACCGGACCCCAGGGCTCCATCCCCGAAATCGAGAATCGCCAGCGAGCACATTTCCTCGCCCCCGAGGGAGAGGAAATCCTCCACACGATCCGCGACCTGCACCGCGCACTTCTGCGTGGCGACGTGATCGACCAGAGCATCCCGCTCCGGTCCGGCCGGCATGATGACAGCGACGTTTAGATTCAAGGAGTTGGCTTCCCCCTAACGGCGGCGCCCCCGTGGCGCCCAGCCGCGGAGCGCGGCTTGCCGTGACGATGGGGATATCGGCGCGATTCTCGGGGTTGCTTAGCGGAAATCTTTGCCGCTCGCGGCTCCGAGAAAGGAGAAGGCGGGCCCGGCGCCGGCCCGGAGGGGGGGCCAAGCCGGCGCTGGCGCGAGGGGGGCCGGACGTGGTTCTATCCGCGAATGACGCCCGAATCGAGGTCCGAGACGGATGATGTAGTCCCGTGGATTCCGGCGCCGCTGCGCATCGCGGCGGCGCTCTACACCCTCTTTGTCGTCTACGGCTGCCTCATCCCGCTCGATTTCACGCCCGTCCCGTGGGACCAAGCCTGGGCCGTCTATCGCCACATCCCCGAGTTCAGGCCGGGCCCCTTCTCCAGCACCGACTTCACGGCGAACGTCCTCCTCTTCATTCCGCTCGCCTTCCTGTGGGCGGGCGCGTTCGGGGCAGGGCGGAAGCACGTCACGAACGTCCTGATGGGGATCGTGGCCTGGGGAGCGGCCGTTCTATTCCAGGCCGTGATCGAGTTCGCGCAAATCTACGCTCCCCCTCGAAGTGTCCAACTCTGGGACGTCATCGCCGCCGCGTGGGGTGCGGGGATCGGCGTGGTCGCTTGGTTCGCGGCCGGGGGCGCCGTCAGGCGAGCCCTCCACCGATGGGACGCGGTGCAGGGCCGGCAGGGGGTGGCGGGATGGCTGGTGGCCCCGTACGCGATCGCTCTCTTCTTCTACAACGTCCTTCCCGCCGACCTGACCCTGAGCGCATCGTCGCTCTACGGGAAATGGGATCGCGGTCTCATCCGCCCGATCCCCTTCACGTCTCTGGGCGGCGACCCAGTCACCGCCTTCTTCGGAATCGGCTCCGAGATCCTTCTCTGGCTCCCTCTCGCCATGCTTCTCGTCCTCGGACGCGGATGGCGCCGCTTCTCCGCGTGGGGCGTGACGGTGCTCTTCGCGGTGGCCATCGAGGGAATCCAGCTCCTGGTCCAGAGCCGCGTGAGCGATTCGACCGATATTCTGTGCGCCGCCGCGGGGGCCGCGGCCGGCGTCTGGCTCGGGGCGAGGTTCCGGGCGGAGAGGCCCGACGGCGACACGGCGGCGGCGCTCGAGCCCCGGCACCGCTATGTGGGCATGGCGCTGGCCGCGATCGCGTGGTCGGCGATCCTGGTCTTCGGATTCAGCTATCCGTTCAACTTCCACTACGAGCCGTCGATCCTTCACGCGCGCATCGAGGGCCTCACCGCGGTTCCGTTTCGCTCCTACTGGCTCGCCACGGAGGCCCGCGCCGTCTCGGACCTCCTCCTCCAGCTGATCCTCTTCGCGCCCTTCGGCGTCATCGCCGCATTCGGAGCGGCGCGGTCGCGCGCCCCGTGGGCGGGAAAGGCGGCCGGCGTGGCGTCGTTCCTTGTGGCGGGCGGCGTGGCCGCGGGGATCGAGGCGCTCCAGGTGTTTCTTCCCGGTAAGGTCCCGGACTCGACCGATATCGCCGTGGCGGCGATCGGCGGGCTGTCCGGGTTCGCCGCGGCGAGCGCGCTGGCTCGCGCGATTCGGCGGGGCGAGACACCGCGCGAGGCGCCCGCGCCGAAGCCGGCGCCGACACGGCATGCGACGGCGCTCCTCTCCGCCGACGATCTCCGGCTTCGCTCGCAGCGCGCGAGGCGGGCCGAGCTCGCGATCCAGCGCACCGGCATCGCCTACTTCCTGCTGATCGCCTTCGGCTTCTTCGCCGCCGAATCGTCCACCGTTCCCTACAACGTGCGGGAGCTCTTCATCCGCGGCGGACAGGTCGCGCTGATCGGCTTTCCTCTCGTGGTCCTCGCCGCCTTCGCCCCGCCGATGATCTTCTCGCGCTGGTGCGCTCGCGGCGAGTGGCGCCGGTCGGTCTTCCTCCCGCTCTTCGTGCTCACCCACGGCGTCTTGGTCTGGATCGGAATTCGCGCCGGCGCCCCCCTCGAAGCGATCTACGACATCGTCGGGTCGCCGGTTCTCGGATGGTGGGGCGACCTCGAGATCATGCTCCGCTTCCTCGGCCTCTTTGCCGCGGCCTCCACGCTCTACGCGGGAGGCGCGCATCTTGCCGCCGCGCTCGTGGGCCCGCATCCCGACTTGGACCGGAGGGCGCTCTCTCGCTGGGCCTTCATGGCGGCGCCGATTCTCGCCCTCTCGTATCTCATCGTGGTCCGGGCCGCGTCGACCGACAACCTCACGGAGCTGATGGCGGGCGGCGGCTCGCTCCTCGCGTGCTTTTGGCTCGCGATCTGGGTCCTGAATCTCGCATCGAGCGCATCCATCATGGCGGCGGTCATGCGGCAACGCGCGAACCTCGTGGTGGCCGTCGTCTGCGTCGGCGGAGGCGTCGCGTTCGGCTGGATGGCCCTCACGCTGGGGAGCGCCAACAACATCGAAAAATACGGCGCCAGTTTTTCGGCGATGCAATTCCTGTTCAGCGCCGACCGCGATCACTACGCGACTGGGACGGGGCTCCTCACTCGGTACGTCATCGCCCACGTCGGGGTCGTGCTGACGGCAGCCCTGGTCCAGATGCCGTTCGCGGGACGCCGCCACCTGATCGGAGCGTCCCGCGAGGGGTCTCAGTGAGCAATGCCGTGGGTTTGGCTAGATGTGGCAGGAACGAATGCCGCGCTTGGCCAGGTACCGCTGGTGGTACTCCTCGGCGCGCCAGAACTCGACAGCCGGCGCGATCTGGGTGACGATCGGCCGCGAGAACCGTCCCGAGGCTTCGAGGGCCGCCTTCGAGGCCCTCGCCGACGCCTCCTGCTCCGGCGAATGGACGAAGATGGCGGAGCGGTACTGTTCGCCGACGTCCGGACCCTGACGATTGGGCGTCGTCGGGTCGTGATTCTCCCAGAAGATCTGAAGCAGGGCCTCATAGGCGACGAGCGTTGGATCGAAGGTCACCTCGACCGCTTCCGCATGCCCGGTGCGCCCGGCGCAGACCTGTTCGTAGGTCGGCTGGCTCGACTTGCCGCCGGTGTAGCCGACGGCGGTGTCGACGACGCCTCGGGTCTGGCGAAACGTCTCCTCGACACCCCAGAAGCATCCGGCGGCGAAGGTGGCTTTCTGTAGGGTTACAGCGTCCATGGGATGAGCCTCCCTTCCACGAGATCGTTGTCTCCTGCACCGAATACGAATCGGGCCGCGATATGGGACCTGGATGCGACGACGCCCCGGAAGGGTTCCCCACCGGGGCGCCTCGCCATTCTAGCGAATCGGATCCCTACTTCACGACCTCGTAGTCCGCGTCCACGGCACCGTCGTCGCCCTTCTTCCCATGCGGGCCCGCCTCGCCGGATGCGCCGGGCGCGCCCGGCCCTCCCGGACCGCCCATGTCGGGACCACCCGGGGACCCCGGACCACCCGCGCCGCCGGCCTTGGCCGCTTCCGCGTAGAGCTTGCTCGACACCTCGCCCCACGTCTTCGTCAACTCTTCGCTCGCCGACTTGATGCCGGAGATCTCTCCGCCTTCGAGCGCCTTCTTGAGCGCCTGAAGCGCGTTCTCCACCTTGGCCTTCGATTCGGCGTCCACTTTGTCGCCCAAATCCTTCATCTGCTTCTCGGTCTCCCAGGCGAGGGCGTCGCCGCGATTCTTCGTCTCCACTTCCTCGCGGCGAGACTTGTCGGCGTCGGCGTGAGCCTCGGCGTCCTTCACCATCTTCTGGATTTCCTGCTCGGAGAGTCCGCTCGACGCTTCGATCCGGATCTTCTGCTCCTTTCCGGTCGCCTTGTCGCGCGCCAGCACGTGGAGGATGCCGTTCGCGTCGATATCGAACGACACCTCGATCTGAGGAATGCCGCGCGGGGCCGGCGGAATGCCGTCGAGATGGAACTTGCCGATCGTCTTGTTGTCGATGGCCATCGGACGCTCGCCCTGCAGCACGTGGATCTCCACCTGCGGCTGGCTGTCCGACGCCGTCGAGAAGGTCTCGCTCTTCTTGGTCGGGATCGTCGTGTTCCGCTCGATGAGCTTCGTCATCACCCCGCCCAGCGTCTCGATTCCGAGCGACAGCGGCGTCACGTCGAGAAGGAGCACGTCCTTCACGCTGCCGCCCAGGACCCCGCCCTGGATCGCCGCGCCGATCGCCACGACCTCGTCGGGATTCACGCCGCGATGCGGCTCCTTCCCGCCGAAGAAGCTCTTCACGACTTCCTGAACCTTCGGCATGCGCGTGGCGCCGCCGACCAGGATCACCTCGTCGATCTCGGAGGGCTTGAGGCCCGCGTCCGCGAGCGCCTTCCTCATCGGCTCGATGGTCCGCTGGACCAGATCGTCCACGAGCGACTCGTACTTCGCGCGCGACAGAGTGACGTTCAGGTGCTTCGGCCCGCTCGCGTCGGCGGTGATGAAGGGGAGGTTCACGTCCGTCTGCATGACGGTGGAGAGCTCGATCTTGGCCTTCTCCGCCGCTTCCTTCAGCCGCTGGAGCGCCATGGCGTCCTTGCGAAGATCGATCCCTTCCGATTTCTGGAACTCCTCGGCCAGCCAGTCGATGATCCGCTTGTCGAAGTCGTCACCGCCCAGGTGCGTGTCGCCGTTGGTCGATTTCACCTCGAAGACGCCGTCACCCAGTTCGAGAACGGAAATGTCGTAGGTACCGCCCCCCAGGTCGTAGACGGCGATCTTCTCGTCCTTCTTCTTGTCGAGCCCGTAGGCCAGAGCGGCGGCCGTCGGCTCGTTGATGATCCGCTTCACTTCGAGCCCCGCGATTCGCCCGGCGTCCTTCGTGGCCTGCCGCTGCGCGTCGTTGAAGTAGGCCGGAACGGTGATGACCGCCTCGGTCACCTTCTCGCCGAGATAGTCCTCCGCGGTCTGCTTCATCTTCTGGAGGACCATGGCGGAGATCTCGGGCGGGCTGTACGCCTTGTCGCTCAGGACGATCTCCACGCCCCCCCCGCTCGCCTCGCGAACGATGTAGGGGACGTTCTTCACCTCGCTGGCGGCGACCTCCGAGAACTTCCGTCCCATGAAGCGCTTCACCGAGTAGACGGTGTTCTTCGGATTCGTGACGGACTGGCGCTTCGCCACCTGTCCGACCAGCCGCTCGCCGGTCTTCGTGAAGGCCACGATCGAGGGAGTCGTGCGATTTCCCTCGGCGTTCGCGATCACGACCGGCTCGCCGCCTTCCATGACGGCCACGCACGAGTTCGTGGTGCCAAGGTCAATGCCGATGATCTTTCCCATAACTCCCTCCGTTGTGCACGGAGGGGCCCAAGGCCCCTCCGCGCATCCGACTCATGGCGAGACCGGCCGAGTGCCGGTCCGCGTCCTCACTCTTGCGTGTTCGCCTCGATTACTTCTCGATCTTGATCTGGATCTCGCGGGCCTTGGCCTCCTCGGCCTTCGGAACGCGAACCGTGAGGACGCCGTCGCGGTAGATCGCCTCGATCTTCTCGGAGGCCACCGCCTTGGTCAGCGTGAACGCGCGCTCGAAGGAGCCGTAGACGCGCTCCACGCGATGGTAGGTCTTGTCCTTCGACTCGACCTCGCGCCGCTTCTCGCCGCGTATGACGAGCTGGTTGTCCGCGATCGAGATCTTGATGTCCTCGAGCTTCATCCCGGGGAGCTCCGCCTTCACGACATAGCTTTCCCTGTCCTCTTCGATGTCGACTCGCGGGGCCCAGACCGAGGGCGCCTCGCCCTCCTGGCCGCGGGTCGCGAGATCCTGGAAGAGACGGCTGATCTCGTTCTCGAACGAGAGGATGTCCTGCATGGGTCGCATCGGGCTCCAACGTACGA
>Ga0315278_10004596_pt1 | contig 12464 bp, 11 predicted proteins | sample YL17G06_0_MG_FD_203880 | JGI IMG/M metagenome (GOLD analysis project Ga0315278, IMG submission 203880) | Sediment microbial communities from Yellowstone Lake, YNP, Wyoming, USA - YL17G06_0 | ecosystem: Environmental > Aquatic > Freshwater > Lake > Sediment | place: USA: Wyoming | collected...
TCAACGCGATGCAGGATAGCAAAGGGGCTCCAGGCTCAGACCGAGGATTTACCCTTTGGTTCACAGGCCTTTCGTGCTCAGGAAAGAGCACGCTCTCCAGGCTGGTGGAGGCAGAGCTTCGGAGGAAAGGATTCACTAAGATCGAAATCTTGGATGGAGATATTGTCCGAACCCACCTTTCAAAAGGCCTGGGATTCACCAGGGAAGACCGTGACACGAACATCAAACGGATCGGATTCGTTTGTAAGCTCCTTTCGAGAAACGGAGTGATCGCAATTGCTGCTGCCATCTCTCCATACCGAGAGGTACGCGATTTCAACCGAAAGGAAATTGGAGACTTCGTAGAGATTTTCTGCCACTGTCCGCTCGACGTGTGTATCGAAAGGGATGTAAAGGGCCTTTACAAGAAAGCCCTAACTGGAGAAATCAAGAACTACACAGGGGTTGATGACCCCTACGAGGACCCCCTGAATCCCGAAGTCACTCTGGAGACCGACAAGGAAGCACCGGAAGAGTCTGTTTTCAAGATCATGCGCAAACTGGAGGTACTCGGATACATCCCTGCAGAAGAGGCTGTCTACACAGAAGAAGAGGAAGAAAAGGTCAAGAAACGTCTTGAAGGTTGGGGATACCTCTGAGATACTCGCGCTTGAAATGAAGCTCCCTGCCTGCGGCAGGCAGGCACAGGGCGGGGCCTCCGGGAGATGGTGATATGATTACAGGGTCGGCTTTCCTCCCCGCCTATCCCGCTAAGGCGGGAGAGGGCATCTAGCCGACTTGCCCGCGAGCCGAAATCTCCTCTTTCCCTTCTAACTCACCATCTCCACAGAACCCTCCTTCATACAAGCCTCCAATCAACGCCTTCACCGAGTGATAGCAGGAAAGCCTCGCTATCCCCGAAAATTAGCTTTATTCCAACCTATTTTGACCCTGTGGTTTACTGCATTTATTTTCTAACCATACATCTACTGGTATATTTTTTTGAAGTGTAAGTATTTGAAATAATTAAATAAGTAATATAAACTATTCTTTAATATAAAATTTTATTGACATTTGTATTTTAGAATGTTAACGTTAACGCAAAGTTTGTGAAAAATTTCCTCGCATAGCAACAACAGCTTACTTATTAAAGTCCACGGAGATAAAAACGGTGAAACTGAAAGAGATCATCAACGCGGTCGAAGGAACATTGCTCACCAAGCAGTTCAAGCAGGATCTGGACATCCAGCACTGCGGAGCATCTGACCTCATGAGCGATGTCCTATCCCTAATGAAATCTGGCTCTCTTCTTCTGACAGGCCTGGTGAATCTTCAATCCATTCGGACAGCCGAGATGGCTGATCTCGCCGCCATCGTATACGTGAGAGGAAAAACACCTGCGCCTGATGCGATTGATCTAGCAAACGAGCTTGGCATCCCGCTGATTGCGTCCCACTATGGCATGTTTGAAATGTGTGGCCGCCTCTACGAAGCGGGATTGGAACCGGTGATGCATTAGGAAAAGGGGTTGAGTCCCGGGCAGGAGACGGTCATTGTCGCAGGTTCCTCAATTTACAAAGATCCAGGAACTGATTTACGAGCTCCCGATCGAGCGGGTGATGAAAAAGGACGTGATCACCGTCTCTCCGGATACCTCAATTCTTGAATTGAAGGAGATTCTCCGGATTAATCGAATATCGGGCGCGCCGGTTCTGGAGAACGCTCGCCTGGTTGGCATCATTTCCATCGAGGATCTCCTGAAAGCCCTGCAGGAAGGCGATCTCCACTCGCCCGTTCGAAAAAGGATGACCACTCAGCCCATTACGGTTCTCGAAAAAGAATCGGTGGTGGAGGCAGTCAAGAAGTTTACTCAATACAAAGTGGGGCGTCTCCTCGTGGTGAATGAACAAGGCGATCTGGTTGGAATTCTGACGGGTGGGGATATCACTCGGGGGTTGCTGAAAGCCATTAGTCTCGATTATCACGCCGAGGAGGTTCGACGTTATCGCGCCAGTCACATCTTTGATGACATTGTATCAGATCAAACCAGTTTGCTCCTGAGATATACGGTGAAGGCACACGCCTTCAAAAGTGGGGGAGCTGCAGCCAGCAAGCTGAAGCGGGCTCTGGAGAGACTGGGAGGCGTACCCGATATCGTCCGTCGGGTGGCCATTGCAGCCTATGAAGCAGAGATGAATCTGATCATCCATGCCGATCAGGGCGGAGAGTTGATTGCTGAGTTAAGGCCCGAACGGATCCGCCTCACCGTCGTGGATCGCGGGCCGGGAATCCCGGATGTTGAAAAGGCCTTGAGTCCTGGATTCTCGACCGCCCCGAACTGGATTCGAGAGCTCGGTTTTGGTGCCGGGATGGGTCTCAACAATATTAAACGGTGTGCCGATTCCATGAAGTTGGAATCGAAAGTGGGCCATGGCACTCGGCTCGAGATCATCATCTATCTGCGGCCCGAGTTAGGAGAAGACTATAATCCACAAAAGAGAAATCACCAGGAGTCGTCATGATTTCTTTGAAAGAGGTTGTCGAGAAACTGAAGATTGAACCGGTCTCCTCTATCAACGCGATGGATCGACCCATTGTAGGCGGCTACGCGTCGGACCTGCTGAGCTGCGCAATGAAGGGGGCAAAGAAAGGTTATCTCTGGGTCACTCTCCAGTCCCATCTGAACGTGGTGGCTGTGGCGAGTCTTGCCGGCCTGGCGGGCGTCATTATCACCGAAGGGAATCGGCCGGATGCGGAAACTCTGTCCAGGGCTGAAAGTGAGGGGGTGGTTCTTTTGGTGACTCCGAGAACCACCTTTTCGATCGTTGGGGAACTGGCCTCCTTGGGTGTCCGAGGTGACTAGGAAGGGTGAGGACGGAGGGAATCCTCTGATCGAGACATGCTGAGGCCTTTCCTGGCAGATCTACACATTCATACCGTCCTGTCGGGATGTGCAGAGGTTGAGATGATTCCTCCGCTCATCTTGAAGCAGGCGAAACGTCTGGGGTTGAGTTTGATTGCGATTACGGATCACAATGCCTGTCATAACGTGGAGGCCATGATCCAGGCCGCCCAAGGGACAGGCATTCACGTTCTCCCCGGGATGGAGCTCCAATCAAGAGAAGAGGTCCATCTCCTCTGTCTCTTCGACACCGTGCCTCAGTGTCAACAATGGCAGGAAACGGTTCTTGCTAAACTCCCCTCGCTTAGTAACAAAGAGGATATTTTGGGGGCCCAGTTTGTCGTCGACGTGACTGGAGAATGGGTTCGGACAGAGGAACGTCTTTTGGCAACCTCAACGGACATGGGACTTGAAGAGGTTGTGACTGAGGTTCACTCCCTCGGTGGGATGGTCATTCCCGCTCACGTAGACCGACCCTCCTTCAGTCTGCTCGCCAACCTCGGGTTTGTCCCTGAATCACTCGACGTTCAAGCGCTTGAGGTCACTTCCCGCTTCGTTCGGGCGACCGGATATCAGCAGTGGCCCCAACTGGAGGCTTGGTGTTTGATTGTGAATGGAGACGCTCACCGACTCCAGGAGATTCAGAACCGAACTCTGTATAAGATCGCAGCCCCGGTGATTGAGGAGATCCGCCTCGCCCTGAAGGGCGAACAGGACCGGAAAGTAATGGTGGAATGGTCTGACTCACGCCAAAGGTCTTAATGAGAAGGAGGAAACTCACATGAACGAACAAGCAGCGCTCGACATGGAACCCCTCGATAAGATCATCGACGAGCTTGGGGGGAAACAAGGAACCCTGATTCCGATCTTGCAGAGGGCCCAGGAAATCTATGGCTATCTCCCGCCGGAAGTACTCAAACGGATTGCCGAAAAGACAGGAACCCCTCTCAGTCAGGTCTACGGGGTCGTCACGTTTTATGCCCAGTTTTACCTCACCCGACGAGGAAAAACCATCGTTAAACAGTGTGACGGTACCGCTTGCCATGTTCGCGGCGCAGGGAGGATCGTTGACGTGATCGAGAAGGAATTGGGAATTAAGGCGGGTGAGACGACGTCGGACTACAAATTTACCTTCGAGGTGGTCTATTGTCTGGGGTCCTGCGGATTATCTCCTGTGGCCACCATCGGCGAAAGAGTCGTGGGACGTCTCGTGCCTGAGAAAATGGTCCACCTTCTCCGGGAGACCAAGTAGGTGTGCGTGAGTTGTCTCACCATGTTTTGGATGTTCTTGAAAACGCCGTGGAAGCAGGGGCATCCACGATCAAAGTCCATATTGAAGAAGACTTAAAGGCGGACCGGATGGTGATTGAGATCGTAGACAACGGCCGTGGGATGAATCCAAGAGTGATCGAAAGGGTCTTCAACCCCTTCTACACCACCCGGAAGACCCGTCATGTCGGGCTCGGACTCCCCTTGCTTCGGGATGCTGCCCGCCGTTGTGAGGGAGATCTGGATATCCAATCTGAAGCCGGCAAAGGAACCCGACTCAAGGTGACGTTTCGACGCAGCCACATCGACCGAGCGCCCCTCGGAGACATGCCTGCTACTTTGCTGGCTGTTCTCCTTTCGGAACGTCCGGTGGATCTCGAGTACAGCCACCAAGTCGGCTCCGAGGAATTTCGGCTTGATTCCTCAGAGATTAGAAAAGAGCTTGAAGATATTCCCCTAACCCACCCAAGAGTGCGGGACTGGCTTCTCCGGGTCCTTCGGGAGGGAGAGGCAGGTCTCTCCCATGGGTAAGGGAATCGCAGTGGGGAGAAGGAGGAAAGAGGATGGTAAAACTAAAGAGCATTGAAGAGTTGAAAAAAATCCGTCTGGAGGCGCAGAAAGACCTCCTGGTCCGCTCCCAGACCGGCACGCGGATCATTGTCGGGATGGGAACGTGCGGAATCGCCGCCGGGGCGAGAGAAGTGATGCATGCCATCTTAAGAGAACTGGAAACACGAAAGATTGAAGCCCATGTGGAGACGGTGGGTTGCGTGGGCATGTGCGCGAAAGAGCCTCTGGTGGACATCGAACAAGCGGGAAAGTCCAGAGTGAGATACGCAAATATTTTGCCTGAGAATGTTCCCAAGCTCATCGAGGAACATCTGGTGAAGGGAAATGTGGTCCAGGAGTGGGCGATTGGCCGTTTGGACGCTCGAAAGATCCAGTAGCCGTGTTTTTCAGTTTCGAGCAGTCGGTCTGATTACAACACCAACAGGGATCAGTCCATGAGCGAAGCCCTCAGCCCCTGTCTGCCGACAGGCAGGCACAGGGCGGGGCTTCCGGGTGATGTAGAATGTAGATATGATTAACAGGGTCGGCTTTCCTCCCCGCCCCTGCAAGCCGGCAGGAAGGCAGGGCATCCAGCCGGCTTGCCCGGGAAAGAGGGAATCAGAAGAACGAGCGATAAGGAGGTTGATATGGCTGAGCAATTTTATCGGGCCAATGTTCTCGTCTGCGGAGGTACAGGATGTACCGCATCGGAGTCTCTGGACGTCATTCAGGCCCTGAATAAGGAGATCGCACGACGGGGCTTGGCGAAAGAGGCCCGTGTCGTCCAAACGGGATGCCGCGGCTTCTGTGCCATGGGACCGGTGATGATCATCTACCCTGAAGGAATCTTTTATTGCCAGGTCCAGCCCAGAGATGTCCAAATGATCGTTGAGGAAACGCTCGTCAAGGGACGCGTCATTGGCCGTCTTACTTACAAGATCCCGGGGTCCCACAAGGAACTCCCCCGTTATCAGGAGATTCCCTTCTACAGCAAGCAAGTCCGGATCACCTTGCGCAACTGCGGCGTTATCGATCCAGAGAAAATTGACGAATATATTGCGCGAGGGGGGTATGAGGGGCTTTCCCACGCCCTGTTCGATATGGACCGCGAAGAGGTGATCAATGAGGTTAAGCTCTCCGGCCTGAGAGGCCGAGGAGGAGCAGGGTTCTCCACCGGAACGAAATGGGAATTCACTGCAAAAGCTCCTGGAGACGTCAAGTATGCTGTCTGCAATGCGGACGAAGGAGATCCTGGAGCATTCATGGATCGTTCGATCCTTGAAGGAGACCCCCACAGCCTCATTGAAGGCATGGCCATTTGCGGGTATGCCGTCGGGGCAGAGGAAGGCTACATCTATTGCCGCGCCGAATATCCTTTGGCCATCAAACGATTAAAGAACGCCATTTCGCAGGCAGAGGAATATGGCCTTTTAGGAGACCATATTCTTGGCACGGACTTTACCTTCCATCTCAACATCAAAGAGGGGGCTGGAGCCTTTGTCTGTGGTGAAGAGACTGCCCTCTTAGCCTCGATCGAAGGCCGTCGAGGAGAACCTCGCCCCCGGCCTCCTTTCCCAGCGGTCTCAGGGCTTTGGGGCAAACCCACGAACCTGAACAACGTCAAGAGCTATGCCAATGTCCCACAGATCATCGTGAACGGGGCTAAGTGGTTTAGTACCATCGGCACGAAGCGAAGTCCAGGAACGGCCATCTTCGCTCTCACCGGCAAGGTGAACAACACGGGCCTTGTGGAAGTCCCCATGGGCATCACTCTCGGTGAAATCATCTTCGACATTGGGGGTGGTATTCCGAAAGGCAAGAAATTCAAGGCGGTTCAAACCGGAGGGCCTCTCGGCGGGTGTATCCCAGCCCAGCACCTGAATGTCCAGGTCGATTTCGACTCCTTACAGGAGGTCGGAGCCGTCATGGGGTCGGGAGGAATGATCGTTGTCGATGAAGACACCTGCATGGTGGAATTCTCAAAGTTCTTCCTTAACTTTGCGCAGGCAGAATCCTGTGGAAAATGTGTCCCTTGTCGTGTGGGTGGAAAACGGATGTTAGAGATCCTTACCCGGATTACGGAAGGCCACGGGAAGATGGAAGATCTGGACACCATCCGCGGCATTGCCAAAGGAATGCAGACCGGTTCCCTCTGTGCTCTGGGACAGCTCACCCCGGGACCCGTCATGTCTGCCCTGCAGTACTTTGAATCGGAGTTTAAGGCTCACATTCTCGACCAGGAGTGTCCTGCAGGCACTTGTAAAGATCTTGTTCGAGCTCGGTGCATCAATGCCTGTCCCTCAGAGATTGACGTTCCTTCGTATGTCTCTTTGATCGCTCAGGGCAAATATGCCGAGGCCTTGGAAGTCCATCGCGAGAAGAACCCCTTTGCCTTAGCTTGTGGCCGTGTGTGCCCGTCCTTCTGTGAAGACAAATGTCGACGCGGCGACATCGATGAACCGGTAGCCATCCGCATGGCTAAACGTTTCATGGCCGATCATGAGTTGGAAAAGCCATGGACCCCCAAGAAGTTAGAAGGACCCAAGGACAAGAAGGTGGCTGTCATCGGGGCGGGCCCAGCCGGATTGACCGCTGCGCTGCGACTGGCCCAACGGGGTTATCCTGTCACGGTGTTCGAGAAACTACCCATCGCCGGAGGTTGGATGGCCGTCGGGATTCCCCAGTACCGTCTTCCCAGGAAGATCCTCAACATCGAGATCGAGAACATCAAACGGGCAGGCGTTGACATCAAGCTCAATCAGGAATTGGGAAAAGACGTCACCGTGGACAGCCTCCTCGAGAAACAAGGTTTCAGCGCCATTGTTCTGGCCATAGGAGCCCACAAGAGTCGCCGGCTTGGGATCGCAGGCGAGGATCTCCCAGGGGTCTACCATGGAACGCAGTTCTTGAAAGATGCGGCCCTGGGTAAAATCCCCGATGTGAAAGGGAAACGCGTGGCTGTCGTTGGCGGTGGCGCTGTGGCTGTCGACGCCGCTCGGACGGCACTTCGCCTGGGGGCGAGCAAGGTCCATATCATCTATCGTCGAACCCGGGAAGAGATGCCTGCATGGAAAGCAGAAATTCACGCGGCTTTTCAAGAAGGGATCCAGTTCCATTTCCTTACAGATCCTGTGGGCATCCTCGGTCCGGACCATGTGACCGGTGTGGAGTGTCATCTCCAAAGACTGGGAGAGTTTGACAGAAGCGGTCGTCGTCGACCTGCCCCGATCGAAGAAACGGAATACGAGGGTGCGGAGTTCGTTCTCGATACTGATGTCTTCATCCCTGCCATTGGACAAACCCCAGAGGTGGAATGTTTTGGAAACAAAGAGATCGGCCTCAACCGAGACGGTACCGTGACTGTCGGGCCCTCCCTCGCGACGACTCGCGAGAGGGTCTTCGCCGCGGGAGACTTGACTTTGGGGCCAGCTACCGTCGTCGAGGCCGTGGCCCAGGGAAACAGGGCTGCCTTGGCAGTCGACAACTATCTGAAAGGCCAACCCGTAGAGCGGCCCAAATTCACAATGACCTTCAGGGAGATTCCTCAACTCTTTAACCTTGAGGAGTACGCTGAAGCCAGACGACCTGTCATGCGAGAACTCCCGGTGGCGGAACGTATCCGCAACTTTGAGGAGGTGGAAGCAGGCTTGGCTGAGCCGAAGGCGCGGGAAGAATGCAAACGGTGTCTGCGATGCGACTTGGAGTGGATAGAGTCCATGGGGCTTCAGAATGAAGAGAAAAAAGTGGCCTAGTGGTGTACCTCAAAAATAAAACTGTGGTTGATAAACTCCTTGCCCTGAACACCATGCGGTGCAGGGTTCGATGGCTATCAATGGACTCAAGCGTTTTTCCAACTAGTGCGATATTTGTATGGTGCACCCCTAGCCAGTCCCTGTCCATCGTTGAATGGAGTTTCTGGATCTGATTCTAACATAAGGAGGTAATTTGCCCGATGGAGAAGATGGTCAATCTGAGGATCAACGGACGCCAGATTCGGGCGCGGTCCGGGCAAACAGTCTTGGAGGCCGCAAAAGCAGTGGGCATCGACATTCCCAGTCTGTGTCACCATCCTGCGATTGCCCCTCATGGTGCCTGTCGGATTTGTCTCATAGAGATCGAGAGACAGCGAACGCTCCAGCCTGCCTGTACCTTTCCCGTTTCCGAGGGAATGAAAGTGGAGACGGAATCGCCCAAGGTCGTAGAAGAGAGAAAATTCGTTCTCCAGATGCTGTTCTCAGAGCGGAACCACTACTGTATGTTCTGTGAAATGAGCGGCGACTGCGAGTTACAGGCCTTGGCCTATCGGTATGGCCTGGATCACTGGCTCTATCAAAATACTTACCCTAAAATTCCTGTGGACGGAACGAGAAAATATTTCATCATGGATCACAATCGTTGCATCCTCTGTCGCCGGTGCATCCGGGCCTGCATCGAATTAGCTGCCAATAGCACTCTGGGAGTCAAATTCCGGGGTGCCAAGACCATGGTCTCTGCCGATATGGATATCTCCTTCGGCGAATCCACTTGCGTGGCCTGCGGAAGCTGCCTTCAGGTCTGCCCCACAGGAGCGTTGGTTGATCGGAAGAGTGCCTATACGGGTCGCAATGCTCAAGTGGAGAGGACCAAGAGCGTTTGTCTTTTCTGTAGTGTGGGATGTGGGATCGAGATTGTCACTCGAGCGGGGCGAGTTCTCCGCGTGGAAGGGGAATGGGAAGAACACAATCGAGGAGTGCTCTGTGTGGCCGGCCGATTTGAGCCTGTTTATGACAACCGCGAGCGGATCAAGACCCCTCTGATTCGAAAGAATGGTGACCTGGTCCCTGCGACCTGGGATGAGGCGCTCGATGTCATTGCGGCCAAGTTGAAGACGACGAAGGGGAATCAGGTCGGGGCATGGACAACCTGCAAGACTCTCAACCTGACGATGAGCGAACTCTTTGCGGTCTTCCAAGGAAAGGTCGGTGCCCACGTGGGCGTTCTTGAACCGACTCTGGCTGAACTCGAACTTCCTGTGGGCGGAACCTTGAGCGACCTAGTGGCCTCGGATTGCATCTTAGTGGTGGGGGCGGATCCCCTCTCCAATCACCGGGTTCTGGGATACCACATCAAGCGGGCCCGGATGAAGGGCGCTCAGGTCCTTCTCGTGTCGGACAAGAGCAACGAACTCAGTCGCTTCGCTGATAAGAAGTTTACTCCCGAGGAACTGTCGAAAGCCGTTAAGATCTGCCAGGCCGCTGCCACGCCTTTCGTGGTTTATGGTGGAGAGACGACCCAGAAGGATGCGGAGAAATTGGCGGGTCTCAAAAGAAAGGCGAATTTCATTCCCATCTTCCCGGCGACCAATGGATACCACGCAAAGGTCCTCGGTCTCCGTTCAGGCATGGATGGCAACAACAAAGAAGTCATCTATCTGCTTCTGGAGGATGTCACGCCATCCGAAGAAGTGGTCAAACGAGCCCAAGGGGTGAAGTTCTTGATCGTTCACGCCAGCTACCATGGGCCGATTACCAAGACCGCCGATGTGGTCTTGCCCTCGCTCCTGTGGTATGAGCAGGAGGGTTCGACCTATAACCTGGAAGGAAAGAAAGTCCCTGTGCGGAAGGCGGTTCCTTTACCGGAGAAACTCATTCCTGAGAGCGAAGTGTTTACTCAATTGGCAGCCCGTTTGTAGAAATGACCACGGGTTGGAGTGACGGGTCGCGAACCTGGATATCGTGAGGAGGATAAACCTATGACCAAAGTGAAAGTTGCCATGGATTGGTTGGCCGGCTGTGCTGGATGTGAAATGTCTGTCCTGGACATGGACGAAAGACTTGTCCAGCTCTTAGATAAGATCGAGCTTACCTCCACTCCCATCACGGACTTAAAACACCCTCCCAAGGATGGAGTAACCGTTGGAATCCTTTCGGGCACCGTGAACAACACCACGAACGTGGAAGTGGCGAAGGAGATGAGGGAGAGGTGCAAAATCTTGGTGGCCTTAGGGGACTGCGCGGTTTTCGGAGGCCTCATGACCATGCGCAATTTCTTCAATATGGAAGAAGCCCTCAAGCGAGCCTATATCGAAACAGAAAGCACCGTGGATGGCATCATCCCCAGCTCGGAAGAGCTTTGCAAACCGATTAAGGCGGTGCCCGTTGGCCAAATCGTCAAGGTGGATATCCATCTTCCGGGATGCCCTCCTTCTGCCGATGCCATTTACCATGTTCTGACTGAACTGTTGGAGGGGCGGATTCCCGTCTTAACCGGAGACAATCTGAAGTACGACTGAGAGAAAAGAGAAAGACCTCAGAGAACTTGATCTCACAGGAGGATTGCATCATGCAGAAGATTACGATCGAGCCCGTGACACGAATCGAGGGCCATGCCAAAGTAACCATTCACTTGAACAGCAAAGGGAAAGTGGATCGGGCTTATCTTCATGTGAATGAGTGGCGAGGGTTTGAGAAATTTTGCGAAGGGCGACCGTTCTTTGAAATGATTCAGATTACGCCGCGGATTTGCGGAATCTGCCCAGTGAGTCACCATCTCGGCGCTGCAAAAGCTTGTGACGGGGTGATTGGAGTGACACCTCCCCGGCCGGCCCGGCTCCTCCGGGAATTGATGCATATGGGCCAAATTGTCCAGTCCCATTCCATGCACTTCTTTGAATTGGCAGGACCCGATCTTCTCTTGGGCTTTGATGCCGATCCCGCGATTCGGAATGTTGTCGGGGTCATTCAGGCCAATCCAGAACTCGCCCTGAAGGCCGTCCGCCTGCGAGCCTTTGGACAAGGAATCATCTCAAAATTGGGAGTCAAGCGGATTCATCCCAATCACTCAGTCCCTGGGGGAGTCAATGCTCCTCTCTCCGTGAAGGATCGCGACGAGATTCTCAGTCAGATCGATGACATGACCGATGTCGTCAAGACAGCCATCGCAGTCGCCAAGGGCTGGTTTGAAGCCAACATGGAGGTTGTCAACAACTTTGCTGTCTTCCCCACAGGCTACATGGGAATGGTTGATGATGAGGGTGGACTCCAGCTCTATGATGGTCGACTTCGGCTCGTGGACAAGAACGGGAAGAAACTTGAAGAATTCGATCCCCGGAACTACCTCGACTACATCGGGGAACATGTGGAAGACTGGTCTTACTTGAAATTCCCCTTCTATCTCAAAATGGGGTGGCCCAAAGGAGTGTACCGAGTCGGGCCACTCGGCCGGCTCAATGTCGCTGATAAGATCACCACGCCTATGGCCAATGAGGAATTCAACAATTTCAAATCCATCGGTGGAGGGAAACCGGTGGAGGGAACTCTCTGGTACCACTATGCGCGTCTCATCGAAGACCTCTACGCGATCGAGCGGGCGAAAGAAATTCTTTTGGACCCGGAGGTCACTTCAGCAGACATCGCCACGGACTATTCAGAACTGACGGGCGAGGGCGTGGGCGTCATCGAGGCCCCTCGGGGGACACTCATTCATCACTACAAGACAGACCCGAATGTCATGTTGACCAAGGTCAACCTGATCGTGGCCACTGGCCACAACAATTGGGCGATGAGCAACTCCGTAGACATGGTTGCAAAAACCTTTGTGGATGGAAAGAAACTGACCGAGGGAATGCTCAACCGCGTCGAGGCCGCGATCCGCGCCTATGATCCCTGCCTCTCTTGTTCCACCCATGCCATTGGTCAGATGCCCATGGTTATCGAATTGATAGAGCCGGATGGAACGGTCATAGACCGCATCGCGCGTGGATAGCCCGCAACAAGAGCATTCACGG
>Ga0315278_10004600_pt1 | contig 12460 bp, 12 predicted proteins | sample YL17G06_0_MG_FD_203880 | JGI IMG/M metagenome (GOLD analysis project Ga0315278, IMG submission 203880) | Sediment microbial communities from Yellowstone Lake, YNP, Wyoming, USA - YL17G06_0 | ecosystem: Environmental > Aquatic > Freshwater > Lake > Sediment | place: USA: Wyoming | collected...
CGGGTTCGAGATTGGTCTGGCTCTGCAGCAGACCAGCGACATAACGGTCCAGGGCGTCCATTTGCACGATGCGCACTACCGGACGAGTCGTCTCGACATTGATCCCGGGATCGGAAAAGAATAACACTGGCTCTACTTCCGGCAGCTTGTGGCCGTGCTCAGCCAGGTAAGCGTTAACTGCTCGCGCCATCAATAATGTACGCGTCAGCAGATTTGGCCGGGCAATGCTGAATTTTTGTGTGCGATCATCCAGCTCTTCCCAAACGTCCTCTTTGGCGCGTAAGACGCCCTTCAAAGTGCTGGCGTAAATTACATGCACCCCAGTTGGGCCGACCAGGATCAGCGGGATCGGGATATCTGGTCCCTCCAGAGTGACTTCGCGCAACATCACAAACTTGTTATCCAGCACCTTTTGCAGGGCGTTGATCACCGCTTCCTGGGCATGAGCCTCTTTCTGTGACCAGGATTGGCTCAATCGGCTGCGGGCGCGGTTTAATACATCGGGCTTTTTCCCGGCGCGGTCCTGAGTAGAATTATCAAGCACCCTCATGGTATCCTCCTTACACACCGTTCAGGTAGGCTATTATAAGCCGCGTGCTCGCCTCTAACAGGCGCTGGCGGTAGCCTTGCAATACCTGGCGCGGCAAACGGTTAAAGATCTCCTGGTCCAGGCGCTCTTCGGAACCTAGCAGAGCATAATACTCTTGAGGTTCCAATCCCTGCCGAGCAGCGAACACTTCCACCGTCTGCACCTTAGAGCCAGGATGCAACTGTTGGGCCAGGAAGTCGCGCCATTGGCACAGGTTGGCGTCTTCCACAAATGGCAACCAACGCCACGGAAGCACCCGGCCCAGTTCGACGCCCAACTCCGGGCGCAGCTGCTCAAGAATCTGCTGGTCCAGGTAGGCGCGCAGCACATTATGAAGGTAAAGCCGGCGGCGGAAGGTCTGCCAGGCGGCCCTCGGGCCGAACACCGGAGAGAAGATCTCCACCACCCACTGCCAGTCAGCCTGCAAGTGGCACAGGTAACCGGCCATGAATGCGGCCCCTTCGGGCGACTGCCGGCTTTGAGCCAGGGAAGGATGGAGCGCCAAAAGCTTTTCCCAGCCTGGCAGTGTGCCGGGCAAGATGGGCACTTCAAAGAAGTGGGTTGCCTGACGGGCCTGTCCGGAGACGGTCTGCACGTCGGGGGCCGTATTGCCCAGCAAGAACGCCGGACGATATTCCAATAAAAGCTTCAGGTTACCAGCCGGTAATTCCGAGCGCCGGAGTAAACCCTCCGCCACGCTCAAATGGTAAAAAGGCGTTGGCACCCTTGAATTATAAGCCGGAAAATGGCTAAAAGGGATAAAAAACTGTAAGGTAATGCCAGAAAAAAGAACAATCCTCCCGCTTTCCTTTCATAGTGGGGAGAGCAGGAGGATTTTAGATGATAAGAGGAGTCATATCAGATTAGAGGCACGCCTTCCAGGCAGTCCTGTTCGGCTTGGACGTTACCGGTCACGACGATATCCTTGCCATTCCTGGCGACTACGCGCAGTGGCTGGGTCACCTGGAACGTGCTCGCCATCAGAGGGATCCGTTCGCCGGCGAAGTAGCGCTTCCCAGCCTTGAGATGTTCGATGAGGGTCTGGCGGTCGAGCAAGATATAGTCCGAATAGGTGGGGCCACGGCGGAGATAGGTACGCACCCAGTCCACCTGCCCGTCTGGCTTGTAATGAACCGCTTCTACCACGCCATCCAACTTCGGTTTCGCCATGCTTGCCCTCCCGGGGAAAAAACCGAACGTGAAACGTAAAAAACATCACGTTTCACGTTTCAATCTTTCAGTCGGGGCGGGCGGACTCGAACCGCCGACCCCCGCGTCCCAAACGCGGTGCGCTGCCAGACTGCGCTACACCCCGAGCACTCTGATTGAAAAGTTGTGCTTTTCTTCCAAAGCTCTGACAGTATAATGCGAAGTAGCTGCTATCGTCAAGGACGAGGTTGTAATTGAAGCGTTATGCCTATATCCAATTCACTTTTTCCCATGCTTTACCACGCCCACCACGCCCACGAAACCGAGGACCTGCCCTTCTGGCTGGAGCTGGCCGCCCGGCAGGGCAGCCCGCTGCTGGAGCTGGGCTGCGGCACGGGGCGTGTGCTCTTGCCGCTGGTCCAGGCTGGTTATCAGGTTTACGGTCTGGATCGCGACCCCGCTATGCTGGCCGTCCTGCGCCTTAGCGCCCCCACCGAGCTACGTTCTGGACTGCAACTCCTGCAGTCTGATATGACCGCCTTCCACCTGGTAAAGCGCTTCGCGTTGATCCTGTTGCCTTGTAACACCTTCAGCACCCTGGCGCAGCCCGCTCGCCTGGCAGCGTTGGAGCGTGTGGCGATGCACCTGCGCCCAGGCGGATTGTTCGCTGCCAGCCTGCCCAACCCGGCTCTGCTAAGGCGCCTGCCAGCCGCCTCAGACGCCGAGCTGGAAGATATCTTCCCCCACCCTTTGGACGGCGAGCCGGTGCAAGTGAGCAGCGCCTGGGTGCGCCAGGGGGATCTGTTCACCCTCACCTGGCATTACGACCACCTGCTGCCGGATGGGCGCGTCGAGCGCCTGAGCGCCCGGGTACAGCACCACCTGGCGCCCGCCGAAGCTTACCTGGCAGAGCTGCGCGCCGCAGGGTTGGAAATTAAGGGAGTATATGGGGATTTTGAATGGTCGCCCTATGATGCGGGGTCTTCTCCTTACCTTATCCTGGTGGCGATTGCAATATAAAGGGTTTTCAAGCAGCTTTGGTTGCCTGAAAACCCTTTATATTTTTAATGAAACTGGAACGATAATTGCACCCTCCTGTTCAGGAGAACAGGCTATGAAAGAAGACGCGAACAAGGTAAACGGGGCTCCCGCCAGCTCCCAACCCAACCAACAGGAAGGTGAGCTACCCAAGGGCAAGCCAACCAAGACTTCCAAGCCCAACGTCGGGGTCGGAAAGCGCATTATGCGCTGGATGCTGTGGCTGATCGTTGTCTTCGGATTGGGGGCAACGGTTATGGCGATTTTCTTTTACGTCCCCCTCCAGCAAAAGCTGAGCGCTGCCGAAGCCAATTCAACTGCTTCTGCTCAAAAGCTCTCTGACTACGAGAAAAAGATCGAAAACCTGACCGCTCAAAAGACGGATCTAGAGAACAAGAACAAGGATTTTCAGTCGCAATTGGACCAGGCCCACCTGCGCCTGGCATTAATTAACGCCAAATCCGATATCATGGCAGCCAGCCTGGCTGTTTCAGCCGGCGACTCGGCCGGCGCCCGCCTATCGCTCGAAAAGGCTGCTGTTGACATGCAAGTTCTGACCGGGCTGCTTAAGGGCGGTGCCTTAAGCGAGGTGCTCGCCACCCTCCAGCAGCGTTTAGAGCAGGTCAACAGCGACGTCATGACCGCTCAACCTGACCTTGACATCCTCCTCGATAACCTTTCCAAACTGGAAGATGCTGTTAAAAATTGATGGGTTTTACCCCGGCGACGCCGGGGTAAAACCCATCGAAACTCCTTACCTTTGAGAAAAAGGTTTGGTTAATAGCGAAGCAAGGCGCCGATCTGGCTGAGGGTGTCCTGAGCCAGGTCGCCACGCAACACTTCTACCTCACCACCCGACTGCATCACTTGGCGCACAGCCAGCTCCACCGCGTCGGGAATCTGATCACCCTCTTCCCCACAGAATGGGCAGGCCTCGAAAAACTCAGCAGACAGATAACCGCAGCCCTTGCAGCGCCAACCCGGCGCCCGGAACCCATCCCGTATGAGCAGCGTTTGAACCCGGCCCTCACGCACCGCGTTCAAGGTCGACCCCAGGTCCACTGTCCCGCCGCGGCCTTTGGCAGCGTTGGTCACCACCGTATCTACAATCTGAACTTCACGCCGCCGTTCGGCTTCTTGACCGACTGCCAAAGCCTTATCCAGCACTTCACCCTGGCTGGCGACCATGCTCATCGGGAAAGTACCCACTACCAGGCTTTGCCAGGCCTTGGGCAACTGTTTACGGAAGAGCGCTACGTTTTCTTCAGCGCCGCCGATGAGAACCCGGCGCACATTATTTTCGCTGAAGAAGTGCGTGGCAAAACCAACCGCGTCTTTGGCGTTGCGCTCAGTCAATTCATCCTCATAATCCGTCTGCCCGGCCATACCTCCTCGCCGGCCCGTCGCCTGCGATCCGCCGCCACGCTTGGTGTGGCGGATGCTTTCCCCCATCACTCCTTCCTGTTCACGCAGCTCTCCCAGGTGGAAGTAGAACACACGCGCTCCTTGCTTATCCACCAGTACCACGCCGTACCCGCCAAACGAATCCAGCAAATCCGCCAGGGGCTTAACGTGCGGGCGGTCGCTGACGCGCACCCGGCTGCGGAGGGGCACTGCCAGCGAGTACGCCCGCAGGAACCCCTCTGGCGCACACGAAAAAACAGCCACACTGCGCCCCGACCAGTCATGGGCATGGTCGAAATAGCGGATTACGGCAGAGATATCTTCAGGCAAATCTACTTCTTTGAGCATGCTCCGCAGGCGCAGTTTATACGCATCCGCGTTGCCTTCGGCCGGATCAGTGTTCAGGTAGACACTGAGCACCGGAAACCTGGCTTGATAACTTAGCAACTCCCGTAGATCACTATCTGTCAACATAGTAACCTCCTTTCATAGCGGTCAGGATAGGTTGTTAATGTTCAATTGGACACGCCGGCGGTCAAGGACGCTTATCAAGGGTCAGGTTTAGCTTGACCTCCTGATCGCCGCGTAGCACAGTCACTAGAATAATATCTCCAGGGCTTTTGAATTTGACCAGGAAACTAATAAAATCGTCGAAGGTAAGTACTGGATGGTTATCGACGGCGATAATCAAATCGCCTCCCGCCAACAAGCTGGGGATGCTGGTTTGCTGTGTCCCAGCTTTAATGCCAGCTTTCTCAGCCGGCCCGCCCGGCACCACACTGGTGATGTAAACGCCAGTGGAGCGCTTCAGCTTCAGAGCGTCCTGCATGTCCAGCGACATATCGCTGGTGGTGGTGCTGGTGATGCCCATATATGGGTATTCGTAATTTCCATTGGCAATCAAAGACGGTGTCACCCGCTTGACGATATTGCTGGAAATGGCGAAACCGACGCCCGAATTCACCGGCTGCCCGCCGGTACTAAAGCTTGAAGTACGGATGGATTCATTCACGCCGATCACTTCGCCGTTCAAATTGAGCAGCGGGCCACCCGAGTTGCCCGGGTTGATCGCCGCGTCGGTCTGGATGATGTCGCCGACTGTGAACACACCGCCATCTGACGTAGAGTGCAGCGATTGCACCGTGCGACCTTTTCCAGACACAATGCCGGTGGTCATCGTCCCCTCCAGCCCGAAGGGGTTGCCAATCGCGATCACCGCCTGGCCGACCTTGACCTGGTCTGAATCTCCCAGGCGCAGTGGGTGCAGCTCGGTCGACTGGACATCTACTTTAATAACTGCCAGGTCTGAATCCAGGTCCGTTCCGATGACTTTACCCCGTACCTTAATGCCCGACGGGAAAGACACCTCTAGTTCCGTCTCATTTTCAACCACATGATAATTGGTGATGATATGCCCATCCTGATCGAACACAAAACCAGAACCCTGGGCTGCCCCTTCTGGTAAGAGCACCTGGATTGAAACCACGCCGGTATGGACCTGTTCATACAGGCTCACAAGCTGATCCTGGATCGAGACAAGGTCTGGAACGGGAGGTTGTATTACAACAGGCTCCACTGGCTGGGCGATCATAGTTACTACCGGAGGCATGCCAGAACCCTTCGAAGGCGCGCTGACCAGCGTCTTACATGATAACGTCGCTAATGCCAATATGACCAAAATTCCTATAAATGATACGCTGCGTCTCATTACACCAGCTCCTATATTTTTGTTGGAGTTATCCAATCCTCAAGAATTGAATGGGGAGAGGAGGTTAGTCTCAACCAGCTAACTGCTTGAATAGCTGGCGTTGTTGGGAGGTCAGGTCACGCGGAATTTTAACCCTCGCCCGCACGTACAGATCGCCATGCGTATCCGGGTTTTTAAGATACGGCATACCTCGCCCGGCCAAGCGGAAAGTCTGTCCCGGCTGTGTGCCCGCCGGGACGGTCAGGACTACTTCGCCATTCAACGTCTGGACCTTCACTTCACCCCCCAGGACAGCAGTATACAGGTCAATCGCCGCCTCGGTGTAAAGATCGTTGCCCTTGCGCTCGAAATTGGGGTCATCCATGACCTTGATCACCAGGTACAGGTCACTCTTCTGTCCATCAGCGCCAAGTACAGCCTCGGCGACGCGCACCTTGGTTCCCGTCCGGGCGCCAGGTGGAATCTTTACCTCCAACCGGCGGCCATCGATCTCAAGCCGGCGCTTTGCGCCATGGAAGGCTTCTTGCAGGGTGATCTCGGCTTCTTGTTCGAATGCCTGGGGAGCAAAACGGGTGCGAGAAGAACCACGCCCCTGTGTATTTGCGCCCATATCTGGCATATCACCACCAAAGATGCGCCGGAAAAACTCGGAGAAACCTCCCCCCAGGATTTCGTCCAGGTTACTATATTCTACCCGATATTCCCTACCCGCGGGCGCTTGCTGCTGGACAAACCAATCATCCCAATTAAAACCACCAGGCGCGCCGCCTCTCTGCTGGTAACGGGAATAGGATTCGCCCAACTGGTCAAAGCGCGCCCGCTTGGCTGGGTCGCTCAACACCTGATTCGCCTCGTTGATCTCCTTAAATTTCTCCTCTGCTTTATTATCACCCGGATTGCGGTCAGGATGGTGTTTGAGCGCCAGCTTGCGGTAGGCGCGTTTGATCTCATCTTCGCTCGCCTTCCGATCAACACCCAATATCTTGTAATAGTCTTTATATTCCATATTCCATCTTCTATCTTCCATCTTCACATTTTTCTTCTACCATTTTATATGCGTCAGGCATACAAAGTCAAGTGTCTAAGGAAATATTTATGGAACTCTAACCAAGCGCTAAAAAATAGAAGGACGATATCATGGTGATTGGCCGAAAGTAACTTAACAAATTTATAGGCAAATCTCTGCCAATCACTGGAGCAAACCGCCTTTTAGAGTTCCGGTTTATTCAAAACACTTTCGGCGGTTTGCTCAGGCAATTTATCGCTAGAGGCCTGTGGGGGTGTAAAATTTCTTTCGACGAATTGCCCATATACAGCCATAATAATCATCTTTTTTCTCCTTCAACATTACGAAAGCGATGGGTACCCCGTCGTTTTTCTCCCGCTTTTTGATTAACCGTGCTATGATAGCATCATGAAAGTCCCTCGAGAGCGCATCTTGTTGGTTGAAAATGACCTGGAAGTCTGCGACCTGATCGCGCGACAGACATTGCCATCTATTGGATACCGGGTCGAGGTTGCCAGCACGGCGTCAGCCGCCATCCAGCAGGCAGCTCAATTTTCCCCAGATGTGGTGATCGCCAATCTAGAGCTACCCGACCTGAGCGGCAAAGACCTGCTTGTGGCGCTGAATTCTCAGGGGCTGGACATCCCGGTGATTGTCATTGCTCAGAAAGGTATGGAGTCCGATGTGATCCAGGCTTTTCGCCTGGGGGCTACCGATTACCTGCCGTGGCCCGTGCGAGAAGCTGAGGTGGTGTCAGCCGTGGAACGGGTGCTCAAACAGGTGCGGGCGCGGCGTGAGCGCGAAAGCCTGGCGCGGCAACTCAAACAGACCAATGAGGAGCTCCACCAGCGCGTGCGTGAGCTGACCACCATCTTTGCGATCGGCAAAGCCGTCACGTCCATCACTGATCAGCACAGCCTATTCGAGAAAATTATCGAAGGGGCCATTTATATCACCGAAGGAGATTGCGGCTGGCTGCTGCTGCGGGAAGAACGCGACAAAGCCTTTGTGTTGACCGCCCAACGCAATTTGCCCAAGAGCATCGCCGCCAGGCTCAACCAGCCCTGGGATGACGGCATCAGTTCGCTGGTGGCCCTTTCTGGAGAATCGCTGGCCATTCACGGCGATCCAATGGCGCGGTTTAAAGTGTCACAACTAGGCCAGGCCATCCTGGTTGTGCCAGTTAAGATTAAAAAAGAAGTGGTTGGGTTGTTGGTGGTGGTGCGCAAAGCCCGGCAACCATTCAGCCCCAGCAATAAGGCTTTATTGGAGGCGGTGGCCGATTACGCTTCTATCTCCCTGGTCAACGCCCGCCTGTTCCGCGCCCTGGAAGAGCGCGCCCGCTCCCTCCAGCAAGCCGCCGAACGTGCCCAGGCCAGCGTGCGCAAAAAGGACGAAATCCTCGCCAACATGCAGGACGAGCTGGATCCTTCTTTGAAAAGCGCTGTCGAAGCTATCCACTCCCTGCTGGTGATAGAAAACGCGCACATGAACACAATGCAAAAGAGCGTCCTGCGTTCTACCCAAGAAAAGCTGCTGCGCCTCTCAGAAGTCGTAGAGACTTTGAATATCGAGCGCCAGCCGACTTAATTAAACCTCTGACACCCTACCGGCCTTTCCAAACCTGGGTTTGCATGTCCGCTGAACACCTGCTCCTTGTTCTCCCCGATCCCGACCTTCGCCAACAGCTTGAACAAAGTATTTTGCGCCCTGCCGGTTTTGAGGTGACGGCCGCCCCGGATTGGGCAACTGCTAACCAGCTATTAAAAGGCCATTTGCCTGACCTGGTCATAGCCGGCGGGGCTTTGCATCATGGCGACAGCCCGAAATGGGTTACCCGTCTACTTGAGCGCCGCCCATCTTTACCAATCCTGCTTATTCCTAAACAATATTCTGACACCGAGACCATCCAGGCGTTCCGCCTGGGGTTTGCAGATGTCATCCATCCCCCTCCAGAGCCTGGCGAGCTCTTGAATGCAATTCGCCGTGCCTTGCAGCGCCGTAGACATTGGGAAGAGCAGGCGCGCCTGAACGCGTGGGCTGAGGCTGAGCGCAAAAAGCTGGCAGCTGTCCTGACCAAGATCGATGAAGGGGTGATCATTATTGATCGCGATGGACGGCTCACGCTGGTCAACCCAGCAGCCCAGGCCATTCTCGGACTTGAAGATAGCAACTGGACCGGCAAACCGGTGCAGGATGTATTGCACCACCCAGATATCCTGGAGCTTGTGAGCCAGGAAAGCCGCGCCAGCCCATACCGCATGGAAATCAACCTGGAACAAGGCCGGGTGATCGACGCTCAGGTCACTCCGGTCCAGGACGTGGGCCTGGTCGTCACCTTGCAGGATATCACTCACCTCAAAGAACTGGACCATATTAAAAGCGATTTTGTCAATGCGGTCTTCCACGATTTGCGCAGCCCTTTAACCGCCATCCTGGGTTACATGGAATTGTTCGACCGGGTAGGGACGGTCAATGACCAACAGCGGGAGTTCATCCAGCGGGTGCAGAGCAATGTCCACAACATCACCGACCTGGTCAACGACCTGTTAGACCTGAGCCGGATCGAGGCCGATTTCGATATCCAGAATGAAATCGTCCCCTTCGATCAAATTATCCAGGATACTGTAGAAAATTGGAGAGGGCGGATGATCGAAAAGCGACAGCAGCTTGACCTGGATATCCCCGAAAAAATGCCACAGGTGCTGGGTAACCCAATCCGGTTAAAGCAAATGTTGAACAACCTGCTCGGAAATGCCATCAAATATACCCCCCGGAATGGCGCTATCTGCTTGAACGCCCAGGTAGCTGGGAGCCAAATTATCCTGCAGGTTACCGATAACGGGCCGGGCATCTCGCTTGACGACCAGCCTTTTATCTTCAACAAATTCTTCCGAGGTAGAAATATCTCGGACGAGGTCCCTGGCGCGGGACTGGGATTGGCAATAGTAAAATCGATCGTCGAAAACCACCAGGGCCGCATTTGGGTCGAATCTGCGCCTGGGGCTGGCTCTACTTTCACGGTAGTACTGCCCACCATCGATCAAGAATTGTAAGCCTTTAAAAGCAGCCTCCGCCGAGGCGGTGAGGGATACCCGGCGGAGGCTTTCGCCAAAGGAGGAAACAGCGATGATCACTATCAGGAATATTTCCTGCTGTCTACTAATTGCCTACATCATACCGGATAATTCAAAATCCGTTTATTGTCAAAGGTCATAAGAATTGGGTGATATTGTTCATGACCCTGCCGGATCATAGACCGTCTGGTAGTAAGCACAGTCATCTTTCAAAGGACAGGCCGGGCAGTTTGGGCGGCGAGCCTGGCAAATTTCACGGCCCAGCCGGATCAGATTAAGGTGCGCGGCGTAGTATGTTTCTGGGGGAAATAGCTGCGCCAGGTGGATATGCGCCTGCTCAACGTTCATCCTGGGTGGACGCAAGCCCAGCCGTCCCGTCACCCGATAAATGTGCGTGTCGACCGGAAAAGCTGGTTTTTGAAGCGAGAACTGCAACACGATGGCAGTTGTCTTAGGACCCACCCCCTTGAACTTCATCAACCATTGGCTGGCCTCGTCAACCGAGAGGTCAGCCAGGAAACCCAGATCTAACTGGCCGCGCTCGGCAGTGATTTCACGCAACACCGCCTGGATGCGCGGACCTTTCTGGTTCGCCAGACCTGCCGGGCGGATGGCGTCGATCACCGCCTGTGGGTCGGCGTCCCGCACCGCTTCCCAGGTGGGCAAACGCCGTCGCAGGGCCTGGTAAGCGCGGTCACGGTTGGTATCATTGGTATTCTGGGAGAGAATCGTCGAAACCAGCTCGTCCAGCGGCGGCATTGGATTCCGCCACTCCGGATACCCGTAGAATTCAATCAGGCGGTGGTGGACCATGAGGGCTTGCACGGAGAGTTCCATGGGATCAAGATAGGCCACCTGAAACACGAACAAATCCTGTCAGGTTTTATGGATCAAGTTTCATTCTTATGCTTCGCGTTTAAGTTGAAAGCACGGCCGCGCCTGCCCGACCTCGATTTTACGCCAGTTCTCCACCGGACTGGTTGGGCCGAATTCTGCCAGTATATCCAGGTCGGGCTGCGAAAGGGCGCCCAATTGTCGCAAAACTTCTAAGGTCACAGCAGGGCGGGCCCTGGATTTAGAATCGCCATCCGAGATCTTGATCGCAATCCCAAGCGCGGGAGAGCCAGGTCCCAGCGCCCCTGGCAACAGGCCAATTCCCTCGTACCCCTCGGCGCCAGCTTTTACCAGGATGCGCCGGTTACCCACTTCCATCAGCCGGGTATCGAAGCGATCCGGACCGCCCACCATATCGGGGTTGCTGACCATTGCCGAGACAATCGTCTGGCAGGCTGCTGCTCGCTCAGGTGGGGCGACCTTTCCCGCTACTGGATCGCACAGACGGGCGAGCGCCAGAGCAGCATGCCTTAAAGGCACAGCAAAGTTTGGGGCCGAACAGCCGTCTATGCCTATCTCAACCTGCTCAACCCGTAGATCACACATCTCGGCGAAGGTACGCAGGGTTTCTTGTTGGATGGGATGCAGAGGGTTAATATAATCGGCTGTGGGCAGACCCAGCCAACGCGCATAAGCTACCATGCCTGTGTGCTTACCCGAACAGTTATGCTGGTTTGGGGAGGGCTGTTCTTTGCGCTCGCGCATCCCTTCGGCAGTTGGCTCATGGTATGGGTAGTGAACGCCGCATAACAAGTCCGACTCCAATACCCCCGTCTTGGCCTGGATGGACTGCACGACGCGTACTTGCTCCTCCGTCCCCGAATGGGAGGCGCAGATCAAAGCAACCTCACGCGGTGTCAGGTTAAACGCGGCTTGCCCGCCATGCTCGATGAAAGGCAGCGCCTGAAACGGCTTGGCTGTCGAGCGCAAAAAAGTGACTACACCCGGGTCGGCGTACCATGCAACCAGATTGCCAGAATAATCCGCGACAGCTATTGCTCCGTCGTGGATGGATTCTACGGTATTTCCTCGCGTAAGCTCAAAAATAGGAAGATAGGACGCGGCATCCATGCTATTGCTCGCTATCTTCTATACGAGGTTGTTCGAGCGAATTAGCTCCGCGATAACGGCGTGAATAATAATGATAGAGACCGTATCGCAAACGTTGAGCGTATAACTCCTCTCGATCAGCGGGGTAAGAATAATTAGCCAGCAAAGCGGGGATCATCTCCTCCGTAGCTTCCGGTGGGGCATTGATCTTGGCGAAGCGTTCCAAATCCGAGTGGATATTATTAAGCAGATGGTGTTGAACGCGCACTACTTCGCCCACCGCCAGGCCGCCGCGGCCGCTGATGATCAAATAATCACGATATTGAGCCACCAACAAATCCAGCAGCTCAATCCAGATATCCAGATCAGCATGCGCAAGGAACGGGGGTTGATTAATCGTAATGGCATCCCCCACAAAGACCACTTTTTCGTTGGGGATGATGACCCAAATGGCGCCAGGCGTCGGCCCAGGACGGTACTCAAGAGAGATTTCAGGCCCACCCCAATGCAGCGACATGCTTTGCGTGAAAGTGATATCTGGGGTA
>Ga0315278_10004602_pt1 | contig 12456 bp, 10 predicted proteins | sample YL17G06_0_MG_FD_203880 | JGI IMG/M metagenome (GOLD analysis project Ga0315278, IMG submission 203880) | Sediment microbial communities from Yellowstone Lake, YNP, Wyoming, USA - YL17G06_0 | ecosystem: Environmental > Aquatic > Freshwater > Lake > Sediment | place: USA: Wyoming | collected...
CGCTGCACCCGTGTCCACGACGGATCACCACAGAGAACACAAAGACCACAGAGGCTCCCACGCCGAGGTCTTCGACCGGCTGGCGCCACCGCGCAGCGGCGGCGCCGCCCGGCCGGGCCCTTCGGGCCGGCGCCGGTCGAAGCCGAGTCGACCATCGCGCTGGCACGCGTGACTGGGGCCCGCCTCCGTGTTCTCTGTGGACTCTGTGGTTGAGATCGGATCCGGACTGGCATTCCTGGCGCGGTCCATCGTCAGGTAGGTGCTCGGCTCCTCTGTTCTCGCTACAATCGTGGCAGTTCGATGCCCCGCCAACCCTCGCTCTTCTCCGAGCTGGACGGTGATCCGCCCCGAGCCGGCGGCCGGTCGCGCGGCGATGCCAGCGACGCGCTCGCGGAGCGTTTCGAACGGTTGCGCCAGGTCGCGGCGGCGCTGCCGCCTGGGGTCCGTCTCGGCACCAGTTCCTGGAGCTTTCCGGGCTGGCGTGGCCTCGTCTACTCAGGCAAGCGCACCGCCACCCAGCTGGCACGGGATGGCCTTCGCGAATACGCGCGACATCCGCTGCTGGGCACGGTGGGCGTGGACCGCAGCTACTACGCCCGCGTGCCGGACGAGGACTTCAGGCGATACGCGGAGCAGCTGCCTGACGGTTTCCCGTGCTGCTGCAAAGCGCCGGCGCGGGTCACCTCGGCGCTGAAGCCCGAACGAGGGCCGGCCGAGCCGAACCCGGACTTCCTTTCCGCCGACCGGTTCATGGACGACCTGCTCGAACCGGCTGGACGTGCGTTGCGCGCCCACACCGGCCCGTTCATCCTCCAGTTCCCGCCGATGCTGCGGCGGTCGGGCCTCGACCGGGCCGCGTTCATCGAGGGTCTGGATCGTTTCCTCGGCGAATTGCCGCGCGACTTCCAGTACGCGGTCGAAGTGCGGGACCGCACGCTGCTCGGACCCGACTACGCGCAGGTGCTCTCGCGTCACGGCGCCGCTCACGTCTACAACGCGTGGACCGCCATGCCGCAGCCCGGCGAGCAGACCGCGCACGTGCCGCTCGATGCGATGCCGTTCCTGATGGTGAGGTTGCTGCTGCGACCGGGGGCCACCTACCAGGAACAGCGCGAGGCGTTCGCACCGTTCGACCGGCTGGTGGCACCCGACGAGCAGATGCGAGACCAGGTGGTGGACCTGGTCGGGCGCGCCGTCGCCCGGGCCATCCCGGCCTACGTGCTGGTGAACAACAAGGCGGAAGGCTCGTCGCCGCTGACGATCGAAGCGCTCGCCGCACGGCTCGCGACGTGCGGCCTTCGGCCGAGCCTTCCTCGCGGGCCTGAAGGCCCGCGCTAATCCGCTTCCAGCTGCCGGCTACCCGCTGCCGGCCTATCCGAGTTCCCCAACCGCCCGTTCCACGTCCTCGAGGATCTCGGCGGATTTCACCAGCGCCATCATCGCGTTGTGGTCGTCGAACAGCGGGCGGTCCACCTCGAGGTGGGCGACGTGGCGGCGGATCGCCTCGCGGGCCTTCCGGGTGCCGACGCCAGGCGTGAACGTGCGGAAATCCAGGCCCTGCGCGGCGGCCATGAACTCGATGCCCAGCACGCCGTAGGCGTTCTCCAGGATCTGCCCGTTCTTGATCGCCGTGTTCATCCCCATCGACACGAAGTCCTCCTGGTCGGCCGCCGCCGGGATGGACTGCACCGACGCTGGCGCCGACAGGATCCGCTGTTCGACGATGAGCGAGTCGGCGGTGTACTGGCTGAGCATGAGGCCCGAGTAGAAGCCAGGCTCGTGCGCGAGGAAGTCGGGCAGCCCCTGCGAAAGCGCCGGGTTCGTCAGGCGGTTCATCCGCCGCTCGGACATCACCGACACCATCGTGATGGCGACGCCGGCCATGTCCATCGGCAGGCACACGGGCGATCCCTGGAAGTTCGCGCCGGTCAGCGTGAGCTTGAGCTCGGGCACAAAGATCGGGTTGTCGCCGACGCCGTTCAGCTCGATCTCGACCTGCGAGCGCGCGTAGGCCAGCGCGTCGCGCGCCGCGCCAATCACCTGGGGCGTGGAGCGCATCGAGTAGGCGTCCTGCACCTTCGTCTTCATCTTGCCGGTCGTCAAATCGGACCCGGCAATCACCTTCATGATGTTCTGCGCCGAGGTGATGGCGCCCCTGAACCCGCGCAACTCGTGGAGCTTCGTGTGGTACGGCCGGAGATTGCCGAGCAGCGCCTCGATCGACATCGCGGCGGCGATGTCGGCCTGCTTCAGCCACCGGGTCATGTCGTAGATGTGCAACGCGGAAATCGCGGTGAGCACGTTCGACCCGTTGATGGCCGCCAGGCCGTCGCGCGCCTCGAGGCCCGGGACGGCGATGCCGGCCCGCTCCATCGCCACGCTCCCGGGCAGCCGCTCGCCCTGGTAGAACGCCTCCCCTTCGCCGAGCAGCAGCAGCGCCGCCTGCGCCATCGGTGACAGGTCGCCGCACGCGCCCACAGACCCCTTCTGACAGACGACCGGTGTCACACCCTTGTTCAGCATCTCCACCATCGTCAGCGTGATGTCGGGGCGGCAGGCGGAGTTACCGTGCGCGTGGACGTTGATGCGGCCCGCGATCGCGGCGCGGACCGACTCGATCGGCAGCGGGCCGCCGATGCCTGCCGCGTGGTTGTAGACGAGATACCTCTGGAAGTCCTTCACCTGGTCGTCGTTCAGGATCTTCTCGGAGAACTCGCCGATCCCGGTGTTGGTGCCGTACATGATCTCGCGCGCCGCCAGCTTCTCCTCGAGCATCGCGCGGCACACCTTGATACGCTCGAGCGCCGCCGGGTCGAGTTCGACGCGGGCGCCGAAGCGGGCAATCTGGACGAGCTTCTCGATTGTGAGGGTCGAGCCGTCGAGCACGATGGTCATAGGAGTCCTCGAACACAGCAGGATGGCGGCCGGCCGGCGGCCAGCGCGCGGAGGCACGGCATGATACGTCGCCGCGGAGCGGCGCGTAAAGGGGGGGCGGGGCAGGGAGGGGAATGCGGCAGGGCGCAGAGACACAAAAGGCCCGTCGAGGGTTCGTTGCGAAGAACTTCCTCTCGACGGGCCTACAGAACACCCGGGGGCTGATTGTCAGTCAGCACCGACACCTCCTTGGAAAGGCGGAACCTGTCTGGCGAGTCGCGGGACCCGCCGGTTCTTCTGTCCCCTCCTTTCAGCAGAGTTGACGTGCACGCCGACTTCACTCGAGTCCGTCGCCGACGCGACCGGTGCGCCAGCCTTGGCTGCGCCACCCGGTGGTTTGCGGGGACGGGATCGGGAGGATCCGGCCCCGACTCGCACTCGGCGTCCGGGCTTGAGTACCTTCAACCTACGCCTGCGGACGGCCGACGTCAAGCTCAACCGACAAGAAATTCTGACCCACTCGCCAGCTCGGGAATACCGCCCTGAGTCCGCGGGTTCTGAAGAAGAGCCAGACAACAAGATGTCCCCGAACGAACAGGAGTAGCGAGATGTCGGTTCGCACCTTCGTCCTCATCGTCCTCGTCCTCACCGCGCTCATCGGGATCCCGTCGGGCGCCGCCGCACAGTCGCCCCGATGGGCGGTCGATTTCGAGAATGGCGCGGTGTTCTCCTGGTACAACGACGTCCGAATCCCGGGCGACACCGGCACGACGTTCTCGCTGACTGACGACCTCACGTCCGACACCACGTACTTCTGGCGCGTGCGCGTTGATTTCCGGGTGGCTAAGAAGCACGTTCTGTCCGGCCTCGCGGCGCCGCTCGAAATCCACTCGTCGGGCAGCTTCAACCGTCCGGTTTCATTTGCGGGAGAGACGTTCGCGCCGGGCGTGATGGTGACGGGCCGCTACATGTTCAACTCCTACCGCTTCACCTATCGCTACGAGTTCCTGGACAAGGGCGGGTGGCGCTTCGGCATTGGCGTGACGGGCAAGGTGCGGGACGCGGCGACGACGCTCACCGCCACCGGCACGTACGCGGAGAAGCTGAACGTCGGCTTCGTGCCGCTGGTGAATTTCAAGCTGGAGCGCGACCTCGGCAAGAAGGCCGTCTTCCGGTTCGAGGGCGATGCGCTGGCCGCGCCGCAGGGCCGCGCGGAGGACATCTTCGTCGGCATCCTGGTGCCGCTGAACAGGAACATCACGATCAAGGCCGGTTACCGGATGCTGGAGGGCGGCGCGGACAACGACGAAGTCTACACGTTCGCCGGCTTCCACTATGCCGCGGTGGGCGCCATCATCAGGTTCTGACGCGGCCGTCCGGCAGGGTGTCGCCTGCGCCGGCCCTCAGAACATGTCCGCTTCCTCGTCGCTGGGCGGTGCGGGCGGCGTCGCGCAGGGGCGCGGCAGCGACGTGACGCCGCCCGGGAGCACGACGGGATCGGGTTCGGACGCCGCGGTCGGCCCGAACCGGACGTCCCGCATGCCCAGCTTCCTCTTGAGCGCGAGCAGGCCGCCGATCCGCTCGATTGGAATCGGCCTGGGCAGCGGGCCGAGCTGACCGGCGAGAATCAGGACACGGCAGGTGGTGTCCATCACCTCGACGTACCACTCGGCGTGGGTCACCGAGTCCGCCCACGTCACCAGGCCGTGGTTGGCCATCAGGATGGTGTTGTGCTCCTTCGCGAACGGGACCACGTCGTTCGCGCAGGCCTGGGTGCCCGGGGTCTCATAGGGCAGGTACGCCACCGGCCCGACGAATACCTCGTGCTCGGCCAGCATCCGCTCGGGCGGGACGACTCCGGCCAGTGCGTATGCGGTCGCGTGGGGCGGGTGGCAGTGGATGACGGATCGCGCCTCGGGCACGGTCTCGAGAATCGCCAGGTGAAGCAGGATCTCGCTCGAGCGCCGCCTGGTGCCGGCCACTGAGTGCCCCTCCATGTCGACCATGCAGATGTCGTCCACGGTGAGGTCGGCCTTGCTGAGCAGCGTCGGCGTGCACAGCACCCATTCGCCGGTCAGGCGGGCGCTGATGTTGCCGCCGTTGCCGTCCACGTACTGACGCAGCCAGAGCTTGCGCCCGACGTCGACGATCTCCTGCTTCAGGCGCATCGCCTCGTCGGACGAGAACGCCTCCTCCGGCGTCGCCCACACCCAGTCACCCTGTCGCGTCTCGGTCATCACTGCCTCACTCCTCATCCTACCCGACGATCCCCGCTCCCCGTCCGGTGCCTTGCGGACGCGCCGCCCCGACGCGCGAACGGTAGCCGCTGGCGCGATAGGTCGCCATCGGGGCTACGGCTCCGCCCGCCCGGCGCCTGGCCATGGCGAGGATGGGCGACACGTCTGTGACGAATGCCGCCTTCAGCGTTGCCAGCGCCATGACGGCGTCGTTCCGCCGCTGGTGCTCCCAGAGCGAGGCGCGGTCAACCAGGTGCGCCTGCACGCAGGCGCGCACCAGTTCCGTGGCGCTGACGATGAGCGACTCGATCGGGTCGGTGACGTTCGCCGACTGGTCGAGCATGTGGCTCGGCTCGAAGCCCGGCACCCGTTCGAGTTCCGCGTCCACCAGCTCGTTGAACACGAGGAACAGCTGGAACGGCTTGATCGAACCGGCGTCCAGGTCGTCGTCTCCATACTTGCTGTCGTTGAAGTGGAACCCGCCCAGTTTCCCGAACTGGATCAGGCGCGCCACGATCATCTCGATGTTCGTGTTCGGCGCGTGGTGCCCGAGATCGACGAGCGACCAGGCGCGGTCGCCCAGCTCGCGTGCGCAGTAGTAGCTGGTGCCCCAGTCGTTGAGCACGGTCGAGTAGAACGCCGGCTCGCACAGCTTGTGCTCGATGAACAGCCGCCACCCGTCGGGAAGCCCGGCGTAGATCTGCCGCAGGCTCTCGAGGTAGCGCTCCAGGCTCTTCCGGAAGTGCTGCTGGCCCGGGAGGTTCGCACCGTCGCCGATCCACACCGACAGCGCGCGGGCGCCGAGCGCCTGGCCGACCTCCACGCACTCCAGGTTGTGGGCGACGGCCTGCGCGCGAACGGCCGGGTCGGTGTGCGTCAGGCTTCCGAACTTGTACGAGTGCGCCTGGCCTGGCTGGTCCTCGAACGTGTTCGAATTGACCGTCGTCAGCGCCAGGCCGCGGGCGGTCGCCTGCTCGCGAAGCGCGGCCGGGTCATCGGGCCGGTCCCAGGGGATGTGGAGCGAGATCTCGGGCGTGACGCGCGTCAGGGCCTGGATGACGGCGCAGTCGTCCACCTTCTCGAAGACGTTCCGCGGTTCTCCGGGACCGGGGAACCGGCCGAATCGGGTGCCGCCCGTACCGACGCCCCAGGACGGAACGGCCACGCGGAACGCCGCCGCGCGGGCGGTCAGCGCCTCGATGTCCACGCCGCGCCGCGCCAGGGTTCGCCCCAGCGCGTCGTAGTCCTCGTCGAGCGCGGACAGCCGGGGACGGTTGTCGTCTGCAATCGTCGCGTCGGTCAGGGGGAAGCTCATGGCGGCACTCTCACGCTGCATTTGAGCATATCCGGGCACGGCGGCGCCACGCGGGACTTCGGCGCGGGATTTCTGCGCGGGAATTCTGTTGAACCGGCGCCCCGGTGCTGGCATCCTTCCGGCGGACGACATGAGGAGGCGCAACATGAGCTGGCACGCGGCCATCGATCTCGGCGCCGGCAGCGGCCGCGCCCTCGTCGGGCGCGTCGGCGCAGACGACTTGCATGTCGAAGAGGTGCACCGGTTCGGCTACGCACCCCGGCAGGCGAACGGGCACCTGCGCTGGGACATCGACCGGCTGTTCGAAGGCGTACGCGACGGCGTCCTCGCTGCAGGCGCGCGGGCGGCCGCCCAAGGCGCGCCGCTTGCCTCGGCGGCCGTGGATTCGTGGGGTGTGGACTACGGCCTGATCGACGCGAACGGCCGTCTGACCGAGGAGCCGATCTGCTACCGCGACGACCGCACCGATGGCGTGATGGGGCAGGTCTTCGCGTCGGTGCCGCGCGAGGAGATCTACCGCCGCACCGGCATCCAGTTCCACCAGCTGAACACGCTCTATCAGTTGGCCGCGCACGTGCGCGAGGGCGTGCCGCGCGAAGCCGCGCGGCTGCTGCTCATCCCCGACCTCTGTCACCACCTGCTCTGCGGCTCGCAGGCGTCCGAGCGCAGCGACGCTTCGACGACCCAGTTGCTGAACGTACACACCGGCAGCTGGGACGACGAGCTGTTTTCCCGACTGGGGCTGCCCCGGCACCTGATGCCGGTGATCGTCGAGACAGGCGCCGACCTCGGCCCGCTCGATCCCGGCCTGTCGTCGCATCCCGGGCTCGGCGGCACGCGCGTACTCGCGTGCCCCACGCACGACACGGCCAGCGCCGTCGCGGCCACGCCGCTCGCGCCGGGCTGGGCCTACATCTCCTCGGGCACGTGGTCGCTGGTCGGCGTCGAGCGGGCCGCGCCGATGCTGACGCGCGAGGCGCTCGACGCCAACTTCACCAACGAAGCGGGCGTGTTCGGCACCATCCGGTTTCTGAAGAACGTCATGGGCCTCTGGCTGCTCGAGTCGTGCCGTCGCGAGTGGGAGGCCGCCGGGCGGGGCATGGCCCTGGCGGATCTGCTGTCGGGCGCCGCGAGCGTGAGCGGCTTCCCCGGCCTTGTCGTGCCGGACGACCCGCGGTTCTTCAACCCGGCGAGCATGGTCCGGGCACTGCAGGACGCGCTTCGGGCCGGCGGGCCGGCGGCGCACGACGACCCGATCCTGCTGACCAGGGTCATCATCGACTCGCTCGCGCTTCGGTACGCGTCCGTGGTCGAAGACATCGAGCGCGTGACGGGCGCGCCCGTGGAGGGGATTCAGGTCGTCGGCGGCGGGTCGCTCAACGACTGCCTCAGCCAGGCGACGGCCGACGCCACGGGCCGGCCCGTCGCCGCGGGCCCCGCCGAAGCGACGGCCATCGGGAACATCCTGGTCCAGGCTGTCGCGACGGGCACGCTGGCGTCACTCGCGCACGGCCGCGACCTCGTGCGGCGCACGCTTGGGCCGCGGCGCTTCGAGCCGGACGGCGCACGAGACTGGGACGCGGCGAAACAGCGGTATCGGGAGATTGAGGCCGTACGTACGTAGGGGAGGGGCTTCAGCCCCTCCCCGCTGCCGGCGGGTCTGAAGACCCGCCCTACGCCCGATCCCCCTGAGCCCTTCGGGCGAAGGCGGCTATTCGATGAACTTCCCGCGTGCCGTGTAGTGCGTGTGCAGCAGCTGGTGCGACAGGCGGCCGCCCGGCCCGTCGGTGAGGAACTCGCCGTAGAGCTTGAGCACCGCCGGGTTCTCGTGCGACTTGCGCACCTCGCACGCCGCGTCCTCCTCGTAGATGGCCCGCGCGCGGGCCTTGCGGATCTCGGGTGACGTCGGGATCGGCTGGCCGCCGCCGCCGATGCAGCCGCCCGGGCACCCCATGAACTCGATGAAGTGGCACTGGGAGAACCGGCCGCCGGCCTTGATGTCCTCCATCACCTTCTTCGCGTTCGCGGTGCCGTGCGCCACGGCCACCTTCAGCGTGGCCCCCTTCAGGAAGTCCCAGCTCGGGATGAGCGACTTGAGAATGGGCGCCACGTCCGACGCGACCGCCGGCACCGGGAGCTCGACGTAGCGCACCCCCTCGAACCCGCGCACCGGCACGATGTTCGCGTCCTCGAACAGGCTCTCGACCTTCGCGCCGGTCACCAGCTCGATGACGGTCCGGAGCGCCGCCTCCATCACGCCGCCCGTCGCGCCGAAGATGACGCCCGACCCGGTGGCGTCGCCGAACGGGTCGTCGAAGCCGCTCTTGGGCATGTCGGGCAGGTGGATGCCGGCCTCCTTGATCATCTGCGCCAGCTCCCGGGTCGTCAGGCCGTAGTCGACGTCCTTGAAGCCGCTCGAGTTCATCTCGGGGCGGTTGCACTCGAACTTCTTCGCCGAGCACGGCATCAGGGCGACGGTGACGATGTCCTTCGGGTTGATGCCGTGGATCTTGGCGTAGTAGGTCTTGATGACGGCGCCGAACATCTGCTGCGGGCTCTTCGCCGACGACAGGTTCGGAATGTACTCCGGGTAGAAGTGCTCCAGGTACTTCACCCACCCGGGCGAGCAGCTGGTGAACTGCGGGAGCGCCACCGGCTCCTTCTTCACCAGGGCGTTGTGGAGGCGCAGCAGCAGCTCGGTGCCCTCTTCGATGATGGTCAGGTCGGCGGTGAAGTTCGTGTCGAACACCTTGTCGAAGCCGCACAGCCTCAGCGCGGTGTTCATCTGGTAGGTCATCGGCGTGCCGGGCTCGAGGCCGAAGCACTCGCCGATGCCGGCCCGGGGACTCGGCGCCGTCTGGATGACCACGTGCTTCTGCGGGTTGTCGATCGCCCGCCACACGTCGTCGGACGTATCGTTGGCGTGCAGGGCGCCGGTCGGGCACCGGTTGATGCACTGGCCGCAGTTGATGCAGACGACGTCGCCGAGCGGCTTGTCGAGGTAGGTGCCGATGCGGGTCTTGTCGCTGCGGCCGATCGCTTCGAGGGTGCCGACCTCCTGAATGTCGATGCACGTGCGCACGCAGCGGCGGCACAGCACGCACTTGTCCATGTCGCGGACGACCGAGTAGCTCGATCGGTCGACGGGATAGCGGGACTGCTGCACGTGGCCGAACCGGTAGAAGTCGACGCCGTGCTCCTTGGCCAGCGTCTGCAGCTCGCAGTTGTTGTTGCGCTTGCAGCTGTAGCACTCGCCGTAGTGCGTCGACAGGAGCAGGTCGATGACGTGCCGGCGCGCCTGCCGGACCTTCGGCGAGTGGGTCCTGACCGTCACCGGCGAGGTGATCGGGTACGCGCACGCCGCCTGCAGCGTCCGCTGGTTCTCGACTTCCACGACGCACACGCGGCAGACGCCCGCCACGCACAGGTCCGGGTGGTGGCAGAGCGTCGGGATGCGGATGCCGAGCTGCCGGGCGGCGTCGAGGATCGTCGTCCCGAGCGGCACCTTGTGCTCCTTGCCGTCGATCCTGGCCGTCACCAGCCCGCCGATGAAGCCGGCTGCCTCGCCGCTGGTCGGCGACACCTGCTGGCCCTTCTGGCTCACGGGGGCGCGCGACGAGTTGGGTGCCTGTGTGATGTCAGCGCTCATCGTTCCTTCTCCGCCTCATGCTTCGAGTCGCATGTCTGGTCATCGGTGCCCTCGCCCGGCAGGCCGGCTGGCTCCCTCAGCATGAGTCCTGAGGGCGCGCACCATCGGCCCGCGCGCATCGAAGGACTCAATGGGCCGACGTGCGGCCCATGACCTCATCCTTGAAGTGCTTCACGATCGAGACGAACGCGTTCGGACTCGACTGTCCGAGGCCGCACTTGGAGGCGAGCTGCATCGTCTCGCCGAGCCCGAGCAGCTCCTGCACGTACTGCATCGAGCACTCGCCGCGCTGCAGCATCTCGACCCCCTCGAGCAGCTTCGCGTTGCCGGCCCGGCACGGCGTGCACTGGCCGCACGACTCCTCGACGAAGAACTCCATGAAGTTGCGGGCGACGGCCAGCATGTCGCGGCCCGGGCCGAACACGATGACCGACCCGCCGGTCGAGACATCCTCGAACGCGATCCGCCGCCCGAACTCCGAGGCGGGGATGCAGTGGCCCGACGCGCCGCCGACCTGCACCGCCTTGGCGTCCTGGCCGCCGACCTTCTCGAGCAGTTCGGCGACCGTGAGGCCCAGCGGGAACTCGTAGACGCCGGGCTCCCGGCAGTCGCCGGACACGCTGAACAGCTTGTAGCCGGTGGACGTCGCGGTACCGACCGCCTTGAACCAGTTCGCGCTGCGGCTCAGGATGCAGGCCACCCACGCGAACGTCTCCACGTTGTTCACCACGGTCGGCTGGCGGTTGAAGCCGGTGTCGACGGGGAACGGCGGCCGGTTGCGCGGCTCGCCGCGGTGGCCTTCGAGCGATTCGATGAGTGCTGTTTCCTCGCCGCAGACATAGGCGCCCGCGCCCATGTGGATATGAATGTCGAACGTGAAGCCGGCGAGGCCGCCGATGTCGGTTCCGAGGAGCCTGTTCTCGCGCCGCGTCGCGAGCACCTGCTCGAGGTGCGGCCTGAGGTACACGTATTCGCTGCGCAGGTAGACGATGCCGAGGGTGGCGCCGATGGCGCGCGCGCCGATGGTCATCCCCTCGAAGACCAGGTCGGCGTGACCCGAGAGGATCACCCGGTCCTTGAACGTCCCGGGCTCGCCTTCGTCGGCGTTGCACACGACGTACTTCGTGCCGCCGGCCTTCACCCGGGCGGCCGCCGCCAGGTTCCATTTCGTGCCGGTCGGAAAGCCCGCGCCGCCGCGGCCGCGGAGGTTGCAGGCGCCGATCTCGCCGATGATGTCGGCGCGGCTCATGGCGAGCGCGGTCCGGAGGCCCGATTCTCTCTCCACGCTCTCGAACGTGAACGGCGTCTTCTGGCTGTTGACCCTGATCATGACTGTCCGCCCTTCGTCTAGGAGTGCACGGCCTCCGGCGCGTGCGCGCCGAAGGTGCTCTTGCACTCGTCGATGATCGCGTGCACCTGCTCGGCGGTGACCCCCGTGTAGACGCGGTCGTTCACGAGCAGCGCGGGGCCCTGGTCGCACATCCCGAGGCAGCTCGCCCACTCGAGGCCGAACCGCCCGTCGGCCGTCGTCTCGCCGAAGCGGATGCCGAGGTCGTTTTCGAGCTGGCGCGCGACGCGCGCCTTGCCGGCCAGCTCGCACGAAATCGTCCCGCACAGGCGGAACACGAACCGGCCGCGCGACACCGGCCGCAGGAACGCGTAGAAGGACGCGACGCCGTAGACTTCCGCGGGGTGGATGCCCAGCTCGTCGGCCACCACCTGCATCGCGTAGTCCGAGATCGTCGCGTGCGTCGTCTGGAGTTCCTGCAGCACCGGGATGAGCGCGCTGCGGTCGCGCCCGTGGCGGCCGACCAGCGCGCGGATGTCCTCCTGCAATCGTTGCTGCTGCCCTGCTAGCATCGTCGTCTCCCTGTCATCTGGTGGCGAGCAACTCGTTGATCTTCTGCACGAGCACGTCGGGCTGAATCGGCTTCTCGAAGAAGGCGTTGACCGGCACCATTTCCCGGTCTTCGTCGTAGGTGAACCCGGTCACCTTGCCGACGCTGGTGAGCATCAGAATCGGGGTTTCGCATCCCTGCCGGCGCAGCTCCTGCGCCATCGCGATGCCGTCGTCAGCCTGCTCCATCATGACGTCGAGGATGATCAGGTCCGGGCGCTCGTCGTCGATCGCCTTCATGCCGTCGGCTCGGTTGGACGCCGTCAGCACCTCGTGCTGCGCCTTCTTCAGGAACAGCCCGGTGGCGAACGTGATGTCCGGGTCGTCGTCCACGATGAGGATCTTGGCCATGCGTGGTTCCTCTCTCAGGTCGGATTCGGCGCGCCGAGGCGCACACTCCCGGCGCAGAAGACGCGACCGCAGGCAATCGGCGAGTACGCAGCGCCGACGTGAGGGCTTCTGGCGGGCTTGTGAAGAAAGGCAC
>Ga0315278_10004603_pt1 | contig 12455 bp, 6 predicted proteins | sample YL17G06_0_MG_FD_203880 | JGI IMG/M metagenome (GOLD analysis project Ga0315278, IMG submission 203880) | Sediment microbial communities from Yellowstone Lake, YNP, Wyoming, USA - YL17G06_0 | ecosystem: Environmental > Aquatic > Freshwater > Lake > Sediment | place: USA: Wyoming | collected...
CCGGTACTCGCTCGCAATCTCAACCGAGGTCGGCAACCGCGCGATCGACTCAAGCCAGTAGCGCGCCACCAATCCGGCGTAATAGCTCGTGCCGCAAGCGAGGATCTGGACCGACTGCACGTCGCGGAGCACGGCCTGCGCATCCGGCCCGAACAGTACCGGCGTGACGCCATCGCCCAGGATCGGCTCGATAGAGTCGGACAGCGCCTTAGGTTGCTCGTGGATCTCCTTCAGCATGAAATGGCTAAACGGCCCGAGCTCCAGCGAGGCAAGCGACACGTCGGACACGTGGACCGTGCGCGCGACCGCGCGGCCCTCGCGGTCGAAGATCCGCACGCCTTCGCGGGCGACCTCCGCCACGTCGCCTTCCTCAAGGTAGATGACCCGGCGCGTGGCGGACAGGATCGCGGACACGTCCGACGCGATGAAGTTCTCCCGCTCGCCCAGACCGATGATCAACGGACAGCCGACGCGCGCGCAGGTCATCACCTCCGGAGCGCTGAGTGCGAACACCGCGATCGCGTATGCGCCGGCCAGCTCGCGCGCAGCGCCTTGCGTCGCCGCCAGGAGGTCTCCCGACTGTGCATAGTAGTAATGCACCAAATGGGCGATGACCTCAGTGTCAGTCTGTGACTCGAAGCGGTATCCGAGCTGCACGAGTCGCGCGCGCTGCTCGTCGTGGTTCTCGATGATGCCGTTGTGAACGACCGCGATCTCGCCACGCGAAACGTGCGGGTGAGCGTTCGCCTCGGTGACGCCGCCGTGCGTTGCCCAGCGCGTGTGACCGATACCGAGCCGGCCGGCCAGCCCCTCTGCGTTGGCGGCGGCCTCCATCTCCGCCACCCGCCCGATCCGGCGGATGCGGCGGATGCCGCCGTTCAGGACCGCCACGCCGGCCGAGTCGTAGCCACGGTACTCCAGCCGCTTGAGCCCCTGGATCAGGAGTGGGACGACGTCACGATTTGCGATTGCACCGACGATACCGCACATGAGGGATGAGCCGCCAACTCAACGATCCGACGATTCTGCCCGCTCGCTCCACCCCTCGCCGTGAGCTATTTGACACCCTAAAACAACTTCCGAGCTCATGCCTTCTTCTTCGGCCGCTGGTAGCCCGTTCGGGCCTGTTGCGTTTTCTCGTTCAGCGCCAGCATGCCCGGCGGGACGTCCCGCCAGACGGTGGTGCCGGCTGCGATCGTTGCGCCGCGCCCGACGGTGACCGGCGCGACAAGCTGCGTGTCGGAGCCGACGAACACCTCGTCCTCGATCACGGTGCGATGCTTGTTCGCACCGTCATAATTGCAGGTGATCGTGCCTGCGCCGACGTTTACGTTCCGCCCGATCTCGGTGTCGCCGATGTAGGACAGATGGTTCGCTTTCGAGCCTGCTCCGATCGCGCTCGCTTTCACTTCAACGAAGTTACCGATATGCACCGCCTCGGCGACTTTGACGCCCGGCCTGAATCGGGCGTATGGCCCGATCCGGCAACGCTGCCCGATCTCTGAGTCCTCAAGATGGCAGAACGGCTCGATTCGCGTCCCGGCGTCGACACGCACGTTGCGCAGCACGCAGTGCGACGCGATCGAGACGCGATCGCCGAGCACGACGTCGCCCTCGAACACGCAATTCACGTCGATCGCGACGTCGCGCCCGCACTGGAGCCGCCCGCGCACGTCGATGCGTGCCGGATCGGCGATCGACACGCCGTCGTCCATCAGCGCGGCCGCGATCGAGCGCTGGTGGAGGCGCTCGAGCTCCGCGAGCTGCCCTTTGGAATTCACGCCCGTCGTCTCCGCGACCGTCTGCGGCTGCGCCGCGCGCACGCTCACGCCATCGGCGACGGCAAGCGCGATCACGTCGGTGAGGTAGTACTCGCGCTGGGAATTGTCGTTGCTCAAGCGTCCAAGCCAGCCCGCAAGCCGGGCGGTTGGCAGCACCATGATCCCGGTATTGACCTCGCGGATCGCGCGCTCCGCCGCGGTTGCGTCCTTCTGCTCGACGATCCGATTCACCGCACCGCTCTCGCGCACGATGCGGCCGTAGCCGGTGGGATCGTCGAGCTCGACGGTCAGCACGGCAACGCCGTCGCCCGCGGCCTCGCGCAGGCGCGCAAGTGTCTCCGGGAGCGTGAGCGGCACGTCGCCGTACAGCACGAGCGTCTGCGCGGCCGCCCGGAGCTGCGGCAGCGCCTGCGCGAGTGCGTGGCCGGTGCCGAGCTGCGGCTCCTGGCGCACCCAGGCGACATCGTCGCCGCCGAGCACCTCGCGCACGCGCTCGCCGCCGTGGCCGTACACGACGCAGATCCGCTCGGGCGCAAGCGCCCGGGCAGTGGCAAGGACGTGGGCGAGCAGCGGTCGGCCGGCGAGCGGATGGAGGACCTTCGGCAGGTCGGAGCGCATCCGCTTGCCCTGGCCGGCGGCCAGGATGACGACGTTCAATGCGCGACCTTTACTGCGCTGGTTTACTGCCAATGGCTCCGTGGGTGGCTTCGATGTTAGCACGCACCCTCCTGCCTCCCCCCGGAACTACGCCCGGTTGCCGGGATCAGACGGCGGGTCCTGTAGGCGTAGGATCGGGGGCACCTGTCATCCAAGCGGAGGGGTCGTGCGTAATTCGTTCATGTGCCGGGTACCGCTCCTCGCCGCGCTGGTCAGTGCAGTCATGGTCGCCGGCGTTGCGCACGCCCAGGTGTACAAATGGGTCGACGACAAGGGCACCGTCAACTATTCGAGCTCGCCGCCGCTCAAGGGCAAGGGCATCATCAAGCTGGACGAGGACAACGGCCGCGTGACCACGATTCCGGTGCCGGAGGTGCGGCGCGACGATCCCGCGGCTGCCGCCGATCCGGCGCTGCGCCGGCGAGTCGAGCAACTCGAGCGCGAGGCCGCTACACAACGGCAAAGCGCGGCGCAACAGGAGGCCGCTGCCGCGGAAGCGCATCGCCGCTGGGTCGAGCAATGCCGCGCCGAGCGCCGCGTCGATTGTGACGACCCGAGCCGCAGCGCCTACGTCGATCCGCGCTACGACTACGCCAACCCGCCCGGGTACGCGCGACCGCGACCGCTTCCGGCACCCGCACCGGGGACGTACCGGCCGACGCCGTACATCGCGCAAGGCGGGGGCGGCGCGGTCGGACCGTATTACCGGCCGCCACCCGGCGGGGTCGTGATAGGCCCTGGCAGCTACGGCATCGGCGCCGGCTACAATCCAGCGTCACCCGGCGGTGTCGTGATCGCGCCCGGGCCCGGCGGAATCGGCGCGCAGTACGTGCCGGTGCCCGAGTCGTCGGCGCCACCGCGACCGGCGTCGCGCCCGCGACCCGTGCCGCTGCAACAGTAGCGCACACCTTCCCATGCGAAAACGGCGCCGTCAGGCGCCGTTTTCGCTTCGTGCCGGCCGACTCAGCGCGGCAGGTCCGATGCGCCGATAAGGAACTCGTCCACGGCCCGCGCGCACTGCCGCCCTTCGCGGATCGCCCAGACCACCAGCGACTGGCCACGGCGGAGATCGCCAGCCGCGAACACCTTCGGCACCGAGGTCGCATAGCAGCCGGCGCCGTCGGTCGTCGCTTGCGCGTTGCCGCGCGCATCCTTCGCGACGCCGAACGCGTCGAGCACGCCGCCGAACGGGCTCGCGAAGCCCATCGCGAGCAGCACCAGATCGGCGGGCAGCTCGAACTCGCTCCCCGGCACGTCGGCCATCTTCATCTGGCCAGTCGCCGGGTCCTTCTCCCATTTCACGCGCACGGCGACGAGCGATTGCACCTTGCCGTTCTCGCCACGGAACGACTGGGTGGTCACGGCCCAGTCGCGCTCGCAGCCTTCCTCGTGCGACGAGGACGTGCGCAGGCGCACCGGCCAGTACGGCCACACCGGATTCTGATCGGCCTCCGGCGGCATCGGCAGCAACTCGAACTGCGTCACCGACTTCGCACCGTGACGGTTGGACGTACCCACGCAGTCGGAGCCGGTGTCGCCGCCGCCGATCACGACGACGTGCTTGCCGGTCGCCCAGAGCTCGCGAATGCCCTTGTCGCCGGCGACGCGCCGGTTCTGCAGCGGGAGGAATTCCATCGCGTAGTGCACGCCTTCGAGGTCGCGCCCCGGGATCGGCAGATCGCGCGGCTGCTCGGCGCCGCCGGAGAGGACCACCGCGTCGAACCGGGCGACGAGCTGCTCCGGGCCAACCGTTTTCTTCGCGTCGTTCGCGATCCCGCTCCCGGGCGGCACCTTTCCGACAAACACGCCGGTGCGGAACTCGACGCCCTCGGCGCGCATCTGCTCGAGCCGGCGGTCGATCAGCCACTTCTCCATCTTGAAGTCGGGGATGCCGTAGCGGAGGAGCCCGCCGACGCGGTCGTTCTTCTCGAACACCACCACGTCGTGCCCGGCGCGCGCGAGCTGCTGCGCGCAGGCGAGGCCGGCGGGACCCGAGCCGATGACCGCGACCTTCTTGCCGGTCTTGTGCTCCGGCGGCTGCGGCAGGACCCAGCCTTCTTCCCACGCCTTGTCGATGATCGCGTGCTCGATCGACTTGATCCCGACCGGGTCGTTGTTGATCCGCAGCGTGCACGCCTCCTCGCACGGCGCGGGGCAGATGCGGCCGGTGAACTCGGGGAAGTTGTTCGTCGAGTGCAGCGTTTCGATTGCGCGCTTCCAGTCCTGCCGGTAAACGAGGTCGTTGAAGTCCGGGATGATGTTGTTGACCGGGCAGCCGCTCATGCAGAACGGGGTGCCGCAGTCCATGCAGCGCGCGCCCTGGACCTTCGCATCCTCGTCGGTGAGGTGCGCGATGAACTCGCGCCAGTGCTTCTTGCGCGCCGCGGGCGCCTCGGCGGCCTCCTGGAGGCGCTGATGCTCGAGAAATCCCGTGACCTTGCCCATATCCGTTACGCCACCGCCTTGCGCGAAGTGGCCGCATTCTCGGCCAGCGCGCGGCGGTACTCCTTCGGAAACACCTTCACGAACTTCGCCCGATAGCCGGTCCAGTCGGCGAGGATCTCCTTCGCCCGCTTGCTGTCGGTGTACTGCGCATGGTTCTCGATGAGGCGCTTGAGAATCGCCTCGTCCGAATAGCCCATGTGCCACACCTCGCGCGCGACTTTGCCCTGCTGCTCGCCTTCGGACAGCACCGGGTCGAGATCGACCATCGAAACGTTGCACTTCGTGCCGAATGTGCCGTCCAGGTCAAGCACGTACGCGATCCCGCCCGACATGCCGGCCGCGAAGTTTCGGCCGGTCTGCCCGAGCACGGCAACCGTGCCGCCCGTCATGTACTCGCAGCCGTGATCGCCGACACCCTCGACCACCGCATGCGCGCCCGAGTTGCGCACCGCGAAGCGTTCCCCGGCCACGCCGCGGAAATACGCGCCGCCCGCGATCGCTCCGTAGAGCACCACGTTCCCGGTGATGATGTTCTCGGTCGGCTCGCCGCGGAACTTGGACGAAGGCTGCACGCTGATGCGCCCGCCCGACAGGCCCTTGCCGCAGTAGTCGTTGGTGTCGCCGCGCAGGTCGAGCCAGACCCCCTTTGCCAGGAACGAGCCGAAGCTCTGGCCCGCCGATCCCGCGAACCGCACATGGATCGTGTCGTCCGGCAGCCCGTCGTGCCCGTAGCGCTTCGCGATCTCGTACGAGAGCATCGTCCCGACGGTACGGTTGATGTTGCGGATCGGGATCTCGATCGTCACCTTCTCGCGCCGCTGGAGCGCGGCTTGACTGAGTTCGATGAGGCGATTGTCGAGCGCGCGCTCGAGCCCGTGATCCTGCCGCTCGCTGTTCCAGGTGGCGACCTCGGGGCCGACCTGCGGGCGATAGAAGATCTTCGAGAAGTCGAGCCCGCGCGCCTTCCAATGCTCGATGCTCTTTTTCATGTCGAGCAGGTCGGAGCGGCCGATCAGGTCGGCCAGTGTACGCGCGCCGAGCTGCGCCATGATCTCGCGCAGCTCCTCGGCCACGAAGAAGAAGTAGTTGATGACGTGCTCCGGCTGGCCGTGGAACTTCCGGCGCAGTGCGGGATCCTGCGTGGCCACGCCGACTGGGCAGGTGTTGAGGTGGCACTTGCGCATCATGATGCAGCCCGCGACGACCAGTGGCGCCGTGGCGAAGCCGAACTCGTCGGCGCCGAGGATCGCGCCGATCGCCACATCGCGGCCGGTCTTCATCTGGCCGTCCACCTGCACCGCGATCCGTCCACGCAGCCTATTCAAGACGAGCGTCTGCTGCGTCTCGGCGAGCCCGAGCTCCCACGGCGTGCCGGCGTGCTTGATGGACGACCAGGGGGAGGCGCCCGTGCCGCCGTCGTGGCCCGCGATCGTGACGTGGTCGGACTTCGCCTTCGCCACGCCCGCCGCGATCGTCCCGACGCCGATCTCGGACACGAGCTTCACGCTGATCGAGGCGGTCGGGTTCGAGTTCTTGAGGTCGTGGATGAGCTGCGCCAGATCCTCGATCGAGTAGATGTCATGGTGCGGCGGCGGCGAGATCAGCTCCACGCCCGAGGTGGCGTAGCGCAGCTCGGCGATGTACTCCGACACCTTGCGCCCGGGCAGCTGGCCGCCCTCGCCGGGCTTCGCGCCCTGCGCGATCTTGATCTGGATCTGCTCGGCCGAAGCCAGGTATTCCGCGGTGACGCCGAAGCGGCCCGAAGCCACCTGCTTGATCTTCGACTTGAGCGAGTCGCCCGCCTTGAGCTCGAGGTCGCGTTCGATCCGGTTCCGGCCGAGCCGTCCGGCCAGCGTCTCGCCGGCCTTGACCGGCGCATAGCGCTTGCGATCCTCGCCACCCTCGCCGGTGTTCGACTTGCCGCCGATGCGGTTCATCGCGATCGCGAGCGTCGTGTGCGCTTCGGTCGAGATCGAGCCGAGCGACATTGCGCCGGTCGAGAAGCGCTTCACGATCTCGGCGGCCGGCTCGACCTCCTCGATCGGGACCGGCTGCGTGCGATCGAACCGGAACTCGAACAACCCGCGCAGCGTCATGTGCCGCCGCGACTGGTCGTTGATGATCTGCGCGTACTCTTTGTAGGTCGCGTAGCTCTTCTCGCGCGTCGAGTGCTGGAGCTTGGCGATCGCGTCGGGCGTCCACATGTGCTCCTCGCCCCGGACCCGGTACGCGTATTCGCCGCCTGCGTCGAGCGCCTCGGCGAGCACCGGGTCATCGCCGAACGCCACCCTGTGGATGCGCAGCGTCTCCTCGGCGACTTCGAACACCCCGATGCCCTCGACGGTGGTCGGGGTGCCGGCGAAGTACTTCTCGACGAAGCTCTTGCGCAGGCCCACCGCCTCGAACTGCTGCGCGCCGGTGTAGGACATATAGGTCGAGATGCCCATCTTGGACATGACCTTGCGCAAGCCTTTGCCGACCGCCTTAATGAAGTTCTTGCAGGCCTTTTTTCCGTCCGGGTCCTCGGGGACGAGGCCTTTGAGCTCAAGCAGGGTCTCGAATGCGAGATACGGGTGCACCGCCTCGGCGCCGTAGCCGCCGAGCAGCGCAACGTGATGCACCTCGCGCACGGAGCCGGTTTCGACCACGAGGCCGGTAGACGTGCGCTGGCCCTTGCCGGTCAGGTGCTGGTGGATCGCCGAGAGCGCCAGCAGCGCGGGGATCGCGACCCGCTGCCGGTCCATCTTCCGGTCGGAAATGACGATGATGCTGTAGCCGGAGCGCACCGCGTCCTCGGCCTGGGCGCACAGGCTGGCGAGCCGCGCCTCGACCGCTTCCTTGCCCCAGCCGACCGGGTAGGTGATGTCCAGCTCGCAGCTCTTGAACTTGCCGTCGGTGTACTTCTCGATGTGCCGGATGGTCTCCATCTGGGCAAGGTCGAGCACCGGCTGGCTCACCTCGAGCCGCAGCGGCGGGTTCATCTCGTCGATGCCGAGGAGGTTCGGCTTCGGCCCGATGAAGCTGATGAGCGACATCACCAGCTCCTCGCGGATCGAATCGATCGCGGGGTTGGTGACCTGCGCGAACATCTGCTTGAAGTACTGGTAGAGCGTCTTGTTCTTGTTCGACAGCACCGCGAGCGGCGAGTCGTTGCCCATGGAGCCGACCGGCTCCTCGCCGTTCAGCGCCATCGGCGTCATGAGGAACTTGATGTCTTCCTGCGTGTAGCCGAACGCCTGCTGGCGGTCGAGGAGCCGCTCGCGCGAGGGCACGCGCTTCTCCTCCGGGGCGGGCAGATCGTCGAGCTTGACGCTGATGCGCTCGATCCACTCGGCGTAGGGCTTGGCGGACGCGAGCGTCTCCTTCAGCTCCTGGTCGTCGACGATGCGACCCTTCTCGAGGTCGACGAGGAACATCTTGCCGGGCTGCAGGCGCCACTTCTGGACGATCCGCTCCTCGGGAATCGGCAGGCAGCCGCACTCGGAACCCATCACGACCAGATCGTCGTCGGTCACGATGTAGCGCGCAGGGCGCAGGCCGTTGCGGTCGAGGGTCGCGCCGATCTGCCGCCCGTCGGTAAAGGCGATTCCGGCCGGGCCGTCCCAGGGCTCCTGCATCGCGGCGTGGTACTCGTAGAACGCGCGCCGGCGCGGGTCCATCAGGCCGTGGTTCTCCCACGCCTCCGGGATCATCATCATCATCGCGTGGGCGATCGAGTAGCCGCCCATCACGAGCATCTCGAGCGCGTTGTCGAAGCTCGCCGAGTCCGACTGGCCCGGGTAGATGAGCGGCCAGATCTTCGCGAGGTCGTCGCCGAGGATCGGGCTGGAGATCGCCCCCTGCCGCGCGCGGATCCAGTTGACGTTGCCGCGCAGGGTGTTGATCTCGCCGTTGTGGGCGATCAGCCGGAACGGATGCGCCAGGTCCCACGTCGGGAACGTGTTCGTCGAGAAGCGCTGATGGATCATCGCGAGCGCCGACACGACGCGCGGGTCCTGCAGGTCCTTGTAGTACGGGCCGACCTGGTAGGCCATCAGCATGCCCTTGTAGACGATCGTCCGGGCGGACATCGAGGGCACGTAGAACTCCTTTCCGTGCGCGAGTTTCAGCGCCTGGATCGCGTGGCCGGAGGACTTGCGGACGATGTAGAGCTTGCGCTCGAGCGCGTCGGTGACGGTCACGCCCGCGCCGCGGCCGACGAAGACCTGCCGGATCACCGGCTCGAGCTTCTTGGCGGGCTCCGCGAGGTCGGCATTGTCGACCGGCACGTCGCGCCAGCCGAGCAGCACCTGGCCCTCGTCCTTGATCGCGCGCTCGATCTCGTACTCGCAAGCAAAGCGCGAGGCGGGCTCGCGCGGCAGGAACACCATCCCGACGCCGTACTGGCCGACCGGCGGCAGGGTCACGCCCAGTTTCTTCATTTCTTCGCGGAAGAACTTGTCGGGGATCTGGATCAGGATCCCGGCACCGTCGGAGAGCTTCGGGTCATAGCCGACCGCGCCCCGGTGGGTGAGGTTCTTGAGGATCAGGAGACCCTGCTCGACGATCTCGTGGCTCTTCTTGCCCTTGATGTTCGCGATGAAGCCGACGCCACACGCGTCGTGCTCGTTGGCCGGGTCGTAAAGACCCTGGGGCTGCGGCGGAAGGATGGAATCGTTCACCTTGCACCTCGGATGCTGGGCGCCGTGCGCGCGCCCTGGCCGGACCACGCGTTGTTCACGGGGGAACGGTGAAATATACCCGCGAACCCCTGCGGGCTCAACCGGTTACCGCAGCGCGGCAAACCGTGGCGGCGCGCCGCGCTACCTTTCGGAACAGGCGGTTAGCGTGGCTCGCAGGGCATCAGGCGGGACCTGGTCGGTGATCCGGGCGGCCCCGAGCCGGTCCAGGAGGATGAAGCGGATGCGGCCGGCCTCGGCCTTTTTGTCGACCGCCATGAGGTCGAGATAGCGATCGGCCCCGAGCGCCGGACCGGCCGTCGGCAGGCCGGCGCACTCGATCAGCCGACGCAGCCGGTCGGCGGCGGCGCGCTCGAGCATCCCGAGGCGGGCGGACAGGTCGGCGGCCATCACCATGCCGGCCGCTACCGCCTCGCCGTGCAGCCACGCGCCGAACCCCAGCCCCGCCTCGATCGCGTGACCGAAGGTGTGGCCGAAATTGAGCAGCGCGCGCGGGCCGGTCTCGCGCTCGTCCACGTCGACGACCGCGGCCTTGATCTCGACCGAGCGCTTCACCACGTATGCGAGCGCACCGCGATCGAGCCGCAACAGCGCATCGAGGTTCGCCTCGAGCCAATCGAAGAACGCCGCGTCGCGGATCGCGCCATGCTTGATCACCTCGGCGAGTCCGGCACGCAGCTCGGCGGGCGGCAGGGTCGCGAGCGTGTCCATGTCGGCGAGCACCGCGAGGGGCTGGTGGAACGCCCCGATCATGTTCTTGCCGAGCGGATGGTTGATCGCGGTCTTGCCGCCCACGGAAGAATCGACCTGCGCGAGGAGCGTGGTCGGCACCTGCACGAACGGCACGCCGCGCTGGTAGGTCGCGGCGGCGAACCCTGCGAGGTCGCCGATCACCCCGCCGCCGAGCGCGACGATCGCGGTCTTGCGGTCGCAGCGGTTCTCGAGCAGCGCATCGAAGACCTTGTTCAGCGTCGACCAGTTTTTGTGAGCCTCGCCGTCGGGGACGACCACTCGCACGCTCGTGACGCCGGCGGCCTCCAGCGCCCGCGCAACCCGGTCGAGGTAGAGCGGCGCGACCGTTTGGTTGGTGACGAGGGCGACGCGCCGCTGCGGCAGAAGCGGGACGAGGAGGCTCGCGCGCTCGAGGAGCCCGGCGCCGATGTGGATCGGGTAGGCGCGCTCCGCCAGCGTTACGCGGACAGTCTGCATGCCTCGGGCAGTCGCTTGAGCAGCTGGCTGACGAGCGCGGTGACGCTCTGCCGTCCGGTGTCGACGACGAGATCGGCGACCTCGCAGTAGAGCGGGTCGCGCACGCCGTACAGCTCCTCCAGGCGCAAGAGGGGATCCCCGGTCTGCAGCAATGGCCGCGCCTTGTCGTGTCGCGTGCGTTGGTAGAGATCGCGCGGCTGGGCCCTGAGGTAGATCACGAATCCGCGCGCCTTGAGCCGCTGGCGGTTCTCCGGCCGCAGCACGACGCCGCCCCCGGTCGCCAGCACGACGTCTTCGAGCTGGGTCAGGCTCTCCAGCACCTGTGCCTCACGTGCGCGAAATCCGTCCTCGCCCTCGATCTCGAAGATCGTGCCGATCCGCACGCCGGTGCGGCGCACGATCTCCTGGTCGGCGTCGATGAATTCCTTGCGCAGGCGCTGCGCGAGCTGCCGGCCGATGGTGGTCTTGCCGGCGCCCATCAGCCCGACGACGAAGATGTTGCGGCTCGCTTCCATGCGCGCATTGTAAGCGGAGCGCCAATGAGAAAGGCCGGGCAGCGCCCGGCCTTTTCGGGTTGAATTGAGGCGCTACCGGACGCTCAGCCGCTCATCGATGATCCGCGGCGTGAGGAAGATCAGCAGCTCGGTCTTGTTGTCCACGCGCAGCGTGTTGCGGAACAGCGGCCCGACCGCGGGCAGGTCGCCGAAGAACGGGATCTTGTTGACCTGGTTGCGTTCTTCCTGCGTATAGATCCCGCCGATCACGACCGTGCCGCCGTTCTCGACCAGCACCGAGGTCCTGACGTGCTTGGTGTCGATCGAGGGACCGTCTCTAGTTATGACGCCGACCGAGTCCTTGTTTACGTCGACGTCCATGATGACGTTGCCGTCGGGCGTGATCTGCGGCTTCACGCGCAAGGCGAGCACGGCCTTCTTGAACTGGATGGCCGTCGCGCCGCTCGACGTCGCCTGCTGGTACGGGATCTCCGTACCCTGCTCGATCACCGCCTCGACCTGGTTCGCCGTGACCACGCGCGGGCTGGAAATGATCTTGCCCTTCCCGTCGCTCTCGAGCGCGGTGATCTCCAGGTTCAGGTACTTGGTGGCCGCACTGTTGAACAGCACGAGCGAGAACTGGCCGGCCTGCGGCGCGCCCTCCAGAGCCTGCGCCGGCAGGTTGACCATGTTTGACGTCGGGACCAAGAGGTTAATCGGTTCGACGGGGATGCCCGCGGGCTGGGCGACCGAGTTCACCGATCCACCGGTATTGAACAGGGGCCGTCCCCCAAACGCCTTGTTGCCCGCGAGGTTGGCATACCCAAGCCGAACACCAAGCGTCCGGCTGAATTTGTCGGACGCCTCGACGATGCGTGCCTCGATCATCACCTGGCGGACCGGGATGTCGGCGGTCGCGATCATCTTGCGCACCGCCTCGAGGCGCGACGGGATGTCCTGAACGAACAGAATGTTGGTCCGCGGGTCGGCCACGACGCTGCCGCGCTTGGAAATGATCGGTATGTTGGTGCCGCCTCCCCCGCCAACAGCCGCGCCACCCCTGAGCATAATCACCATCTCGGCGGCCTTGGTGTAGTTGAGCTGAAAGGTCTCCTGACGCAGCGGCGAGAGGTCGGAGATCTGCTGGGACGCCTCGAGCTCGAGCTTCTCCTTCGTGGCCAGCTCGTCGC
>Ga0315278_10004606_pt1 | contig 12454 bp, 9 predicted proteins | sample YL17G06_0_MG_FD_203880 | JGI IMG/M metagenome (GOLD analysis project Ga0315278, IMG submission 203880) | Sediment microbial communities from Yellowstone Lake, YNP, Wyoming, USA - YL17G06_0 | ecosystem: Environmental > Aquatic > Freshwater > Lake > Sediment | place: USA: Wyoming | collected...
ACGGTGAACGCCGCCTCGCCCACGAGTGGGAACAGCACCTTGGAGAGCAGGGCGAGCAACGAGGAGAACATCCGGAACGCCAAGGCGAATGCCACGATGCGGAACGTCGCATGCCGCTCAAAGGTCCCGGCAATGCGGCGTCCGACGACGGATAGCGGCAAACGAAGCCAGTTGGTCATGGTGATTGGGGGGCCCTGGCGCGGGCGCGTGGCCCGGCTGGCCGAGCCAAGGATACTCCTGTCGTCAAGAGTGTCGTTAAGAGTGTTTCGCGCCGTCCCGAGAGAGTGTAGAATCACTCCTCGCGATCAGCACACCCATGCGAACACGCTACGGCGTCCCCTACTGGATCGATCGATACCCGAAGGCGCGCCAGCCTTCGTACCCGCGCCATCGAGGCGCGCTCGACGTCCAGGTGGCCGTGCTGGGCGGCGGCCTCACCGGCTGCTCCGTGGCGTACGTGTTCGCGGCGGCGGGGATTCGCGTGGCGCTGTTCGAGGCGGATCGCCTGGCGCAGGGCGGCTCCGCAGCCTGTCCGGGCCTCCTGCGTCTCGAGCCGGCGACGCCGTTCCACGTGCTGCAGGCGCGCCACGGCTTGCGCACCGCGCGCCATCTCTGGCAGTCGTTCCGCCGGGCGGGGCTGGATTTCGGCGCGACGATCCGCCGCCTCCGGATTCGCAGCGAACTCGTGCCAGACGCCGGTCTGCGCGTGGGGCTCGGCGCCGGAGACGAGAAGGCGCTGCGCCGGGAAATGCAGGCGATGCGGGAGGCCGGCGTCGACGGCACGTGGCTGACGCCCGCGCGTCTGCGGCAGGACACGGGTCTGTCGGGCATCGGCGCCATCCGGTCGGCCGGCGACGGGCACCTCGATCCGTACCGCGTCGCGCTGGGTCTGGCGGCCGAGGCGGTGCGGCGCCGGGCGCTCGTCTTCGAGCGCTCGCCCATCACGCGGGTGCGGACCGACAGGCGCGGCATCGAGATCGCCACCGATGGCGGCCTCGTGCGCGCCGGCACAATCGTCGTGGCCAGCAACTATCCGCCGGCGCCTTTCAAGGCGCTGCGCCGGCATTTCCACCTGCGGGACACGTACTGCGTGCTCACGCCGCCGGTGCCGTCGTTCGTGCGCCGGGAGTTCGGCCGCAGCCGCGCCATCGTCATCGACCGCGAGGACCCGCCACACGTGATGCGGCGGACGATCGACGATCGCGTGCTGTTCATGGGCGCCGACTCCGAGCCGGTGCCCGAGCGGTCGCGCGACCGGGTGATCGTGCAGCGGACCGGACAGCTGATGTACGAACTGTCGAAGCTCTACCCGGCGATCTCCGGAATCCAGCCGGAGTACGGCTGGCGCCTGCCGGTGGCGTCCAGCCCGGACGGTTACCCGTGCATCGGGCCTCACCGCAATTTCCCGCAGCACCTGTTCGCCTTCGGGTCCGGCCACAGCGGCGTCGGGTCCGCCTGCCTGGCGGCGCGGGTGCTGCTGCGCCAGTACCTCGGCGTGCCCGAGAAGGGCGACGACCTGTTCGGGTTCACGCGCATTCTCTAGCGCCTGATCTACACTCGAAGTTCCAGTCCCCGTGACGACATCTCCCAGGAGGAGGCTCCGATGTGGCGCCGTGTGCCCGCCGTTGTGCTGCTCTCGTGCGTCATCATCCTGTCGGCGCCGGCCACCCGCGCGCAGATGCCGCCGGTCTCCGATCTGACGGGGCGGGTGGGCCTGGGCCTGCTGCTCCGCCAGCTCGCCACCACCGGCGTGCTCATGCAGGCCGTCGCCCATCCGGACGATGAGAACAACGCCATGCTGGCGGCGCTTGGCTGGGGCCAGGGCGTGCGCACCGCCGTCGTGTCGGCGACGCGCGGCGACGGCGGCCAGAACGAGATCGGCTCGGAGCTCTTCAACGCGCTGGCCGTCCTGCGCACCGAAGAACTGCTTGCCGTGCATCGCATGGACAGCGCGGAGCAGTACTTCCTGCGCGCCGTGGACTTCGGGTTCTCGTTCAGCACGGACGAGACCTTCGAGAAATGGGGCCGCCAGGAAATCCTCGGCGACTACGTGCGCATGATCCGGACGATCCGGCCGGATGTCGTCATCGCGATGCGCCCGGACGGCGCGGGCGGCGGTCAGCATCACCAGGCCTCTGCGATGCTCTCGCGCGAGGCGTTTCTCGCCGCCAGCGATGCGTTGAAGTTCCCCGAGCAGCTGCGCGAGGGCCTGCGCCCGTGGCAGGCGAAGAAGTTCTACTTCACCATGCGCTACGGCTTCCCCGGCGAGCCGCCGCCGCCGCCCGGCGTGACGCTGACGGACGTGAATCTCAACGTGTACGACCCGCTGCTTGGCGAAACCTACCCCGAGCTCGGCACCCGCGCGCGCAGCAATCACAAGACGCAGGGGATGGCGCAACTGCTCGCGCTGCCCGGGGCCGCGAGCGCCGGCTTCGCGCTCACCGAACGTGCCATCGCCGGCCAGAAGGAACAGGCCGACCGCTCGCTCTTCGACAGCATCGACACGACCATTCCCGGTCTTGCGCGCTACGTCCCGGGCGAGGCCCCCGCGGCGCTCACGCAGGGGCTCGCGGCCATCTCGGCGCAGGTGACGGCGGCGACCGACAACCTGGCAACCGGCGGACCAACCGCTGCGGTCGCACCGCTGGCTGCAGGGCTGAACGCCGTGCGCGCGCTCCGGGATCAGTTGGCCTCGGCGACGACGGGGATTCCCGACGACGCGCGTTTCGAGATCGACACAAGGCTGCGTCTCAAGGAGCAGCAGTTCACCGACGCGGTGCTGATGGCGGGCGCCATCCGCCTCGAGGTGCTTTCGGACGACGGCCTCGTCGTTGCGGGTCAGCCGGTGACGCTGACGCTCGTCGCGGCGAATCGTGGCGGCGTGCCGGTGGCGGTGAAGGAGATCGGGTTCCGCGGCCTCGACGGCGATGCCGGCGTGTGCGCGAGCGGATTGGTGGCGCCAGGCGGCGTCTATACATGCACGGCGCCGCTGCAGGTGTCGAAACAGGTTCGGCTGAGCGCGCCGTACTGGTCGCGGCTGCCCGACGTCGCGCGGTACGGCTTCGAGCCAGATGCCCCGTTCGGCCTCCCGTTCCGGCCGACGCCCTTCCGCGTGTCGTTCGTGCTGGAGATCGGCGACGCCTCGATCACCGCCGAGCGCGCCGTGCAGTACCGCTACGAGGGCAACATCTTCAGCGGCGAGAAGCGCACGGAGCTGCTGGTCGTGCCGCGCTTCTCGGTGGCGCTCACCCCGGGCATCGCGATCGTGCCGTCGCGGCTCGATCGATCCGCGCGTCCGACGCTGCGCGAGATGCGTGTGACCGTGATCAACGGCAGCCGGGGCGGGGCGCGCGGCGAGGTGGCCCTCGAGCTGCCCGACGGCTGGACGGCGACGCCGGCGAGCGTGCCCGTCAGCTTCGAGCGCCAGGACGAGGCGGCGCAGGTGCGCTTCACGGTCGCCATGCCGTTCAACGCGAAACCCGGGGCGTATCCCGTCAAGGCGGGGGTGACCTCCGGCGCGGGTCGCGACACGGCCGGCTACCAGGTGGTCGAGTACCCGCACACGCGGCGCCGGCACATCATCAATGCGGCCGCCGCCACGATGAAGATCCTCAACGTGACCGTGCCCGCGGGCCTCAGCGTGGGCTACGTGATGGGCGTGGGCGATCAGGTGCCGCTCGCCATCGAGCAGCTCGGCGCGCGCGTGACGCTGCTGGACGCGGACGCGCTCGCTTTTGGCGATCTCTCGAGATACGACGCGATCGTGACCGGCGTGCGGGCGTACGAACGCCGCCCCGATCTGCGCGCCAACAACGCCAGGCTCCTCGCCTATGCCAACGCCGGCGGGATCGTCGTCGTCCAGTACAACAAGTTTGAGTTCAACCAGGCGCAGTACGGGCCGTACCCCGTGAAGGTGAGCGCGAACCGCGTGACCGACGAGCGCGCGCCGGTGCAGGTGCTCGTGCCCGCGCATCCGGTGTTCACCTGGCCCAACGCCATCGGCGAGGCGGCGTGGCGGGACTGGGTGCAGGAGCGCGGCCTCCACTTTCTCGGGGAGAAGGACGCGCGCTACGTGGACCTCGTGCAGATCGAGGACCCGTTCCCGTACAACGCCGGGCCGAAGCTCGGCGCCCTGGTCGAGGCGGGCGTCGGGAAAGGGCGCTGGGTGTACGTCGGCCTGGGCCTGTGGCGGCAGCTGCCCGCAGGCACGGATGGTGCCTATCAGCTGCTGGCGAACTTGATCAGCCTCGGCCGCGCGCCGAAGGCCCCGGCGCCGAAAGCCCCGGCTGCGACCGCGGCAGGAGCGGCGCGCTAGCGGTGGCCGGCGTCCGAGCGGATGTCATTGTCGTTGGCGGCGGGCCCGCCGGGGCCACCGCCGCTCGCACCCTGGCGCGTGGCGGCGCCCGCGTCACCGTGCTCGATCGCGCGACGTTCCCCCGCAACAAACCGTGCGGCGGCGGCCTGACCAGCCGGGCCGTCGAGCGCTTTCCGCATCTGCGGGACGCGCTGCCGCGCATCAGCACGCACGCGATCAGGCGGATCTACATGGAGGGCCCGGGCGGCGAGTCGGTGGCCATCGAGACAAAGCGGCCGACCGTGCTCATGGTGCGGCGCCTCGAGTTCGACGCGCTGCTCGTGTCGCTGGCGCGGGAGGCTGGCGCGGAGGTCGTCGAGGGTGTCGACATCGTGCGGGCGTTCGACGACGGCGCGCGCGTGAGACTCGAAGCGCGAGACGGGCGTACGTTCGACGCGCCGATCGTCGTGGCGGCCGACGGCGTCTACAGCGTTGTCGCGCGGCGCCTGGGTTTGAATCCCGGCTGGCCGCGCGACCGCGTGGCCCTCGACATGATGGAAGAGACGCCGCACGCCAGCCTTCGTGCCACCGACGACCGGACGCTGTGGGTCTCGTTCGCACCGGGCGGCGGGCATGGCTACGGGTACATCTTCCCGAAGACCGGCTTCGTCAACGTCGGCATCGGGTTCGTGCTGTCGTCGTACACGTCCGACATCGCCGGGCATCCCGCCCAGGTCCACGATCGGTTCGTGGCGACGCTTTGCGATCGCGGCCTGCTGGACGGCGCGCCGGATCCGGATCGGTTCACGCCCTACCAGGTCCCCGTCGGCGGCCCGCTGCGGGAGACCGCGCGGGGACGGGTGCTGCTGGCCGGAGATGCCGGCGGGTTCGTCAACGGGTTCTCGGCCGAGGGTATCTTCTTCGCCATGGTGACCGGCGAGCTTGCGGGACAGGCGATTCTTGCCGGACCGGCACGCGCGGCCCGCCGCTACCAGCGGGCCTGGCGGCGCGAGATCGGCGCCGAGATGCGCGACGCGCGCTTCCTCAGCCAGTTCTTGTTCGGCGACGTGTCGCGCGTGGACCGTCTCGTCAGGGCGGTGCGCGCGTTCCCGGCCGTCGCCGGGTTGCTGGTCGACTACGCAACCGGGACCGACACGTATCAGGGTGTCCGGCGGAGATTTGTGTCGAAGTTCCCTCGTATTGGCGCGAAGCTGGTCATGTCCTACTTGAGACACTACGTGAGACGGCAGTTGGCGTCAGGCACAAGTCGTGCGACGATGTAAGGGCCTGTTAGCGAACAAAGTTAGCAGCAGTTGTTCGCTTACAAGCCCTTATGGCGGGCCCACACGATCGAGATGCTATATTTGTTCATCGACAGAGCCTAACCAGGGCGCGGGCCGCCCTGTCCAACACGGATACGGGTAATTCAGCGGTTCAAATGACGTGTCCTGCGCGGGATCCCAGGGGGAGACCGGTGCGGCGGCGCACACGATCTCAGACCCGACGGGCACTGGAGTGCGGGTGATGGCCTACTACGCGGACGCAGGCGTCCGGCATCTGCTCAGGCGTGCGGGGTTCGGCGCGAGCCCCGACGACCTCGGCTACTACGGCGAGCTCCGCTTCGAGGACGCCGTGGGTCTGCTCGTCAACTTCGAGCAGGTCGAAGACGATGTCGACGCGAACATCGGGACCGCGGGGCACGTGGGCGTCACGATCCGCGGCAGTTTCCAGCCGAACACCGTCATCAACGACGCGCGCCAGCGCTGGCTGTTCCGGATGGTGCACAGCCGTCGTCCGCTGCAGGAGAAGATGACGCTGTTCTGGCACAACCACTTCGCCACGGCGTACTCGAAGCTGGCCGGCGCGTACAGCAGCAGCGACGCCACCCGGATGATGGCCGCGAAGCCCTCCGAGGATCCCGTGGCGATGGAAGGCCAGGTGGAGACGATCCGCCGGCTCGGGGTCGGCAGCTTTCGCGATCTCGTGATCGCGATGGCGAAGGACCCGGCCATGCTGGTGTGGCTCGACGGCCGGTTCAACACGAAGACGAAACCGCAGGAGAACTTCGGCCGCGAGCTGATGGAGCTGTTCAGCATGGGCGTCGGGTTCTACACGGAATCCGACGTCTACGCGGCGGCGCGCGTCTTCACCGGCTGGAACCTCAGCCGCACCACGACGTCCGCCTCGGACTCGTACCCGTCGTTCAAGTTCGCTTACAACGCCGCGCAGCACGAGACGGCGGCCAAGACGTTCAGCTTCCCGATCTATCCGGACGGCAGCCGCACGATCCAGTCGCGGTCGGCCGATGCCGGCCTGCAGGACGGCCTCGACCTGATTACGGCGGTGGTGACCCATCCCGAGACGGCGCGCCGCCTGGTCCGCCGCCTGTGGAACACGTTCGTCAGCGAGATCAACGAGCCGTCGGATCTCTTCCTCGACGCCGTCACTCGGCTCTACCTGACCAACGGCTACAACATCCGCGGCGTGCTGGACATGATCCTGCGCTCGCCGGAGTTTTGCGACGAGCGCCAGCACTTCACGAAGTACTCGTGGCCGGCCGAGTTCATCGCGCGCGCCATCAAGGAAGTAGGCTTCGCGGGCTTCTCGGTCGACACGGCGGTGAGCCAGATGATCAACATGGGCCAGGTGCTCTTCGAGCCGCCGGATGTGGCCGGCTGGGAGCAGGGCCCGGGCTGGATCTCGACCGGCGGCATGCTGGCGCGGATGAACTTCGCCGCGACGCTGGCCAAGAGCCAGGCCGCGCCGCTGGCCGCGTGGGCGAGGCCGTACTCGCGGGCGGCCGACTCGGTGCTGTCGGCCACCATCGACCGCCTCTCGCCGTCGCCGTTCGGGAACGCCGCGTACGACGACCTGCGGTCCTACCTGCTGGCCAGCGGGGCGTGGACCGGATCGGATGCGCAGCTGAAGACGAAGGTGGCCGGGTTGGTGCACCTGATTGTCGGGTCTGGTGAGTACGTGTTCGTTTAGAGACGGTGCCTGGACCAAGGCCCGGCGTCACGAGAGGTTGTCATGGCGGTTAGTCGACGCGAATTCATCCGGAACGGCGTGGGCGCGTTCACCATCGGCCTGGCGGCGCCGGCGTTTCTCACCGACCTGGCGCGGGCGCAGAGCGTGTCGAGCCGGTCGCTCGTCGTCTTGTACTTCGGCGGCGGAAACGACGCGCTGAGCACGCTGATTCCGTACACGGATCCGTACTACTACAGCCGCCGCGCGTCGATTGCCGTGCCCTCGAGCGACGTGCTGCAGATCGGGTCGGACAGCAACCGCGTGGCACTCGGCCTGCACACGAAGCTGACCGGACTGCGAGACCTCTACAACCAGGGCCGCCTCGCACTCATCCAGCGCACGGGGTACGAGAACTCGAGCCGGTCGCACTTCACCGGCCAGGACATCTGGGGTTCGGCCAACCCGATCAACCCGCAGACGCTGGGCTGGCTCGGGCGCTATCTCGACACGCTGCCCGCGCCGGTGAACCCGCTGGTGGCCTGGGACGCGTTGCGGGACATCCCGCGGGCGCTAATCAGCGCCAACGTGTCGGTGCCGGCCATCCTGTCGGCGGCGTCCTACACCTACGCGAGCCCCAACGCCGGCACCGAGGCAACGCTCGAGCGGACCTTCGCGCAGCGCCTCTCGTCGCACGTGCCCGTCGACCGGCCGCACCTCGCCTACGTGAACGGCAACATCGACGCCGCGATGAACACGCTCGACAAGGTGGCGCTGGTCGCGGCCTACAAGCCCACGATCACCTATCCCACCACCGGGCTCGGGCAGACGCTGCTGAACGTCGCCGGGGCCATCTCGAAGGGCGTCGGCACGAAGGTGTTCTGGGTCCAACTCGGCGGGTTCGACACCCACGCGTCCCAGGCGGGCACCAACGGCTCGTACCCGAAGCTGATGACCGAGCTCAACGACGCGGTCTCGGTGTTCTACGCCGACCTCAAGGCGCAGGGCCTGATGGACTCGACGATGCTCGTGACGTTCTCGGAGTTCGGGCGGCGCGTGTACGACAACGGGTCTGTCGGGTGCGACCATGGCGCGGCCGGCGTCATGATGGCGCTCGGCGGAGCGGTGCGCGGCGGCCTGTACGGGACGGCGGCTTCCCTCAACCCGGATCCGCAGAACCCCACGCTCGAAAACAACGGCGGCGACGTGCGCTACGACACGGACTTCCGGTCCGTCTACGCACGGATCCTCGACCAGTGGCTCGGCGCCAACTCGGTCGCCCTGCTGGGCGGCGACTTCCGCAAGCCGTCCCTGACCTTCATCTGACGCCCCCTTGGGGTCAGGTCTGAAGTGCGGTGTTTTCCCCCGTTTCAGACCTGACCCCAAGGGGGGAAACACCGCAGTCTGGACCTGACCCCAGATGGGCTGACCCCAGATGGGGGGTCTGGGATTTGGTAGACTGGGGGTTCCAGCTCATGCCGTCCATCAAACGACACAAGTTCAAGCTCACCAACGAGCAGCTCCTGGAGATGCTCTACTGGCTGAAACTCATCCGCGCGTTCGACGAGCGGCTGAGCATCCTCGTGCGGCAGGGCCGCGTGCGCAGCGGCGTCTACTCCTCCATCGGCCAGGAAGCCATCGTCGTCGGGACCTGCTTTGGCCTGCAGAAAGACGACTACATCGCCCCGCTGCACCGCGACCTCGGCACGTTCCTGATGAAGGGCGTGAGCCCCAGCGTGATGATGGCGCAGATGTACGCGAAGGCCACCGGGCTGTCGAAGGGGCGCGACTCGGCGCTGCACAGCGGCGTGCCGGAGCTGGGCATCTTCGGCAACACGAGCATGCTCGGGGCAAACACGCCCGTGGCGGCCGGCATCGCGCTGACCTACAAGATCGAGCAGCGCGACAACGTCGTGATCGCGTATTTCGGCGAGGGCGCGTCCAACACGGGCGACGTGCACGAGGCGATGAACTTCGCGGGCGTGCACAAGCTGCCGGTGGTGTTCATCTGCGAGAACAACATCTACTCGTACTCGGTGCCGATCGAGAAGTCGATGGCCATCGAGGACGTGGCGGTCCGCGCCGAAGGGTACGGGTTCGACGGCGTGGCCATCAACGGGAACGACGTGCTGGCGGTCTACCAGTCCACACAGGGCGCCATCGCCCGCGCGCGGACGGGAGAGGGGCCGACGCTCATCGAGTGCAAGACGTACCGGTGGCACGGCCACTCGGAGCACGACCCGGCGTTCTACCGCAGCGACGAAGAGCTGGCGATGTGGAAGAGCCGCGACCCGCTGCCGACGTTCACCACGTATCTGCGGGCGCGCGACGTGCTGACCGACGAGTTGCTGCTCGAGACCGAGAACCGTGTCCGCACGGAGATCGACGAGGCCGTGGCGTTTGCGGAGAACAGCCCGCACCCGGACCCGAGCGAAGCGGCGACGGATCTGCTCGCATGACGGAGAGTAGTCAGTAGTCAGCAGGAAGACGGACGGCAAGGGGCACGATTCATGGCGCGCGAGATTGCGTATCTGGATGCCATTCGCGAGGCGCTCCGCGAGGAGATGGCCCGCGACCCGCACGTGTTCGTGCTCGGGGAGGACGTCGGCGCGTACGGCGGCGCCTTCGGGATCACGAAGGGCCTGCAGGAAGAGTTCGGCGAGTACCGCTGCCTCGACATGCCGATCTCCGAGTCGTGCATCATCGGCGTCAGCGTGGGCGCGTCGCTGCGCGGCTACCGGCCGGTGGCCGAGATGCAGTTTGGCGACTTCATCACCTGCGGGTTCGATCAGATCGTGAACCAGGCGGCGACACTCCGGTACCGCTACGGCGGCCGCGTCGCGTGCCCGATCGTGGTGCGCGCGCCGGTGGGCGGCAACGTCGCCGGCGGCCTCTACCACTCGCAGAATCCCGAGTCGTGGTTCGTGCACCGCCCGGGCCTGAAGGTGGTGGCGCCGTCAACGGCCTGGGACGCGAAGGGACTGCTCAAGGCCGCCATCCGCGACGACAACCCGGTCATCTACCTCGAGCACAAGTACCTCTACCGCCGCGCGAAGGGGCCCGTGCCCGAGGGCGACGAGATCGTGCCGATTGGCCAGGCGGCCGTGCGCCGCGAGGGCGGGGACATCACGCTGGTGACCTACGGCGCGATGGTGCTGGCCTCGCTCGAGGCCGCCGATCGCCTGTCGAAGGAAGGCGTCGAGGTCGAGGTGATCGACCTGCGCACGCTTTCGCCGTGGGACAAGGCGGCGGTGTTCGCCTCCCTCGACAAGACGAACCGGCTCCTCGTCGTGCACGAAGACGTGAAGACGCTCGGCCTGGGCGCCGAGATCTCCGCGGTGATCATGGAGGAGCAGTTCGACGTGCTCGACGCGCCGGTGATGCGCGTGACGTACCCGGACTCGCACTGCCCGTTCTCGCACGTGCTCGAGCAGGCGAACCTGCCGAACGCGGACAAGATCGTGGACGCGGTCCGGAAGCTGGCAGGGTACTAGGACATAGCCAGCAAGTCTGCGAGCGCGGCGTCGAGGCGTTCGAACGCGAAGCGGAACCCGAGATCGAGCGCGCGATGCGGAGTGACACGCTGGCTGGACAGCAGCAGGGCCTGAGCCATTTCACCCAACAGCAGCCTGAGCGCGAAGCCGGGGGTGGGCAGGACGGCCGGCCGATGCAGGGCGCGCCCGAGCGTGCGGGCGAACTCGGCGTTGGTCACCGGGCACGGCGCCGTCGCGTTGAAGGGCCCGTCGAGGCCCGGCGTGCCGACCATCCAGCGGACAAGCGACACCCAGTCGTCCCGATGAATCCATGACATGTACTGGCGGCCCGATCCGAAGGGTCCGCCGGCGCCGAGGCGGAAGGGGAGCAGCATCTTCGCCAGAGCGCCCTCGGTCGGGTCGAGCACGATGCCGGTGCGCACGATTGCGACGCGGGTGGCAGCGCTTCTGGCAGTGGACGCCTCGTGCTCCCATTCGGCGCACAGCTCTGCAAGAAAGTCCCTTCCGCGCTCCGCCGACTCGGTCAGATCATCGTCGCCGCGGTCGCCGTAGAAGCCGATGGCCGAGCTCGAAACCAGCAGCGCGGGTTTCGGGTCGGCGTTCCTGATGAAGGTCACAAGCGATCGTGTGGGCTTCAGGCGGCTCGCGATGAGCTGTGCCTTGCGCGGAAACGACCAGCGCCCGGTGCCGATGGCCTCGCCGGCGAGATTGACGACGACGTCCGCGCCGCGGCAGGCGGACGCCCACCGGCCGGTGTCGCCGTCGGGGGTCCAGTTGATGCGCTGGACGGACGAGGTGGGGTTGTCGGTGTCGGGGCGGACGGCCTGCCGGGTGAGGACCTGGACGCGGTGGCCGTCGTCGAGGAGGCGCCGAATGAGGGTGCGGCCGAGGAACCCGGAGCCGCCGGCGACGACAATGCGCATGGGGGAGAGGATACACCCGCGCGCGACCGAGGCTTGACAGGGGCCACGTTCTTCCTATATTAAATAGTTAGTTAAACTAACTAGTTGGTTAAATATGGCTACTCGCCCGCGCCGCGGCCCCCGCCCCGCCCCCCAGGACTCCCGTTCCCGCATCCTTGCCGCCGCCACCGCCGAGTTCGCCCTCCGCGGCTTTGCCGCCACCACCGTCGACCGCATCGCCGCGCGCGCCCGCTTCAACAAGGCGATGATCTACTACCACTTCGGCAGCAAGCAGAGCCTTTATCGCGCGGTCCTCCGCGACATCTTCACCGCCATGGGCGACCACCTCGTCCGCATCGCCGACGAACCTCTCGCCCCCGGCGAGAAGCTCGACCGCTTCGTCGCCGCCTTCGTCGCCGAGGGCAGCGCCCGCCCGGAGATCGCGCCCATCGTCCTCCGCGAAGTGGCCGAGGGCGGGCGCCGCCTCGACGAGGAAACCTACACCCTCATGCTCCGTATCGTCCGCACCATGACCGGCATCGTCCAGGAGGGACGCGACGCAGGCCAGTTCGCCGACGTCGACCCGATTCTGCTCTACCTGACCACCGTGTGGCCCATCATGATCTACCTGGCCACCTCACCGATCCGCAGCGCCATCGCCCGCGTCGCCAGGTTCGACGTGCACCGCCTCGACCCCGAGCGCTTCGTTGCGCACCTCCAGCAACTCAACCGCCGTACCTTGGCGCCCGTCGATGCGCCTGTGTCACGTCCGACCGGAGTGTCGTCATGAGCCACCAGCC
>Ga0315278_10004608_pt1 | contig 12448 bp, 14 predicted proteins | sample YL17G06_0_MG_FD_203880 | JGI IMG/M metagenome (GOLD analysis project Ga0315278, IMG submission 203880) | Sediment microbial communities from Yellowstone Lake, YNP, Wyoming, USA - YL17G06_0 | ecosystem: Environmental > Aquatic > Freshwater > Lake > Sediment | place: USA: Wyoming | collected...
TTCGCCTTTTGGGCGGGAGCGGCCGCGCCTGCAAACGGGGCGGCGGCGAGCAGGAGCGTGAGCGCAAGCGCCACGACCACCGCTACGCCGCCGTCGAACTTCACAGGAGGAAGTCCGTGCCGAGGGACACCGTCGTCCCGGTCTGTCCCGCTGTGTAGAAGCCGAAATTAGAGCCGGTCGGTGACTTGTCGATGTGGATCACATGAAGGTTCAGCCGCCAGCTTCGGCTCTTGAAGGGGAAGAAGTCGGCGCCGTATGAAATCTCCCCCGGGTAACGCCTGAACTGGTCGTTCACGTAGCCACCGGCCAGGTAAATACCCAGGGTCTTCGGAACGACCATGTGCATCACTTCCACCATGATCCCGGTGTCCCTAATCGAGCCCTCGGGCGTGGGGCCGGTGGCTTTGAAGTCGGATAGCATTCGGTAGTAGGCCTCGCCCTGGAACGACAGCCCGTGGTACTTGAGCCCGACGTCCATAGAGACGTAGTTGTAGTCGAGACTCTCGACCGTCACGGTATCCGCCAGGGCGCCCGTTTCGAAGGGATACACCCCGTCGGAAAGGCGGATCTGTGTTGCATTGGGGGGTTGGTTGTTCGGGGCATACCGGCTCTCGCGGCTCTTGCAGGCCGAGATGCCGAACTTCGTCGCTAGCGTCCGGTGATTCTCGAAGTCGGCGAGTCCGCCTCGAGGTCCGAATTCGCCCGTGGTGGGCATCCAGAAGAGGCTGAGACTCGTCGCCAGGTCCCGCGTATCGTTCGACGCGGTGACGCCGAGCTGGCTGAGATTGGTGTTCACCGATCCGTTGTAGTAGAAGCGCGAGATCGGCATGCCCGTGATGTAAAAGCCCGACGAGAATCCGCCGCGGAAAAATTCCTCGCCCATCTGCCGGTCGGTCGCCGCCCAGAACGGCCAGGATCCCTGCGTGGAGCGAGCGGTGAGGTTCGGGGCGATCGCGGCCCCCATGGTCACCGCGTCGCTGAACTTGTAGCGAAGGTTGCCGAATACCAGGCTCTGTTGCGTCGTCGCCAGCGACCAGACCGAGAGCGTGTACATGAACCTCGGATCGTAGAAGAAACCCGACAGCCACACGAACGAACGATGCCAGTTGAGATCGTTCCGCGCCTTCACGACGCGCGTGTTGCCGAGATGATCCTTGTACGTCTGATCGCCCGGCATCTGGTCGACCCAGCGGAACAATCCGTACAGGCTGATGTTCAGGCTGCCGCGGCTGGTCTTGATGATGTCATAGCCGCGAGCCGGAGTGAACTCTCCCGCGAAGGTGTTCTGGTATGCCGGCGTGTCCTCCGTCTTGGTCGTGTCGGGCGCCACGGGCGAGGCCGCTTCATCCTGGGCTCTCGCCCCGGAGGGTAGGGCCGCCATCGCGCCGATCATCAACACGAACGCCGCGGCGCTCGCCATCATGCGCTGAATTCGAATCATCGTGTCCATTCCTCTGGGATGAGTTCCCGTGTCAGATTACGCGACAGCAGAGCGTCCGAATCCGAAAACCGCCCGCCGGGGCGGGGCGCCGCGAGGGCGCCACGATATCCCGGCGGGCGGCCGTTCGAGAGCTACTTAACGGGCTTCGCCGCGCTAGCGGGCTTCGCCGCGTACGGATTGCCGCCGAGCGCGTTCGACACTTCGGCGATCGCCTTCTGGGCCTTCACGCTGTTGCCGGCCGCGTCGAGCGGCGGCGAGATCACCGCGATCCCGAACTTGCCGGGGGAGACGGCCAGGATGCCGCCGCCCACGCCGCTCTTGGCGGGGAGGCCGGTCCAGTAGAGCCACTTGCCGGAATCGTCGTAGAGCCCGGCCGTCGCCATGACGGCGAGGATCTCGGGCACGTTGTCGGTCGACACGCACTGCTTGGCGGTGACGGGGTTCTTGCCGCCGTTCGCGAGCGTGGCCGCCATCATGGCGAGATCCTTCGCGTTGACGCTGATGGCGCACTGCTCGGTGTAGATGTCGCACGCCTGGAGCGGGTTGGCCTTGATGTGGCCGTAGGCGAACATCAGCATCGAAATCGCCTGGTTGCGCTGGTTCGTGGCCGCCTCGGAGTCGAACACTTCCTTGTTGACCGTGAGCGGACGTCCGGCGCAGTCGCTGTGGAAATCGAGAATCCTCTTCCAGACCTCGTCGCGGCTCGCGCCGCTCACCATGCTCGTGGCCGTGATGGCGCCCGGGTTGACCATGGCGTTCATCTCGGCGCCCCTGTACTGCTCCACGGCGTTGATGGAGTTGAAGACCTGGCCCGTGGCGTCGACGCCCATGTTGTTCTTGATGGCGTCGGGGCCCTGCTCCTCCATGACCTTCGCCATGGTGAAGACCTTGGAGATCGACTGGATCGAGACTTCCGAGGTGATGTCACCGGCGGTGTAGACCTTGCCGTCGACGGTCACGAGCGCGATGCCGAAGATCTTCGAATCGACCTTCGCGAGGGCGGGAATATAGTCGGCGTTCTTGCCTTCCTGGAGGTCCTTGAACTTGGCGTACGCGGCGTCGACGGCCGCCTGGTAGGGCGTTGCGGCAGGCGCGGCCGCCTTCGCCGCCAGTGCCGGGGCGCAGGCCACGGCCATCATGATCACGACGAGCGTAAGCGCGCGGCAGGCGCGCGCAATGTCATGCTTCCGATTGCGAATCACTGCTGACCTCCCGTGCTAAAGGCGAAGCTGTACTTGAAGGAGACCTGGATGTGGGTGTCTTCGATCTTGAAGCCGTCGGTGGTCGCGTCGCCCTTGTTCTCCCGCTGAATCCATCCGCCTTCGATGCCGCACATGAAGTTCGGCACGGGCGTGTAGAGCACGTTGGCGAGCATGTACTGGCCGACCTTGAAAGCGTCCGCGGCCTGGCCATCAGAGTTGTCGATATCGAGGCGCGAATACCCGATGGAGCTGCTGTACTTCTCGTTCCAGGTATGGTCGAGGAATGCGACGATGCCCGTGACGGGAAGAGCAACGCCCTTGACCGGCTGAACCAAGTCAGAGGGGTCATTCTTCGTGCCCACGTCGACGGGGGCGTCATTCATGTAATTCTCGACGCCCTCTCCATGGAGGAACTGGAGCCGAACGACGTTCGCGGGTCCGAGCTTCAAGTTGGAGCTCAGGTTCACGCCCCATCCCGTGACGGCGTCCGAGAGGTCCTGGGTTTGGGTCGGGCCCGCCGTCATGTCGTCCCACTCGATCTGCCGCAGCATGCCGGCCACCTCGAAGTAGCCCCACTTCTTCCCGACGCGGTATTCGGCCGACAGGTCGGGAAGAGGGAAGCGCGCCCGGATCCCGGAGAGATCGGCAAACTCGGAGGAGACGCCCTGGTCGCCGCTCGCGCCCGGACGCTCGAGCGCGATGGTCATGCGGGTATCGCCCTGGATCGGCATGTAGCGGAGCTGGACGTTGCGGAAGAACGCCATTCCGTTCGGACCCCAATACTCGAGCGTGTTGGGGAATACGTCGATGTCCATGAAGGGGCTCCACGTCTGGCCGGCGCCCCACTTACCCATCTCGCCGTAGGCATGGCGGAGACGGAACGTCGTCTGACCGGCGTCGACGCCGGTGCCGAAGAGCTCGAACTCGAACGTGGTCCGGAGCTCACCCATGTCGGTCGGAAGCGTCGACTTCACGCCGAAGCGAGTCTGACGGACGCCCATGAAGACGCTCCCGTCCTTCCCGAGTTCATCCAAATCCGCTTGGGAGGCTGCGAGCTTGCTCGGGCGCTGCACGTCGAACCACGCCGGATCGATCGGCTGATTGTTGTACCCGGCGTCCATCATCACGTAGCCGTAGAAGTTCATCTTGGCCGAATCCGCCGCGGCAGCCGGCACGGCGCTGCAGACGGCGAGTATCGCGGCAGCCGCGGTCCATGCAACGGCGACTTTGAATCCTCTCATCTCTAGCCTCCTGGGTTGTTGGAAGCCATGGCCTACTTGCCCGGCTTCAGATGCGCGGCTTCCCACGCCCGCGCGTTCCGACGTCCTTCGTCGAAGATTCGCTCGTAATTTCCCTTTCGAACTTTCTCGCTCGCCTCCTTGGTGAGCAGGGACCACAGCGGCTGGTACATGTCATAGACCTTGAAGTGGGACGCGGAATCGGCTGGCGCCACGTTGTCGGTGCCGAATAGGAAGCGGTCCGGGTACTTGTTGATCAGGGCCGCCGTCCGCTGCGTCGCCTCCGGGCTCGAGATCACGTACTTGGCGGTCTCGTCCCACGAGATGTCGAAGTAGACGCGGCTGCAGTCCGGGTCCTCGAGGATGTCTTCCAGCATCCCGATGTGGTTGCTCACGGGCTGAACGACCCGGCCGACCCCGACGTGGGCCCAGATGATCGAGTTCTTGGGATGCCGGCGGAGGAGATCCTTGAACTCGACAAGGAATTTCGGGGGCTCGGTCTTGCGGGGGTAGGGTCGGTCGACGTCGTTGTGGAGGATGGTCACCAATCCGACCTCGGCCGCGAAGTCGAGGAGTCGATCGAGTGCCGGATCCGAAAGGCTCGCGATGTCGCCCGCGACTTTGGACGAGACGAACTCCTTGTGAATGCTGAATTCCCCGATCCCCGAGAAGACGCCGGGGAAGGTGAGGAGCACTCGCCGGATGTGGTCCGCCGCGTACATGTCGGTGGGATTGAAGCCGGTGATCATCGGGTCGAACCGGGCCTGCTCCGCCTTCGTCAGCGACTTGTACTGCATCGCGATGTAGGCGTCGGTGAAGGAGTAGTAGTAGAGCCGCGCGTCGGTGTCGAGGTAGTAGGTCGGAGCGTCGTTTCCCGAAACGCGGTAGGACCACTGCTGCTGAAGCGGAATGCCGAACAGGGTCGATCGTCCCACGCGATTGCCCATGAGCTTCAGGTAGCGGTGGACGTCGATTCCTTCCTGGATGTAGTTCGTGAGATGGAAATGCGCGTCGTTGAACTCGTAGCGGCTGGTGCTCGTGCCGGCCGGCGCGGCGGCGGCGCGTGAAGGACCGAGAAGCGCGATCCCCAACACGGCGAGAGCCAGCACGAACATCCGGACGGGTGCGCGAAAGTTCATACGTCTCCTCTAGGGTTGTGGGCGGCCACGGAACGGTGGCGCGGCACGCTCTAGGTCCTGCCGTTGAGTCGGCAACGGTTTGATGCCCCCGCCAGGACAACGTAGGGTTCCGAGCACCCCGCTTCAATAGGCCCTTGGTCCCATACCGGAACCCGATGCCTGAGTGCAGGATAGTTAAGTTCGATCGCGGCAGTGTGTCACAGGAATGGCAATCTGACAGCAAATTGCTGCGGCTGACACGCTCCGGCGAACATTTCCGTTTCCAGACCGGGCGATTCCGTTCTTCGAAAGGAGCAGGTCATGTGGCTTAGGTCGGGTCTCCTGAGTGCGGTGATTCTCGGTTCGGTGGCATTCGGCGCTTGGGCGCAGGAGGCAGCGCCCCCCGCGGCTCAGGAGCGGGTCGAGTTGGTGAAGCAATCGTTCGCGGCCTCCAAGGCGGCGCTGAAGCAGTACGAGTGGGTCGAAACGGTCGCCATGTCGATCGGCGGGGAGGAGAAGTCGCGGAAGCAGTCGAGGTGCTATTACGGAGCGGAGGGGAAACTCCTGAAGACCCCGATCGCCGGGGACGACAAGGACGAGAAGAAGAAGCGCGGACTTCGAGGGAAGGCGATCGAGGGCAAGAAGGCCGAGATCGAGGCCTCGCTCAAGGGCGCCGTGGGGCTCATCCATCAGTACGTGCCGCTCGACCCCGCGAAGATCGAAGCCGCCAAGGCTGCGGGCAACCTGAGCACGTCCACGCCCGCCGCGGACGGAAGTATCCGGGTCACGATCAAGAGCTACCTCAAGCCGGGGGATGAAGTCGTCATCGAGGTGGACGGGGCGAAGAACACGTTGAAGGGTGTCTCCATCGCTTCGTTCGTCGAGGAGGAGAAGGCGAAGAATCCTGTTTCGGCGAAGGTGGCCTATGCGACGCTGCCCGACGGCACGACCTACGCGGGGAAGGAAGTTCTCGATGTGGCCGCGCAAGATCTCAAGATCGACATCGAGAACAGCGGTTATAAGAAACTGGCTCCATAGACGCGACGGGGTGGGTGGGGTCGCCTCGCCGCGACCTCACCCACCCCGATCAGAATCGAAACGCCGCAGAGAAGACGCCCACGAAGGCGTCGTCGAAGTTCGACCCCGCCTCGATCAGCGCCTCCCAGCGCTTGCCGAATCCGAGACTCCCCCCCGCCTGGTACGTCCAGGGGTCGACCGGCCGCTGATCGACTTCTACCACCACCGTCCCGAGCGCCGGCGACTCCTCGTGGATGGTGAGGGTGCGCTGGGTCTCCAGGTACGCGGCGCCGACCCAGGCCCTCCAGGTGCCGCGGCGAGTCGAACCGGACCAGCCGGTGCGCGCGGACATGAACCAGGCGGAGATTCCGCCTTCGAGAGCCTCGAGATCCGTGTGGTTGTAGTTCGCGTCCGCCAGGATGAACCAGCGGCCATACCCGGCCACGGCCGTGGCGCCGGCTCCGAGGAGCGGGCCGCCGACCTCCGCGTCCTGCGACAGGTCGAGAACGACTGGGGGGCCGAGAATGGGGTCGAGCGTAACGGCGACGTCGAGCCGGGAGTCGGTGTAGGCGCCGCCCAGGAGCACGTAGACGTCCAAGACCGGCAGGATCCACGCATCCAGCTTGAGCGCGGCCAACGTGGTGTTGTTATGCACCGCGAAGCTGGCGACGTCGCTGACGCTCACCGGTTCGCGCGATGGGAGGGTCACGCGGACGTCGGTGACCTCGATGTCCCGATCCATGGTGACCATGAAGAGACTCACGCCGAACGGATTCGGCAGATCGATCCCGCGCTCGCGCGCCCAGTCGGCGCCGATGGGGAGTATGCGGTCCCGATGGGTCTCTTCCTCGCCAGGGGGCGCCGCGGATGCCGACGGTGCGGCCATCATCACCGACAGGGCCATTGCCGCGAATGCTGCCAAGCCCCCGCCTCGTCCATGCATTGACATCGCCTCCACCAAGGTAAGGGGATCGATGTGAAACCACGGGAGCATCTTACCTACTATTGGCGCCCACGTGGCGCACGTTCGTGAGTGATGCCGAAACCCCAGCCGGCGAGGTGGGCGAACCTTGGAAAGCACGAATGTCATCGCTAAGACGGGAATCGCGGCGCTCCTCTTCGCGCTGACCTTTCTGTTCGGCAGGCAGATCCATCCCCTGCGCCCTCTCATCCGCGACGACCGCGTCGGCCTCTCCTTCGGAGCCGGGATGTCGGTCGCCTACATCTTTTTTGTTCACATCATGGGCGAGTGGAGCGAAAGCGGCGATCGCGACGACGACGCACGCCAGCACGCACGCGCGACCGGGTGCCCGAACATTCATACGTCTCCTCCAGGAGCGCGTGACCATCGACCGACGACGCGGCTGTCGGCTCATCCTGATCCGTACGGCTTGCGGCGACTCGGCGACGGTCCGATGCCTCCGACGAGACACCAGAGTCCGAGCCACGACGGGACAATAGGCCCTTGGTCCCATATCGGAATGGGATCTCGGGGCGCAGGATTTCGAATGATCATTGGGATCAGTTGCCTGAAGGCGGTCGAACTCACAAGTGTGTCATACGTTGCGATTCTTGGAAGCGGGTCGGCTGAATCGACTCGTGCGGGTGAATGGGCCATCGAAAGGAGCGTGCCATGCTGTTGAGAGCGAGCCTCGCGGGTGCAATCGGGTTTGTGTTGATCGCGTTCGGCGCGGCCGCGCAGGAATCGGCGCCTCCGGCGCAAGGTTCGCCGCCGCCGCCTGCGAACCAGGTCGAGATGATCAAGCAGACCTTCGCCGCCTCCATGGCGGCGCTGAGGCAGTACGAGTGGGTCGAGACGGTCGCCCTCTCGATCGAGGGGGAAGAGAAGTCCCGCCAGCAGTCCAGGTGTTACTACGGCGCCGAGGGGAAGCTCCAGAAGACCCCCATCGGCGCGCCCCCCAAGGAGGAGAAGAAGCGCGGGCTCCGCGGCAAGAAGGCCGAGAGCAAGAAGGCCGAACTACAGGCGTCCCTCAAGGGCGCGATGGGTCTCATTCAGCAGTACGTGCCTCCTGACGCCGCCAAGATCGAGGCGGCCAAGGCCGCCGGGAACGTGAGCATCTCCATGCCCGCCGCGGACGGAAGCATCCGCGTCACGGTGAAGAGCTACCTGAAGCCGGGGGACGAGGTCGCCATCGACGTGGATGGGGTCAACAACAGGCTGAAGGGCCTCTCGATCGCATCGTTCGTGGAGGAGGAGAAGTCGAAGAACCCGGTCACGGCCACGGTGGCCTACGCCGCGTTCCCCGACGGCACGACCTACCCCGCGAAGGAGGAGCTCCAGATCGCCTCGCAGAAGATGAAGGTGAACATCGAGAACACGGGGTACAAGAAGCTGGCCCCGTAACCGCCGTGGCGCCGTGACGAGCTCATGACGGTTCGACGAAGGGAGGCGGCCCGAAGGTGGAGCAGTTCGACATCGTCGCGGAAACCGGCATCGCGGCGCTCCTCTTCGCGTCGATGTTCCTCTTCGGCGGGCGAATCCATCCCTTTCGCCCGCTCCTCCGCGACGACGGCATCGGCCTCTCGTTCGGCGCGGGGATGTCGATCGCGTACGTCTTCGTCCACGTCATGCCCGAGCTCCACGCCGTGCGCGAATCGTTCGCCGAGGGGATGGGATCGCCGCTCCCGTTCAGGGGAATGGTCGTCTACTACCTCGCCTTGGTCGGCTTCCTCCTCTTCTTCTTCATGGACCGACTCCGGGAACGCATGGAGCGCGCCGACGGCGAGACGGGCGCCGCCCACGCCTTCCGTCTCGACGTCGGCGGCTTCGCGGCCTACGTCGGCTTGATGGGATACGTGCTGGTCCGAAATCTCGGGGAGACCCACACCTTCACGGTCTTCTTCGCGGCCACGATCGCGATCCACTTCCTGGCCCTCGACCACGCCCTGGCGGCGAAGCACGGGAGCGCCTACCGGCGGATTGGACGCTTCGTGCTCGCGGGGATGGCGATTCTCGGTTGGGGGCTGGGCCTCGCCCTCCCGATGCCGGAGTCCGTCATCGCCCTCGTGGTGGCCTTCATTTCGGGGGCCGTGGTCATGAACGCCACGATCATGGAGATCCACTCTGAGAAGGGGGGCCACCTCCTTCCGTTCGCGGCCGGGGGCTTGATCTACGGCCTGATCCTGCTGCCGCTCGGCTGAACGCGGGCCCCCGCGGGGGCGTCGGCCGACGGCCGAACTCCGCCGGGCGGATGATTGCGCGGCCGGGTCCGATGGGATAGCGTGGATCCTCGACGAGGCACGACGCACGAGATTCGCCACCGAGGGAGACCGACATGAACGATTCGACCACCGCCGCACGCGAACAGATGCTCGCGGACCTGAGGGCCGTCGTGGCCGATTCCGAGGAGTTGCTCAAGGCCACCGCCGGCGCCGCCGACGAGCGCGCGGCCGCGGCGCGGGCCCGCGTCGAGGAATCGCTGCGCGCGGCGAAGGTCAAGATCGAGGAGTTCGATTCACAGATGCTCGACCGCCTGAACCAGGCCGTCAAGGCGACCGACGAGTACGTGCACGAGCACCCCTGGGGCGCGGTCGGGATCGCCGCCGCGGCGGGGCTGCTGGTCGGCGTCCTCATCGCGCGGCGCTAGGGGGCGGCCATGAGCGAAACGTCGGAGACCGGCCGCTCGGGGGGACTGGGCGGATCGCTGCGCCGGTTCGGGGAGAGCGTTCTGGGGCTGTTCGAGACTCGGGTGGAGATCTTCTCGCTCGAATGGGCCGAGGAGCGGAGAAACCTGACGCGCCTCCTGCTCGTCGTCTTCGCGATCGTGGCGTGCCTTCAGCTCGCGATCGTGATGGGGCTGGTGTTTCTCTTGCTGGCGATCGGGCAGGAATATCGCGTGGCCGTGCTGGGAATCGCCACGCTCGTGCTCCTGCTCGCGGTGACGGGTGGCGTGCTGCTTCTCAGGGCTTGGCTGAAGCGCCGTCCGCCGATGTTCGCCGTGACGATCGCGGAAATCCGGAAGGATCGTGAATGGATTCGGGGGCAATCGTGAGCGGCGCTAGCGAGACGTACGAGGAGCGCCTCGCGCTGCTGGTGGCGCGAGCCGCCGCCGAGCGCGATGCCATCGGAAGGCAGTTCGAGCCGATTCGAAAGATCGACGCCGGGCTCGCGTGGCTGGTGCGGACGAAGACCCAGCTCCCCACGATCGCGCTGGGCGCGGGGCTCGGGCTCTCCGCGCTGATGCTGGCGTTGCCAACCGGACGATCCTCGCTGCTGCGGGGAGGCATTGCCCTCTTCCAGCTCGCCGGCTCGGTGAAGCGGCTTTTCTCGCGCCCCGGCACGACCACGACAAGGGAGTCGGCTCGGCAGCCGTGAGAGCGGGGATGGGCCGTCATTACTTCGATTCGCCGCCTTCGGGGAACCGATAGGAAATCCCGACCAGAAGATGATCGGTCTCCAACGACGTATCGACCCTGCCGTTCATGGTGGGGACGATCGGCGAGTTGGTGGTGTCGAAGCCCACGTCGAAGGTCGTGTAGCGGTACTCGCCGAACAGAGCGAAGCGGCTCGCTGGCTGCCAGGCAAGCCCGGCGGCAAGCCAGGGTCCGGTGATCAAGTCGAAACCGGCTCCAGGAAGCGGCCAGCCCATCTGAAACGCGCTGGCTTCCATCCCCTCGAGATCCACGGAGACGTCGGCCATGTAGAACGCGATGCCGGCCGTCGCGTAGGGCTGAAGGATGCCGTCCGGGCGGGTGTGGGTCGCGAAGAGAGGCGCCCTCAGTAGGAGCGAGAAGGCGAGCGGGTAGGCGTCGACATCGACGCCCGGTCCTTCAACTCGGAAGTACCCCACGTCCATCCCGAGACCGAGCCAGCGGTGGGACGGCAACCACCCCTGAAGCCTGGCTCCCAGCTCGCCCGCGGTGGTTGGATCAATCGATTCAGACGCCGAAGTGGTCCCGGAGGCGCTCGTCTCCGAGACGCTGACGTCCACCGTCCCGTGGAGTGTCCACCCGCCGTAGAAGTCGAGGTTCCCCTCGCCGGCCCGAGCGATCCCGCTCGGGGCCATGAGGAGCAGCAGTGCGAATGCCGCTCGCCGCTGCCTGCTACGCGATCCCGTGGAACAGACGATCGAACCGGGGGCGGAAGTGCTCCCCGTCCCAGGACCAGTAGAGGAAGATCGCCTTCCCCTTCACGTTCGAGAGGGGAAGCGGGCCCCAGAAGCGGCTGTCGAGGCTGTTGTCCCGGTTGTCGCCCATCATGAAGATGTTGCCCGCCGGAACGACGTAGGGTCCGAAGTTGTCGCGAGCCGAGAGATCGCGCGGGAAAACGCGCGGGTCGTCGTGATGGGTGAAGGGCTCAACGCGCTTCATGCCGTCGACGTAGAGGACCTTGTCCTTGATTTCGATCGTCTGGCCCGCCACCGCGACGCAGCGCTTGATGAAGTCTTGGCGCGGGTTGGGCGGATAGCGGAAGACGATGACGTCGCCCGGCTGCGGGTGGCGGATGGCGGGGAAGCGGTAGTAGAAGAACCGGTGTCCGCCGAAGCCGAGATCGATCTCCGATCCGTAGAGCATCTTGTTGATGTAGAGGAAGTCGCCGATCAGGAGCGTCCGCTCCATCGAGCCGCTCGGAATCTGGTACGCCTGCGCGACGACGCCGCGGAACGTGATGACGATCGCGAGAGAAATCGCCGCGGTCTTGAGCCACTCGGCTAGGGTTTCCCCCTTCTTCGGCGGCCTCGGGCGCGCCGCGGTCTTCTTCACGTCCGTCTTCGAGTCCTTCGATCCCTTCGCCATCGAGCGGCTCCTCGCGGGTTCATGCTACGAGGCATCGCGACGGAACGACGTCCCGCCACCACGCCAAAAAGTGCATTGAGTATGCGCCTTTTCCAGGCTTCCTGCAATCCGGCCGCCGACCACGGCGCCCGGCCCACGCCCCTCCAACCCCACGCGCGCGCGGAGGTTCGAAGCCGGTTGGTCCCCCTGGCCCCCTCCTTGCACCGATCGGGCCACGGCTAACGACATCTTGGGGCTGCCCCACGGAGGGGGATCGCAGTATCCACTCCGTCAGGGGGTTCGCATGGTCCGCACGCGTCGCCATCCCTACGTCGATACCCATCGTCCAGTTTCCTTCCGGGCGCTTCTTGCCGTGATGGCGATCGTCGCCTACGCCCCCGCGGCGTCGGCCGCGCCGCCCGTCCTGACGGTTCCGCCGGCCCAGACGGTCTCCGAGCAACACCTCCTCGCGTTCGGCGTCACGGCCTTCGATCCCGACGGCCAGACGACCACTCTCTTGGCTTTCTTCAAGCCGCCGGGCGCGACGTTCGTCGACAACCGCAACAACACGGGCTCCTTCGACTGGACGCCGGCGAGCGATCAGTCGGGGATCTACACCGTCCAGTTCCGCGCCGACGACACCTTCGGCGGCATCGACAACAAGAACGTGGCGATCACGGTGCTCAACGCGAACGC
>Ga0315278_10004610_pt1 | contig 12447 bp, 10 predicted proteins | sample YL17G06_0_MG_FD_203880 | JGI IMG/M metagenome (GOLD analysis project Ga0315278, IMG submission 203880) | Sediment microbial communities from Yellowstone Lake, YNP, Wyoming, USA - YL17G06_0 | ecosystem: Environmental > Aquatic > Freshwater > Lake > Sediment | place: USA: Wyoming | collected...
TAGATCACCTACCAGGCCGTATTACCGGGGTTGCACCCAACAAGAAGCAAGGAAAGGCGACTCCACGCTCCTCTAGGCAAACCATAACTGAACCTCAGTACCGCAACCCTTTGGGAGCATCCCTAAATTAGCCTTGAGTGAATGGTCGCACCAGGATGGTTGGCATCCAGTTGCAGCACGGCGGCAAAATGCTCTTGCGCGGCGGCAGTGTCACCCAGACCTAGATGACCTAAGCCAATTATGTAGTGACAATGCAGGCGATTGCCGGCCTGTAGATCTACATCAAAGACCAAGAAATCGGGGAGGGAGACAGAAAAATAATCCATCACAATTTTGTCATCCATGTGGGTATGGCCATAATCCAACAATTTGTGAAAAATGGCCCTAGAAGCCTCAACCTGCTGCAACATCTTCAAGGCCAATCCCTGGTAAAAAATCATGTCAGGCGGCTGGTCATTGTAGTACATAGCCGAAGTAGGCATCTCTGAACCTTCAGTAGCCCGGGAGAACCACCTGTGGGCGGCGTCCGTTTTACCCAACTGTTCGTAGGCACAACCCAAATAGTAAAAGATATTATTTTCCCGATCTCCCAAAAGCTTACCTTCACCCAAGTTGTGAGGATATACCTGGGCGCGTTCCAACAGTACCACTGCTTGGTAGGCGTCGCCAACAGCGATGGCTGTTCTGGCTTTCTCCACCAGGCTGGTGACATATTGCCCGGTTACCTTCCCTTCGCCGCCTTCCCAAGGATGAAAATTTCTTCCCATCAAATGTTGGTAGGCGTCATCAGGGCGGCCGCACAGATTGAGCAGGGTAATGTACTCTATAGTCAAATCATCGCGCTGCGCCACCAGATTCATATGCTGCTCGATCACGGCCAAGCGCTCGGCCGGGGTCCGGTTGAGGCGTTTATAAAGCTGGTCTAGCTCAAAGAAAACCCTAGCATCGGTCGGATTGAGCGCAAACGCCTGCTCAAAATGCGTCAGAGCTGTGTTGGGATCGCGGCGCTTATTGAAATAGGCCAGGCCTAAATTACGATGCACTGTGGCGAAGGTCTCATCCAGCGCGCAAGATTGTTCCCAACAGGCAATCGCCTCTTCATAACGGCGGTGCGCGTACCAGAAGTTGCCCTGATAATATGGGGCATGCGCATCATGGGGATTCGCACGCTGGGCAGCTTCGAGGATGAACACATCCTCGAGCCGGTTGGGGAAACAATAGTCACTTCGCAAAGAAGATGCATGCCGGAACATACGCTCGGCAGCCTGTTCCTGACCTATTTGAGCTAGCGCCCAGCCCAACGTGTACGCTGCCATCGGATTCCCGTCTATTACCCGTTCGAGAAGTTCAATCGCTTCGGCATACAAACCTGCATGAATATAATCCAGGGCCAGCTCCAGAAATGTCAACGAGCCAGGTTGGATGATGCGCTCGAAGGTGGGGTTTCGATCCAGCAGGAAAAGCTCCCACAAGGCGCCATATTCCAGGCTATCATGCTCCAGGCTCTGGTAGGCTTGGCGACGGGCGGCCTGTATCTGATCCATATGGCGCAGGAGCGCAATCTTGAGATGGCGGGCCTGGTGGTGGCATCCATTGCGGTTCAAACTGCGTTCGACATAATCCAGCGCCAAGGAATAATTGCCAGCCCGGCTTGCCAGCCGGGCGAGCTCGAAATAGGCGGCATCCTGCCAAGCATCATTCCAAACCGATTTGTGGAAGGCGGCAAAGGCTTCGCGGTAGCATCCTTGCATTTTAAGCGCCAGTCCCAGGTAGTAGTACGGCTCCCCATCATAAGGATTGGGATTGCGCAAGGTCAAGCGTTGGATGGCCTTGCGAAAATAGCCTTCCGCCAGGGCGAATTTTCCCCGGCGATACAGTAGCAAGCCAAGCGCATTATTGCAGCGGCTGTCGCCCGCGTCCCGGCGCAGGGCTTCCATGTAATACGGATCGGGTGCGTATGTGGCGTGGCGATATTGCTCGAGATGCAGGCCGTTAAGATATAACTCCTCGATCGACTCGATCTCTTCCGGCGGGCGCGCCGGGGTGGCAGGGGCAGGCAGATCCGGAATTTCATCCGGCAAGGGCGTGTAGGCCAGCAACAGGGTAGCTCCATCCAAAACCGAAAGTGTCACATCCTGGGGTCGCACTTCCCCAGGCAGCGCTACATGGTCGAGCAAGATTGTTTCGGGGTCCAGCCCAGCCTGTTTTTCATAGAGCACCAGCTCCTGGCAGGCCAGTCGTACCGTTACCGTACGCGGCGCGGATGTATAAACCCCAAAGCGCGCCTCCGCCTTTTCGATCACCAGGCTGAGAGCGGCGTGTTCATTGGCGTTACGCGCCGGGCCGATTTCTTTATAGGGCATGAAAACCTGAGTGAACGATTTTTCCTCGCCCGGCTGGATCCAGGAAAAATCAGGCTGGTTATCGGTGTAAGCGCCACACATCAGCTCGATATAGGGGCCATCCTCGTCGGTTAACTGCCTGTCCCAGGCTCGCCCAAACTCGCCGTTGCCCCAGGTCCATTGTTTTTTGCCAGGGACGATATGGTGATTGGCAATATGGAGCATGCCAGCCTGCGCACGAAAGTCGTAATCACCTATGAAGTCGAAATCAGAGTGATAAGCCATAAAGGAGGTTGGAACGGGGATGTTCTGATAGCGGCTGATATCTGTGCCTGGGGCGTAATTAACCTTGTAGTAAATCCCGGTAGCGATCGGGAAACTGGAAACATCCCGTTTGCCATGGTCCATCACAGCGTGGACATCCGGCGGGAATACCGATTGGTATTCGTCATGCACAGACACGGCCGGGTTTGCCCACCACAGGAAAGTCTGTGGCTCAGAGGTGCGGTTGTAGAGCTGGACACGAACTTCCAAGTAGGCGCGATCCGGATAAAGTCTGAAGCCGTGCATGCCCTTGGTGCGAAACATGGCTTCAATCTCCGCACACCAGACCGTTTTGCTGCCATCTTCATATTCCTGAATCCACCAGTCGAGCGGGTCAAAGGTGCTTGGGCGATGGTGTTGTGGCCAATTGAACTCGATCCCACCTGAAATCCAAGGCCCGGCGAGGCCAACCAGGGCAGGCTTTATGACCCGGTTATAGTAAACGAAGTGATATCCGTTGGTTTTATCGAGCGCCATCTGTACACGACCGCCAAGCTCCGGCAGGATCATAATCTTGAGATAGCGGTTCTCGATGTAGACGGCGGTGTACTCCTTATCTTCTTTATCATCAAAAATCCGGTCAATGACCGGGTGCGGGTAGACCACTCCGCTGCTGCCCTGATAAACCCGCTTCTCGAGAAACATGGGGTTTTTATCCGGCGTACCGATTTTATAGGTAGGTATGCGGGTTTGCTCTGCCCAGGCATGCACTTCGTCCGGCATGTATACTCTCCTAATATCACATAATAAACTATCAGCGAATTTGCAATTAAGCCGGTGATACAATATTAATCTGCAATCGCCTCTAACACCCTTGCGCTCAAGCGGAGCACATTTTCCTCGCGCATACGCGCTCCCTCAAGCGGATCGGCATTGTATGCGGCAGGCATTTTTCCGTTTTGAGCCAGAACATCTTCCAGGCAACAGGCCCGCAAGCGCTCGGATTGTGGTTCGGAACGGCTATCCATCCAAATGATCGCCGGGCGAATTACCTCACCTCTCCGGTCGATCAGGGTGACTCCACAGCGCTGACCGCTCACCCCAATACCGGCTACCCGCATTTGACGATCAATCCTCAGCTCGCGGATCACCCTAACCGCGCCTTGCCACCAATCCAGCGGATCTTACTCTGCCCAGCCCGGTTTTGGGAAATGGTAGGATAATTTACGCAGGCGCGGGCTACGATCTTCCCCTCCGCGGTTGACAGAACCGCCTTGATCATACTGGTACCTATATCCAGACCGATTAATAATTCTTCCATCGGATAACCTCTTATTACCTAACAAAATTCCGCGTGAGAATTCAAAAGTAAAGGTCCAAGAAATGTTTTGTCAATTATAATCAATAACCGATATTAGATCAAAATTATCCTTATAATCGTTTTGATTGTAAGGGATAGTTGCGAGATTCTTGTACGGCCTGGTAAAGGGCCAGCAGGTTCTCTAAAGGGATGCCTGCCTGCACGTTATGGACCGGGTTGAAAACAAAACCGCCACCCTTGCCAAAAATCTGCATCCGTTCTTTAACTTGGGCGTGTATCTCTTCTGGGGACCCATAGGGCAATGTTCTTTGGGTATCGACGCCGCCTCCCCAGAATGTCAGCTCGTTGCCAAACCGTTCTTTTAACAACTGGGGGTCCATCCCAGTAGCAGAGGTCTGCACCGGATTCAGAATATCAAACCCGGCGGAAATGAAATCAGGAATTAAAGGAACGATCGATCCACAACAATGCATAAATACCTTCCAAGATGTGTTCCGGTGGACCCATTCATTGAGTACTTTATGGAAGGGCAAGTAAAGCGAGCGGTAGGTTCTGGGTGAAATCATAGGCCCAGTTTGCATGCCGAAATCCGTTCCAGACATGAAGATCGTAGAGATGCGTTCACCGACTACAGCGTGTATTTTTTCCAGGTTTTGCAGGGCAATTTCACACTGACCTTCGAAAACTTTCCGGACAAAATCCGGGCGGCTTATTGCGCTCATATACCATTCAGCTACATCGCGAATGCCTTTGGGGTTTTTGAGCCAGGGTGCAGGAACCAGGGCGATGTCACCAAAGGCAGTGCCACCAAAATTACCCAGAATGGCGAATTCCGTCTCATTATACAGACGGTCAGCCTCGCCGCGGAAATGTTCTAAGTCTTCTTCAGAGACGTGGGTGAACTCTTCAAGATTATCGCGCGGGTCGAGTGCGGCTTCATCAATTGGCGGCTGGCGCACGATGCCGTCGAAATAATAGCCGCCAGCGGGCATTCTCCCGCTGGGAGGAGCGCTTCGGTCGCCTTCAGGATACATCAAGATATCGCCGTTTTCTTCCGGGATGGTATTGAAGCCTTCTGGCACCACCACCGGCGTACCATCAAATAATTTCCAGGGTTTCCAATTGACAAACGGAAAGCCAAACATTGTTTTGCGCCCACCGAGGGGAACGACATCTACACCCAGGGCTTGCATCAAATCCGGCTTGATCTCGCCCAGCATCTGGTATGGTTCGATAACCTTTACCGGGGTACCGGGTGCATCCAGTTCAAGGGCCTGTCGGAGAAGGTACACCGAGGATACATGCATTCCGCTGGTTGGCCCACCCCCAAGATCCAATGGAACTCGATCCGGTTCCTGGTGGTTAATTGCCAGCATTACTCTTTGGCGTGAATTCATTGTGGTTTATCCTGATATTCGATACTTTGTTAATCTCGACCATAGATCATTTTCTTGCGGCGCTTGAACTCCTGGTAGACCTGTTGGAGTTGTTCCTATGCCTCTTCTGGCCGATCTGCGAAATGTGGGCTGGTGAGTACGACCGAGGGAGAGCCTTTCTCAATCATCAGTTCGGCCGTTCGGGCTTTGAGGGCATTCACGATAGCCACGGCGCCGATCGTGCTGGTTGGACCAACCCGGTATTTAAGCCCCTCTAAATCAATTGCTGCATCGCCGGCCGGCGTACAGTTATCAATCGTAATATCTGCCACCTCAAAGAGCTTTTTTCCTGAGGAATGGCGGGAAATGGTGGGTTGCAGCAATTTCATGAATAATATCAGCGCCAATCGCTAAATAACGGCTGGCTGCATCTACCCTTTCTGGAGTTAGCATCTTTTTCACCTTTTCCATAAACCACGACTATATTAATTGGTATAGTGTAGCGTATATTTACGGGCATTTCAAGATTAATTGTGTACCTTTTTTCGACTAAAATAGACAAGGAGATTTGCATATTGTAAAATTGAGGGAAAAGATCCTGGACAAGTTGACATCATATTGGAGTTATGAGATAATATCACCTCAGAAAACCGATTGCGCAAGCGGTTTTCTAGTGATAGAGAGCAAAAAACCTCCTCCGTGTTACATCCCCGGTCCTTAGCGATGAATCTATTACCGCCGGATCGCCAGGTTAAAGTTGTTAATGAAACGTGTAACCATCAAAGATGTGGCTCTTAAATCAGGGGTATCCAAATCCACCGTTTCTCATGTGGTCAATCAAACACGTTTTGTTGAAGATGCTACGAAGCAGAAAGTCTTAAGGGCTATTCGGGAATTAAATTTTCGCCCCAGCAGCATTGCCAGGAGTCTCGTTTCTCAGCGCACGGGCACTGCTGGGTTATTAATTTCAGATGTGGGAAATCCGTTTTATCACGATGTCATATTGGGGGTAGAAGAAGTTGCTATAGCTAACGGTTATTCAATTTTTTTGTGTAATACAGGCTATGACTTGAGCCGTGGCCTGGAGGCTATCCATTCACTGGTCGACAGGTTGGTGGACGGGATCATGTTCATGTCCAGTAACATGAATATTGACATGATAAAAGAAGTCTACGCCAATTCCATTCAATCTGTTGTGCTGGATTGGGGAGGTACCAATGTCAGCGAGATGGCCGCGACGATTACTATTGATTTCAATATTGGTATCTGTGAAGCAGCTCGGCATCTTGTTGAGCTTGGGCACGAGAGGATTGCCTTTGCAGGTGGACCAAGCAGTTTGTGGACGGCAAAGATTCGCAAACAGGCCTTCCTGGAGGCCACAACGGCATGCCAGCCAACCGTAAAAGGGATCATCTTGTCCGAAGGAAATTTGCGTATAGAAGGTGGGTACCAGGCCTTTGAGGAGCTATCTTGCTTGTCACCCCGACCAACGGCGGTTATTGCTGCTAATGATCTGATCGCCCTGGGTATCATGTGGGCTGCCCGCAATGCAGGATATAATTTACCGGAAGAACTTTCTATTATAGGGTTGGATGACATCGACCTGGCATCCAGAGTGACACCAGCCCTGACCACGATCGCCTTGCCTCGGTACGAGATCGGCAGATTAGCCATGAATAACTTGCTGGTTCTGATCCGTGAACATTCACAACCAAAAAACAATCAGATCGTCGCCACCCGCTTGATCGTGCGTGAGTCCACAACCAGGGCGCCTGGAGAGTGAAACCCGTTTATATCAAATGGCTTGTGGATATAGAATATCGTCTATAAAGGAGGTGATCGTTATCTCGTATGTTCTACTTCTGTACACCTGATTAAATGTCATACGACAATTTCTACAAAAACCATCTCTTGGAGGAGAGACAATGAAAAAACTTTCACTGTTCGTAACGTTTCTGATGGTTGTCAGTATCATACTGACTTCCTGTGGCGGCGCAGCCACAACCCAGGCTCCCGCGCCCACGAATCCACCTGCAGCTGCCGCACCCACGAATCCACCCGCAGCCACCAAGGCCCCTGCAGCAGCCGCGAAGCCGCTCTATGTGGCGATTAACAAGAGCGCTGACCAGCAGTACTTCATCGACCTGCAGAATTCCTTCGTCCAGGCGGCGACGGCGCTGGGCGCAGATGCGAAGAAATTCGACGCCAAGCTTGACCCGAACCTGGGTGTGAGCCTGGTGAACGACGCCATCTCTGCTGGCGCCAAGGGTATTGCCATCACCGTGCCCGACCAGACGATCGGTCCGGCAATAGCCAAAGCCGCCAAGGATGCCGGGGTGGTCCTGATTGCGACCGACGACAACATCAAGGACGCAAACGGCAACCCGGTTCCGTTCGTGGGCTTTGATGGCAAAGACATGGGCAAGAAGGTTGGTGATGCAGCAGCCAAGCTGCTGACCGACGGCGGCTGGCTCAAAGATACGGCCAAGAAGGTCGGCGTGCTCTCGGTGGAAGTCCAGACCCTTTCGGTCTGCAATGACCGCACGGACAACGAAAAGGCCGCCATCAAGGCAGCCGGCGTGCCAGCAGCCAACGTTTTCTCCGTACCCTACACTGGTGAAGCCATCTCGTCTCAGGATGCGGCTGGCCCGATCATCACTGCCCACCCTGAGATCACCAACTGGATCGTGTTTGCCTGCAACGATGAAGGCGTCTTGGGCACCCTGAATGCGCTGGCCACAGCGGGCGTCAAGCCCGAGAACATCATCGCGGTTGGGCTGGGCGCATACGAAGCCTGCAAGCCATGGGCTGCCGGTCAGCCCAGCGGTTTCAAGGCCGCCCTGTTCATCTCAGGCCTGGATGTCGGTAAGACCGCCGCGACCGTTCTTAACGACGCGGTTGTCAACGGCAAGACCCCGCCGGCGGTTTCCTACGCCCCGACTAACATCGTGGATCCAGCCAATTTCAAGACGGTGATGGATAAAATCTCATTGGCAAATTGCTCAAAGTAATATAATTCTCCAACACTTGGGGGTCCGGGCTGATTCCAGCTCGGACCCCGCAATCCTGCATACGGCCCGCGCCGTGGGAGAGAATAGCCAATTATGACAATGACCGCCGCAACACTTCCTGTAATGCCTCCTGCCCTGCCCGGGACTCTCGAGATACGCAACATCAGTAAGGCGTTCCCCAACGTCCAGGCTCTCACCGACGTCTCGCTTGACGTTCGACCAGGTGAGATTCTTGCCGTCATGGGTGAGAATGGCGCCGGGAAGTCAACTCTCTTGAAGATCATCAACGGCGATTACCAGCAGGACGCCGGTACGCTCTCGTTCGATGGACAACAGATCTCGTTTTCTAACCCCAGCCAGGCGCACAAAGCCGGGATCCGGGTGGTTTACCAGGAACCCGAGATCGTACCGGGTATCGATGTCGCCGAAAATATCTGGATGGGTGAGCTGCCTAAGCGGTTTGGCATGCTCGATCGCGGCCAGCTCAACAAACAAGTTCAACAGAGCCTGGTGGAATATGGGTTTGAGAATGTGTTGCCCATTCATCATTATGGAGACGAGCTCTCCTCCGCCCAACGACAGCTGGTAGAAATAATGCGGGCGCTCAAGTCGGGGGTACGCGTGCTTGCTCTCGATGAGCCCACCTCATCGCTCACTGATGAGGAAGTCGACCGTCTCTTCGCCCTTGTTCGGCGCTTGCGCGATGAAGGTGTGGCGCTTATCTATGTATCCCACCGCATCAAAGAGATCCTGAGATTGTGCGACCAGATTGCCATCCTGCGCGATGGACGCCTGGTTGCTCTCCAGCCCGCCTCCGAGCTGACCGAGGACGAGATCGTGCGTCTGATGGTTGGGCGTAAGCTCTCCGATGTTTTTCAGCGCCAACGAGCCGGCACCGAGCGAGAAGTGCTGAAAGTCGAAGGGCTGCGCAGCAACTGGCACAGCGGGGTGAGCTTTCACATCAATGCCGGCGAGGTGGTGGGCTTTGCCGGCCTCATTGGGGCGGGAAGATCAGAGCTGGCCAAAGTGATCTTCGGTGAGCTGCCCAAAAGCGGCGGGCGCATCCTGGTCAATGGGCAGGAAGTCACCATTCACCGCCCAGACCAGGCGATTGTAAAAGGGATTGGCTTTGCACCCGAAGATCGAAAACGGGAAGGTCTAGTGCTCATGCGGAGCGTGGTCGAGAACGCCTCGATGGCGATTATGCGCCAGGTGACCCGTTTTCACTTCGTGCGCAACCGGCTGGCACGCAGTATTGCAACCAATTATGTCGAAAAGCTTCAGGTGCGTACGCCCTCACTGGATCAGGAGGTTGGCAAGCTCTCAGGCGGCAACCAGCAGAAGGTCGTCCTGGCGCGCTGGTTGGCGGCCAAACCCAAAGTCTTGATCCTCGACGAGCCGACGCGCGGCATCGATGTTGGGACGAAAGCAGAGATATACCGTCTGATCGACGCGCTTGCCAACGAAGGGCTGGCGATCATGTTTATCAGTTCCGAGTTGTCAGAGATTCTCGGCCTCTCAGATCGTATCTATGTGATGCAGAACGGTCGATTCACTGGAGAACTCTCCGGGGCGGATGCCACTGAGGAGGCAGTACTCAAGCTTGCGATGGCGGATCATCTATCAGCGGCTCAAACCGGGATCGCGGCAATCACTCAGAAGGATAGCAGTCAATGAGCAAAGAAGCGACAATCCAACCTAGTACTACTACACCAGCGAAACGCACTAATTTCGTGCGCCGGGTGATCGGCGCGATCGGCGCTGACAATCTTTCGCTGTTATTCGCGTTGATTGTCCTGATTTTCCTTATTACCCTCGTCAGCGGCTGGTTCGGTCTTGAGGGTGGCAATAAATTCTTCTCCTGGCAAAACCTGATGAACAGTCTGGCTCAGGCCATCGTCATCGTCGGGCTGCTTGCGATTGGTGAAACGGTGGTGATTATTGCCGGAGCGCTTGATATCTCTGTTGGCTCGATAGCTTCGATTGGCTCTGTGGTTGCAGCCTCTGTTCTGGTCGGCGCGGGAATCTTTGGCGCGCTTGGTACATTAACTACTGGAAATGTCGTGATCGCTGTGGCGGCGGGAATCATCGCGGGAATGCTTGCGGGTGTCATTAATGGATTCATCGTTACTGTCTTACGGGTCAATCCCATCATAGCCACCCTCGGCACATTGGCCGCGTTTGCGGGCTTTGCTTTCCTGTTGGCGCCAGATGGCAAACCAGTTGGCGTGCTCACGCAGCCGCAGTTCACCTGGCTCGCCCAGGGTCGTTTACTGATCAACATGTCAGTGCCTTCGTTGGGTGGAGGCAAATGGACCGGCATCCCTGTCCTCACGGTGATCCTGATCATAGTGGCAGTTTTAGTTCACATCCTCATGACATATACTGATTTTGGTCGGGCGATTTACGCCATTGGCGGAAACGCCACGGCTGCCCGTCTGGCGGGCATCAACCTGAACCGGGTACGTGTCCTTATGTATGTTATTTCCGGCGGTATCGCAGGGCTTGCCGGGGTTCTGCTCACGGCGCGCACCACCTCGGGCAACCCGGTCAATGGGGTTGGGCTGGAGCTACAGGCGATCACGGCTGTCTTTCTCGGGGGGGCAGCGACGGCGGGTGGAAAGGGAACAATCCTTGGAACCTTTCTGGCGGTTATCCTGGTTGGCGTGCTTAACAATGGCATGAACTTGCTTGGATTCAACACCTTTGTCCAACGCGTTGCATTAGGTTTTCTGCTGATTGCTGCCGTAGCCATTTCTCAGTGGCGACAAGCACGTGCTGAACATGTCCGGACTAAGATCGTTGCAGAAAATTAATCGACGAACAGCACACCCTGCCCTTCGGCTCAGCGAAGGAACGCACAATGGATGTTTCCCTCTATCAAACTACCTGGCATAGCCTGAGCGCCAGGGTGCTAGAAAATGAATGCTTGCGCATAGTAGTTGTCCCTGAGTTGGGCGCTAAGCTGGTCTCCCTGGTGGATAAACGCAACCGGCTTGAATGGCTGGTTGATTCTGACAATCGGCCGGTAAAAAAAGTGCCCTATGGGGCAGTGTTTACCGAGCAAGATTTGAGCGGCTGGGACGAGATGTTCCCGACGATTGTGGCCTGCGAGTACCCCGCGCAGGGTGAGTGGTTCGGCAGGCCGCTGCCCGACCACGGGGAAGTCTGGACGCTGCCCTGGGTAGTTGAACCGGAGAGTGCGCAAGCGTTGAGGCTTAGCGTGGAAGGGAAAGTCCTCCCATACCGTTTGACTCGTGCGCTGGCGTACAGCGCCACAGACACGCTGCAAATGCGCTACGAATTGGAAAACTTGGGCAGAGAGAGGATGCCGTATATATGGGCCGCGCACCCGCAGTTTGTGTGTGGCGAGCAGGCGGAAATTATACTGCCGTCCCAGGTAAAGCGAGTGTGCAACACGATCCCTGAGACCTGGGGCTGGGGAACGCCGGAAACGTGCTTCGATTGGCCTGAGGCGATAAACATTCAAGGAAAGCAAGTGCGCATCGATCGTACTGGCCCGTCCTCCCTGCAGCGAGCGCGTAAGTTTTTTGTACTGCCGGAGACGCGGGTCGGGTGGGCCGGATTGGTTCGCAAGCCCACCGGCGACTGGCTGCGCATGGATTGGGATCCGGGTAAGGTACCTTACCTGGGCCTCTGGGTTGACGAAGGCGCCTTTAGCCATACAACGGTAGCCGCCCCGGAACCGACAACCGGATTCTACGATAGCCTGGCAGTGGCATGGGGGAAAAATGAAATTACTGTGCTTGAACCAGGCGTAACCCAAACCTGGGTCCTGACGGTGCGGTTCGGCACACGCGGACTACCGTTTCCATCCTGATTTGTGGGAGTTTTGTGTAGGCACGGTCGCAATTGGAAACTGGAAGGAATGAATTGCCATGAACAACCTGGAACGGTTCAAAAAAGCGATCAACTGGGAACCAACCGACCGGATTTTAACTTACGATTTTTTAGACAACCGCCATATCTTGGTCAAATATGGCGGTTATGATGAGTCACGGGAGTACAGCTTAGATGAACTGATTGATATCAATGGCAAAGCCTGGAAGAGCGTGGGGGTGGATATCACGCGTTTTGTCTACGATCCTGTCAACCATTGGATGGGGAGCAAA
>Ga0315278_10004611_pt1 | contig 12445 bp, 7 predicted proteins | sample YL17G06_0_MG_FD_203880 | JGI IMG/M metagenome (GOLD analysis project Ga0315278, IMG submission 203880) | Sediment microbial communities from Yellowstone Lake, YNP, Wyoming, USA - YL17G06_0 | ecosystem: Environmental > Aquatic > Freshwater > Lake > Sediment | place: USA: Wyoming | collected...
CGACGGCGTGGCGCTAGGGGCCGCGTCCGTCTTCTCGCCCCAGATGTACTGCCCGAACCACTCGAGGTTGTGCTCCATCGCCGCTCGGTGCGCCTTCGGCTTCGTCAGCCCGTGCCCGAAGCCCTTGTACACGATGAGCTTCGCCGGAACGCCCTGGTCGAGAAGTCCCTGGTACAGCTCGTAGGCGTTCGGGATCGGCACGCGCTTGTCGAGTTCGCCGTGCTGAATGAGCGTCGGCGCCTTGGCCTTCTTGATGTAGGTAATTGGGGATGTGTCCGCGTAGATCTTCGGATCGTCCCAGGGCGTCGCCTTGAGGTACTGCCGCGTGAACGGATGGATGTCGGTGTTGACGTAATAGGTCATCCAGTCCGAGATTCCCGCGCCTACCGACACGGCCTTGAATCGTGCGCTGTCGTGCGTCGTCAGAAACGCCGAGATGTAGCCACCCTGGCTCCAGCCCATCGTGCCGACCCTGTCGTTGTCGGCCAGGCCCTGAGCCACCAGATAGTCGATGCCGGAGATGACGTCCCACGCGTCGCCAATCCCGAGATTGCGCACATTGAGCGACCGAAATGCCTCGCCGTATCCCGCGCTGCCGCGGTAATTCGGCTCCAGCACGATCGCGCCCCTGTTCAGCCAGATGTCAATTGGATACGTCGACGTCGAACCAAATGGCACCGGACGCGACGTGCCGGTTGGTCCGCCGTGGATGACGACGAGCAGGGGATAGCGCTTGCCGGCCTGGAAGTTGGCGGGCTTGTGGAGCACGCCTTCGATGGACGCGCCATCCTGGCTCTTCCACGTGATGACCTCGTGCATGGGCTGCGGCCAGGACGCGACCTGCGCCGCCATGTCGGTCAGTTTCTTCGGCGCCATGTTGCCGAGCGGCGCCACGAACACCTCCGGGAACTGTTTCGGTCCGGTGCCCATGAACGCGATGGTCGCGACGTCTGACGTGAAGGTGACGCTCGAGACGATCCACTCCGTTCCGGGTGCGAGCTTCGTGGTCTTCTGTGTCGCCGGATCGAGGCGGAACAAATACGCCCACGTGCGCTGAGAGGCCGTGAAGTAGATCCCGTCCTTCTTCCAGGCGCTCGGGCCGATGCTCTCGTCAAACGTCTTTGTCAGATCCCGAATGACCCCGCCCGCCGCCGGGATTACGGCGATATGACTGTTCGTGAAGTAGTTGAACGGATTGGCCATCGACGTCCCGAATGCGATCTGCTGGCCGTCTGGCGACCAGACCGGACGGCTGTCCGGGCCCGCCTGTGTCACCAGCGGCCGGATCTTCGCATCGGCAACGGTCACAATCGAGATGTCCGCGGTGCCGCCGTTTGAGGGGTCTGGATTGATCGTGTGATCGAACGCGATGTTCCTGCCGTCTGGCGACCAGGAGAAGTTGCCGACGGTAAAGGCGCCCTGGGTGAGGCGCCTCGTCTTCTTCGTGTCGAGGTCGATGACCCAGAGATGCGACAGGCGTTGATCGAGGTCCACGATCTCGAACTCGCCGTACTTCTTGTCGCGGTCCTTGAGCGCGTCAGACTTCGGATCCGCCTTCGTGTAGGCGATCTGCTTGCCGTCTGGCGACCACGCGAAGTTCCCCGCCACACCGTCGTCTTCGGACGTGAGCGCCTCCGCCTCGCCAGCCTCCGGGCCGATGATCCAGATCTGTTGCTTGTCGGATCGATCCGACGTGAACGCGAGTGTCTTCCCATCTGGCGACCAGTCAGGCGCGCCGCTGGACTTCTTGCTGTTGGTCAACTGACGCGCTTTGGCGGTTGCGACGTCGACGAGCCAGATCTCGGTCTTGTACGAGTTGGCGTCCCAATCCGGCTCGCGCACGGTGTAGGCCACGAGTCTGCCATCTGGCGAGATGGTTGGCGACCCCGCGCGCTTGAGATTGATCAACTGATCAACCGTCGGCCCGCTCTGGGCCAGGGCGGCGCCGGCGAACACCAGCGACATAGCGACGAAGCCAACCAGCGTGCGCGCTCTACAGTTCATACAGACCTCTCAATCGTGACGCGGCGTTTCGCTTCGCGTCCCCGCTCACGGGCAAGCCGGGCTGGAGCCCGGCGATCCCAGGCGGGTCACGCTTCCAACGGTCTGGTCGGTCCCGAGCCGCGCTGCCGGCTGTCCGATCGGCCTCGAGCCTGGGATCGCCACGCTCCAGCGTGGCTCCCCATCAGCCGGGCTGGAGCCCGGCGATCCCAGGCGGGTCACGCTTCCAACGGTCTGGTCGGTCCCGAGCCGCGCTGCCGGCTGTCCGATCGGCCTCGAGCCGCGCTGCCGGCTGTCCGATCGGCCTCGAGCCGCGCTGCCGGCTGTCCGATCGGCCTCGAGCCTGGGATCGCCACGCTCCAGCGTGGCTCCCCATCAGCCGGGCTGGAGCCCGGCGATCCCAGGAAAACGCCCATCACGCGGCATGGCCAATCGCTAATCCCCAGTCCCCTATCTCTGAATTCCCGAATCCCGCCGAATCTCTGGTATTGACTGTACTAGCTGTACTAGAGTATATAGTACAGCATCGTGTTGCCGTTCACTGTCACCCTGCGCCCCGGCCTCTCCGTTCACGAGCAGGTCGTCTTTGCCGTCAAGCGGGCCATCGTGTCTGGCCGCCTCAAGCCCGGCGACGAGTTCCCGTCGGTGCGCGCCCTCAGCCGGGACCTGCGCATCAACCCGAACACCGCGCACAAGGTGGTGGCCACGCTGGTGGGCGACGCCATGCTCGATGTCCGGCCCGGCATCGGCACGTTCGTCGCCGCGCGCAGCGCCTCGTCTTCGGAGGAGCGGCGTTTGCTTCTCCGCGAGGACGTGGAGCGGCTGGCGGTGGACGCCCGCCATCTCGGGCTCGACGTGCAGGACGTGGTGGACGCGGTCATTGAGCAGTGGAATCGCCTGAACCGGCCGGCCCGGTAATTCGGAGTCGCCATGCAGTATGCCATCGAAACCCAGCATCTGTCCCGCCGCTTTGGCCGCACCGAAGCCGTCCACGACCTGACGCTGAACGTGCCCGTCGGCAGCATCTTCGCGCTGGTCGGGCCGAACGGCGCGGGAAAGACGACCACCATCAAGACGATGATGAACCTGCTGGCGCCGAGCGCGGGAAGCGCGCGGGTTCTGGAGACCGATTCGCGCAAGATCGGGCCTGCCACTCTACGGCGTATCGGCTACGTATCCGAGAACCAGGACTTGCACGAGTGGATGACCGTCGCCCAACTGATGGCGTATTGCGCTCCGTTCTATCCCACCTGGGATTCGACGTTTGCCGCTGCGCTGGCGCGTCAACTCGGCGTGCCGCTCGACAAACGGCTCAAGACCTGTTCGCGCGGCACCAAGATGAAAGCCGCGCTGCTGGTGTCGCTGGCCTACCGGCCGGAACTGCTCGTGATGGACGAGCCATTTGGCGGTCTCGACGCGCTCGTGCGCGAGGAGTTCTCGTCGGGCATTCTCGAAGCCGTCGGCGGTGAGCGGCCGTGGACGGTCTTCGTCTCGTCCCACGACATAGACGAGGTCGAACGCCTCGCCGACTGGGTGGGCACGATCAACGAAGGGCGGCTGGTGTTTGCCGAACCGGTGTCGTCGGTTATCGCGCGGTTTCGGCAGGTGGAGGTAGCCCTGAGCGACGCCGCGACGCTTCCCGCAGGTCTGCCAGTGTCCTGGATGCTGCCAGAAGCCGCCGGTCGCACCATTCGATTTGTCGAGAGCGCCTTCAGCGATGCCGACCTCGGGCCCAAGGTGCGCACCGCACTGCCGGCCGCGCTGGATATCACGGCATCTCCGATGTCGCTTCGGCAGATCTTCATCACGCTGGCAAAGACGTTCCGCCTGTCGGAGAAACGCCCGTGAACGCGTCGAAGCTCATCCGCCACGTGATGTGGGTCGACGTCCGGGCCCAGCGCGGGCTGCTGGCCGTGTGGGGCTTCGTGCTGCTGGCGCAGGCCGTGCTGTTTGCCGCTGGCCCGGAAGGGTTCGCCAGAGGGTTCGCCAGGTCGCCCGCGCGTGGCAACTACGACGTCGGCATCGCGATGTTTCGCCTCGGCTGGACAATTATCGTTGCGGCGCTTCTCGTGCAATCCGATTCTCTGGTCGCCACCACCGCGTTCTGGATGACGCGTCCCATTCCGCGGGCCGTGCTCTTCACCGCCAAGTTGCTCTCGGCCGTGCTGTGGTTCGTCGCGATTCCGATCGCCGTCATGGCCGCTGTGCTGCTGCAGCTTGGCATGGGCCCGCTCGATGCGTTCGCGGGTGCCGGCCTGATCGGCCTCGAACAGGCCGTGATCCTTTCGATGGCCATCATGGCGGCCCTCGTCACCGCCAATATCGGCCAACTCGTCGTGGCCGGGATTGCAGGTGTGACGCTCGTGGCGGTGTTCAATGGCCTGCTGTTGCCCGTGCTGACCCTGGCATGGCCGTCGGTTGGCGAAACCCTCAGCGGGGGCCAACCGACTGTATATGCCGTCGCCGTGATTGCCGGTGGGTTGGCCGTGGCCGCCTACCAGTACCTCACGCTTCGGGCATGGCACTCGGTCGCCATGGTCGCGTGCGCGATGTTCCTGGCTACCGCACTCGCCCGCCTGTGGCCGGCGCCGCCTGTCGTGCCGGCCATCGGTCCAGTGCCCGAGAGCGTGATGTCGACGTCGGCTGTGTCGCTGGATATCTCGACCCTTGCGCCGCGAATCGCCGATGCCGTAAGGATGTCGCAGGGCAAGCCGGAGCGCTTGAAGAAGATCCAGATCGAGACCACGTCGGCGGGTCACCCGCCAGGCATCTATTTCTGGCCGGTGGTCGTCAGCACGGACATCAGGTTTCCATCGCTCTCCCCGATCCAATGGTCCGGTCCATCGACTTTGACGCAAGTCGGGAGTGCATCGACCGACCGCGAGGAAGGTCAGCCGTGGCGCAGCATTCATCTCGCGCTTGGTGACGTGGATCTCCTGACGCCGCGCCCGTTGGTCTACCTAACGCCGATTGCGGACGTCCCGGAGGCCGCGTTTCGCGCGCACACGTCCACACCGGGGCGGTTGAAGACCGACATCACGATGGTCGCGTATCGCTACGAGGTGACGGCGGTGGCGCCACTCAAAGCTGGCGTCGGATTCGGCCGCGCCGGTCGTGCCGGGCGGATCTTGTCGGTCACAAGCGTGAATCCCGGGGTGCGGATCGAATTGCGAGAGACGTTCATGGACGGGCCGCCAAGACTCGGCCACAGTGGCTTGGGCTTGAGCCGGTACGTGCTGCGCAACAGCACCCGGCGTCAGGCGGTGCTGCTCGCGTGGCGGGACTTCAGGAAGTTCACGGGCACGATCGGCATTGCTGCGACCGTCGTGACGACGACGCGTGGGGTGCTGGAGGTGGAGATTCCACCCGAATCCGCGCAACGCTTCAGCGTGGACGCGGCGTGGCTGGACGACGCCGAACTCGTGCTGGTCGAGCCACAGCCGCTCGGCGTGCTGACGCGGTCGCTGGTCATTGACCACTTCATCCTCGGGAAACCTCCCGCCGGAGGCGCCTCAGGCCAGCCGGACGGCGGTTCCTCCGCGTCCCCGCTCACGCAAGCCGGCAAAACGAGCCTTACCGGGACGCGTCGCAGACCTTACGTGTTGGGGCCCCTATCCCCCAGCCAGTCCCGGCCCTCACGGCACGGTTTGCGAACTGACGCCGTCGGCTTGGTTCGAGGGGCCGCTTCGGAAACCGTCCTCCCGCTGGCATCGGCTCTCCCCGCAGCTATGCCCGAACCCCGACCAGGTGGTGTCCGATGAGACGTATCCGCCACCTGGTGTGGTTCGATGCTCTCGCGCTGGCCGTGCCGCTCGCCGCATGGGCAGTATTCCTCCTGGTTGAGGGCACGCTTTTCTACTTCGGTCCCGCGGAGACCGCCAGTCTTCCTGACGTTGGCAGCGTGAGCGCGACGCTCGGTCTGGCAATCGTTCGCATGGTCGCAACTGCCGTGATCATCGCGTTGCTGGTCCACGCCGATCCGACGGTTGGCACGACCGCGTTCTGGCGAAGCCGCCCAATCCCGAGGCTGGCGCTTCTTGTGAGCAAGCTGATCTCGGCGCTGCTGTGGCTGGTGGTACTGCCGGGGATTGTGACAACCATCGTGTTGTTGCTGCTCGGCATGGATCTCGCTGCTGCCAGCGAGGGCGGCTCGATAGTCAGCTGCGATCAGACGGTATTCGTGTTCGCGGCACTGGCGCTGGCCATCGTCACAAAGGACCTTGTGCAGTTCATCGTGGCGGCAGCCATCGGGATTGGCCTCTTGTCGGCATTCAATGAGCCGCTTCTGCCAGCCGCGCTCTCGATGTGGCCGACCCTGGCGAACCTTCTTTACTACCTGCCACGCGTGGCGGTTGCGACAGTCGTCATTGGTCTCGCGGGTTTGGTGACCATCTATCAGTACCTGACATTGCGGGTCCGGCATTCGATCGCCATGCTGGCGTGCGCACTCATCCTTGCCAGCGTGGCGCCGCTCCTCGGAGCGCGAGTCTCGGTGCGGGCGTCTACGTGGCCGGAACCAGCGCCGACCGGACTGATAGGTCCGTCCGATGTCGTCCTATCGGTGGTGCCAGGTACGCAACTCGACCGGCAGACGTCGAGAGGCCTGAACAACAAGCTCACGCTTATGCATGAACTGTCGTTCGAAGTGGTCACGTCGGGCGAGCCAGACGCGGTGAGGTTCACGCCGGTGGAAGTCAGGTCCGACCTCGAATGTCAGGGCCATTCGGTTGCCACGTGGACCCGGAGCTATCCCTGGTTCTCGTCGCCCGCGTCCGGCACGCGGACGCGAGTCACGGCTGTCGATCAGCCCTACAGAAGCATCCGGCAGGCGCTGGGCAACCCGGAGCTTGTCATCCCACCATCGTTCACCCGCACGGCTCGTCGATTGGCGGTCTTCGAGACTACCGATGAGCAGTTCCTGCGGTGTCGCGGCCAATCGGCCCGACTGGATGCGAACGTCACCGGACTGGCCTACCGTTACAGGGAGGCGGCCGCCACGCCTCTCAAGGCCGGCAGCAGAATGTTGATCCCGAACACAGGAGTAATGTCAGTGGAATCTGCGAGCCGCACGGCGACAGGAATAATGGTGGTCCTGCGAGAGACGCGGTTGGAACATTACGGCGACTGGTGGGGCGTGGGAGATGGGCGATCCTTCGTGCTGCGAAACGCCACGCGCCGGTTGGTTCTGTATGGGGCCTGGGCGCAGCGATTCCGATCCGACTCATACACGAGGGGTTTCGCCGCCTCGAACGTCGTATCAACCTTCAGTGAACTGTCCTTCAGCGTGCCTGATGCCGCCGCAGGTGGACCCGTGGTGGACGATGAATGGATGAAGAGCGCCGAACTGGTTCGCGTGGACTCGAAGGTGCTCGGAACGGTGACGCGGCCACTGCGGATCGACAACCTGGTAATCGGTGGGGAGCCGCAGAAGTAGGAAGTCAGAAGCAAGAAGGGCCAGTGGCCGGTAGTCCGCAGAGGAGGACGGACCGTCAGAAGTAACGAGCAAGGAAGAGGAAATGGTACACGGTAGCCAACACACCACCCAGGAACATCCAGTTCCGCAGGAGGAAGACGATGCTGAAGCAATCAGTAGGATTCGCGTTTCTGTTTGTTGCGCTAACGACCGGAACTGCGCTGGCTCAGCAGTGTCTGCACGGAGCCAACGAGATCCCCGATCAGGCTGCCCGCAGGCGTGAGGCTCTCACTGCGGCGCGGACCGTTAACAACATCCAGGCAAATCAGCCTGGGGCGGTGAACAGGTCTTACTTTCGCCATGTGGACTTGGGCGGCACGGCCTTCGCGGCGAAGATGCGCGAGTCTACCAGCGAAACCGTGCGACGCATCTTGTTAGGCCCGGCGGACGAGATTCTGCCGAAGTGGAAGCTCACACTTGACGTCACGCAAGACGGCTACTGGTTCATGATCAAGGATCTTTCCGATCCCTGTGGATTCGCGTACATCAGTAATCAAGCGGGGGTCATCTTCAACAGCGAACCGATCCGGTGACGGCGCGAAAGGGAGTAGAGACAAGAACCGGGGCTTGCGTCTCTCGAGCTGGAGGCCGGGTCTTCCCTTCGACTTCGCTCAGGGCAGGCAGCCCCGGCAATCGTCGAAGGGCGACGCATGCGTCGCCCTTTCATCTATGATGCACGTGTGTTCTCCCTGAATCGTCGGCTCTCGACGCTTGCTGCCGCGCGTACAACCAGACGCGCCATCGCACTTGTCGTCTTCGCCATCCTTGGCACGGCCGTCGCCGCCCAGTCGCCGCCGTCTGGCGCTCGGCCCGCTTCAGCGCCTGCTACGGCGTCCGTCACCGCGCCCGTTGCACCACCCGTCCTCGTCACCGGTGCGCGCATTCTCGACGTGGTCACTCGAACGTACATGCCCGCCGGCGCGGTGCTGATTGAGAAGGGACGGATCAGAAGCATCACGGCGGAGCCGCCGCCGAATATCCCCGACACGGCCATACGCCTCGCGCTGAAAGATGCCACGCTCGTACCGGGCCTGGTGGACGCCCACGCGTGGGCCGCGCCGACAAGCGGCCTCGATGCCGACTACTTCTATCTGCTGAGCCTCGCGCATGGCGTGACCACCAACCGCGTGATCAACGTGCGAACCACCTGGGGCGTGGCTCAGCGCGGGAGATCGTCCTCGGGTGTGATCGACGCGCCAGCCTTGTCGACCAGCGGCCGCGGCATCGATCAGGCCGCAAGTCCAGGGCGCTGGTTGTTTGATGCGCCAGATGAGGCGGCGGCGACAGACGAACTCGCCCGCCAGAAGGCGGACGGCGTGGATTGGATTGCGGGGTACGACAACATCGCGCCGGATGTCTACAGGGCGATGGCCTCGGCGCTGCGCGGCTCGACGGTTCGTCTCTGCGCTCAACCCGGTGTTTCGTCCATGAAGGACCTGGTCGCGGCCGGCGTCGATTCGATCGAGACGCTGGCGTTTCCGACGCAGGCACGAACGGGCACAGTTGATGAGACCTGGCCAGCGGCATCTGCCAAGGAACTGGCGACGCTGACGACGAGTCTGATTCGCGCAAGGATTACGCTCGTGCCGATGCTGGCGGCAGCGCGGGCGGGGGCGTATCCGAAGGAGACGGCCAGGGACGCGTCGCTCGACCTGCTGCCCGAAGCGCGTCGCAAGGCGATCGTTGAGAGGCTCGCCACTCTCCCGCCAGCCGACGTGGCCCGCGCACGCCAGGTATGGACAAGTCAGCTCGCCTTCATCAGGCGGTTCGCTGCGGCCGGCGGTCGCGTGGCCACCGGTTCAGGCTTCGAAATGAGCGGGTACCCCGTGCCGGGGATCGCCGTGCATCAGGAGATCGCGGTGCTGGTCGAAGCCGGCCTGACACCGATTGACGCCATTCGCGCGGCCACGCTCAATGGCGCGTTGCTGTTGGGCGGAACAGCGGAGTCGGTCGGCATCAAGCCGGGGCTCGAGGCTAACTTGTTCGTCGTGCAAGGCGATCCGCTCAAGAATGCCGCCGACCTCGCCCAGATTTCGTCGGTCATTCGGGGCGGCAGGCTATTCGACGCCAAGGACCTGCTGGCCAGGGGCCGCGTGGCTCTGGCAAAGTAAGAAACGGCGGAATACCCACCCTTTTCTTTCTCAGACGTTGTGCATCAGTCGATGCAGGCTGTCGCGGAGAATCTCCCAGGCGCGAGCCACGTGTCGCTCGGTGGTCTTCAGGTTGCCGACGGCCAGGCGCAGGGTGTAGCGGCCGCGGAGCACCGTGTGTGAGAGGAACACCTCGCCGGTCTGGTTGACGGCCTCGAGCAGTCGCTCGCTGAGGGCGTTCAGATCGGTTTCAGCCATCGCGCGTCCGGCGGGATTGGCGCGGAAGCACACCACACTGAACGGTGTCGGCGCGAGTCGCTCGAAATCAGGATCGGCGTCCACCAGAAGTCCAAACGCCTGCGCCAACCTGATGTGATAGCGAAGCCGATCGCGCACACCCTCCGCGCCGAAGTACCGCAGGATCATCCAGAGCTTGAGCGACCTGAACCGCCGGCCCAACTGGACGCCGGTGTCCATCAGGTTCCGCGGCGCAGTCGGTTGATGCCCAGCCGCCGCCCCGGGCGTCTTGAGGTACTCGGGCGTCAGCGAGAACGCCTGTCGCACCACGTCCATACGCCTGCAGAAGAACGCGCTCAGGTCGAACGGCGTGAAGAGCCACTTGTGGGGATTGACGACAAAGGAATCGGCCCGGGCGAGACCGGCGAAGTGATGCGCGCATTCGGGAAGCATGGCGGCGACGCCGCCATAGGCGCCATCGACGTGGAGCCAGATGTTCCCGGCCGCGCAGATGTCAGCAATCGCGGACACCGGGTCGACGCTCGTCGTCGACGTGGTGCCGATGGTCGCCACGACAGCTACCGGAAGAACACCGCTCGCGCGGTCCCCGGCAATCGCCTCGAGCAGCAAATCGGGTCGCATGCGGAAGGCATCATCCGACGGGATCTTCCGCAGGGCCTCATGACCGAAGCCGGCGAGGATGACGCCCTTGTCAATCGAGGAATGCGTCTGATCGGAACAATAGACGCGCAGCCGCGGCACATCGCTCCGGCCCGCGAGCCCCAGCCGGCGTACGTCTGGCACGGCGGCCTCGCGCGCGGCCGTCAGCGCGTGCAGCGTGGACATCGACGCCGTGTCGTAGATGACGCCTTCGAACGAATCGGGCAGGCCGACGAGCCGTCTCAGCCATCCGAGCGCGACCTCTTCCAGTTCCGTCGCGGCCGGTGATGTGCGCCACAGCATGGCCTGCTGATTGAGCGCAGAGCTCAGGAAATCGGCGAGCACACCTGGCGCGCTGGCAGTGATCGCGAAGTACGCGAAGAACCCCGGGTGGTTCCAGTGCGTCATGCCCGGCATCAGCACGCGATCGAAATCCGCCATGATCGCGTCGAACGACTCTCCAGATTCCGGGGCGGATGCTGGCAGCCCGTCCCGGATGTCGCCGGGCGCGACACGCGACAGCACAGGGTATCGCTCGACGCCTTCCATGTAGCGCGCGATCCACTCGACCATTTCGTGGCCACGCTGGCGGAACTGCTCCGCGCTCATGTCGCCGGATGCGCGTGTTGGATCTTCAATCACCCGTGTGCCTCCCTCTTGCGTAGGGTGATTGTAGAGGAGAGGGGCGAAGAAGCAAGAGGCAAGGACCTCTGTTGCCGCCCGGAGGACGCTTCCTCCACGTCCCCGCTCACGCAAGCCGGCAAAACGAGCCTTACCGGGACGTGTCGCCGACCCGAAAATGGGGTCAGACCCCATCTTCGTTCCCGTCTCCTGAAAATGGGGTCAGACCCCATTATCCGGTCCTGGCCCTCACGGCCCGTTTTGCAGACTGGCGCTGTCGGCTTGGTTCGAGGGGCCGCTTCGGAAGCCGTCCTCTCGTCGACAACAGCGTGATAGGGGACGCGGAGGAACCGTTGTCCCGAGGCAATTCCAGCGGGCGGTCGGGAAGCGAGCAGCAAGAAGTAGAGACCGGGGACGCGGAGGAACCGTCGTCCCGAAGGCCCGGCGGCCGCGCACAAGGAGCAAGAAGAGGGCTGCTTACCGCTCGATCGTCACCGTCACCGCATCCTGCAAACGCACCGTGATCGCCGTGCCCGCCTGCAGCGTGGCCTGGCTGCGGTCTCCACCCATCACGATGGCGGTTCCGCCGCCGGTCCCGATGGCGCCGCCAATCACCGCGCCCTTGCCGCCACCGATGATGGCGCCGAGAATTGCGCCTCCGGCCGTCGCCGCCCCAATCTTCGCGGCGCTCTGCTGTCCCTGGGACTCGCTCTCGCGGAAGATCGTGTCGGTGCGGATGGGCACCCGCGTCGCGGCCGCATCCGCCAGCACCAGCGTATGGAACCGCACGCCCAGCCGCGCCTTGCCCTTGACCTTGCCGCCGCGCTCAGCCACCGTCACCGTGCCAAGCACACGTGTGCCAGCCGGGATGGCGACGGTTCTTCCAATCCTCAAATCGCGCGTGACCTTGGCTTCGACCGGGTCTTCCACCTTCGCCTCTTCGGTCGACGTCGTTGTCATCACCTGCAGCCCGAGTACCGACTCGGCCGGCACCACCACTTCCTCGAACGTGGGGACCGGCGGCGGTGGCGTCGCGGGCGGCGGCGGAGGATCCGGGGGCGTCGACATCTGGGGAGTTGGAGGTGGCAGCACCGGCGATTCGGCGCCGGTCGGCGCACCGGTCGCAACTGCCGTTCCAGACCGCCCGGTGACGCCCATGTCCGACGCTGCCGCGGCGGGCTGGGATGAAGTGGTTGCTCTCGAAGCAGGCCCCGCCGGTGCCGGTCCTGTTCTGGCGGCCGAAGTTGCGGAGTTCGGATCCACGGCTGACTGGGCGGGCGCCGCCGTTTGGGCCGGCGCGCCGGTCGAATTGGTTGATGTGGCCGGAGGCTCCGGAATCACCGTCTCGGCGACCGGCCGGACA
>Ga0315278_10004612_pt1 | contig 12445 bp, 7 predicted proteins | sample YL17G06_0_MG_FD_203880 | JGI IMG/M metagenome (GOLD analysis project Ga0315278, IMG submission 203880) | Sediment microbial communities from Yellowstone Lake, YNP, Wyoming, USA - YL17G06_0 | ecosystem: Environmental > Aquatic > Freshwater > Lake > Sediment | place: USA: Wyoming | collected...
CCTCGCTCCACCACTGTCGTCTTCCTGGTCGGCAGACCTTCGCCATCGAACGGTCGAGAGCCCAGCCCTCCGACCACTCGTCCATCGTCATAGACCGTCACGAACTCCGGAGCCAGCGGTTTGTCCAATTGGCCTGCCAGGAATGACGCCCCTTTATAGAGGGCGTACCCCGACACCGCGCCGCAGAGATTTCCCATAAGACTTCCAGCCGTCTCCGAATCGAAGACGACAGGAACTCGCTGCGTTGCCACTTTCCTCGCTCCGAGCTTTCGCACTGTCCGCCGCGCCGCTTCCAGCCCTACCATCTCCGGAGAGTCCAGCTTGGCGAATTTCCGCCGCACATCGTACCAGGAATCGCGCTGCATGGCCCCTGTCACCGGGTCGGTCGCAATAGGCGACACCGACATGGAGAAGCTGGAACTCTGGTACTCTCCGAGAAATCCGTGACTGTTACCCAACACCACGCGTCCTGAGGAGGAGTCGAAGTCGCCCCCTTCAGAATTCGTCACACGCTCATCCGTCGACATGGCGGCAGCCTCTACCCGTTTGGCCAATTCAATCTGCTGCTCTGTATTCAGCCTGGTTGGATCGTAGAGATCGAAATCCGGCACCTCCCCAGCCATCTGATCCGCTGCAGGCAAGCCGGAGACCGGATCTTCCACGACGGCCTTCGCCAAGGTACAGGTCTCGGTGACAAGTTGATCCAAGGAATCCGGTGAGAAATCGGATGTGGAAGTACTGGCGGAACGTTTCCCGACAAACACGCGCAAGCCGAGACGTTTCTCCCGCGCTTTTGTAAGGCGATCGACCGCGCCCAGCCGGACTTGCACCGAAAAGGTTTCGCCATCGGCGATAATGATATCCGCTTCCGTCGCCCCGCCACGCTTCGCCTTGGCCAAGAGGTCCAACGCAAGTGGGCTATATCCGTCGCGCTGTTGTATCTGCTGATTCATCGTTGCGTCCCGCCTACGGTAATTTCATCGATTCGAATGGTCGGCAAACCGACGCCCACGGGAACGGACTGTCCTTCTTTGCCGCAAGTACCGATACCCTCATCGAGCTTGAGATCGTGCCCGACCATCGAGACTTTGGTGAGGATCTCCGGTCCACTGCCGATCAATGTCGCGCCCTTAACCGGCCTCGTTATCTTCCCCCCTTCGATCAAGTAAGCCTCGCTGGCGGAAAATACAAATTTACCGTTGGTGATATCCACCTGCCCGCCACCGAATGACACGGCATAGAGACCGCGATCGACGGAGCGAATGATCTCCTCAGGGTCCGAGGTGCCAGCCAGCATAAATGTATTGGTCATACGCGGCAGTACCACGCTTTGATAACTTTCTCGCCTGCCATTACCAGTCAGGGGTATCCCCATCAGACGCGCGTTCAATTTGTCGGTAATGTAACCTCGCAGGATTCCGCGCTCGATGAGCATGGTGCGACCGGTCGTGGTTCCTTCATCGTCCATGTTGAGCGAGCCACGCCGGCCAGGCAAGGTACCATCATCGACGATGGTACAGACGTCGGACGCCACCCGTTTCCCAAGAAGATTGGAAAACGCTGAGGTTTTCTTGCGGTTGAAGTCCGCTTCGAGACCATGGCCAATGGCTTCATGCAACAAAATCCCCGGCCAGCCTCCACCCAGCACGACCGGCATGACACCCGCCGGCGCTTCGACGGCAGACAAGTTGAGGATGGCTTCACGCGCCGCTTCACGCGCAAACCGCAGATACCGGTCGCCCTCATAATAAAATTCGAACCCGACACGCCCCCCCCCGCCGAACGAGCCGGCTTGGCGTTGGCCGTTCTCTTCAGCAATACAGGTGACTTGCAGCCTCGAAAGCGGTTGCACGTCCCCTATCAACGTGCCATCTGACGTGGCGACCATCACCACCTTATATTCTGTGTTAAACGAGGCCATGACATTCTTGATGCGTGGGTCGGACCGGCGCGCTTCGGCATCGATCGCGTTCAATAACGACACGCGTTCCGCTGTGGCGACTTCAGCTTGAGCCCGATCGATCGGGTAGAGATCTCTGGTGGGACGCTGATGAACGGGAACAGGAACCGTGTGGGCTCCACCAGGCGAGTTGGCTATGTACCGGGCCGTATCGGCCGCGAGTTCGAGATCTTTCTTCGTCAGCTCATCGGAATAGGCAAAGCCGGTCTTTTCTCCTGCCGTCGCGCGCACCCCCACGCCCTGCGAGACACTCTTCGTCGCACGCTTGACGAGGGACTCCTCCATCGAGACGGATTCGGACACACAGGACTCAAAATAGAGATCGGCATAGTCGACATCCCGAACTTTGACCCGCCCGAGCGCACCAAGCACCTCGCCTTCGGTCAGCCCAAAGGACGTCAACTGAACAAGATCACCCATAGTTTGCAAATCCTCATGACGGTTGGCATACGAATAGACGGGGAAGTATAGCCGATCGCTTTCCGCAGGCGCAATGACAATTCATCCAACTTGTCGCTTTTACAGGACTTTTACGAAAATTTGTTTGACAATCTTCCCCCTCGCCAGTAGACTTTGCTCGCCTACCGTACAAACTTGCGCAAAGGAATATTCACCATCAGCACAGATATGGACACCAAAGACTCATCGACCCTGGACCAGCTATCCGAAGAAGAGCTCACCATAAGACTCGACCCTAGCCTCTTACCGAAGCATGTTGCCATCATCATGGATGGCAATGGCCGCTGGGCAGAACTGCGAAGCCTCCCTCGCATTGCCGGTCATCGCGAAGGGATCAAGTCCGTCCGGGAAATGGTTACAGTCTGCTTGGAACTGGGCATCCACGCCCTGACAATTTACGCGTTTTCACAGGAAAATTGGAACCGTCCCGTTCAAGAAATCTCTTCGCTCATGGGCTTGCTCGAATATTACCTTTCGACGGAGCGGACGAAGCTCATTGAGCAAGGTGTTCGGGTGCGGACAATCGGTCGACACGACTCTCTCCCGACCTCCGCCCGCCGATGGGTCCGGGCCACTGAACAGGAAACCGCCCATCTCGACAGACTACATCTCACACTCGCCCTCAGCTATGGTGGCCGTACTGAGATCGTGGACGCGGTACGTGAACTCCTTCATGAGGTACAAGACGGCAAGCTGCAACCAGACGATGTGGATGAGTCGCGGATCCAGCAATATCTCTACACCCATGAACTGCCCGATCCCGACTTATTGATTCGCACCAGCGGCGAAACGCGAATCAGCAATTTCCTTCTCTGGCAGCTCGCCTACACCGAGCTCTATTTCACTCCGACGCTGTGGCCCGACTTCCGTCGTCGAGAACTCTTGCTGGCCTTATTGGAATACCAGCGGCGTGAGCGGCGATTCGGTCGCGTCCTCAGTGCCGTTTCGTCATAAGTGGTCGGTCCCAACCTCCCCATGCAGGAATATAAAACCGCTGGCCAACAGCAGGCTGAACCGACGCCGGTTACGGCGTCCCGATTCGACCCCCGTCGGATCTATACCATTTTGGTCCTCGCTCCACTCTTATATGCCGTCATTCGATACCTCCCTCCCCTTGCATTTTCCGGCGTCGTGGCGCTGGCGGGGGTGCTCGCCCTCTTTGAGTTCTACCGATTGTGCTTCAACGACCGCAGCCGCACCTGGCTGATAGGGATCGGCCTGACAGGATTCACCGGCCTGATTGTTGGAACACACTGGCCGGGTATCATCGTTCCCACCCTCCTGGCCACACTAGCCTGTGTTACTTCGGTCCCGCTCCTCGGTCGCTCCCCCCTTGAACAGAGCCTGAGGGACGGAGCCATGACCCTATTCGGCGTCCTCTATCTAGGCCTCACACTCGGCATGCTCTCAATGACAAGACTCCTGCCTCAGGGTGAATGGCTGATTTTCTTTCTCCTGCTGGTAACCTGGGCATCCGATACCGGCGCCTACTATGTCGGCACACTGTACGGACGACATCGCTTGGCTCCCACGATCAGTCCTAAAAAAACAGTCGAGGGCTTGGTGGGAGGTTTAATTGCTGCCATAATAGCCGGGTACATAGCGCGGTGGTGGTTTCTTCCAGAGTTATCCGGTCTCGATTGTCTGATCTTGGCTACCCTGTTGACCATCGCAGGTCTCTGGGGCGACCTGGCCGAATCGGCGATGAAACGCACCGCCGGCATGAAGGATTCCGGCGGGATACTGCCGGGCCACGGGGGTATGCTCGACCGTCTGGATAGTCTCTTGTTCGCCACCCCTGTCTTCTACTACTATATAACGCTGGTAAGTCGGCTATGAGTCATGGAGTGAAAAACCCCTTATGAAAACCATCGTCATTCTTGGATCGACCGGGTCGATCGGCACCAACACCTTAGATCTCGTGGACCGGTTCCCGGAAGAATTTCGTGTGGCAGGACTGACTGCCGGCAGCAATGATGAGAAACTCGAGGACCAGATCCGCCGGTTTAAACCCCGCATCGTGGCCCTATCGGATGCCTCCGCTGCCGCCAGGCTCCGTCAACGTTGTGAGGGGCTGCCTGTCGAAATTTTGGCCGGCCAAGAAGGCTTGATTCAGGTTGCCTCTGCGCCAGAAGCCGAGCTCGTCATCTCCGCCATCGTCGGTGGAGCCGGTCTTGTGCCTACCCTTGCGGCGATCCGAAGCGGAAAGCAAATTGCCTTGGCCAATAAGGAACCGATGGTCATGGCGGGAAAATTGATGCAGGACGAGGCGCGCCGGCATGGCGTTCAGATCTTCCCGGTCGACAGCGAACACAGTGCGATCTTCCAATCGTTAGAAGGTCATCGCAAAGAGGATGTCCGCCGTCTGATCTTGACGGCGTCCGGAGGGGCCCTCTGGACCTTGAGCCGCGAAGAGCTGCAGGACGTCACGCCAGAACGGGCGCTCCAACATCCCAATTGGAAAATGGGCGCAAAAATCACGATCGATTCCGCCACGCTCATGAACAAAGGACTCGAGGTTGTCGAAGCCCGCTGGCTCTTCGACATCCCGGAGTCTCAGATCGAGGTCATGATCCATCGGGAAAGCATCATTCATTCTCTGGTAGAATATCAGGATCGATCGATGATCGCACAATTGGGATTGCCGGATATGCGAACTCCTATTTCTTATGCGATGAAATATCCAGGGCGCATGCCGCTGGATCTGCCTTCGCTGGATCTGACGGAAATTGCGAAGCTGACGTTTTGCAAACCCGATCACGACCGGTTCCCCTGCTTGGGTCTTGGCTATGAATCCCTGCGGGTCGGCGGTACGATGCCGGCCACAATGAATGCCGCAAATGAAATTGCCGTCGAGGCATTCTTAAACGGGGGTATCCGGTTCACCGACATTGTGGAGATCATTCGCAGCACAATGGACGTCCACACCACCAAAGACGTCGAGACGTTGGAAGACGCGCTGGAGGCGGATCGCTGGGCTCGAGAGAAGGCTGAATCGTTGGTAGTAGCATTAGCACGCTAGGTCTACACGAAGGAGCATACACTGTGTTCATGGCACTTACCTGGTCCCCCGATACCGTCTGGTTGCTCTTGCAGAAGGCATGGTGGTTCCTGATCGTTCTGGGCGTGTTAGTCGCGTTCCATGAACTCGGGCATTTCTTGGCTGCTCGCTGGGTCGGGGTCAAGGTCCTCAAGTTTTCCCTTGGATTCGGACCGAAGATCTTCGGCCGGAAAATGGGCGAAACAGAATATCTCCTCTCAGCCATTCCATTGGGTGGCTATGTCAAACTGTTCGGCGAAGATGAGACCGAAGCGACGACACAAGAGGACCGTGCGCGGTCATTTGCACACAAAGGATTGTGGGGCAAAGTCCTGATCGTTGCCGCAGGACCTGGATTTAACTTTATTCTGGCGTATTTCATTTTTGCCGGATGGCTCGCGACCGGAGCTCCGCTTCCTGTCCCGACGTTCCAGGATCTCACCCCCGATATCGAAGCGATGGTTCCCGGCTCTCCTGCCGACACCGCAGGCATCCACATTGGAGATCGTGTCAGCCGAGTCAACGGGCAAGACATTTCAACCAGAACAGAACTCTTCGATGCAGTGGCGAAAAGTAAAGGGCAGGCACTGACGATCGAGATTAAACGAGGCGAACAGTTCAAAACACTGACGGTCACGCCCACCACCGCACCAGGACCACAGGTCTCTGCGCAAGAGCCAGGATACTATCTGGGCATCGAAGAAGCGCCACCCCTCGTCACATCAGTCACCCCAAACTCTCCGGCGGAAAAAGCAGGGCTCCTAGCCGGAGACCATGTGGTCAAGATCGAAGACCAGACGATCCATACCTGGTCTCAGATGACCGGTATCGTGAAAGAAAGTCCCAATCGCCAACTACACATAGAGGTCTTGAGGGAAGGGCTTCGTACTTCGTTGACCGTGACGCCCTCGGCTGAGAAAGCGACGATCAACGGCCAGCCGGTCGAAGTCGGCAAGATCGGCATTGCAGGACCCGGCGGCCGTTCGATTATCCGTTCCAACACCCCTCTGCTGGCGCTCTATGACGGATTGCGAGCCACCTGGGGCTTGACCGAGCTGACCGTAGTAGGCCTCTACAAGATGATCGTGGGAGACATCTCCAGCAAAAATATCGGCGGCCCGCTGACGATCGCCAATATCTCCGGTGAAGCCGCTTCGCAGGGCGCCTCAAATGTGATCTATCTGATCGCCATTCTGAGCATCAATCTGGGCGTCCTCAACTTGCTCCCCATACCCATTCTCGATGGCGGCCATCTGCTGTTTTTTCTAATAGAGGGCATCCTCCGTAAACCACTCGGCGAACGACAGAGAGAACTCGCACAACAGGCCGGACTCGTGCTATTAGTGGGTGTCATGGTCTTTGCGTTCTGGAATGACCTTGAACGAATCTTCTTTCGATAGAGAATAAATCAGAAAGTCTGAAGGTCGAACGTCTTCATGTCACTAAAATCTTTCCCCATCCTCCGGCATTCAGACTTGATGACGTGAAGACTTGACGACTTTTTGCCCCCCCTCACACAACCATGCGAACATCTCAAGTCTTAATTCCCACATTGCGAGAAGACCCGGGAGAAGCGGAAACCGTCAGCCATAAGCTCATGCTCCGAGCCGGGCTGATTCGCAAGGTCGCGGCCGGCATCTACACCTACCTTCCGCTCGGCCTTCGGGTCATCCGAAAAGTCGAGCAGATCATTCGAGAGGAGATGAACCGGGCCGGCGCGCAAGAACTCCTCATGCCCATTGCCTCTCCCGCAGAATTATGGCGAGAAACCGGCCGATGGAATTTTTACGGCAAAGAACTAGTGCGCTTCAAGGATCGTCACGAGCGCGAGTTCTGCTTGGGGCCGACCCATGAGGAAGTGATTACCGACCTGTTCAGACGCGAAGTCCGCTCCTATCGGCAAATGCCGCTGAATTTCTATCAGATCCAAACAAAGTTTCGAGATGAAATCCGCCCCCGCTTTGGACTCATGCGGGGACGTGAATTCATCATGAAGGATGCCTATAGCTTTGACCAGGATGAAGCAAGCGCCAGGCTCAGCTATCAAAAGATGTACGATGCCTACCATCGTATCTTCACGCGCTGCGGCCTCACCTTCCGTGCCGTGGAAGCCGACACCGGCCTGATTGGCGGCAGCTCATCTCATGAGTTCATGGTGCTCGCCGAAACGGGCGAGAACACAATCGTCTACAGCGATGCCGGCACCTATGCCGCCAACGTCGAACAGGCTGAAGTCCTACCTCCTACTGATGTGGACACCGAAGCCCCGCGGCCTCTGCACACCGTCCAAACGCCTCACTGCAGGACAGTCGAAGAGGTTACGAAATTCTTGAATGCCTCCCCTACACACCTCGTGAAGACACTCCTCTACTCGACAGGAAAAGACACGATCGCTGTGTTGATACGGGGAGACCATGAGGCGAATGAGGTCAAGATTCAACGGCTCCTGCAATCGACTGATCTTGAACTCGCCACTCCCACCGTCGTCGAGCAAGTCACTGGCGCACCAATCGGGTTTGCCGGCCCTGTTGGTCTGAAACACGTTCGTATTATTGCAGACCACGCCGTCAAAGCCTTGCGCAACGTGATCGTTGGCGGCAATCAGAGCGATATGCACTATGTCGATGCGAATTGGGATCGTGACTTTCAGGTTGAGCAGTTTGCCGACCTCCGCAGCGCTTGTGCCGGAGATCCGTCACCGAGAAAGGACGGGACCTTGAAGGCGACGAAAGGCATCGAAGTCGGACATGTCTTTATGCTCGGCACCAAATACAGCGAAGCCATGAAAGCCTCCTTCCTGGATCTTCATGGCAAAGAGTGCCTCGCCGTTATGGGATGCTACGGCATCGGTGTTGGACGCACTGCCGCTTCGGCGATCGAGCAGAACCACGACACGAAAGGCATTATCTGGCCCTTCCCAATCGCGCCGTTCCATGTGCATCTCCTCCCGCTCACCCAATCAGCACAGACTGCCCAGGTCACCGCGCAACTCTACGACGAACTGCAGGCGGCAGGGCTCGAAGTACTCTGGGATGATCGGGACGAACGAGCGGGCGTGAAATTCAACGATGCAGACCTGATGGGAGCTCCGTTCCAAATCGTTGTTGGAGACAAGAGCCTCGCCGAAGGAGTGGTGGAGGTCAAAACTCGAAAGGACGGGGTGAAACTCAAGCTACCTCCGGCGCAAGTCGCCGCTCATCTGATTCGCATACAAGCAAGTTGAACACCCTGCCACCCACTGATGGCTTCATCCCTATTATCATTCCCATAATCGCCAGAGCCTGAAACTGCCTTTTCCTTGCCTTCCACCCTTGATCAGCTAGACTGAGCTTCAATCTCTTCCACACGGCACTAGTGGTCACGCGGGCCGTATGTACTCTTCCTGGAGCATACGAATCCAGCGATCACCTTCGTAATCGATGGTCAGGAGCCCCGGGTAATGCAAGCCAATCCCATCCCGCAAAATCTTCAGGAACTTCAGCAAAAAGTGGCATTCGCCGAGAATGTCAAGCGCATCACCGAGCAAATCCATGCGGCCAGCGACCTCGATCATATTCTCCTCGACCTGCGCAAAGAAGTACTCGGCATCTTCGACGCTGAAGATCTCACCATCTTCGCGTTCGATTCCGAGAAAAAGGAGATTTTCTCCAAAGTCCCTGGCATCGACAGCGTCGAGGAGTTCCGCATTCCCATCAGCGAACAAAGCCTCGCTGGATTCTGCGCAAAGTATCTCCGCCCGGTAAGCATTGCCGACGCCTATAACATCGCTGAGCTGCAAGGCATCCATCCCTCTCTCGTCCACGACACATCCTACGACAAGCGGACTGGGTTCAAGACAAAACAGGTTCTGACCTACCCGATCGTGGCCGACAACAAGTATTTGATGGGCGTCCTCCAACTCCTCAACAAAAAGAGCGGCGTTCGGTTCACAAGAAAAGACGAAGAGTCCGTCGCGGAGATTGCCAAGGCGCTCGGTATCGCATTCTTCAATCTCCGCAAGGTTTTGAAGAAAGCCCCAACCAAGTTTGATCTCTTGGTCACGAACAACCGCATTACCCAGAACGAATTGGACAATGCGCTTGCCGAGTCCCGGAAAGGCTTGTCGGACTTCGAGAGTATCCTGATCGAGAAGTACAAGGTGCCGAAACTGGATATCGGCAAGTCGCTCGCCCAATTTCACAAATGCCCCTATATCGAGTACAGCGATCGAACGCTTGTCGATATCGAGCTCCTGAAAAACCTCAACGTCGACTACCTCAAGAAAAACCACTGGATGCCCCTCAAACGGGACCGAACCGCTATCGAAATTTTGACAGACGACCCGAGCGATCTCGATCGTGTGGCAGATATTAAACGGACGTTCCCCGGCCTCAACATTCGCTTTGCGATCAGCCTCCGTCGTGATATCGCCCAGTTCCTCGGCTCCGCCACAGGACAGGGGGACAGCAGCAGCAACAACAATAGAAAGTTGGATGAAAATGTTTCCGACATTCTTGGCGAACTTGTCAATGAAGCCCAAGAGGCGATGGCAGAGGATGCAGGAGGCGGGCTCGACGAAAACGACAATGCCATCGTGCGGCTAGCTAATCAGATCATCGCCGACGCCTATCGGCAAGGCGCTTCCGATATTCACGTCGAACCCTATGGCGAAAAACGTGAGACCCTTGTCCGCTTCCGGGTTGATGGCGACTGTTTCGAATACATGAAAATCCCGCAAAGCTATCGGCGCGCCATCGTGTCTCGCTTGAAGATTATGGCTAGCCTCGACATTGCAGAACGGCGCAAGCCCCAGGACGGCAAGATCAAATTTAAACTGTCGGACAGCAAGGAAATCGAGTTGCGCGTCGCGACAATTCCAACCTCCGGATATAACGAAGACGTGGTTATGCGTCTGCTCGCAGCCAGCGAGCCTTTGCCCCTCGATAAGATGGGGTTCTCAGATCGGAATCTTATGGGGCTCAAGGAAATCGCCGCAAAGCCCTACGGCATCATTCTCTGTGTTGGACCGACCGGATCTGGGAAAACCACAACCCTGCACTCCGTCCTCGGCTTCATCAACACGCCAGACATAAAAATCTGGACGGCAGAAGACCCCGTCGAAATCACACAGTATGGGCTCCGGCAGGTTCAAGTTCAGCCAAAGATCGACTTCACCTTTGCCGCTGCGATGCGCGCGTTTCTTCGAGCCGACCCAGACGTCATCATGGTCGGAGAAATGCGAGATAAAGAGACGGCCGACATCGGCATTGAAGCCTCATTGACCGGGCACCTCGTCATGAGCACACTCCACACAAACAGCGCGGTGGAAACCGTCACTCGACTTCTCGATATGGGCTGCGACTCATTTAGTTTTGCCGATGCAATGTTGGGAGTTCTTGCACAGCGGCTCACTCGCCGGATTTGCAAGGACTGCAAGGAGCAGTACGTCGGAACAGCGATAGAATACGAAGAGATCCGCCAAGGTTATGGGCCTGAGCATTGGGACAAGCTCGGTATCCCACAGGACAATACCTTCCGCCTGGCCCGCGGGAAGGGATGTGAAACCTGCAATCGCAGTGGCTTTAAGGGACGCGTGGCCTTGCACGAGTTGCTGCTGGGATCGGACAAGATCAAACACATGATTCAGACGAAGGCGAGAACTGAAGAGATGCTTCAAGCTGCTATCGCGGCCGGCATGACGACCCTCATGCAGGATGGAGTTCAGAAGACCCTCCTAGGCCACACCACGTTCAAAGAAGTCAAGGCAGTGGCTATCAAGTAATCTGACTCAACATCTGCCCCATACTCCTTCGCCTCGTCACAAAGGCAACGTCGGACAGGCTCTTAGCCCGCATTATTCATGAGCACTTCTGCTGCAATCGCCGATCCGCTGCTGCGACAAGCCTTCGGCCGGTGGGCTCGCCCCTCTGACCTTCGACGTACTGCACGAGTACGCCTCAGGTCCTCCGGGCTCCGCGCACCGGTCTCACGACGCGGCTCCGCGATTTCGCGACGAACTGTCATGAATAATGCGGGCTAGGAGCCTGTCCGAGTAATGGTCGGCAATGAGTGCCGAGCGGTATGTTCTCGGCGAGGTACGACAGCGAGACGTGATAATTCAGCTAGCCGCCGCCGTGTCGTCCAGGTGTGAGGGCGTCATCCTCTCGCTTTGGCCAGTTTCAGCATGTTGTGCACGCTACAGAGCAAACTCCACTCCCCAGCGACCTGCGACAGGCCCCGCAACAAGAACTGCCTGAACCCACGCGCCTGTTTGATCTGGCCAAACACGGGTTCGACCACCTGCTTGCGCAGACGATAGCGACTGCGATACCCAGCGCGTTTCAGGCGGATCGTCATCGCGTGGACTCGCGTCCTCGGGACGGGCTTGCGCCTACCGACGGCCGAAGCCGCCCCGTGTTTCTGCCGCCCCGTGGCGACATAGCCTCGCACGTGGTGGCGAGTCAACGCCGTGAGATTGTGTTCGAAACAATACCCCGCATCCGCCGAGAGCTCCCGCGCCTGTCGGCCCGTGTTCGCTTTGATGGACGCCAGCATCGGCGCGAGTTGGTGCGCGTCGCTGGCCTGGTTCGTCAACCCCTGCGCGACGATCACCTGGTGCGCGGCATCGACGGCCGCTTGGGCGTTATAGCCTTGGATGAATCCGTCCTGCGTCTTCATGATGCGACTGTCCGGATCGGTGAAATTGCGCTGTGCGCGGTCGTGGGGCGTGCCGGGAGGATTCTTCGCCGGACGGCCTCGTCGAGGGCGATCCGCAGGAAGATCGGCCGTCCGCGTCTTGGCCGGTGCATGGGCCTGTGCCTCGGCTTCCAAGGCCGCTTTTGCGGCGCGGATCTTCTCCACCCGGTGCTGCTTGTTCGTTACCCACTCCGGCAGCTCGTCCCCCCGCCGGTCGACGCCATACGCCGCGTCCTCGTGCGCGTCGCTGGTCGCGGCCTGTGCCAACCACTGGGCCACCTCGGCGGCCAGCGCCGGTTCGGCGGTCTGCA
>Ga0315278_10004615_pt1 | contig 12444 bp, 16 predicted proteins | sample YL17G06_0_MG_FD_203880 | JGI IMG/M metagenome (GOLD analysis project Ga0315278, IMG submission 203880) | Sediment microbial communities from Yellowstone Lake, YNP, Wyoming, USA - YL17G06_0 | ecosystem: Environmental > Aquatic > Freshwater > Lake > Sediment | place: USA: Wyoming | collected...
AGCTCTGAGGACACCATTGAGCACTTGTTGGCGCCGTTGCGTCTGGCTCTAGCCGAAGCAATGCAGCTAGCGAAGTGAATTTGCTTTGATTGGGTATGGTATTTTAAGAGTATGGGCAACGTGACGAATGTACCAGCGGGGCAATACGAGAAGGGCGACCCCGGCTTTGGCGACACCGGCAGCGCCGCGCGCTTTTTCTACTGCGCCAAGGCGAGCAAGCGGGATCGGGATGAGGCCAACATCCACCCCACCGTCAAACCCACCGCACTGATGCGCTACCTGTGCCGCCTTGTTACCCCCCCAGGTGGAACGGTACTCGACCCGTTTATGGGCAGCGGCAGCACCGGAAAAGCTGCGCGACAGGAGGGGTTCGACTTCATCGGCATCGAGCGTGAGGCGGAGTATGTAGAAATCGCCAAGGCGCGGATTGCTGCCGTGGAATCACAAGCCAAGCAATTGGAGTTGCTATGACTGATCTGGCCTCGCTAATTTCAAAGCTACCTGAGCACGAGCAGCAGAAGTTGCTGTCTCAGGTCAGTGCCTATAAAGAAGCGGTTGAGCGTGAGAAAGCTCAGGCCGACTTCATGGCGTTCGTGAAGATGATGTGGCCATCGTTTATCCACGGTCGGCACCATGCTTTGATGGCCAAAGAGCTTGAAGCCATTGCCAATGGCAAAAATAAAAGATTGATTATTGCTCTTCCGCCCAGGCACACAAAGAGTCAGTTCGCCTCTTATTTATTTCCGGCATGGTTTCTCGGTAAATATCCAGACAAGAAAATTATTCAGGCTTCCAATACGGCTGAGCTTGCTGTCGGATTTGGCCGGAATGTCCGCAATCTGGTTGGGTCGGATATTTACAGGAAAGTGTTTCCAGGGGTTGATCTTAAATCGGATAGTAAAGCGGCTGGCCGATGGAGCACGAACCACAGCGGCGAATATTTCGCAGTTGGGGTAGGCGGCACAATGACCGGAAAAGGCGCCGATTGCGTATATTTTTTGTCTAGTGTACTGACCAATAAAGGCAATTTGTTTGCATATCAAGTGCAAGTGGGCGACATGGTTTGGACTGAGCAAGGCTTCAAGCCAGTAGTTGCGAAGATGCAGACCGTCCATGAAAATACGCACGTCATTGATGGCGAGTTGAGAGTGTCTGCAAACCATCCAATTTTTGTGTTTGGCAAAGGGTGGGTCTTGGCCAAAGACATTCACGAAGGCGACGCACTTTACACTTTGAGCTGGTTTGATAATATACGAGTCGTCTATCACTCGTTACTACGCCATGCCGAACCAATACTCGAAAAACAACCCGCACTACTCCGCGCACTCTCGCGTCTATCTAATTTGGGCTGGGATGCGGCAGAGATGCTTGAATCCAAACGCGCCAAACTACGCGAACTATGGAGGTCGTGGTATCAAAGTGTGCGAGCGATGGACTTCGTCAAAAACATTTATAGACGACATGGGGCACCCGCCGTCGCCATCGCATACGTTGGACAGAATCAATCCGAACGGGGATTACTGTCCAGGGAATTGCAGATGGGCGGATGTTCATACACAGCAAAACAACAAGAGAAGCTGTGTGCAGATCACCGCATTCGGAGAGACACTCACACTAGCTCAGTGGTCGAGAAAAACAGGATTGTCCAGGGATCAGATCAAACATCGAATCGAACAGATGTGTATGCCACCAGAGGAAGCCCTGACTGCTCCTCGCATGAGTTGGACACAAAGAAAGGTTATCAAGAAAGCCTTGGATGGCTCCGTAATCTGTATGTACAAATCATTGGCAGCAGCACGCAAAGATCATCAAAATTCGGCAAGCATTTGGAACGCTTTAAGTGGAAAAGCCAAAACTGCTTTGGGATTCCGCTGGGAGTACGCCGAGTAATTACCAAACAGGTTGAGCCCAAAAAATTTGAACAGTTCATCAACTTCACAGTTGCTGACACGCATACGTTTTTATGTCATAATCGTTTAACGCATAACTGTCTTATCATAGATGATCCACACAGCGAGTCCGAGGCCAAGCTCGCTCAGGGCGATCCTACGGTATTTGATGGTGTATATGAGTGGTATACGTCAGGGCCGCGTCAGCGCCTACAGCCTAATGGCAGCATAGTAATAGTGGCTACACGCTGGTCGGACAAAGATTTGACTGGCAAAGTTCTGCGTAATTCTAGGAATGAAGACGAGTGGAAGGTTATTGAGCTTCCAGCCATTCTTCCATCTGGCAATCCACTATGGCCTGAGTTCTGGAGCCTTGAGGAATTGCTGGCCCTCAAAGAAGAACTCCCCGCGTATAAATGGAATGCTCAGTACCAGCAAACGCCCACGGGCGAGGCGGGTGCAATTGTTAAGCGCGAGTGGTGGAGACGATGGGAGAGAGATCGGCCACCTGCCTGCGAATTCATTATTCAATCCTGGGATACGGCTTTTACAAAAGGCGAGAGGTCGGACTATTCCGCCTGCACCACTTGGGGCGTGTTCAATCTTGATGAAGATGAAAACAACGTAAATATAATACTTCTGGATGCATTTAAGGATAAGTGGGAGTTTCCTGAACTAAAGCAACAAGCTCTTGCATCTTGGAAAGAATGGCAACCAGATGCTTTCGTGATTGAAGCCAAGGCCGCTGGAGCGCCGCTGGTGTTTGAGCTAAGAAGGATGGGCATCCCGGTGAGCGAATATACCCCTTCGCGTGGTAACGACAAGTTCGCTCGACTCAACTCGGTTACAGACCTGTTTGCCTCGGGTAAAGTGTGGGCACCAGACAAGCGGTGGGCGGATGAGGTCATAGAAGAGATGGCGAGATTCCCGAATGCCGAGCATGATGACTTGCTAGATAGCTCCGTCCAAGCCCTTATCCGATTCAGACAGGGTGGATTCTTAAGATTGCAGAGCGACGAGCCGGAAGAAGAGATCGGATGGCGTCGTAAAAAAGCCAATTACTGAGGTAAAGCATGGCAAATAATTTTGATCGGGCATTGTATAGCGAGGTTCCTCCTCTTAATCTGGCAGAAGACGCGCCTGACATTGAGATTGAGGTTGAAAACCCGGAGTCTATGACCATAGGAGTAGATGGCCTTGAGATTGATCTTTCTCCAGAAAAAGAGACGGCGGATGATTTTGATGCAAACCTTGCTGAGTTCATGGAAGAAGGCGATCTTCAAAGCATTGCTGCTGATCTTGTTGATTTGGTGGATGCTGATATAGGCAGCCGGAAGGACTGGTCAGACACTTTTGTTAAGGGTCTGGAAGTGCTGGGCATGAAATATGAAGACCGCACAGAACCTTGGAGTGGGGCTTGTGGTGTGTTCTCCACGGTACTTACCGAAGCGGCCATCCGGTTCCAGAGCGAGTGCATCACCGAAACCTTCCCTGCTGCCGGCCCGGTCAAAACGCTCATCATTGGCGAAGTCACGCAGCAGAAGACAGAAGCAGCGGATCGCGTCAGAGACGACATGAACTACCAGCTCACGGAAGTGATGCAGGAGTACCGCCCTGAGCACGAAAGATCGTTGCTCAATCTTGGCCTGTCAGGATCGGCGTTCAAAAAGGTCTATTTTGACCCGTCTTTGCAGCGCCAGGTATCTATGTATATACCTGCCGAAGACATCATCATGCCCTACGGCGCGACGGGTGTAATGTCGTCAGAGCGTGTCACGCACCTGATGCGAAAGACCAAGAACGAAATCAGAAAGCTGCAAGTAGCAGGCTTTTACAGAGACATCGAGCTTGGCGAACCCATCCAGATTCCGACAGATATTGAAAAGAAGAAGGCTGAAGAAGAGGGGTATACCATCACCGATGATGAGAGATACCAGATTCTTGAGATTCACGCCGACTATGAGCTGCCCGGATACGAAAACGAGTTCGGTATTGCGTTGCCCTACATCATCACCATTGATAGAGGTAGCAACAAAGTTCTCGCCATCCGCAGAAACTGGATCGAAGAGGACGAGGCCTACGCCAAGCGCCAGCACTTTGTCCAGTACACCTACATTCCCGGCTTTGGCGCCTACGGATTCGGCCTGATTCACCTGATCGGCGGATATGCCCGAGCCGGCACGATGCTGATCCGGCAACTGATTGATGCAGGCTCACTGGCGAATCTTCCAGGCGGATTGAAGTCACGCGGCCTGAGAGTCAAGGGCGACGACACGCCCATCGCACCGGGTGAATTCCGCGATGTTGATGTGCCGTCAGGCAGCATCCGCGACAACATCATGCCCTTGCCCTACAAAGAGCCGAGCCAGGTTTTGATGGCACTTTTGGCGAATATCACCGAAGAAGCCAGACGTTTGGGCGCGATTTCCGACATGAAGATCAGCGATATGTCGGCAAACGCCCCTGTTGGGACGACGCTGGCTTTGCTGGAGCGGCAACTCAAGACCATGAGTGCGGTGCAGGCCAGAGTCCATTTCTCGATGAAGCAGGAATTCAAACTGCTGAAAGCGATTATTCGGGATTACACCCCAAGCCAGTATGAATATACCCCTGAGAAAGCCGATAGAAAGGCAAAAAGGGAGGATTACGACCTGGTTGAAGTGATTCCGGTCAGCGATCCCAATAGCGCAACAATGGCGCAGCGGATTATGCAGTACCAAGCCGCTATTCAATTGGCTCAAGGCGCACCCCAGATTTACGATTTGCCACAATTGCACCGTCAAATGCTGGAAGTATTGGGCATCAAGAACGCCGACAGGCTTGTTCCCCTTGCAGATGACATGAAGCCGCGTGATCCGATCAGCGAAAACATGGCATTCTTGGCAGGAAAGCCTACCAAAGCCTTCATTTATCAGGATCAAGACGCGCACATTGCGTGCCATATGTCGATGCTGCAAGACCCGCTTCTAATGGCCCAGATTGGACAGTCGCCAATGGCCCAGCAAATGCAATCGGCCATCATGGCTCACGTGGCAGAGCACTTGGCATTCCTGTATCGCAAGAAAGTTGAAGAGCAGCTTGGCGTTCCCATGCCAAAACCAAACGAAGAACTGCCGGAAGACGTGGAAGTGCAGCTTTCCCGGCTCGTGGCACAGGCATCGACACAGGTGTTGGCGCAGAGCAAAGGTCAGGCAGCACAACAACAGGCCCAGCAGCAGGCCCAAGACCCAATGTTTCAGCTTCAGCAGGCAGAAATGCAGGTCAAAACACAGGAAGTTCAGCGAAAAACGCAGAAAGACGCCGCAGATGCAGGTCTCGCACAGGCAAGACTCTCTCTGGAGCAGCAAAGAATCAACAACCAGGCAGAGGCAGATCGTCTTCGCATTGCACTTGATGCACAGCAGCAAAAAGACGAGCAGGTACGTGACTTTGTAGATCGTATTACCAACATTCAGGGGCAGTAATTGGACGACAAAGTATTGATGCTACTGACCGCCAAGATTGAAGGGCGGCGAAAACAACTCATGGAATCACTGGCAGACGGCGGGCCGAAAGACTTCGCTGAATTCCGGTATATGTGCGGCACGATCCGAGGTCTTACGTTCGCACAGCAAGAAATCGAAGACCTCGTGCGTAATAAAAGGGATATGGATGATGAGTGAGTTGATTATCAGTGATGGTCAAACAGAATCGGTGCTGCCGGATACTGCGGAAAAGAAGGCAAAGCAGTTGCCTGACCCGGTGACGTATCACTTGCTTTGTGCGCTGCCGGAAGTTGAAGGGCAATACGAAAGCGGTATCGTCAAGTCGGCCCAAGTCATGCAATTTGAAGAGATATTGTCGCCAGTTTTGTTTGTGGTGAAAGTTGGCCCGGATGCCTATAGCGATAAGACGAGATTTCCAAGTGGGCCATCGTGCAAGGAAGGTGATTTTGTGCTGGTTCGCCCCAACACTGGAACTCGCGTGAAGATTCACGGCAACGAATTCCGAATTATCAACGATGATTCAGTTGAGGCTGTTGTTGAAGATCCTCGCGGCATTAAAAGGGCTTAATCATGGCAAATAAACTTGAATTTGAGATTGAAGACGAAGAATCGCAGATGTCCGAAAACTCCGAACAAGCGGAACTTGAGATCATTGACGACACGCCCGAAGCTGATCGCGGCCGTAAGCCGATGGAGGAGCCGCCGAAGGAGTTTACCGAGGACGAAATCTCTTCGTATAACGAGGGTGTGCAGAAGCGGATCAAGCACTTTACCAAGGGTTATCACGAAGAGCGCCGCGCCAAAGAATCAGCCCTTAGAGAGCGCGAAGAAGCACTGAAACTTGCTCAATCCATCGTGGAAGAGAACAAGAAGCTCAAGGCAACCGTATCGCAGAATCAAGAGGCTCTGCTTGAGCAGGCAAAGCGCACTACGGTGTTTGAGCTTGAAAAAGCCAAAGAGGAGTTTAAGAAAGCCTACGACATGGGCGACTCCGATGCTTTGACATCTGCACAGGAAAGTCTTACATCAGCCAAGATCAAGGCTGAACGTGTGGCTAACTTCAAGTTACCCCCTTTACAGGAAGATGAACCTAAGCTACAACCTCAGTCAGAAGCGCCTCAAGTCCGGCCTGATGCAAAGGCAGACAGGTGGCGTGATAGCAATGAGTGGTTTGGGCAAGATCGTCGAATGACTGCTTATGCTCTTTCCCTCCACGATGAATTAACAACGGCAGAGCATATAAATCCTGCCAGCGAAGAATACTATCGGCGGATTGACTCGGAAATGCGCGAGCGATTCCCCGAGAAATTCGATTCGGATGCGCCCCCTCCGAAGAAATCACAAGTAGTCGCACCTGCAACGAGAAGCACCGCGTCAAGAAAGATCGTGCTGACTCAAACACAGGTGAATCTCGCCCGTAAGCTAGGCATCACACCCGAAGCCTATGCCCAAGAGGTTGCGAAACTTAATAGAGGGAATGTTTAATGGACAAGCAAGTTAGAACACCGCGTGAATTGGAACAACGAAGTCTGGCCGAGCGACCGAAGGCATGGCGTCCGCAAGGGCAATTGCCGGATCTGAATCCCGAGCCAGGCTATGAGTTCAAATGGGTTCGTGTCTCAATTCTTGGTTTGGACGATCCAAAGAACATTGCCACTAGCTTTGGTGAGGGTTGGGAGCCGGTAAAGGCATCAGAACACCCCGAAGTCACGCTGTTCGATACGGGCAAATCCCGTATTCCGGACAGTATTGAGATCGGTGGTTTGTTGGCGTGCAAGATTCCCGCCGAGTTCATGCAACAGCGTACCGAGCATTACAACCAGAAAACCGAAGCAGCGTTGCGAGCTGTGGACAGTAACTTCATGCGCGAAGGCGATCCGAGGATGCCTCTGTTCAAGAACAGAGATACAACCACGACCTTCGGTAAACGATAAATTTAGGAGCGAAATATGGCTTATCCGACCGTTTCAGTTCCGTATGGCTTGGCGCCTGTCAATCGTATTGACGGCATGGCTTATGCGGGTCAAACCCGACTGATTCCTATTGCTTCTGGCTATGCCACAGCAATCTTTTTTGGCGACACCGTGAAGGTGGATGGCACAGGTTTCCTGGTTGCCGACACCGGCACCAACAACGCAGCCCCCGTGGGCGTGCTCGTTGGCGCTCAGTATGTAAATAGCTCTGGCCAAAAGGTTCAAGGCCAGTTCTATCCCGCTGGTTTGAGCACATCGACAAACGTGGCTCTGGGTTATGTGGTGGATGATCCGATGGCCGCCTTCAAGGTTGCCGTTGTCTCCTCCGGCACAACCATCGCCACTGTTGGCCGCGCCGTAGTGGGCTCCAACATGGCGCTGGTACAGACCGCTGGCTCTACAACTACAGGCGATTCGTATGTGGCCGTGCTGTCCACCAGCACATCCACAACCAACACGCTGCCGGTTCGCGTGATTGACGTGGTGCCCGAGACAGCTACAGGTGCAGACGCATTTGTGGAACTCGTGGTGAAGATCAACACGCACCAGTACAACTCTACAACTGGCGTCTAAGGAGCTAATTCATGGCTATTTCCCGCGCACAGCAGCTAAAGCAACTGCTCCCAGGCCTGAACGCTTTGTTCGGCCTTGAATATGCTCGTTACAACGAAGAGCATAAAGAAATCTACGACGTGGAATCCTCCGAGCGTAGTTTTGAAGAAGAAGTGAAGCTGTCTGGTTTCACCGCCGCTCCGGTGAAGCCCGAAGGTTCCGCGCTGTCTTACGACAACGCACAGGAAGCCTGGACAGCTCGCTACAACCACGAAACTATCGCAATGGGTTTCTCGATTACCGAAGAGGCAATCGAAGACAATCTGTACGACAGCCTGGGCTCCCGCTACACCAAGGCTCTGGCCCGTGCGATGGCTTACACCAAGCAAGTCAAGGCCGCTTACGTGCTGAACCAAGCGTTCAACACCACCGTGACCTATGGCGATGGCGTGCCCCTGTGCAGCACCGCTCACCCGCTGATCGCCGGTGGCGTCAACAGCAACCGTCCGACCATCGGCACCGACCTGAATGAGACTTCGCTTGAAGCCGCTGTCATTCAGATCGCCGGCTGGACTGACGAGCGTGGCCTGCTGATCGCTGCCAAGCCCCGCAAGCTGATTGTGCCCCCGTCGCTTCAGTTCGTTGCCACACGTCTCCTGCAAACTGAGCTCCGCGTCAGCACCACCGACAACGATATCAACGCGCTGAAGAACAACGGCTCGATCCCCGAAGGCTTCGCCATCAACCACTGGCTCACCGACACAAACGCTTGGTTCCTCAAGACGGATGTGCCGAACGGCCTGAAACATTTCGTCCGCACTTCGATGCAGACTGGAATGGACGGTGATTTCGATACAGGGAACGTAAGATATAAAGCCCGCGAGCGTTATTCTTTCGGCGCCTCGGATCCGCTTGGCATCTTTGGTTCGCCCGGTTCGTCCTGATAGTAAAATCAAGCACTTAGCTTGGAAGCCCGCCCCTAAAAAGGCGGGTTTTTTTACGTCCTTGACTTCCGAAAGCGGTGGTGTATCATTCCCAGTATCGTAATCACATGAGGCGATATGGACACCGCAAATCTTCCCAAGAGCCGCGCCGAAGCAAAGGCGACTGGGGCCAAACACTACTTCACTGGAGAGCCATGTGTTCGAGGGCATGTTGCACCGCGCAAGACTAAAGGCTCGTGCGTAGAGTGCGTGAAAGAGGACTGGGTAATTGACAACGAGAAACGGAAGCTAAAGCCGAAATCGGAGGCAGCAAAGGCGGCAGGTAAGCGGTATTACGAAAAGAACCGAGAGATGGTCAAGGCACGGGCAAGCGCGCGACCTAGCCACCAGAAGATGCAGTATCGAAACAACCATAAAGCCAATAACCCAGAGATGTACAGGGCGCTTAACAGCGTCCGCAAACGTCGCCATCGTGAGGCAACCCCGCCTTGGGTGACGCCGGAGCAAAAGCTGGCAATGAGAAAGTTATATCTCATCGCAATGCAGCTAACCAAATCCACTGGTGAGCGATATGTAGTGGATCACATCATTCCGCTTCTCAGCGAAGAGGTATGCGGTCTGCACGTTCCATGGAATCTGCGCGTCATCACCCAGGCTGAAAATTTGCAGAAGTCGAACAAGATTATTGACCCCACCCAATTCACCTGATAATAACCACTCACCATCATCAACAAGGAATGACAATGACCGAGAAGAAAATCACCCTGGCTGGCCGGAAACTGATGATTGCGATTCCGGCGTATGACGGGAAGATCAACATCTCTGCGGCCTTTCAGCTACCTAAACTGGCCTTATCGGCAGCGCGACATGGATTCGAGATTCACCTGGCTCACCTGTCAAGCTGCTCGATCATCACCCGAGCTAGGAATTCGCTGGTCAATCAATTCCTGGAATCCGATTGCACCGAGATGCTGTTTGTTGATTCGGACATCAACTTCACCCAAGAGGACGTGCTCCGGATTATGGCGCTTGGCACCGATAAAGATATTGTTGCTGGGGCATATCCGAGACGAGCAAAAGATCAGATGTTCTTTGCTGATATTTATTACAACGAGCACGGCGGTGTAGAGCTTACAGAGGACGGTTTGCTGCGGCTGAACCGAATTGGAACGGGATTTATGTATATCCGTCGCCATGTTCTTGAAACGCTGCGAGACGCACACCCCGAGTGGAAGTATTGGGTGGATGTAGAAAAGAAGCATCACTACGCAATTTTTGATTTTGCAGTCACAGAAGCCGGATATATGGGAGAGGATTACCTCTTTTGTGATCGGGCCAGCAGTCACGGCTTCAAAATCTACATTGATCCTGAAATCAATCTCGGGCATTTTGGTGCAACAGAATTCACCGGACATTTCGGCAACCAAGTATTGCAACCGATGATTCAAAACACAATCTCACAGATGAATCAGGGCAGGGAATTTCCTTGACAGTATTGCTTATCAAGGATAAAAAGGTGTATCCGGGAAACCCCGGTAAGTGCGACAGCCCCGGCTGACTTCATGCAGACGCCCTTACCGAACTCGCATGTGAGGACAATATGACGTATTCAACTTTCAGCGGCCCGATCCGTTCCGGCACCGTGCGCGAAGGCGCTGGCCGCAATACTGGTTTGATTGTACTGACGCAAGCCTACGACACAGGCGATCTGACAGGTACTGTTGTTGGTACTGTCGACGTCAACTCGGGTATCACCCTGCCGCAAGGCGCACAAATCCTCAACATCCTGATTGACCAAGTGGTCGCTTCGACTGCTGGCACAACCACGGTGTCGGTGGGCAATGCCTCCGGTGGCGCACAACTCTCCGCTGCTGTCGCTACGACTGCTGGTGGTCGCTTCACAGGCACCACGACAGCCGCTACTCAGTTGGCATGGCAGACCTCCACCACAGCGGACACAACCGTGTGGATTCGGAACGTCACGGCTACTGCCACTCTGACAGCGGGTCGCTTCATTGTTACCGTGGTCTACGCGCAGCGTGCGTCGGATGGCACTGCTAACCCTGTTAGCGCTTAATTAGGAGCGCATCATGGGGATGCAAACTGACGTTAAGGCGCTGTCTTTGGCAGCGTCCGGAGCGGTGACTGACGCCCGAACCCGAGTGCGGGGGATGGTGATTGAGCCGGGCGCTTCTGTGGGCAGCGTCATCCTGAAAGATGGCGGGTCTGGGGGTACTACGGTACTGACAATCAATACTCCAGCGGCGGGGCAGGTATTTAACGTGCTGATCCCCGCCCAAGGCGTGTTGTTTGAGGTCAGTGCTTACGCCACGCTGTCCAACGCAAAAGTTACAGTGTTTTATGGCTAAGAAGGCTGTGTCATTGGCGGTAGGGCGAGGAGAAAAGCTTCCTGTATCTCAGGGAGCTGGCCTTACTGCCAAGGGCCGTGCGCGGTACAACGCGGCTACAGGGTCAAACCTGAAAGCGCCTGCGCCGAGCCCTAAGACCAAGGCTGATGCTGGCCGTAAGAAATCGTTTTGTGCCCGAATGAGTGGGATGCCCGGTTCGATGACGGATGAAAAAGGGCGGCCGACTCGCAAGGCTGCTAGTCTTAAACGGTGGGGCTGTAAATGATCGAAGCTACAAGCGAGACTGTAAAGCATACTGTGGATGCCTTATCAATCGTTACCGTTGTCGGAACCTTGGTAGACATGTTGCCTGCTATCGCAGCGGTATTCACAATCGTGTGGACAGTGATTCGCATCTACGAGACGGATACTGTTCAAGGATGGTTGGGCAAAAAGGGGAACCGAAGTGCCGAGTAGCTCAAAGAAACAAGCCGACTTCATGCGTGCCGTGGCCCATAGCCCCAAGTTTGCCAAGAAGGTCGGCGTTCCTGTATCAGTAGGTAAAGATTTCTCTGCGGCTGACAAAGGCCGTCAATTCAAAGAGGGTGGCGAAATGGCTAAAGAATCTAAAGCAATGGTTAAGAAAGAAATGGCGTTCATGAAAACCAAAGGCGCTCCTAAAGCGATGGTTAAGCATGAAATGGCAGAAGCCAAAGGAATGAAAAAAGGCGGCGCGTGCTACGCCAAAGGCGGCGGCGTAGAGATCAAGGGCAAAACCCAAGGCAAGATGGTCAAGATGGTCAAAGGCGGGAAGTGCTGAGATGCCTAACTACATGAAGCCCGCGCCAATGGCGATTGAAACTGGCGAAATGAAGCAAAAGAAATATATGCGAGAAGAAGGTGCTCGTGCATCGGATATGCCATCTGCTGAGAAGATGGAGCAGATCAAGCGCGAAATGGAATATCAGCGCATGGATCGAGCGGAGCAGCGTGCAGCAGAAACCGCGCCAACAACACGTCGCATGATGGGCCAGAATTTTGCTAAGGGCGGCAAGGTTGGTTCTGCTTCTGCACGTGGAGATGGCATCGCCAAGCGCGGCAAAACAAAGTGCAAGATTGTGTAGTGGAGGTGTGCTTTGATAGCAAGCCGTGGGATGGGGGCAATCAGCAAGAGCAAGATGCCCAAGGCAAAGAAGATTGTTCGTAAGGATCATCCGCAGGATGTGACGATGTACGAACAGGGTGGCAATGTT
>Ga0315278_10004617_pt1 | contig 12443 bp, 11 predicted proteins | sample YL17G06_0_MG_FD_203880 | JGI IMG/M metagenome (GOLD analysis project Ga0315278, IMG submission 203880) | Sediment microbial communities from Yellowstone Lake, YNP, Wyoming, USA - YL17G06_0 | ecosystem: Environmental > Aquatic > Freshwater > Lake > Sediment | place: USA: Wyoming | collected...
ACTGGATCGGGTTCGACATCAAGGCGCCCAGCATCGATTACGCCGGCGTGACCGGCAGGCGCACGAGCGGCATCGCGGCGTTCGAGAGCCTCGATCTCGTGCTGCGCTCCGGCGTGCCGGTCGAAGTCCGCACCACCGTGCACGCCGATGTCACGTCACCCGCGATGCTGGAGGCGCTCGCCCGCGAGCTGGCCGAGCGGGGCATCACGCATTGGGTGCTGCAACGGTTTCGTCCGATCGGCTGCGCCAGCGACGCGCTCGTCGCCGCGGCGCCGCTCGGGACGCGTATCGGCGACGAGGTGCTGGCGGCGCTCGCCGCCCACGTGCCGGACATTGTCGTCCGCTGAAGTCGCAGTCGGGCCGCATCGCGTAGCCTGGGTTGAGCCAGCTGCGAAACCCGGGCCTGACGTTCACCGCAGCCACGCTTCTCCGGCTCTCCGTGGGCGCGCCATTGCGCTTCGCGGCGGGTGATAATGAACCCCTTTTCCCGCCGATCGTTCATTCACGCGGTCGCCGCGTCCATCGCTTCACGGCCCATGCCATGACCCAGAATCCGATCAACCCGGTCTCCGAGCCGCGCCACGACGACCGCACCTCGCGCACCGACGACGAGCACGTCGTCGACATGGTGCTGCTGCCGCCGCCGGAGCACCTGATCCGTTTCTTTCCCATCCAGGGGACGCCCGTCGAGGCGCTGGTCGCCGGCACCCGCAGCCGCATCCGGAAGATTCTGCGCGGCAGCGACGACCGGCTGCTCGTCGTCGTCGGCCCCTGCTCGATCCACGATCCGGTGGCGGCGCTCGACTATGCGCGGCGCCTTGCAGTCGAGCGCGAGCGCGCGTCCGATACGCTCGAGATCGTGATGCGCGTCTATTTCGAGAAGCCGCGCACGACGGTCGGCTGGAAAGGCTTGATCAACGATCCGTGCCTCGATGAAAGCTGCCGCATCAGCGAGGGCCTGCGCATCGCCCGCCAGCTCCTCATCGACATCGGCCGCCTCGGCGTGCCCTCGGGGAGCGAGCTGCTCGACACCATTTCGCCGCAGTACATCGGCGACCTGATTGCCTGGGGTGCCATCGGCGCGCGCACGACCGAAAGCCAGGTGCATCGCGAACTTGCCTCGGGCAGCTCGGCGCCGATCGGCTTCAAGAACGGCACCGACGGCAACGTGAAGATCGCCTGCGACGCGATCCAGACGGCCGCGCGTTCGCACCATTTTCTCGGCGTGCACAAGAGCGGCCAGGTGGCGATGGTCCGCACCCGCGGCAATCCGGATTGTCACATGATCCTGCGCGGCGGCGCGACCCCGAACTACGACGAGGCGAGCGTGGCTGCCGCGTGCGCCGCGCTCGACCGCGCCGGCCTCGCCGCGTCGCTGATGGTCGATTGCTCGCACGCGAACTGCGGCAAGCAGCACGAGCGGCAAATGGACGGCGCGCGCGAGATCGCTCGCCAGGTGGCTCGCGGCAGCCGCGGTGTCTTCGGGGCGATGATCGAGAGCCACATCCACCCCGGCGCTCAGAATTTCACGCCGGGGCGCGACGATCCCGCGAAGCTTGCGTACGGCACCAGCATCACCGATCCCTGCCTCGGCTGGGAGTCCACGGCCGAGGCGTTGCGTACGTTGAGCGACGCGGTGCGCCGCCGGCGGGGCTAGTACCGCGATCCACAAGTTTCGCTATGTTCGAATCGATTCCGCATGCCGACCGCTTTGTCGCTCATCCTCGCCATAGCTTGGGCTATGGCTGCGGTTCGCTTCGCGCGCTCGGCCGGCGGAATCGATTCTCGGCATGTACGCAAACTTGTGGGTCGCGGTACTAGGCGGCGGATTCGCGCATCGCGTGCGGCTCGCGCGCTGGGGTCGTCGAATGGACAGTGAGCGGGTATTGAACGGAGGCGACATGACCCGGAAAACGATGCAGGCCGAGCCGTACGAGTTCGACTTCGACCCGCAAACCACGGCGCTCGTCATCATCGACATGCAGCGCGATTTCGTCGAACCAGGCGGCTTCGGCGAGGCGCTCGGCAACGACGTCACGCCGCTGCAGACGGTGATCGCGCCCTGCCGGCGGATGCTCGATGCGGCCCGCGGCATGGGCATGCTGGTGATCCACACGCGCGAGGGCCACAGCCGCGATCTCGCCGACTGTCCGCCGTCGAAGATCGAACGCGGCAGGGGGGCGACACGCATCGGCGATGCCGGGCCGATGGGACGGATCCTCGTGCGCGGCGAGCACGGCCACGACATCGTTGCGGAGCTCTATCCACAACCGGGCGAGGTGGTGATCGACAAGCCGGGCAAGGGCGCGTTCTTCGCCACCGATCTCGATCACATCCTGCACAACCGAGGCATCCGGTCGCTCATCGTCTGCGGCGTCACGACAGAGGTTTGCGTCAACACTACGGTGCGCGAGGCGAACGACCGCGGCTACGAATGCGTGGTGCTGGCCGATTGCGTCGGCTCGTATTTCCCCGAGTTCCAGCGGGTGGCGCTGGAGATGATCAAGGCGCAGGGCGGTATCTTCGGCTGGGTGTCGGACTCGCAGCGGGCGCTGGCGGCGTTGGGCGGGTAACGCCGCGGAGGTATGCGGGGTCGTTTCCCGCGGGCTCCGCGCCGCCGACGCGCGCGAAGTTCCACCGTTGGCCGCGAACCGCCGGTCCGATGATCGTCGCAGTTCGACCCCTATGCATGGTACGCAACCAGGCATGGTTGTGTTCAGAAGAACGCCGCCGCCCCCTATTACGCAGTACATCCGGAGCCGGGGAGTTCTATGCATAGTTTCAGCGTTCCCAACAACCGCATGAGTGGGTCTGGCGCGCGAATCCACCGCACCTGCTATAGAGGTACCACCGTGCGCGAGGGTGTCGGATGTTGCCTATGGCGGTTTCGGAAGTTGCGCCGCCACTGGACTCGGCCCCGAAACCATGCAACAAGTTTGCTGGCTCACCTCGCCAACAGCCCCGCTCCGCTTGCGTCAACAGGATTCTGCCTGTGATCGTGCCTGGTTCGCGGTGGTTCATCTCCAGGGAACGTGCGCGCCAAGCCCTGTATTGCAGCAGCCCGCAACATCGCATGCCTTGGTTCCAAGCCGCAAGAACTTGTGAGTGGTGACGGTCTGCCACCAAATCACGCAGTGGAAACCGACGCGCGAGATGCGGCGCGCGATTCACGGCAAACGTTGAACGTCCGCAATTCAAGAGTCTGAACTTCCGGATTGGGTCGGGTACAGCCGTACAGCCGGCCGATCCATCACGATGGCCGGCGGCTCTACGCTCCATACCTGACCTTCGCGCTCGGACGACAGCTATAGTTTGTTCAGCGGGCGCTCGATCGAATCGTTTGAACTGCGGCAGTCGGCCATTTTCGGACACTCCGATGTCCCCCCGGCTAAGAACTCGCTAGTCTGCCGTCCTTGGCGTAAGCGAGCATAATGGCCGCCCAATCGGGGGGATGAATGAACAACCGCCGCAAACTAATCGTTGCGCTTGGCGCAAGTGCGCTCGTGGCGCCGCTTCGGATTTGCGCTCAACCAGTCAAAAAGTCGGTCGTGGTGGGAATCCTGGGAACTCAAGACCAGTTGAGTGCCCAGACCCTTGTCGCTGCCTTCAAGCAGGGGCTACAGGAACTCGGTTATGTCGAAGGGAAGAATCTCACTCTGCAATTGCGCTTCGCAGACGGGAAATTCGAGCTCGTTCCCGGATTTGCGACCGAACTGGTAAATCTCAAAGTAGACGTTATCGTTAGCGCAGGAACGGTCACTACCATCGCCTTGCAGAAAGTGACCGGCACGATCCCTATCGTCATGGCAAACACCTTGGACCCTGTTGGTAACGGCTTGGTGAAAACCCTGGCGCGGCCCGGCGGCAACATTACCGGGCTTTCCAGTCTTGGTGACGATATCGGTGGCAAGCATCTTGAAATGCTGCTCAGCGTGGCGCCGAAACTTTCCCGTGTGGCTGTTCTGTTGAATCCTGGCAACCAGTCGAATCCCTTGGTTCTCAAGAGCATCCAGTCTGCAGCACTGAAAACCAGCGCAAAGATACTACCCTTGGAAGCACGGACCGCGCCGGAGATCGAAAATGCCTTTTCCGCAATGACCCAGGGGAAAGCCGGTGCCGTCATCGTGGCGCGCGACGGGTTTTTCATCCGCCAGGCGCGGCCGATCGCGGAATTGGCGCTGAAGAACCGGTTGCCGTCCATATCTGAGCGGGCCAATTACGCAGAGGGTGGCGGATTGATGAGCTATGGAGTGAATCAAGGGGAACAATTCCGGCGTGCCGCAGCCTATGTGGACAAGATCTTCAAGGGAGCCAAACCAGCCGACCTTCCCGTAGAGCAACCCACGAAGTTTGAACTTGTCATCAATCGCAAGACGGCCAAAGCGCTGGGCCTCACCATCCCACAGGCGCTCCTGATAAGTGCCGACAAGGTGATCGAGTAAGACCGCGAGTGACGGCTTTCGAGAAACCTGGATGGCGGGTGTGGGTCGCTATGTAAAGCTTTACAGTGCGACCCTGACCGGACGCAGCAGAATTGAGGAAGCAGACACTCAACGCCCCTGGTTCAGCGGCGGCGCGACAGCGCCGTCGGATCTGCGCCGAGCGCTCTCGTAGACTAACCCGCTGACAAGCGCGAGTATTGACGCCTGTCAACGCTCGGGCAGTTCGGCGCCGGCCCGGCTGTACCGACCAGTGTCACCGTGTCGGTGCGAGGGGGCGCCGGTTCGCCTTGCTCCGCGATCGCCGGAATTCGGTCAATTGCATAGGGTCGTGTGGCGGCCGACTGCCGGCGTTGAAGCGCCTCGAACGAGCGGCGGCTGATTGACACATAGCTGCCGCCCAGCACCGGGGTGCGTGCGTCCGTGCCCGACCCGAAGCGGACGTACGATTTTGCGTCCGGCTTCAGAGCTCGAGGTGGGAGCTACCACCTTATCCGCACGCGGATCTCGACCAGGGCACCCACAGCGTCCGCATATTTCTCGATAGTGCTTAGCGTCGGACGGGTGCACACGCCGCTCTCCAGACGCGACACGACGCTCTTGGTAGTCCACATTCTCGCGGTGACTTGCTCCTGCGTCATTGCCGCCGCCCTGCGTGCAGCTACGAGATCGGCCACGAGCTGTTGCAATGTGCGATCGGTCTTGAGCATCCGTGCACGTCTTTTCTTGCGCTCTCCCGTCACTGAAGCGAGGTTTCCGGCCAGAACTTGGGAGCGCTCGTGCATGGCAGCAGTAGGCGAAATGAGGGGTGGGTAGCAAAAATGCTAACTCCCACAACCAGCGATGGCCATTGGCCGTTCGGACGAATCGGCGTCGATTTAAGGCCGATTCCGCGCACTCTTACACACCGTTCGCGGTTCGCATTATTGCTAACAGTGCCCAATCCGGCTCTGGCCCTCGAAAGGAGTAGCCTGAGATGTCTGCTTCTGGCCGACTGCAGCAGTTCGACGGATTCGAGCGAGCGGCCGCTGAACTACCTATAGCTGTCGTCCGAGTGCGAACGGCAGGTGTGGAGCGTAGAGCCGCCGGTCGTCGTCATGGATCGACCGGCAGCACCCGACCCGCCGCGGACCTACGATTTTGCGTCCGGCTTCAGAGCTCGAGGTGGGAGCTACCGCCTTCTCCGCACGCGGATCTCGACAAGGGCACCCACAGCGTCCGCAACTTTCTCGATAGTGCTTAGCGTCGGACGAGTGCACACGCCGCTCTCCAGACGCGACACGACGCTCTTGGTAGTCCACATTCTCGCGGCGACTTGCTCCTGCGTCATTGCCGCCGCCCTGCGTGCAGCTACGAGATCGGCCACGAGCTGTTGCAATGTGCGATCGGTCTTGAGCGTCCGTGCACGCCTATTCTTGCGCTCTCCCGTCACTGAAGCGAGGTTTCCGGCCAGAACTTGGGAGCGCTCGTGCATGGCAGCAGTAGGTGTAATGCGGGGTGGGTAGCAAAAATGCTAACTCCCACAACCAGAGATAGCCAGCAGCCGTTCGGACGAATCGGCGTCGATTTAGGGTCGATTCCGCGCACTCCTACACACCGATCGCGGTTCGCAAAATTGCTAACAGTGCCCAATCCGGCTCTGGCCCTCGAAACGAGTAGCCTGAGATGTCTGCTTCTGGCCGTGAACCGCCGGTCCTCAATTACTCGATCACATTGACGACCTTTGCCATGAACACCATGGGGCCTGACCCAGGGATCGTCTTCCTGCGAGTGACGTGATAGCCGCGACGCGCGTACAAAGCAAGCGCCTCAACGTTTTGACTGTGCGTGAAAAGCTCGAACGCTGCGACTCCGCTAAAACTATGTTCGATTTTCGCCAACAATGCTGAGCCGATGCCCTTGCCTTGATGCTCCGGATGCACCGCCATACGGCGAACAAGGCAGACGTTACCCCGGAGCGTCCCGCGCACAGCGCCGACTAGGTCTTCTTGCCACAAAGCCTTGAGGATAGTCGAGGTTGCAAAGTCCTGGCGCAATTCGGAAACAGTCTCTGCCATCGGTGGGATTGCCGGCAAGTTGGCGCGGATGGCGATGCGCTCAAACGCGAGCTTCTGCAGGGCGAAGAGTGCGTCAGTATCTGCGGCGCTGGCGTGAACCACTTGGAGCACGACACGAGCCTCCAAACGAGTGAGGTAACGGGCGACCCCGGCCCGGGCGAAGCGTCGCCGGCGGGCGTCCGTGTTGTCTGCTTGTTTGGGCCACACGCGGACGGTCCGGCAGGAAGATTCCTCGTCAGATATTACAGCGTCCGCGCCGGGGAGGGTCTTGCGGCGGGGTCGACACCCGCGGCACCGGCCAATGACCGCAACGGAGCGCAAGGCGCAACGTCCGAAGTTGGCCGTGAACCGCACGCCCTCTATTACTGGATCACTTCGTCCGCGCGCAGCAGCAGCGACTGCGGTATCGTGAGGCCCAGCGCCTTTGCCGTCTTGAGATTGATGACGAGTTCGAGTTTCGTCGGCTGTTCCACGGGCAGGTCGCCCGGTTTCGCCCCTTTGAGAATCTTGTCGACATAACCTGCTGCCGGCAACAAACTTGACCGGTATGACGCGCGGCGGCGCTGGAGGCACCTCCTCGTTCAACACCGCAATGACTCGCGGAATCCCGCTGCCCGCGGCCGAAGGCGCGATGCGTCGCACCAACCACGCGGCGATCGCAGCAGCCCCCGCAGCAAGCCCAACGAACAGAATGAATCCAACGACACCCCAGACATCCATCCGGGCCATCAGCCCGTCGCGCAACCGATTCGCTTCCTCGAGCGCCAGCCGGAACAATGCGCCGACCAGTCCTGCACCAAGCCCTGCAAGAGGCGCTATCCCGCCAAGCAGGATCAGGTCGCTGCGCAGCCTCCCTTTCGCCACATCCTCACCATTGAGGGAAGGCGGCGAACATGATGATGACCCGCGCGTCGATTTGGTTCGCATCACGCTCGACGGTGGAGCGGGCGACGCCCGCCCAACCCGTTCCGCGGATCGGGTGCTGCGATCAGGGCTGCAGCTCGATTTCGCCCGGCCGCCACGTCTTGTTGAACCACGGCCCCAGCGGGCCGTAGAGGCGAAGGATCATGAACCAGCCCTTGCCGGGAATCGTCTGCACCCAGTTGTTCTCCATTCCCAATGGTGCCTTGGGTCCGAAGTAGACATCCACCCAGCCGTCCGCATTGATCTTGACCCCCTTGTTCTGGCTGCTGACACTCGGGGCCTTCTGATCGGTCTGCACCATCGAGCGGGTCTGGTTGTCGTAGACGATGACCGACCAGAAATCCTTGACCGGGATGTTCGGCGGCAGGCGCAGCTTGTAGGTCTTGCCGCCATCAAAGGGATTACCCTTGGCATCCTGCACCGACCAGGGGTATTGCGATCCCCGGCCCACCATCTTCTCCTCCATCGCGGGCGTGACGCCGGTGGCAAAGTAATAGTAGAAGGCGGCACCATCCAGGTTGCTGACTCCGGGCGCCACCTCGAACTTGTAGCCGCCGAAAAACGGCAGGCGCCATGCACCGTCCGGATAGAAATACGCCTCCTTCGAACGGATCTTGAAGGCGATGGTCCGCGCCGTCACGGCGCCGATGTTCGCGGCGTCGGTCAGGATCTTCTTCATCCGCTCATCGGGATTGAACGGCTGGCCCTTGACGATGCCGATCGAGGCGAACAGGCCCAACGTGGTGGGATCGGAACCCTCCGCCGGCTCCTCCTGGATGACCTGGTTCAACAGGCCCCAGAACGAATAGTCACCCGGTGGGACGAAGTTCGCCGGAATCCCCGAGCCATTGACGAACTTCATCGGCGGCGGGTTCGCGGCGTCGGCCAGGCGATAGATCCGCAGGTTCTTCTTGACCGATTCAACGCCGGGTCGGGTTGACCCGTCCACAACGAAGGCGCGAAATACGAGCCAGCTGCCGAAGGTGCTCGGCCGCACGACGTTATACCCCGGCGGGATGTCGCCCTTGAATCCTGGCGGCAGCAGCAGGTACTTGCCGCCCTCGCCCCTGTCGGCTCCGGTGATGCCAACGTCGGCCACCCACTTGTACCAGAAGTCGTTGACCAGCCCCAGCACCTTGGGCGGAATCTCGGCCACCAACGGTCCCTTGCTGGTGTCGGCCCAGATGAAGTTGTAGATCGTGTTGTCGTTCGCCGTCAGCTCAACGGTCCTCGGATCGACCAGATCTTCCCAGATCACGTCGGTCTGGCTATCCGGTCCGAACTTGCGGATTGAATCGCGCATGCCCGCCTGGTTGACGATGGGGATCGCCAGCAAATAGGCTTGCAGCGCCCGCGAACGGTCCAGGTTGTCGTAGATCTTGTCGACGGTATCGGCCGACGGGTAGCCATAATCCAGGTTCAACGTCCCGATCGAGGACTCGATCTTGTCCGGCACGGCGACGCCCGGCGCGAAAGGCGTCGTCATCTTGAAAGTCTGTGCGGTAGCCGTCGCGGTGAGCGCGACGGCGAGAATCGCGCCAAGCAGTGCGTTTCTCGTCATGTTGCTGTCTCCTTTTGCGCAGTCGGTCCGCGCTGTATCGGCAAAAATCGGGCGCAACAGACTAACAGACTTTCCAGGATCACACTTTGCAAATCCGGCCCTGACATTGACCCGCTCGGGGGCCTCCGCCTACGATAGGCGACCCCGATAGTTCGCAGCATTTCCTGATCTGGTCGGGAGCTTGGAGGTTGCCGGATGGCTAGATCGACACAGCCCATCGCTGACAGGTCCTTCGCCGGGAGTCGCGGCCACGCGCGACATGGCGCCGAGCCGAAGACGGCGCCGCGCAGCCACCCACCCGCTGCGGCCGCCGCCGAAGTCAGGATCGGTCCTGTCGCTGCGATTCCAGACGTCTTGAGAAGGCTGGGGTTCACACCGAGTCTCCCTTGTGTACGGGCCGGAGTCCCGCTCTCCACGTTCAAGAATCCCGAGAACCGGATCGCCTTCGAGGCCCTGGGCCGCCTGTTCTCCGAATGCTCGACGCTGACGGGCTGCGGCCATTTCGGCCTGCTCGTCGGCGAGTGCTTCGAGCTGAACGGCCTCGGCGCCATCGGATACCTGATGCGCAACTCGACCACCGTTGGCGAGGCGCTGCGGGCACTTCTCCTGCATCTCTACCTGCACGATCGCGGGGCTGTCCCGATATTGATCAGTCTGGAGGCGTCGCATGTGCTGCTTGGCTACTCCATATACCGACATGGGACACCCGGCTCCGCGCACCTTTACGACGTAGCCATTGCAATCGGGTACAGGGCGCTGAAGGAGATGTGCGGAGCCAACTGGAAGCCGCTGCGGGTCCAGTTTTCGCATGCTCGACCGGAGGATCCACGTCCTTACCGGCGCCTTTTTGGTCCGCATGTTCGATTCGATGCCGAGGTGTCCGGCATCGTGTTCGCAGCGTCGTGGCTTGACCACGCCATCGCCGCCGCAGACCCCAACCTCCGTGAGCTGGTCATGCAGGCCATCAGGCAGACTCGCGCCAACAGCACGGTGAGCTTCGCCGACGAAGTGCGAGGCGCGCTTCACCAGATGGTGCTTGGCGGCACGTCGTCTGCCGGGAACGTGGCGCTCCTGTTCGGCATGCACGAACGGACACTGCGCAAGCGGCTGACCGCCGCGGGGACCAGCTTGCAACAGCTCGTCAGTCAAACGCGTTTCGAGCTTGCGAAGCAGCTTCTGGAGAATACGGAACTGCCATTGTCGGAAATCGCTTCGGCGCTGCGCTATGCGGACGCGGCGGTATTTTCCCGGGCGTTCCGCAGCTGGTCCAAGACGAGCCCCAGGCAATGGCGCGCCCGACGTGACCGCAAAGCCGCTCCTCGCGCCGATCGAGTCGGAGAAGGGGTGTTGCAACGACCGGTTTGACGCGAGTACGTCGATGGCAGTCCATGGCCGAATGCTCCAGTTGATCGGCCGCGACTGAACGACCGCTCCCGCATTGCCGACGCGCAAGCGATTCCCGGGGACATCGCTTGCGCGTCCGTCTGCAACCCGCAGGCGGCGGGCACCCTCACAGCGCGAACTCGCAACCGTCAGAGCCGTTGGTTGCGAGTGCTTGGCCGCAAAACCCGGCCTGCAGGAGAAGGCGGCGGCGACGCTGACGCGGCGTGCTCTTGCTGCACCCATGCCCGACACGCCGTCCAGCAGCAGCATGCGCCAGCCTAGCGCCTGGGCCGCAACGCGGGCGCTGCCGATCGCATGTCCGGCGTCATGTTGACAGTAGCGAAAGGCCCGCTCGCCGTACTTCCACGTCTCCCGCCAATGGACGGACGCAAAGGCGACAAGGAAGGCGCTGGGTGGAAGTTCTCGCACCAGCGAATCGATGGTCGCTTGCGGCAACTCCGCCCGCAGCTCCAACGCGTGCTCCTTGGCCGTATAGTGATAGACACCAGGCAACGGCGACAGTTCTGCGACTTCGTCAATCAGCAAATAGCCTTCGGTGGGATGCAGGTTGCCGCTCGACGGGTTGGTTCGAAGCGCCCAGCGCAGCTCACCGGCCTGCTTCCACGCCGAAATGGCCAGTGCGTATTCGAAAAAGCGCGACAGCGATCGGAGGGTGACCGGGGCGCTGACGCAGGCCTGACCACGATACAGGTCCTGGTAGAGCGGCGAGACGGGCGCGTCGTCAGGTGTCAGGCGCGGCAAGGCACGAAGCGGCGATCCCGCGTAGCGTCGAAACGGATCCGGCTGATTCGCCCAGTCCATGTAACCGAGCGAGCGCGCGTAGCGAAAGAAATGATGCTTCGTCTCCTGGTGGTAGCGCATGACCACGTCCAGGGCGCTTGACGCTTCCGCAGCCCGAACAGAGTCACCGCTGAACGTTCTCATTCCTCGCCCCACAATGGCTTGCTCAAGGCCGTCGTGAATGCGGAAAACATCAGGTTGAAGCTTGCGCTGACGCGGGTCTCGCCGCTGGCGTTGGCATCGACCGGGTGGTGCAGGCAAGAAGGCAAGTCGAGCAGGGTGCCGTTGCCGACGCGCACCACCACCCGATCGGCGCACAACACACCCGCGACCTTCGACGGGATCACGTCTGCGGCTTGGTGGCGGACCCCTGCTTCATTCGGAAGGCGAGCAAGCCAGTCAGGTCGACGTACGCGATTTCGATAAGGAAACGACCATCGTCGCCACCGGTTACCCGGTAGGCGAGTTCCGCCCCGCCAGGCGTCTTCGAACGAATTTCCGGTCCCGGCACCTCGATCACGATGCGGACGGTGCATGCCAGTCGTCCGGCGCCTTTGTCCCAGGACACCAGTCGTGGTGTGTCGGCCGTGACACGGATCGCCTTCGCAAACCGGGCCTGATCGCTGGCATCGCGCGCGAGCGTATAGGCGTCCAGCGCCCGTCGCTGAACGTGCTCGCGCACCATCGATGTCAGCGCAGATCTGACCTCGTCCGTTCCGCATTCGAGCCTGGGTGTGGCCCAGGAAGACGGCAGGCACGCGCAAGCGACGCAGAGCGAAATCCGGGCAGTCCGGCGCATGATTGCCTCCTCCGAAAACGATTCGGCAGGCCGGCGCAAGCCATTGCCGGCAGGGAATCGCTCCGATGGTGTCCTGACTCGTTGCCGAGGATAGCCCAATACGCCATCCGAACTCGACCCTGCGGCGATCGGGGTCGAATTCGCGCCGCCCGTACGCCGACGCGCAGGGAAGTCATTGCGCACCAACCCAGGTCATCGGCAATTCGGCTTGAATCTCGACGGCCAGGTTGACGGATAGTCATTTCAAGCGCACGCGGCTGAGTGTGGGGGAGTCGGTAGGGCGGGTCAATCGTCGATTTGCGGTGGCAACGGGCTGCTTCGCACGCTGATCGTGGCACTTTCGGGCGGGCAGCGACGCCAGGGTGGCCGCGCGCGGGCAGGCGGGCGGTCGCGAGCACGAGCCCGCCCGGCGTCGCACACGGGTGAGCAGCGACGGTGACGGTGATGGCTACCAGCTGCGGCGCTGGTCGAACTCGAAG
>Ga0315278_10004620_pt1 | contig 12439 bp, 9 predicted proteins | sample YL17G06_0_MG_FD_203880 | JGI IMG/M metagenome (GOLD analysis project Ga0315278, IMG submission 203880) | Sediment microbial communities from Yellowstone Lake, YNP, Wyoming, USA - YL17G06_0 | ecosystem: Environmental > Aquatic > Freshwater > Lake > Sediment | place: USA: Wyoming | collected...
GGCGATGATCCGGCGGCAGGCGCACTGTCGACAGCAAAGCCCCAGCCCGGCCAGGGCCCGGCGGTGCACGGCCGAAAGACCGCGGGATCAGATCACTGAATGATGCTAGGCTGCCTGGCCGGTCGCGATCGATAGTGGCCAGAACGGCTCGATCGCGCGCGATAATTCCCAGCCAATGCCGCTTTCCCCCTTCGCCCCGTTGCCGTGAGCCCCGTCCCGCCAGTCCGCTATCGCATTGCCGCCCTCGACCCGCATGCGCATCTGTTCGAGGTGCGCTGCACCGTCGCCGACCCCGATCCGGCGGGGCAGAGTTTCCGGCTTCCGGCGTGGATACCGGGCAGCTACCTGATCCGCGAATTCGCGCGCCATTTCGTCACGGTCCGCGCCGAAACGCAGGGCCGGCCCGTCGCTGTCGCCAAGGAAGCGAAGGACGTCTGGCGCGTGGCCCCGTGCACCGGGGCGCTTACCGTTGTTGCGCAGGTGTATGCCTACGATCTCTCGGTGCGCGCCGCCTACCTTGACGCCGCTCGCGGCTATTTCAACGGACCCTGCGTTTTCCTGTGCCCCGACGGCCGGGCCGATCGTCGCTGCGAAGTCGAGATCGTTGCGCCCGAAGGCGACATCGGTCGCTCGTGGCGCGTGGCCACGACCCTCCCGCTTGCCGAAGCGTCGTCGGCCGGCTTCGGCAGTTATTGCGCGGCAAACTACGATGAACTGATCGACCACCCGGTCGAAATGAGCGACTTCACGCTCGTCTCCTTTGCGGCGGGCGGGGCGAAGCACGACGTCGTCGTCAGCGGCCGGCACCGCGCCGATCTCGACCGGCTCGCCCGTGATCTCGCCCGCATTTGCCAGTGGCAATGCGACCTCTTCGGCGGGGCGGCGGCAAGCCGCGCGCCGTTCGATCGCTATCTGTTTCAGGTTGCGGCCGTCGGCGAGGGTTACGGCGGTTTGGAACACCGCGCGAGCACGAGTCTGCTGTGCAACCGCGATGATCTCCCGCAGCCGGGGATCGAGCGGGTCGGCGACGACTACCGCCGCTTCCTTGGACTCGCCAGCCACGAGTATTTCCACAGCTGGAACGTCAAGCGCATCAAGCCGGCGGCGTTCACTCCGTACGACCTCGCGCGCGAAAACTATACGCGCCAGCTGTGGGCTTTCGAGGGGATCACGTCCTACTACGACGACCTGGCGCTGGTGCGCAGCGGCGTGATCGATGCAGCGAGCTACCTGGAGCTGCTGGGACGCACGATCACGACGGTCCTGCGCAACCCCGGGCGGCACGTGCAGAGCGTCGCCGATTCGAGCTTCGATGCCTGGATCAAGTACTACCGCGGCGACGAGAACACGCCGAACGCGGTCGTCAGCTATTACGCCAAAGGCTGCCTGGTGGCGCTGGCGCTGGATCTCACGTTGCGGCAATGCAGCACGTCACTCGACGCCGCGATGCGCGCGCTGTGGCAGCGCTTCGGCCAGACCGGCATCGGGGTCCCGGAAGACGGCGTGGCCCGGCTCGCCGCCGACCTCGCCGGCCGCGACCTCGGCGAATTCTTTGCGCGGTACGTCGACGGCACCGAGGATCCCCCGCTCACCGAATTGCTCGCGGCCATGGGCGTGACGTTGAACCTCCGCGCGACCGAGAATGCGAGCGACCGTGGCGGCAGGGCGGGCAAAGCCGGACCAACGGGCAGCGCCAACGGCGACGTCCCTGCCTGCACGCTGGGCGCGGAGGTCGCCGCCGGAGCCGAAGCCAAGCTGCAGCACGTCCGGACCGGCGGACCCGCCGAGCGCGCGGGCCTCGCGGCGGGCGATACCCTGGTGGCCATCGACGGCCTGCGCGCCTCGGCCGAAACCATAGCAAAGATGCTGCGGCGACGCCGGGCCGGGGCAACGCTCGCGGTGCACGCGTTCCGGCGCGACGAGCTCTTCACCGCGACAGTGACGCTCGACGGCGCGCCGCCCGACACCTGCTGGCTGACCCTGGATGTCAAGCCCAAGCCCGACGCGCGGGCTCGCCGCGAAGCCTGGCTCGGGCCGGGCGCGTGACGCTGCGCCCGGGACGGACGCCTGCGCGAGGGTGTGACCGGTCAGCGCGGCACGCGCCTTGCGACCGGTGAAAATGCCACCGCCCTCGACCCGCGGCGCATCGAGCGCGAGGAGCGCGAAGACGTAGCGATGCGGTTCATGCATTCTTCCAGTGGGGCGGCACGGTCCGGACGAAGAACGGCAGCGCCTCGATACGCTTCATCCAGGCCAGGATCTCGGGCGTCGCGAGGGTCTCGAACCCGAGATCCGGGAGTTTCATTTCGCAGCGCCTGGCAAACGCGACCAGCGGATAGAGCGCGAAGTCGGCGGCTGAAAGCGGCCCCGCGAGAAACTCGCCGCGCATTGCTTTCGTGAACATCGCGAACTCCTCGGCGATCGCCTTTCTCCCCGCGGCGATCTTGTCCGCGTTGCGCTCCTCGGGCTTCACGAAGAAGGCCTGCTCGAACACCGGCTCGGCGCGCTCGCTGAAGTAGTTGTCGACCTCGAGGACCATCCGCCGGATGAGCGCGCGGGTCCTGAGGTCCCCGGGGAACAGCGGCGCACCGGTGGCCGGATAGGCTTCGTCGAGGTACTCGACAATGGCATTCGATTCGTACAGGACGAAGTCGCCGTCCACCAGCACCGGCACCTGATGCCGCGGATTGAGTGCGATGAACTCGGGCTTGCGGGTGTCGCCCGCGGCAAACGACAGGATCTTCAGTTCGTAGGGCAGCGCCTTCTGCTCCAGCGCAAACTGGGCACGCCAGGCATAGGGCGAACCGGAACCGTAATAAAGGACAAGGCTCATGGCGTGGGGCTATCGAGAGTGGAGCAATGGGTTGGGGCGGCGGTCAGGATTTCTTGCGATTCGATTCGGGTCTTGCCGAATCCGCAGCCGGCGCCTGCGCCGCGCGCAGCGCCTCGAGCGAAGCCTTCTGCAATTCCATCGTCTTGATGCTCATCTGCATCATATGGAGGCTCATCGTCAGCCAGCCTTCGATCACCTTCAGCTCGCCGATCTTGCGCTCGATCTCGGCCGGATCGACGGCGGCGAACATCGTCGCCGGATTCGGAAACGGCATCGCGCCCGGCTGCATCCCCGGCATCCCGAAGCCCGGGATCGGAACCCCGAACGGGTTCCACATCTTCTGCATGAAATCGAGCGCATCCTGCGGCGAGAACGGGAAGGCGGCGGGCGGAGACGGCGGGTTTGGCGGAGACGGGCTCATTGGGGCTCCTTCGCGACGGCACAATTTCCGGACCTTCGGCACAAGTCCGGTGCGTGAGGCTGCAGTTTTCGCTATTATCCTCGTCTATGATGGACATTGGCGCAACCCTGCAGACGCGGCTCGAGGCCGTGGTCGGTGCCGCGCAGGTCCTCACCGCCGCCACCGACGTCGCTCCGTACCTGACCGATTGGCGCGGCCGTTTCCAGGGCCGGGCGCAGGCTGTCGTGCGTCCGCAATCGACGGAAGAGGTCGCCGCGGTGGTCCGAGTGTGCGCCGCTTCCGGCACGCCGATCGTGCCGCAGGGTGGCAATACCGGGCAATGCGGCGGGGCGACGCCGGATGCCGGTGGCACGGCAATCCTGCTGTCGCTCGCGCGGATGAACCGCACGCGCGCCGTCGACGCCGACAACGCGGCGCTGACTGTCGAGGCGGGCGTCACCCTCGCCGCCGCGCAGCAAGCCGCCACCGATGCCGGGATGCTGTTCCCGCTTTCGCTGGCGGCGGAAGGCAGCTGCACAATCGGCGGCAACCTGTCGACCAACGCCGGCGGGACCGCCGTATTGCGGTACGGCAACACCCGTGAACTGGTGCTGGGGATCGAAGTCGTGCTCGCGGATGGCCGCGTCTGGGACGGACTCCGCGCCTTGCGCAAGGACAACACCGGTTACGATCTGAAACAGCTCTTCATCGGCGCCGAGGGGACGCTCGGCATTGTCACCGCCGCCGTGTTGAAGCTCTTTCCCGCGCCCCGTGTGAGGTGCACGGCGCTCGCGGCGTTGCCGGACGTCGCCGCCGCGGTCCGCCTGCTGCACTGCCTCAGGCCGGCGCTCGGCGACCGGCTCGTCGGCTTCGAGCTGATGTCCGCGCTCTCGCTCGCCCTGTCGCGCAAGCATCAACCCGCTCTTCCCGACCCCCTGCCCGGATACCCATGGTATGCGCTCGTGCAGGCCGACGACAGCGCGGCCGAATCGCCGCTGGTCGCGCAACTCGAAGGCGCACTGGCCGCGGCGATCGAATCGGGTGTCGTCTCCGACGCGGCGATCGCGCAGTCGGGCGCAGAGGCGCGGGATCTGTGGACGCTGCGCGAAAACATCGCCGAGGCGCAGCGCCGCGAGGGGCCGAACATCAAGCACGACATCGCGCTGCCGGTGTCGGCGATCCCGCGCTTTCTCGACGAGGCCGCGGCCGAGCTGACGCGGGCGTTGCCCGGCCTCAGGTTCGTGACCTTCGGCCACCTCGGCGACGGCAATCTGCACTACAACCTCGCGGCGCCGGATGGAATCGCGCCCGAGGCCTTCATGGCGAACGCGCCGCGCGCCAACCGCATCGTCCATGATCTGGTCGCCGTGCATGGGGGCAGCATCAGCGCCGAGCACGGCATCGGGCAACTCAAGCGAGACGAACTTGCCCGCTACAAGAATGCGGTCGAACTCGACCTGATGCGTGTGGTCAAGTCGGCGCTGGATCCACGCGGCATCCTCAACCCGGGCAAGGTGCTCTAGGTCAATATGGGCAAGGTCATCCTCTGGATCGTCGTCGTGTTTGCGGTGCTGGTCGGCCTGCGGCTGGTCAACGCGGCGAAGGCCAAGCGCCGGGCCGAACTCTCGGGGCGGGGTGGCGCGCCGGCGGCGCCGCCCGCCGAGGCAATGGTCCGCTGCGGTCGCTGTGGCGTCTTTCTGCCACGGGCGGACGCGAAACCGATGCCGGGCGGGTTCAGCTGCGGCGACGCGAACTGCGCGCAGCGCCGTTGACCGAACCGCACCGCTGACGCGTCACGCCTCCCGATGCCATCGAGTCCTGCCATCGAAGTTGTCGAGCCACAGCCGTTCCCCGGGCCGCTCGGCGGAGCCGGCAGCCGCATCCTGACGGCTGTCGGCCTCTATCGCGTGACCTGCGGCGCGATCCTGCTCGGCATCGCGATGCTGCTCGATCTCAAGACAATCAACGTGGCGGCGCCGTACGCGTTCGTCACCGCGGCAGCATTGTATTTTGTGTTCGGGCTGGTGGCCTTCTGGTGGATTCGCCAGGATCCTGCGCCCCTGCCGCTGCCGGCGATTCTGTCGTCGCTGCTCGCTGGCGACATCCTCTTCGTCGTCCTGATGACCGCCGCCAGCGGCGGCGCCGGCGGGCCGCTGCCGATTCTGCTCTTTCCGCAGCTCGCCGCCAGCGGCTGGCTCCTTCACACCCGTACCGCGTTCTTCCACGCCGCGATCGCAACCGTCGTCCTGCTCGGGCTCGATGTGTGGCGGCTACTGCAAGGTCAAGTCACCGGCGCGCAATCCTTCCAGACGGGCCTGATCGGATTCGGCTACTTCGCCACCATCGGCATCGCGTTCGCGCTCGGCAGCTACGCCAAGGCGTCCGAGGCGCTGGCCGCCCAGCGCGGCATCGACGTCGCCAACCTGGAGCACATCAACCGCCTCATCATCCAGGACATGCAGGACGGCGTGCTGGTCGTCGATCAGAACGGCATCGTGCGGAGCAACAACACGCAGGTCACGCGCCTTCTGGGCGGCTACGGACAGATGCGCGGCGGGATGCGGCTCGCCGAGTTCTCGTCCACCCTCGATGGTTATTGGCGACGCTGGCGCGACGATCAATCGGAGCCGGTGCCCGCATTCAAGGTCGAGGCCACGCAGCGACTGCTTCGCGTGCGGCTGGTGCAGATAGGGTCGGGGCTCGGCGGCGGCACGCTGATCTACCTCGAGGACCTGGGCCGCGCACAAAATGAAGCGCAGCAGATGAAGCTCGCGGCGATGGGCCGACTCACGGCCTCGATCGCGCACGAGGTGCGCAACCCGCTGTCCGCCATCAACCAGGCGGCACAACTGCTCGAGGAGGACCGCGCGGTGATGCCAAGCGGCGAGCGGTTGCTCGGCATGATCCGCAACAATGCGAAACGCATCGACCGCATCGTCGGCGAGGTCCTGCAGCTCACCCGCCGCGATCGCCAGCAGCCCGAGGTGATCGCGCTGGGCGATTTCGTGCGCTCGCTGATCGAGGAAATCGTGCACGCCGAGAGCATTCCGCCCGGCAGCATCGTGGTCGAGATTCCCGACGACCTGCTGATTCTTTTCGACCGCGGCCAGTTGAACCAGATCGTCTGGAACCTGTTGCGCAACGCGTGGCAACATTGTGCCAAGACCAAGGACAGCATCCGGATCGTGGCGCGCGCCGGCTATATGGGCGACGCCGCGATCTTCGAATTGAGCGACGACGGACCGGGCATTCCCGCCGAAGCGCGCGGCCAGATCTTCGAGCCGTTTTTCACGACCCGGCCGGGCGGTACCGGGCTCGGGCTGTACGTCGCGCGCGAGCTCGCCGACGCGAACGGTGCAACGCTGGATCTTCTGCCGAAGAGCCCGGGCGCCCATTTTCGGATCACGCTGAGACGCGCGGTCAACCGCGTCGCCGGCCCCGTCGGCGCAGCGCAGGGCGCCTGAACGTGTGCGCCGTCGTCCATGACCCCGGCGCTCCCCGCGCCGAGTCGACACCACCCGCAACAAGTCCGGCGCGACCGGGCGCGAGCCCGGCCCTGCGGCCGCAAGGATCGCGCCGCTCACGCGAATGTAGTGTCAACAAGCCCTGATCAACGCCTTCGAGAGAGATCGCCATGTCCCGCAAGATCCGTGGTCAACCCAGGGTGCTCGTCGTCGACGACGAACCTGACCTGCTCGAACTCCTTGAACTGACGCTGTCGAGGATGGGACTCGACGCGATTCCCGCCACGTCGGTCGGCGAGGCGATCCGGCTCCTCGAGAAAGAACCGTTCGACCTGTGCCTCACCGACATGCGCCTGCCCGACGGCGAGGGCCTGCGCGTGGTCGAACACATCAACGCCCACGGACTCGATATCCCGGTTGCCGTGATCACCGCCTTCGGCAGCACCGCCAACGCGGTTGCCGCGCTCAAAGCAGGCGCGTTCGACTACCTTTCCAAGCCGGTCGCGCTCGAACAGCTGCGTGCACTCGTCAAGCAGGCGCTCAAGGTGCCTGAGTCGCCGCAGCCTCCGTCAAGTTACCAGCTGCTCGGAGAATCGCCGGCGATGCAGCAGGTGCATTCGCTGATCGAGCGGCTCGCGAGGAGCCAGGCGCCGGTGTTCATTCACGGCGATTCGGGCAGCGGCAAGGAACTCGCGGCACGGATGATCCACGCCGGAGGCTTGCGCGCCGAAATGCCGTTCATCGCCGTGAATTGCGGCGCGATCCCCGAGAACCTGATGGAAAGCGAGTTTTTCGGCTACAAGCGCGGCGCGTTCACCGGCGCCGAGGCCGACCGCGATGGCTTCTTTCAGGCGGCGAACGGCGGCACGCTGTTCCTCGACGAGGTCGCCGATCTCCCGCTCGCAATGCAGGTCAAGCTGCTGCGCGTGATCCAGGAAAAGAAGGTCCGCGAGGTCGGCTCGACGCAGGAGGAGCCGATCGACGTGCGGATCATCAGCGCGACGCACAAGAAGCTCGAAGGGCTGGTGGAAGCCGGTGAATTTCGGCAGGATCTCTACTATCGCCTGCACGTGATCGAGCTGCCGATGCCGGCGCTGCGCGAAATGCGCGAGGACATCGCACCGATCGCCAACGCGATCCTCGCCAAGTTCTCGCGGGGGACGGCGGCGAAGCTCGACCCCGAAGCGCTGGCCGCACTCGAGCAGTATCCGTTTCCGGGCAACGTTCGGGAACTGGAGAACATCCTCGAGCGCGGGCTCTCGCTCGCCGCCGATCCGCTGCGGATCACGGCCGAGGACCTGCACCTGACGCCGGTGCCCGAAGAAACAGACCCGTCGCTGCCGGCCGGGGACAAATGGCCGTTGCAGGATTATCTGGATCGTGTCGAGCGGCAGGCAATCAATGAGGCGCTTGAACGGACGCGCTTCAACCGTACCGCGGCCGCCAAGCTGCTCGGCATCACCTTTCGGGCGATGCGTTATCGGATGGAAAGGCTGGGGATAAAATAGGACGCCGTGCGTCAAGGCCAAACTGACGCGTCTTCATGAATTGACCTGCGGTTCAACCCATGTCGTGGCGAGAACTTGGCGCCACAATCGCAGGTCCCTCGCGGTCATTCACGACTTCGAGTTGCCTTCGCTGACCTTCACGGCAGCAGCCATCTGTACCTCGGCCGGCGGGCCGGCAGACGGCACCTCTCCTTCCAGGTAGCGGGCCAACGCGCCGATGGTCGGGTGTTCGAACAGCGCCACCATGGGAACTTCGACCGCAAGACGGTCGCGCAGCCGCGCCTGCACCTGACCCATTCGCAGCGAATCGCCGCCAAGGTCGAAGAAGGGATCGTCGATGCCGATCCGGTCGAGGCCCAGAACTTCGGTCCAGATGGCGGCGACGACCTGCTCCAGACGATTGCCGGGCGCGACGAATTCGGCCTCCAGCCGAGGCCGTTCCGCGACCGGGAGCGGCAGCGCGGAGCGATCGAGCTTGCCGTAGGCGGACAGCGGGAGGCGCTGCAGCATGATGAACTGCGCGGGCATCGCCGCCTTCGGAAGCCGCATCCCCAGGTAGCGCCGCAGGGCGCTCACGGTGGGGGCCGGCTCGCGTTGAGGCACGACGTAAGCCACAAGCAATGCGTCGCCCGAGTCCGCGGAATGAACCCGCGTTGCCGCCTCGCGGACGTTCTCGGCGCCGAGCAGCGCTGCCTCGACCTCCGCGAGGTCGACCCATTGGCCCTGGATCCTCTGCCGGGCATCGCGGCGCCCGAGATGGTCGAGACAGCCGTCCGGCTGCCGACGGCCCAAGTCCCCCGTGCGGTACGTGCGCAATTCAGGGTCGACCGGGTCCCGCGCAAAGGCGCGCGCGTAGAGGTCGGGCCGGCGCCAATAGCCGGCAGCGAGGTAGCGGCTGCGGACGGCAATCTCGCCCGCCTGTCCGGGGCCCGCCGCCCGCCCTTCTTCGTCCAGGATCACGACCTCCATGTCCTCCACGGCGTAGCCGACGGGCACCACACCCTCGGTCACCGGCAGCGTCCGGTCGATGAAGAACTGACGCACGAGGCCGCACTCGGTGGCCCCCAGCCCGTTCACCAGCAGGGCGCCGTCCGCACAGCGCTCGCGAAACAGAATCCATTCGTGCCGGGACATCCGGTCCCCTTCAATCCGGATCAGGCGCAGGTCGGGAAAGGCGTCGGCTCCCTGCGCCGCCAGGCGAAAGAGCGCCGGCACGGAATGATAGATGCTGATGCGCTCCCGGACCAGCCACGCGCCGAGCCCGGCCACACCCTCCCGCCGGACGTCGTATGGGAAGATCGCGGCACCGTTGAGCAGCGCGCCGAACAGGCTCGAGACCGCACCGCTGAAGCCCGGCGTCTGCAGCAGCGTGAGCCGGTCATCGCGATCGATGCCGAGGCTATTGGTGTATCGCATCACGTTGTGCAGCACGTTCCGGTGGGCGTCGACGACGCCCTTGGGACGCCCCGTCGACCCGGAGGTGTAGTAGATGTACGCGCAGGCGTCGGGCGCCACCGCGACGCCGGGGCGTGCGGTCGAGCCGCCGCCGGCGAGGATCTCGTCAACCCGCAGCACGACGGTCGCGGGCGCCGCCGCCGCAGCCACCGCCGCACCCGCGGCGTCCGCGAGGATGAGGCAGGCCTCGGCCTCCTCCACCACGGTCGCGACGTGTGCCGTCGGGTGCGTCGCCTCCAGCGGGACATAGATCCCGCCCGCCTTCAGCACCCCGAGGATGCCCGCCACGAGCGCCGCGCTCTGCTCGATCAGCAGCACGACAGGACCGACGCCCGCAGCCGCGCGCGCCAGTAGCGTGTGGCCCACGCGGTTGGCGGCGCTGTCGAGGGCGGCATAGGTCCACGCCAGGTCCCCGATCTTGACCGCAAGCCGCCGTGGATACTGGTCCACCTGAAGTTCGAATCGCCGCGGGATCGACTGCTCGATCGCGCTTCGGTCGAAACGGACAAAGGAGCCCCGCGAGGCGGGGCGCGGGCCGACAGGCTTCACCTGCATCGGTCGTCCGGCGGCGACGATGCGACCCTATCATCTGGCCAGCAGGCGTCCCGGAGGTGAGCCGTATCGAATTTCATCATCGGAACAACGAACCGCCGCACCGACCAGTCGCGCCCTTTGGCAGCGAGGGCGGCACTGAAGCCGGGAGGGGCGCCGAGCCCGGCCACCCGCCAATGAAGCCGCGCTTGCGCATCCCGCTCGTCGGCAACAAGGGAATCGTCGTCGTCCTCGCGCTGCGACACCGAAAACAACCGCGTCGCGTCGCCCAGCCCATCACCGCGCGCCTTGACATACGCTTCCTTGCGCGTCCAAGAGCGAAAGAATGCGGCCCGCCGGGCCCCGGGCGCCAGTGCGCTCAGGGTCTCGCATTCAGCAGCTGAGAACACGTGGCGCGCGACCCCTTCGATGTCGATGTCACGGGTTGTCGACTCGATATCGATTCCGACGTCGCGGTGCGAGGCGAAGGCATACATTGCCATCTCTTGCGCGTGAGACAGGTTGAAGCGGAGCCGCGAATCGCCCATCAGATACGGCTTGCCGTAAGCGCCGCGGCCAAAGCGCAGCGCCGAGGCATCCACACCCGCATAGGTCGAGAGAAGGCGCCTCAACACGGCGCGCGCGACGATAAAGCGCCTGCGGGGTTCTGGACGAAGGAAACGGTCGGCTCGCGCCCGTTCCTCGTCTGCAAGCACGGCGTAGAGATGTTCGGGAGCCGTGCCCTCGGCGCAGAGGCACGCCGTCCACACATGCACCTGTGCGTTATCGAGCTGTGGCGCCTTCATGGGCAGCAACGGGAACGGACGCCGGTCGGTCTGGCGGAAGTTGGTCGATGCATGCTTGCAACCGCGCCGCCAGTTCTTCAACGACGGGCGATTTGACCAGATCGCCATGGCTGCCCGGCAAACGATGGATGTGAACAGTCTCATCGACCCATCGGATCCAGCCCAGGTTATCCGCGCCGCCACGATCCGCGGAATCTTTGGCAATGAAGAACTCGATCGGATGAGGGTAGGGCTTCGGCCGGTAGCTCCAATGCGCCCAGCGGTGCGCCTCTCCTACGGTGCGCAACCGGCGAAGCCGGTCCAGATGCAGCGAATGCAGCACGGAAAAATACGCGAGCTCCTGAACCTGTCGCAGGCTCAACTTCCGCCGTCCAAGCGCGGTCAACTCGTCAATCCACCACTGGCTTGCCTTGGCCCTCGGCGCATAGGTATCGATGAGGGCGAGCAACGCCACAGGCTGCCCGGCCGCAGCGAGTTGCTGCCCCATCTCGAAGGCGACCACGCCGCCGCTTGAGAATCCGGCCACGAGATAGGGCCCCTCCGGTTGCACGGTTCGCATTGCGTCGACGCAACGGGCCGCGATCGATTCGATCGTGTGGTCCGGGCTTCCCGCGCCGTATACGCCACGCGCCTGCAGACCGTAGACAGCCTGCTCGGGGTCGAGGTGGCGCACCAGCTCATAGTAGTGGAACAGGTTGCCGCCCATGGTGTGCACGACGAACAGTGGGCGGCGCGAGCCGCTTTTCATCGCAACCACTTCCGGATTGCCGCCGAACTGGTATTCATCGCGAAGAAGCGCGGCCTGGGCCTTGATGGTGCTACCGCGAAACCACAGCGTGTCCAAAGGCAGGCGCCGGTGGAAGGCCTTGTCGATCCGGTCCATGAGCTGCACCGCCAGCAACGAATGCCCGCCAAGATCGAAGAAGTTGTCATGCACGCTGATCGGACCCGGCTTGAGCAGGTCTTCCCAGATCTTGACCAGGTGTCGTTCGATGTTGTCGCGCGGCTCCGTCAAGTCCGAATTGCGCTCGCCCTGCTCACCGGGCGGCGCGGGTAGCGACCCGCGATCGATCTTGCCGTTGGGGGTCAGCGGAAACGCCGGCAGCAGGACGAAAGCGGCAGGCAGCATGTAATCGGGCAACTGCGGCTTCAGAAAGGCGCGCAGGTCGGCGGCGGCGAGCGGTTCGCTCCCGGCGACCACGTAGGCCACCAGCCGTTTGTCGCCCGGCACGTCTTCACGCAGCAATACCAGCGCCTCGCGCACCTGGGCATGCCGCGCCAGCACCACTTCGATTTCCCCCGGCTCGACGCGAAAACCGCGCAGCTTCAGCTGATGATCGAGCCGACCCAGGAACTCGATATTGCCGTCGGGCAGGTAACGTGCGCGATCACCGGTGCGGTACATCGTTGCACCGGCGCGCTGCGCGTACGGATCCGGCACG
>Ga0315278_10004621_pt1 | contig 12439 bp, 9 predicted proteins | sample YL17G06_0_MG_FD_203880 | JGI IMG/M metagenome (GOLD analysis project Ga0315278, IMG submission 203880) | Sediment microbial communities from Yellowstone Lake, YNP, Wyoming, USA - YL17G06_0 | ecosystem: Environmental > Aquatic > Freshwater > Lake > Sediment | place: USA: Wyoming | collected...
TACGGTCAGGGCATAGACATCGCTATTCATCCCCGATCCCAGCGGTGACCAGGCCGTACCGTCCCAGGAGGCGATACGATTAGCAATAACACAGCCCGCTGCTTGAAAACTGCCGCCTACTACGAGCGAGCCGTTGTAGACAACTGCGGCATAGACGTAACTGCCGACGCCGGCAACACAAGGCGAGATGCTGTTGTCCCAGTAGATGTCATCGGGATCGTCGTTCGGCGAAGCCATAGCAGCTGTTTGAAACACCGGCTGACCGGTGGCCGGATCGATAGCCGACAGGAACCCTTCCATATCCAGCGACCCCTCATACCCTGAACGGCGGGCAGCTTCGAGATCAAACTGTCCGTCAGACGTAAGAAATTCGCTGATGCTTCTGCCTTTGGGGGCATCCGACGGGAGCGCTGAATTGTCCTGCGCACTAACGTGCGATACTCCCGCGATGTGCCCCAACAGCACTACCGCGCCGATCGTGAACAGTCTCTTCATTTTGTGTGCCCTTGGTCTGCGTCAGACTTTTAAGGTATGTAGATATTAACCGCTGTCTACGTTTGAGTAATATAGCAGGAAGCGGCGGTTTTCCAAGAGGATTCGTAGGGCGGGTCCGTCTTCGAACCCGCCACGATCCGGCAGGGAAAGTATTCAATGTCGGGTTGCTCCCCCGGCTCTTCGGCCAGGGGCGTGAATCCGACCTACTGGTCAATGGTGGCGGGTGGCCCTGCCGTCAAGACGGCCCTCATGGCCGTCGTCCCCGAGACGTCGGGGACCCACGTGGTAATCAAGTTGGACGCGCAGGTAACGCTCCACAAGAGTACACAAAGCTCATTCCGCACCTCTGAGAGGCAAAGACCGCTCCATTGAGCACACTCTCCCCTGTGGGTTTTCTCTATGCGAGCGCGAGTGGCCATAGATTCCCGCCTGCGCGGGAAAGACGGCGCCGGGGGCGCCGTCTAAGAACATGGAACTGTAGGGCAGGTTTGCCTCAAAGCCGCCAAACCTGCGCCAACACAAGGGTGGCAGGTTTGAAGACAAGCCTGTCCTACAGTATATACTACCATGCTCGTGGTGGACGAGGACGTCCACCACGCACCTAATCTAACCCCACCGCAAGCGGATGGGGCACCCAAGCGTGATTACAGGATGTACCGGCTGAGGTCTTCGTCTTCGACGATGTCGGAGAGGCGTTTCTCAACTTGCTGGGCCGTGATCGTCACTTTGCGTTTCTTCGAGGGTGAATCGAACAGCAGATCATCAAGCAGTGTCGTCATCACCGTGTGCAGACGGCGGGCGCCGATATTCTCCGTGCGGCTGTTCACCTTCTCGGCGATCTCAGCGATCTTGCTGATGGCGCTGGCCGTGAAATCCAGCGTGACGCCTTCCGTCTCCAGCAGCGCCTTGTACTGTTTGACCAGCGACGCCTGAGGTTCCACCAATATGCGCTCGAAATCTTTCGCCGTTAGCGACTGAAGCTCCACCCTGATTGGAAAGCGGCCCTGCAGTTCGGGGATCAAGTCCGACGGATTCGATCCGTGGAACGCCCCGGCGGCAATGAACAGGACATGATCGGTGTGCACCATGCCGTACTTGGTCATGACGGCGGAACCCTCGACAATGGGCAGGATATCGCGCTGCACACCCTCGCGGCTGACATCCGGCCCGGCCTTGCCATCGCCGCCGACGATCTTATCGATCTCGTCGACGAAGATGATACCTGATTCCTGGACGCGCTCCAGCGCGTCGGCTATCACCTCATCCATATTCACCAGCCGATCGAGTTCCTCAGTGACCAGGAAGTGATAGGCGTCGCGCACGTTCATCTTGCGGCGCTTCGTGCGCTTGGGCATCATGCCGGAGAACATCTCCTGAAAGTTGACCCCAAGTTCTTCGATCCCCTGAGGCGAGAAGACTTCGACAATCGGAAATGATCGCTGCGGGGCGTCGATTTCCACTTCACGTTCGTCCAGATTGCCGGCCAGGAGCATTTCGCGAAACTTGTTTCTGGTCTTCGCGGCGGATTCAATCTCCTCGGCGGCCAACTGTTCAGGGATGTCCTGTGTCGGCGAGGTCTTTCGATTTCGCCGGGGGATCGGCCCTACCAGCAGATCGAGCAGTCGTTCGACCGCGGCCTTGTCGGCTTTTGTCCGGTGACTCTGCGCCTTTTCTTCCTTGACCATGTTGACCGAAATCTCGACCAGATCACGCACCATCGATTCGACATCACGGCCGACATAGCCGACCTCAGTGAACTTGGACGCTTCTACTTTGAGGAACGGCGCGCCGGCCAGATCGGCCAGGCGGCGGGCGATCTCGGTCTTCCCCACGCCGGTCGGACCGATCATGATGATATTGTTGGGCATGATCTCGTGGCGGATTTCTTCAGGAGCGTTCTGCCGCCGCCAGCGATTGCGGAGCGCGATCGCCACCGACCGTTTGGCGGCATCCTGTCCGATGATGTGCTTGTCGAGATAGGCGACAATTTCGCGAGGGAGGGGGTATTCGTTAGTCATTTGATTGTAACAACGCTAATGTTGCTGTTGGTGTAGATGCAGATTTCAGCGGCGATTTCCAGCGCTTTCTGCGCGACCTTCTCCGCAGTCATTTTCGGATTGGCGTAGATCAAGGCCCGCGCTGCCGCCAGGGCAAAAGGGCCGCCAGAGCCGATGGCGACGATGCCGTCGTCCGGTTCAATCACATCTCCCGTGCCGCTGATAAGAAAGATGTGCTTTCCGTCGGTCACGGCGATAACCGCCTGTAGTTGCCGGAGAATGCGATCGGTCCGCCATTCCTTGGCCAGTTCTATTGAAGCGCGTTGCAGGTTACCGGAAAACTCACCCAGTTTCTTCTCGAACAACTCGAACAGGGCGAGAGCATCGGCGGCCGTGCCGGCAAAACCGGTCAGAACTTTGCCCTCAAGCATCGTTCGGATTTTCGTCGCCTTTGACTTGATGACTGTGTCGTCAAGTGACACCTGGCCATCCCCTGCCATGGCCGCTTTGCCGTTATGAATGATACCGATAATAGTCGTTGATCTGGTCTTCATGGTTACCTCTATTGCCGTGACCCCGATCTCGGGTGGGCGGTCTGATAAACGCGTTTGAGGGTCTCGGCCGTGACGTGAGTATATTTCTGTGTGGTCGAGAGCGAAGCATGACCGAGGATTTCCTTTATCAACATCAGGTCGGCGCCGTTTTCCAGCAAGTGCGTGGCGAAAGAGTGGCGCAGTGCGTGCGGTGTGAAATCAAGACCTTCCCCACGGCCGAATTTCTTGACCAGCCGATCCACTGAACGAACCGAGAGCCGACCGCCCTGCCTGTTAAGGAACAACGACGTGATGGAAACTCCCAGCGATTCAAGGAACTCCTGGCGTCTGGTTAGATACGCTTTCAGATCGGCCATGGTAGCATCGCCTACCGGCACTAATCGTTCTTTGTTGCCTTTGCCGATAACGCGGATAAGCCCCTGACGCATGTCTATATCGGCGAGTTTAACGGCGGCCAATTCCTCGCGCCGCACGCCGGTGACATAGAGCAAAGCGATCATCAGGTAGTCGCGCCAGTAGAAATAACTCTGTTTATCGGAGCGCGCGTTGCCGTGCTCAAAAAGACGCGCGGCGTCAGCCTGGGGTATGAACTCCGGTAGCTTCGAACCGAACTTGATTCTCGGAATCTTGAACAGATACGATTTGGAATCACGACGCTGGGAAAGAAAACGCTGAAAGGATGACAACGCTGAAAGAAAGCGGGCCAGGGAGCGATTGGAGACTCCGGCTTCGCTCCGCTTACGGAGAAATACGCGCAGATAGATGGGGTCGTTCAGGGGATTTCCGGGTAATGAGGCATGCTGACTTTCGAGGAAGTCAATCCACGGCGACAGATCGCGGCGGTAAGCGTCAACCGTTCGCACCGAACGCGCTTTGTGTTCACCCAGGTCGACGAGAAAATCGGTCAGCGCCTTTTTCAGCATAGGCGCAGGATATTGAAGTTCAATAGGTCAGTCAAAGGGTTTTGAGGCGGGCGGCGTCACATTGATTGCAGGTAGCTCGTGAGGTTGGAATTAACGTTGGCCAGCCCGAGCTTGCGGCGAATCAGTTCCCGATGCTTGTGAACCGTCGCCAGAGAAATGCGCAGCGTCTCGGCAATCTGTTTGGAGGTGAAACTGTTCTTAATCAAACGACAGATCTCCGTCTCCCGCGGAGTCAGCTTCGGGTGGCGGCTCTTCATGGTTTCAAGGAATGGCGCGCTTACGTTACGAAGCTCCTGCTCCAGTTGATCAAGAAGCTGAAGCTGTGCCGGTCCGGCGTTTTCCCTTACCCGCTGAAGGGTCGGCAGCACGGCTTCATCCAGATTCAACGCAATCTGGCCTTTCAGCGCGTCTTTTTCGGAAGAAATCTGGTTAAGCACTTCCCTGAGAGTAACGTTCTTCTCCAGAAGAGCTTGCTCATCTCTTTTGCGCTCGGTAATGTCAAGAGCCGTGAACGTCACCCCCCGGGTGAGGTCATCGGGATCAAGCGCCGTGGAACTCAGCAGAACGTCGATGATCCGGCCGTCCTTGCACTGCCAGCGTGTTTCCACCGTGCCGGTGCCGGATTCCCTTATTTGTCGGTACTTTTCGATCCCGACATACTCAAAATCCTTGTCGGAAGGATAGAGCATTCGAGCACTCCGACCGACCAACTCTTCACTGCCGTACCCCAGCATGTCACACAGTCGCTGGTTCACCTGGGTGAGGACACGCTCGACAGTCACGCCGATGCCTATCGGAGCGGCTCGAAAAATGCTACTCAGTTCGGCGTCTCGGAAACTGAGAGCCTCCTCGGTCTCAATGCGCTCAGTGATATCATGAAGGATAGCAACTATGCCGCCGCCCGACAGAAGCGTAAGATAGTTGTCCATCCAGACAATAGTGCCATCTTTCTTCTTGAGCGGCCAGTCACCGCGCCAGAAACCGGCAGTTTTGACTGCTTGAAATACGAGTTGGCGCGCCTCCACATACTTCTCCTGGGACAAGTGGAGCATTGCTATGTCTTGCCCAACCAATTCTTCACGTGAATAGCCGAACGTCGCGAGAGCTGCTTGATTGGCAAAACGGATGATGAGCCCTTCGACAAAGAGAATGCAGTTAGCTGTTCCCTCGAACAGCGCACGAAACTGCTCTTCGGTCTGACGCAAAACCTGCTCAGTGTGACGGCGTTCGGTGATATCTTCTCCCGAGCTGAGGGTGCCAATTATGACGCCTTCGCGATTCTTCAGAAGCGTGTTGTGCCAGGCGACCGTGCGTTCGCGACCGTCGCTTGCTACCACCGCGTTTTCGAAATACTCGACCGGCTCAAGATCGCCCGCCATAAGCTTGCAGAAGACAGCCCGAGTTTCTTCTCGATCTCGTTCAGGGACGAACCGGGCGAACCAATTGCTTCCGACAACCTCCTTTTCACGACACCCGAGAGTCTCGCACCCTTTCCGATTTATCATGGTCACTTTCTGATCCGCGTTAATCGCCACCAGAATTACTCCGGCAATGTTGAGATATTCCTGAGCGCGGTCTCGCTCCACTCTGATCGCCTCCTCGGCCACTTTCCGGTCAGTTATATCACGATCAATACAAACATAACCAACAATCTTGCCCGGACCATTGTCGATTCCGATCCACTGCGAATGCACCCAGCGCTGCGCGCCGTCCTTGCGGATTAGACGATAGTCAAGGGCAGCCGAATGGGGCCGGTCGGCCAGCAGCTGCCGCACCTGCCATAGATCAGCCACGTGTATTCGTTCACTCCACAGCAGGTGATTGTTTCGGAGTTCCGAAAGAGTGAACCCCGTAGCTATTTCACTGGCCGGATTGAAACAACACGCCTGGCCGCTCAAGGCGAGACAATAGACCATGTCGTCCACAGTCTGGAGAGATTCCAGTAACTGTCGTGCCCTGGCCGGGACATCCCCGAAGAACTCCCGGGTAGCACTTACAGAGTCGCCCCGCGACACGCCGTCGCCACTGTGATCGTGGTGGTCGTCAGAATTGGTCATTGGTTCAGGCCTCTGATCCAGTCCGACTCGCCGGAAGTGATCATGGCTTGCGATGGCAGTTTCGCATACTCTTACCGAAGCCACACGCGTCGGACACCCATCAAGCCGGTCCTACCACGGTGTTCAGAAAGACTTCGAAGGGAGCAAGAGCCAGACTGTCCTGTAGGTAAGATAAGAGGAACCGAGACGTCTGTCAAGCAAGACCGGAGAATAGCCGAGTCAGGGAAAGCGGCTAAGCTGTAGCGTTTTCAGCCGGCTGTTCTTCCGCCTGTTCGTGGCGACACTCCGGACAACGAATATGGTCACCCTTAGTCTTGGACGACTTTTCGACCATATAGGGGTGGTTGCACATAGGACAGGGCGTGGCAACCGGTCGATCCCAACTGGCGAAGTTGCACTTGGGATAACTGGTGCAGCCGAAGAAGACGCGTTTTGTGCGCGTGGTTTTTTCAATGATCTTGCCGCCACACCCTTCGCGGGGACAAGCGATCCCGAGTGTGAGGGGCTTGGTGTTTCGACACGTGGGATACGCCGAGCAAGCCAGGAAACGGCCGAATCTGCCCGTCTTGACGACCATAGGTGAGCTGCACTTCTCACAGATCTCGCTGGTCTGATTCTTTGCGGCTTCTTCAGGGAGCGGTAGAGTAGATTTGCATTCGGGCCACGAGGAGCAAGCGAGAAAACGACCGTTGCGGCCCCATTTAATCACCATCGGATTTTCACATTTCGGGCACTTGATATCGGTCTTTTCGACCATAGCCGCCTTAATGGCCTTCTCTTTGCCCTTGAGCGCCGCCAGTTGTTCACTGAACGGCTCGTAGAACGAACGGATGACGTCGACCCAGTTATCCTTGCCTTCTTCGACCAGGTCAAGTTCCTTCTCCATGCCAGCCGTGAATTGCACGTTGAAAATCTTCGGGAAGTGTTCCACAAGGATGGTGCTGACGGTATTGCCCAAATCAGTGGGATGGAGTCTTTTTTCGGTCAGTTCAACGTACTTGCGGTCCTTGAGCGTCGAGATAATCATCGCGTAGGTCGAGGGGCGCCCAATGCCGTCGGCTTCCAGCCGCTTGACCAGCATCGCCTCAGAATAGCGCGCGGGAGGTTTCGTGAACGCCTGCTCCAGTTCGACCTTCTTCAGTTCCAGAGCTTCACCCTGCTTGAGTTCCGGTAGCGATTCAGCGCCGTTTTCGCCATTGCCATTCTCGTCCGGGTCTTTTTCTTCGTGATAAACTTTCAGGAAACCGTCGAATTTAAGGCGCTCAGCCTTAGCGCGAAGCAGGTATTTGCCGCCGGAAATGTCCACGGTCTCGACGTCGTAAACAGCGTCCTTCATCTGCGAGGCCACGAACCGATTCCAGATGAGTTTATACAGCTTGAATTGCTGAGGTGAGAGGCTCTTGTGGATTTTCTCCGGTGACAGGGACAGATGCGTGGGGCGGATGGCCTCATGGGCATCCTGAGCCTGTTTCTGTTTGCCGTAAAACTTGGGCTTGCCCGGCAGGTATTGGGAGCCGTACTCGGCGGCAATATGCTCTCGCACCGCCTGCAGCGCCTCAGCGGCAATGCGGGTGGAGTCAGTACGCATGTAAGTGATCAAACCGACCGGACCTTCTTTGCCGAGTTCCACTCCCTCATACAGAGTCTGCGCAATCGACATGGTGCGCTTCGGTGACATGCCATAGGCTCGGGCCGCGTCCTGTTGCAGCGTAGAAGTAATAAAAGGCGCCGCCGGGCGGCGGATGCTTTCGGACTGCTTGATTTCCAAAACCCCGAAGCGTTGTTTTTCGAGGTCTTTCTGAATCGCCGAAGCCTCTTTGCCCGAACCGATCACGATCTTGCTTTTGTTCTCTTCCCCCGCTTTGACCACGGTCTTGCCATCGATTTTGAGCAGCGCCGCCCAGAACGTTTCCTTAGCTGAGTTGGCCAGATTGGCGCGAACCTTCCAGAACTCTTCCTGGACAAAACTTTTGATCTCAGCCTCGCGCTCACAGACCAGACGAAGCGCCACTGACTGCACCCGCCCGGCGGACAGGTTGCGAGCCACCGTCTTCCACAAGAAGGGCGAGACCATGTAGCCCACGAGACGATCCAGTACTCGCCGCGCCTGTTGAGCGTCAACCAGGTCCTGATCGATCTCGCGCGGATTCTGTATGGCGTGGGTGACCGCAGACTTGGTTATCTCGTTGAAAGTAACGCGATGGACTTTCGCCTTAGTGCCAGTGAGATTGTTAGCCACGTGCCAGGCGATGGCCTCGCCCTCGCGGTCCGGGTCGGGAGCAAGGAAGACGGTTTTGGCGCTCTTTGCGGCCTTTTTGAGCTGAGCGAGGATTTTCTCCTTGCCTTCGATTATGGTGTAAACCGGCTTGAAATCGTTTTCGGTATCGACACCTAATTCCGACTTAGGCAGATCGACCAGATGGCCAACGGTTGAAAGGATGTCGTAATCATCCCCGAGAAAACGACTGAGGGTGCGTGACTTTGCGGGCGATTCAACAATAACAAGATTTTTGGCCATCGAACTTTCCTATGCGAGTGGCTAACGACAATGCTATTTCGTATCGGCCCGCTCAAACTTTACTTTACCCTCCAGGACTTCGCGCAAGGCCACCGCGGTCATTTTTCTGGCCTCGATATCCACGTCGACCGCCCCCTCTTCGAGCCGAGCCAACTTAGCCAGGCGCTTGGAGTTAAGATGACGTGCGTGCTTGGCCGCCACCAATACGGCCTCGTAGCGGTTTTCCGTGATTTGATCGAGTCTCTCAATGGGCTGATAAACTGTCATGCGTCTTCTCCAATGGTTAAGCTTAGTTGCCCTAACCTGTTATCTTGCTGACTTGTTCCGGTTCGACCTGATCTATCCGCAAAGGATGCGCGTCCACAATACTCAGAACTTTCCGGACGGCAGTCCTAAGATCTTTGTTTATAACAACATAATCAAAGCCATGCTTGCGAAAAGTTCTCAATTCCTGCAGTGCATTACTAAGTCTCAATTTGAGTTGCTCGGTAGTTTCGGTGCCACGCCGCCTCAGGCGACGGCGCAATTCGACTTGAGACGGCGGCAGAACAAAAATAGAGATGGCGTCGGGGTATTCCTGCTTCAAGCGTCGCGCGCCCTGAACATCCACGTCAAACAACATCACACCGCCGTGTCGCCGCACGGTTTCTATCGGCTTGCGCGGGGTGCCGTATTCGTACAAATGTACTTTGAAATGCTCCGCAAAGAAGCCGGACCTTACTCTAAGCGCAAATTCCGTCTTATCCACGAAGTTATACTCTCTGCCGTTGCGTTCACCGCTGCGCGGTGCCCGGGTAGTGTGGGAGACCGAGAACACCCATCCCTGGCGACGACGCGTGGGGGACAGTAGTCGGCGACAAATCGAGGTCTTGCCACCCCCGGATGGGGAAGAAATGATGACTATTCGACCGCGTTCTTTTTTCGACACTATTGACTCCGGGTCGACTACTCGACGTTCTGCACCTGCTCGCGAAGTTTCTCGACCTCTTCTTTCAACGAGATCACTCCGGCGGAAATACCGAAATCGGAGGCCTTGGATCCGATCGTGTTCACTTCGCGATTCATTTCCTGCAGAATAAAGTTGAGCCGTCGACCGATGGCATCGGTCTGTTTGAGGGTATTGAGAAACTGGTCAACGTGGCTGCTGAACCGGATGCACTCTTCAGTGATATCAGTACGCTCCGCAAAAACAGCGATTTCTTCTTCGAGGCGGACTTGATCGGGTTTTCGTCCATCCAGCAGTTCGGCAATCCGGGCCGACAACTTGGACGCGTAGGTCTTTACCGAGTCAGCAGTATCTTTCTCGATGTCTCGCATCAGGGCCGCCATGTTTTTCAATCTGACTCGCACGTCAGCAGCCATCGCCCTTCCCTCGTGAGCACGCATAGCCACCATCGCCTTGAGCGCCTTTGCGGTCGCCTTTTCAATAACCGGCCAGACTTCTTCGACAACGATCTCCACCGAGGCCGGACGAGTGACTTCGGGCAGCATCAACAGGTCCTCAAGCTCGACATCCCCTTTCAATTTGAGTTCTCGCTTGAGTTTCTGAAGCTGCCGGTAGTATGAAGTGGCGAGCTTCACATTAATAAGGGCCTCACCCGGAGCCTGCCCGTTTTCGGCCAGATTCACAAACAGGCTGACTTTGCCTCGTTGAACGGAAGAGTTAACCATTCCCCGCACTTGCGGTTCCAGGACTGTCAGATTTCGCGGCAAACGTACGAAAAGCTCCAGAAAACGGTTGTTGACGCTGGAGACTTCTACCGTGAAAAGTCCATACTTACTGTCTGCTTCGGCGCGACCGAAGCCGGTCATTGAATTCATAGTCCACCCGACAAAAGAAACAAGCCCTTAAAATAGAGCTCTTGTCCGTTTTGTCAACCGCTAATGTATTTGCGTGTCCGAAAAGGGCTTGTCATTGCCCGGCCACGATCAGACCCGACAGCCGTGTAGAGCCGGACCTAACCGGTTGCCAATCAGAATCTTCCGGAGAATCTTTGAACAAATTAGGAAGGCTGGAAAGAAGTTCACTTGCTTCATCGATATGAACCAGGTGACATTGAGAACCCCTGGCCAGCTTGTCAAACTCATCTGAGGAAACGCGGCCTGAGGCAAGAGCAACAAGATGAAGTCTGGGGCTTATCTTTACAGCCGATTGGAAGAACTCCCACCAGAGATCAGGCGGGGAGTAAAAATTGACAATGACGGCAGTGTAGCGATTCCCGCTCAACTCCGCCAAGGCCTGATCGGGATCAGAGAACCTGACCACGATCGCCGCGCTATCGCTTTGCTCCAGTGCACGTTGCGTCAACAGCGCTTGGTACCGATTAGGCTCCAGTAACATTATCCTGGGAGGGAAGTTCATAATTGACCCAAAGGCAGCATGATTCTGAAAGTCGTTCCCTTGCCGGCGTGGGACTGGACTTCCAGCGAGCCGCCGAGTGACCTGACAACTTCGAAAGCCAGACCAAGTCCTACGTTGAGGCCGGGTTGCGAGAGCGAAAGCTCTTTTGGACTTCGTCGCCGCAATCTGAACAGGCTCTTTGTCTGGTGGGCATTCAGTCCCAAGCCTTTGTTACAGATAAGAATGCTGCAAAGTCCGTTTTCGAGCGACGCCGTAACGGCTGTCTCAGACGCTTTGGCAGAATCGACCTGGATGCTAACCATAAGCACATCGCGCAGAATGGCTGACAGCTTGCGTAGTGGAGCATTGATCTTGGGTAAGTCGGCGTGGCAAACGGCGAAAGTGACTGTCGGACAGGACCTGCCGATCTCCTCCGCCAGTCGATCAGTGAGCAACTGCAGGTCGACCGTTTGTGGCTTCTCGACCTCACCCACCAGTTTGAGCATCCGTTCGAGATCGGCGATCGTGCCTGCGAGAGTTTCAACATGGTGACTCATGCACGACAGATAAAAACCACCGTCGCGATTGAGATCGTTATGATGCTCGTGTTCGAGCTTCTGCCAGACACCGGCAGTCGCAGTAATTGATGACTTGAGCAGGTCAACAGCGGCGCTACCCGCCCGAAGCGACAATCCACGTGCGGGTTTGTCCTTTGACTGAGGATCATCAAGATTCCGGAAGACAAAGCATATCGCGCGGTTGGGAAGATTGTCACCCACGCGGGTTATCTCGAGTTCGAGTTCGGTACCGGTCGTCAGCGTCAAATGACTACAGAAGCAGGGAGAGTTCTCCATGACGGCAGAGACGGCCAGGTAATTCTCTATGGTTGAGGCGCTCTGCTCGCCGGCGTGGTTCGCGATGGTATCTATAAATCCCTGAAAGTCGACTGGATTGTCGGATATCGAAAACCAGGCATCAAAGGTAAGATTGCGTTCGAGCACCCGACCGCGGTGGTCAAGCCGTACGAAACCGGCGCCCAAGCTGTCAAAGACTTCCGGTAACGAGATAGTTGCTTCTGCTATTGGCGGCTCGGTTGTCTGACTTTGCAGAGGTGCTCTGACGGCGTGTATCAGTGCGGCGGCGGTCTCGGCGCACTTTCGCGCGGAACCGGAAGTCTCTCCTGATCCGGAGGGACTCATAATCATGCGAACCAGAGAAGGATTACCGTCAGCAAAGGCGAATGTGGCTCTGACCTCATTGGGAAGCGCTTCACAATCACGAGCCGCTCCGGTGTCATCTTCCAAGGGAAAGACACTGTCAAGGGGCGGAAGGCCGGCAGCATCTGAGCCTGCTGACGCCACTATCGGACATTGCGGTTGCTTCAAATCGTGAACGGCTACGATCGCCGCACCAGTGAGCGTATGCAACAGCGAGGCCAGGGCTTGGGGGGTCAAAACCCCGTTGTCGTCGAGAAGAAGTCGAGCCAGTTCCTCCCAGCCGGACTCCTCAGACCGGGAGATTCCATTGTCAGCAACTACCGCATCATCAGGCCTG
>Ga0315278_10004623_pt1 | contig 12435 bp, 12 predicted proteins | sample YL17G06_0_MG_FD_203880 | JGI IMG/M metagenome (GOLD analysis project Ga0315278, IMG submission 203880) | Sediment microbial communities from Yellowstone Lake, YNP, Wyoming, USA - YL17G06_0 | ecosystem: Environmental > Aquatic > Freshwater > Lake > Sediment | place: USA: Wyoming | collected...
TTTGAGCTGGGAGTTGCGGGACATCAACTCCCAGCTCAAACCCCACCAGATCTTCCTCGTCCTCGATGCCATGTCCGGCCAGGACGCCGTCAACTCCGCAAAGGCCTTCAACCAACAGCTCGAACTCGACGGCCTCATCCTCACCAAGTTCGACTCCGATACCCGCGGCGGCGCACTCCTCTCCGCCAAAATGGTCACCGGAAAACCCGTCAAGTTCATCGGCACCGGTGAGAAACTCGACGCCCTCGAAGAATTCCGCCCCGAAGGCATGGCCCAACGCATCCTCGGCATGGGCGATGTCCTCGGCCTCGTCTCCGAGGCCATGGAAAAGTTCGATCAGGACGAAACCGCTCGCCTCCAGGCCAAAATGGAAAAGGGCCAGTTCACGCTCGATGACTTTATGGCCCAGATGCGACAGGTCCGCAAGCTCGGCCCCATGGGCAAGGTCATGGGCATGATCCCGGGCATGAGCCAGCTCACCAAGCAAATGAACATGGGCGAAGGCGACGTCGAGCTCCAGCTCGTCCGGATGCAGGCCATCTACGACTCCATGTCCTTCAAGGAACGCAAAAACACCGACCACCTCGACGGCAACCGGCGCCGGCGCGTCGCGCGCGGCGCTGGGGTCGAGCTCAACGAGGTCGGGCAGTTCGTCAAACAGTTCGAGATGTCCCGCGACATGATGCGCGCCGTCGGCGGCATGGGCATGATGGGCAAACTCCGCCTCATGAAATCCCTCATGTCCGGAAACCTCGCCAACCTCGGCATGCCGGGCGGCCCCATGCTCAAAACCAAGCGCTCCAGCTATATGGAGAAGAAAGATCGAAACAAGAAAAAGAAACGACGGTAAACAAGCTCTGTATTGAGGTCACGTATGCCGGATGCTCAGCTCAAGTTCGATCGGGCATCATTCCCCGGGCCCATCGCCGAGTTCCTGCGGGACTCCAACCCATGGTGGGAGGGCAAGCCCGGACCGGTGCTCCCTCCCTATCGACGCTGGGCATTCAGGACGGTGCTTCGAAAGCTGGAATCAGGACTTGCTCCGATCACGGTTCTCCGCGGGCCCAGACAGGTGGGCAAGACCACGCTGCAGCTTCAGATCATCGACCATCTGCTTGGCGAGAAGAATGTGGCACCAAGCCGCATCATGCGAGTTCAATTCGACGAGATCCCATCGCTCCGTCAGCTCTCCGATCCGGTCCTGGCGATTGCCCGGTGGTTTCAGAAGAACATCCTGGGCCGCTCGTTCAACCAGGCCGCCCACGAAAACCAGCCGGCCTTCATGCTGCTGGATGAAGTGCAGAATCTCGATGCCTGGGCGCCGCAACTGAAGACTCTAGTTGATCACCATACCCTTAAGGTGCTCGTGACGGGCAGCTCGGCTCTGCGGATTGAAGAGGGGCGAGACAGCCTCGCTGGGCGCATCACGCAGGTCGATCTGGGAACGCTGTTGCTCCGGGAAATCGCGGGCCTGCGTTTCGGCGAGACTCTCGATCCACCCATGCCGGAAAATGGCCTGGAATCGCTGCTCTCGCAGCAGTTCTGGATCGACCTGCAGCAACGCGGAGCATCCCAGCACGAGATTCGGGACCGTGCGTTTGCCGCGTTCTCGCAGCGCGGTGGGTACCCTATGGCCCAGGCGCGTCCGGACAGGCCGTGGCCCGAGGTGGCTGACCAACTCAACGAAACCGTCATCCAGCGCGCCATCCAGCATGACCTCCGCATGGGCCAGAGGGGAGTCAAACGTGATGCTCAGTTGCTCGAAGAGGTGTATCGTCTTGCCTGTCGGTATGCGGGCCAAAGCCCCGGCCAAGCGGTGTTCATCCAGGAGATCAAGCAAGCACTGGGGGGCAATGTCGGCTGGCAGCGCGTTCTTGCCTATCTTGGGTTCCTCGATAAGACGATGCTGTTGCGGCTTGTCCGTCCCCTGGAACTCCGACTCAAGCGACGCAAAGGCGCCGCGAAACTGTGCATCTGCGACCATGAACTTCGGGCGAGTTGGCTGCAGGAGATCGTGCCGCTTGACCCGCGCGAATTGGAGCGATCGCCGCACCTTCAGGACCTGGCCGGCCATTTGGCCGAAAACATTCTGGGTTACTTCCTTGCGAGTCTCCCGCATCTCGACTTGGCTCATTTCCCCCAGCGCGGAGCCGAGCCTGAGGTTGACTTCGTCCTGACAATTGGAGAGCGACGCATCCCCATGGAGGTGAAATACCGGCAACGGATCGATCCACAGCGGGATACCCTTGGCCTACGCGCCTTCATCGAGAAGAGCGTCTACAACGCTGCATTTGGGATCCTGGTCACGATGTATGACAACGTGAATATTCCTGATCCGCGCATCGTATCCATTTCCTTGCCATCGCTGCTTCTGCTGCGCTGATCGAGATCACCCACCATGCCCACCATCACCAAGATCGTCGAGCAGAAACGCACCCCCGCACGCCACGCCGTCTACCTCGACGGGCGCTTGGCCTTCTCCTGCTCACTCGATACCGTCGCACGCTTCCGCCTTCGCGTCGGCCTGGCCCTCTCCGACGACCAGCTCAAGGCCATCGCCGACGACACCCTCCGCCAGGAATGCTTCAAAAAAGCCACCCAATTCCTCAGCCAGCGACTCCACAGCCGCTCCGAACTCTGGAGGAAACTCATCAGCGCCAAGCACGCCCCGGACGTCGTCACCGCCGTCCTCGACGAGCTCATACGCCTCCGCTACATCGACGACGAACGCTTCGCCAGGACCAAGGCCCTCGCCGCCGCCCAGCACAGATACCACGGCCGTCGCCGCGCCTTCGTCGAACTGCTCAAATCCGGCGTCGATGCCGCCACCGCCAACCGCGCCCTCGACGATGTCTACCAGCAGACCGACCCCGCCGCCCTAGCACGCCAGCTTATCCAGAAACAGCTTCCCCGCCTCCGCCGCCTCGACCCCCTCGTCGCCCGACGCCGACTCGTCGCCATGCTCCAACGCCGCGGCTTCGACTACGACACCATCAAACCCATCATCGACCAGGCCCTCGGCGATCAACCCGAACCCGCCTGAGCATCCCTGTTTCCGCTTGGCCTGGCGCGCCTTCTTCGTGCCTCCAACACGCATTCCGCGCATCCCGCAACCATTCATCCATTCCCTGCGGCCCCAGCACACTCAACAGCTCCGCCGGCGTCCGACTCGTCAATTTCAACGCTTCCCACGACATCTTTTTCTCCTCACACAACCGACCGCCCCCCGTCCAACCGGATGATCTGCCCGGTTATATAGCTTCCTGCCGTACATAGAAAATAAACAAGCTCCGCCACATCCCCCGGCGCTCCCGCGCGCGCCAAGGGCACACGCTTTAAATACTCCTGCTGCTTCTCCTGCGGCATATCCTCCGGCCACTCCACCACCCCCGGCGATATCCCGTTCACCGTCACCTCCGGCGCCAGCTCCCGCGCCAAACCCACCGTCAGGTTCGCCATCGCACCCTTGCTCGCGCAATACACCAGGTGCTCCCTCCTCGGCCGCTCCGCCAGCACGTCCAGCATGTTGATCACATGCCCCCGCGCCGAACGCAGCCGCCCCTCAAACTCGCGGCACAACAGCACCGGCCCCTCCACGTGCACCGCCCACAGCCGCCGCCCCTGCTCCAGCGTCACCTCTTGCAGCGAACTCTTCTCATATACGGACGCGTTATTCACCAGGATGTCCAGCCGATCGAACCGCCTCGCAAACGCTTCCGCCACGCCCGCCGCGGCCGACTCCGGCTCCGTGAAATCCGCCTGGATCGCCGCCACCCGCCGCCCCGACGCCATCAGCGCAGCGCCCAGCTCCTCCGCCTCCCGTTCGCTGTTCAGATACGTCAGCGCAATATCGCACCCCGCCGCCGCCAGCCTCTCCACGATCGCACGCCCCACGCGCCTCGCCCCGCCCGTCACCAACGCCACTCGACCTGTCAATTCCATGCCCAAGAGCTTACCCGATACCCCTCCCCCCTCGCCAACCCCTTACCCCTTACCCCTCCCCCCTTATAATCCCAGCATGGACATCAACCTCCTCGTCCTCAACGTCGGCAATTCCCGCCTCGCCATCGGCGTCTTCGCCTCGGGCAACCTCGATTACGTCGCCCGCGTCCCCCACGCCCAACGCGCCGACTGGCCCGGCCAGATCGCCCAAGCCTGGTCTCACGTCGCCTCCCGCGACAACGCCGCCGTTGCCGCCGCCTCCGTCAACCCCCCTCTCGATGACCTTCTCGAACGCATCGTCTCCGAACAAACCCCCTGCAAGACACAGTGGGTCGGCAAAAACATCGACCTCCCCATCAAGGTCCTCACCGAACACCCCGATCAGACCGGCATCGATCGCATCCTCAATATCGCCGCCGCATTTGAACAGATGCGGAAAGCCTGCGTCGTCGTCGACGCCGGCACCGCCATCACCGTCGATTGCTGCAACGATCAGGGCGACTTCCTCGGGGGCGCCATCGCCCCGGGCGCAGACCTCATGCTCGACGCCCTCCACCACAAAACCGCCAGGCTCCCCCGCGTCGATCTCGCCGCCCCCGACCAATCCGTCGGCCAGAACACCCCCCAGGCCATCCTCCATGGCGTCTACCATGGCATCCGAGGAATGGTCAAAGAACTCGTCGAGAACTACGCCGCACACCTCGGCTTCTGGCCCGACATCATCGCCACCGGCGGCGACGCCCACAGACTCTTCGACGGCTGGGAACTCGTCCACGCCGTCACTCCCGACCTCACCCTCTACGGCCTCGCCCTGGCCTACACCAATCACCACCTCAAACACAAAACCTGACCCCCTGTCCAACCCACCTCCAGCACTCGACATTCGACATTCGGCAATTCCCATGACCTCCCCCGACCTCGCGATCCTCCTCACACCCCCCGGCAGCGCCGCCATCGCCGTCATCCGCCTCCTCGGCCCGGCTATGCCCCGGTTCCTCCGCGACCATTTCTCCAGGCCGCTCTCCCCTGGCCGACCCATCCATGGCAACCTCACTGACGCGTCCACCATCCTCGACGATCCCATCGTCGTCCTCTCCCCGGACAACCGCTTCGCCGACATCAGCCTCCATGGGGGCTTGTGGGTCGTCCGAACCGTCCTCGATCTCGCCGCCCGCTCCGGCTTCCATGTCCTGGACAACCTCCGCGCCCCACTCCCCCCCGAAGCCCTCGATGCCGACGATCCCCTCCAACAGGAAGTCCTCTCCTATCTCCCGCTCGCCCGCACCGATCTGGCGCTTCGTTCCCTCCTCGCCCAGCCTGCCGCCTGGAAAAACCTCCTTCAGACCACGCCCGATCCCCAGCGTCTCCAGGCCATCCTCGCCGACCGGTCCCTCCACTGGCTCCTTCATCCGCCGCGCGTCGCCATCATCGGCGCCCCCAACGTCGGCAAATCCACACTTGCCAATCAGCTCTTCGCCCAGCAGAGAGTCATCACCGCGGATATCCCCGGCACCACGCGCGACTGGGTCGGCGAGCTGGCCAATCTCGACGGCCTGGCCGTCATGCTCGTCGACACCCCCGGCCTTCGCTCCACGGATGACCCCATCGAGCAACAAGCCGTCGCCCACGCCTCCGCGGAAATCCAACGCGCCGACCTGGTCCTCCTCGTCCTCGACCCCACTCAACCCCTCTCCGCGCAATCCCCTCATTTCACCTCTCACCCCGGCGCACGGGTTGTCGTCAACAAGTGCGACCTGCCGCCCCTCTGGGATACCTCCACGATCTCAGCCATCCACGCCAGCGCCCTCACCAGCCAGGGCATCGACCCCCTCCGCTCCGCCATCCGTGCCCATTTCGCCTGCGAATCCCTCGATCCCACCACGGCTCGTTGTTGGACCGACCGCCAGCGCCACACCCTCCAACATGCCCTCGCCTCCCCCTGAATCCTCACTACTGACTTCTCTGTTCAATCACATCCACAGCCTTGCTATGTCCTGATACGTCACCAGCAAAAATACGCTCAAGATGATCGCCAAACCCACCAGTTGAGCCGCCGTCTGAACCCTCGGCGACAGCGGCTTCCCCGCGATCTTCTCAATGATCAGAAACGTGAACAGCCCCCCGTCCACGATCGGTATCGGCAGAAAATTCACCACCGCCAGGTTCGCGCTGATCATCGCCAGAAACCAGATCAGCCAGTCCGTCCCCTTGAACGCGAACAGCGACCCCGCGTGCACGATCCCGATCGGCCCCATCAGGTTGCTCGTGCTCACAGACCCCTGGAACAGCCGCCGCAACGTCACGTAGAACTGCAGCAGCAGGTCTCGCGTCTCCGTCACGCCCCACGCCGCCGCCGTCAACGGGTTGCGCGTCTTGCGCACGTCGATCCGCTCCTTCAGCAGCAGCTCGTGCGAGTAGCGCACCTCCGCCAGCGCCTTCCGCTCACCTTCGCTCAGCGATAGCGTCGCCTCCACAGGCTTCTGATCCGCCCCCTGCAGCTCCGACCTCGGCATGTACGTGATCACGCTCTTCCCGCTGCCCTTCTTCAGCAACCGGTGGAGGTCAAACCAGGTCTTCACCGCCTCCCCGTCGATCGTCAGGATCGTCGCCCCACGCCCCATCCCCGCCCGCGCCGCCGCTGAATCCTTCAACGCCCCAGACACCACCGGCCGCCCCTCGTCCAGCCCAATCTGAATCCCCAGCCCGCGCTTTCCTCGTCCCGTGCGGTAACTCGCGCTCAGGTCCTCCACCGTCTCTCGCTTCCCCTCACGTTCCACCACCAAACCCACCTTCGCCTTCTTCTTGCTAGCCTCGTTCATCAGATCGATGAACTCCTCCACGCTCGGAGCCACCTTCAATTCCCCGTCGATCCTCACCTCCGCGATCACGTCGCCCTGACGCAGCTTCCCCGCGGCCGGCGAGTCCGGCTCCACCCCTGCCACCTCCATCCGCGGCTGCAACCCCCCCAGGTTCATCGGCGTCTCCCCGAAAAACCGCCCGAACCGCACCCGCGCCATCACGTCCCGCTCCACGCCCTTCGCGTCGCGAACACGCAGCTTCACGGACTCTCCCCCGGAATGCTGAACGCAGTCGTCCAGAGCCGGATAACCCGTCTTCGCATCCACCGCCTTCCCCGCCACTGCCGTGATCACGTCCCCAGGCAGTATCTCACTCTTCGGATCAAGCTCCGACTCGTCCGCCTTCTTCACTTTCCCCAGAAGCTTCACATCCAGACCCCGAAGCTCCGCCATCGCCCCGTGACCGATCCCCAGCGAATAGAACGTCCCAGCCCCGTTCATCGCCGGCCGCGGCCTGACCTTCAGCTCGATCTCCTTGCCCCCTCGCTCCACCACCATCGGCACGTCCTGACCCGCCGGCACCAACGCCGTGTTCAGAAACAGCTTCGTGAAATCGTGCTGATACTCCCCGTTCAGGTACAGCACACGGTCCCCAACCCGCAGCCCATCCGCCTCACCGCCCTGCACCGCCTTCGCCAACTGCGCCGGCGAACCCGTCTCCACCATCCCGACAATCGGCGGCGCCACGTGAAAACCCACCACGAACACCACCATGAACAGGATCGCCGCCAGGATCACGTTCATCAGCACCCCCGCCGACACCACCAGCATCCGCGCGCCGATCGATTTCTTGTTGAATGAGCGAGGGTCCTCCGACTGCGCATTCGGGTCCATGTCATCCTGGCCCAGCATCTTCACATACCCCCCCAGCGGCATCCAGTTCAGCCGATACTCCGTCTCCCCAAGCCCAAGCTCCTCCGCCGCCCTGGCCACCTGCTCCGGCGGCAGCGGACTCTCTTCCTTGCCCCCAGAATCTTTCGCCTCCCCTCCCTTCACACCCTTGCCCTCTACGTGTTCCCGGATCCGCTTCTCGTATGCCCTCGTCGTCGTCCCATAACGCCACCCCATCCCCTTCCGCCACGCGCAGACCGCGTGCCCGAATCCGATCGCAAACTGCTCCACGCGGATCCCCACCCATTTGGCTGCTAAAAAATGCCCAAGCTCGTGAAAAAACACCACGAACCCAAACCCGAACACCAGACAGGCGACGGCGATAATATCACCTATTCCCATAACGTCCGCTTTTCCTTTGCTTAGCGACTAGCCCCCAGGGCCGCGCTCTGACTCCCGATCAACAACTCCACTCTCTCCCGCGCCCAACGGTCCGCCTCAAAAAGATCGTCCAGCGACGGGGACCGCTGAACCCGATGAACCTCCATTGTAGACTCCACCAGCCGCGAAATCTCCACGAACCTGATTCGACCGGCCATGAACGCGCCCACCGCCGCTTCGTTGGCGCCGTTCAGCACCGCCCCCATCGTACCCCCCGCGCGTGCCGCCTCATACGCCAGCCGCAACGCCCCGAACCGCTCAAAATCCGGCGGCTCAAAGTGCAACCCCATCGCCTTCGACCAGTCCATCCTCCGGCTGATCCCCTCCACCCGCTCAGGATACGTCAACGCATACTGGATCGGCATCCGCATGTCCGGCGGCGATAATTGCGCCACCACCGACCCGTCCACAAACTCCACCATCGAATGCACCACCGACTCCGGATGAATCACCACCTCGACCTTCTCCGGCGGCAGGTCAAACAGCCAGCACGCCTCGATGATCTCCAACGCCTTGTTGAACATCGTCGCTGAGTCAATCGTTATCTTGCCCCCCATCCGCCACGTCGGATGCTTCATCGCGTCCGCCACCGTCGCCTGCTCGATCTCTTTCCGCGTCGCATTCCGGAACGGGCCACCGCTCGCCGTCAACACCACCCGACGTATCTCCGACACCCGCCCGCACATCTTTGCCTGAAACACAGCCGAATGCTCCGAATCCACCGGCAACACCGCCACCCCTCGCCGCCTCGCCTCCGGCATCACCAGACACCCCGCCACCACCAACGCCTCTTTGCTCGCCAGCGCCAGAGTCTTCCCAGCCTCCACCGTCGCCAGCACCGCAGGCAACGCCGCCGACCCTACGATCGCCGCCAGCACAATATCCACATCCTCCCGCCTCACCATCTCCGCCAGCCCCGCCGCCCCTCGATACACTTTCACACCCCTCGCCCGCAGCTTCCCCTCCGCTCCCGCACCCGCCGTATCATCCGTCAGCGCCACCGCAACCGCCCCGCATCGCTCCACCTGTTCCACCAGCTTCCCCCCCTGACGATGCGCGCTCAACGCCACCGCCCGGTACGGCTCCCCAAGATGCTCGATCACCTCCAGCGCGCTCGATCCGATCGAGCCCGTCGATCCCAGGATGGCTACTCGCTTGTTCAACGTGCGGCAATCGTATCGCAGGTTCCGCCCACCACAAGCCCGACCATCGCCTGCTTCGCTTGCACCCCCCAGGATCTCCCACACCCACATCCCTACCTCTTCTTCCGCTTCACCGCCGCCTGCGGATGCTCCGCCGCGTATCGCTCCTCCAGATCTTTCAGAATCCGCCGGTTCCCAATCTGCGCCGTCGGCCCCATCCGGTCCGTCAACATCGTCCCGTTCAGGTGGTCACACTCGTGCTGCCAGATCCGCGCGATGTACCCCGCCTCCTTCTGGTCGAGCGCCTTCCCTTCCAGGTTTACCGCCGTCATCCGGATCGCCTTGCTCCGCACCACCTGCGTGTTGATCCCCGGCAGGCTCAGGCAACCCTCCTCCTCCTCCTCCTCGCCTTCCGCCTCCGACAGCACAGGGTTCACGTACACCCGGTCATCACCCGCCTGACCCGTCGTGTTTATCACGATCATGCGTATGTTCATCCCCACCTGCGGCCCGGCCAGCCCCACCCCCTTCGCCTCCCGCATCAGCACCAGCATCCGCTCGGCCAGCGCCTTCAACTCGCCGGTAAACTCCTCCACCGGCTTGCTCTTCTTCCTCAGCCGCGGATCAGGCCAACAGATGATCTTCAGGTCCTCATACATGCGCCAACACCGTCTGGAATCCCTCTCTGAGTCCAACATTAGGCCATTCACGCGGTATCTTCAACAGGGCCTTTGACATTCGACTTGTCGCCCTTACTCTTGTACGATGCGCCCCGCGTGGCGTTTGCGGCTGCCTCCGCCCCGAACACCCGCCGGCTTGCGTTTTGTAGGAATAACACCGTGGCTGATCTACCTCAAGGATATCGTGGCGTCTCTCCAGACGAGCAGGCCAAGGCCAAACGATTCTTCGACCGCGGCAGGACCGTCGCCGACACCGGCCAGTATGATTACGCCATCGAAATGTACCTCCAGGGCCTCAACGTCGACCCCGACTGCAAAGACGCCCACGAAATCCTCCGCAATATCTCCCTCATGCGCAAAGCCAGTGGCGGCAAAGACCTCGGCTTCATGAGAAAAGCCAGGCTCCGCCGTCCCTCCAAGGACGACCGCCAGAATATGCTCCATGCCGAAAAACTCCTCGCCTACGACCCCGGCAACACCGACAGCATGCTCGCACTCCTCCAAAATGCCCACCGCGCAGGCTTCTACGACACCGTCATGTGGATCGGCCCCGTCCTCCTCCGCGCCGAGGCCGACAGCAAGTCCCCCGACGCTGGCAAGTTCATCGCCCTGAAGGATGTCTACCAAGACCTCAACCAGTGGAAGCTCGCCACCGAAGCCTGCCACTACGCCCTCCGCCTGCGCCCGGATGACTCCGACCTCCAGACCGAAATCAAAAACCTCAGCGCCTACGACACCATGGACGCCGGCAAGTACCAGACCGGCGGCAGCTTCCGCGATAGCATGAAGGGCAAAGCCGAACAGGAACGCCTCATCGAAGATGCCCGCGATGTCGTCAGCGAAGATGTCCTCCTCCGCCGACTCAAGGAAGCCGAAGCCGACTACAACGCCGACCCCCAGGAGACGGGCAAGATCCTCAAGTACGTCGAGGCTCTCGAACAGACCGAAGACGCCGAAGGCGAAAACCGCGCCATCGAAGTCCTCGATGAGGCCTATAAACGCACCAAGCAGTTCCGCTTCCGACAACGCGTCGGAAAAGTCAAAATGACCCAGATGTCACGCATGGAACGCTCCCTCCGACAGGCCCGCGACGCCGCACCAAAGGACCCTCAGCTCAAGAAAGACTACGAGATCCTCCGCCGTGAACAGCTCGAATTCGAACTCGGCGAATACAAGCTCGCCGCTGAAGCCTACCCCACAGAGCTCGGCCTCAGACACCAGGTCGCCACTCGCCTCTTCGCCCTCAAACGCTTCGATGAGGCCATCCCCACCTTCCAGCAGTCCCGCGCAGACCCCAAACTCAAGAACGACGCCCAACTCTTCCTCGGCCGCGCCTTCCTCGAATCAGGCTTCGTCGATGAAGCCGTCGAAACCCTCCAGGCCGTCATCGACGAATACCAGCTCAAGGGCGACGAACGCTCCAAGGAAATGTACTACTGGCAGGGCCGAGCCCTCGAAGAAAAAGGCGAAATCGACCAGGCCCTCAAACGCTACAGCCAGGTCGCTCAGTGGGAGTTCACCTACCGCGACGTCCAGGTGAGAATTAGATCGCTCCGCGCAAAGAACAAGCACGAAGAGCCTAAGTCCCACGCCTGACCCGCCACGCCCCCTCGCCCCTCATCCCTCACCCCCCGCGTGCCGCGATGCCTCCGCGCCTTGCCTCCATCCTCTACTCCTCATGCTCATGCGACACCGCGATCCGACCCCCCTCGTCCCCGAAAACACGCGTCAGCCGTTCTCGAAGCATCAGCCGCGCTCGCAGCAATCTGATCTTCACATTCCCCACGCTGATCCCCATCGCCTCCGCCGTCTCGTCCGTCGTCAGCCCCTCCACGTCGCGCAGCAGGAACGCCATCCGGTACTTCTCCGGCAGCTCGCCCAACGCCGCCGACAGGATCTCCCTCGTCTCCCGCTGCTCGCTGATCTGCCTGGGGTCCGCCTTCCACTCCGCCACGAACTCCGGGTGCGGCATCGGCCTCTCATCATCCTCCCCATCCTCTTCCAGCCGCGACATGGACAGGCCCCGCCGTTTCCCCAGTATTCTCAACGCATGGTTCGTCGCGATTCGCACCAGCCACGTGCGGAATAGCGACGCCTCGCGAAAGTCTTTCAGGTGTTCCACGACGCTCAGGAAGGTCTCCTGCACCACCTCTTCCGCATCTTGGCTTCTCTGCAGGATCCGCATCGCCAGCGTATACAGCCCCTGCTCGTGCCGGGCCACGAGCTGCTCGAAGGCCTCATAGTCGCCTTCCCTTGCTGCATGCACCAGATTGCGGTCCGGGTCGATTCGCGCGACTCCAGACGTTGATTCCCTATCGCTTGCCACACGCCGATTATAGCCCCGACTGCTTCCCAGCGCAAACCGCGCAATGCCCCAACCCGGTCGCCCCCGCCCCGGCTCTCCTCCACGGCAACGACACGATAATTTTGGCGCTGCGCGATCCGGAAAAATCTTTTTATTTTCGCCCGGAGGACCCGAACATCTTCATCTCCGCGCTGCCTCCCCCGCCCGCCCCCAACGCAACTGAACCGGATAGAGGG
>Ga0315278_10004624_pt1 | contig 12434 bp, 6 predicted proteins | sample YL17G06_0_MG_FD_203880 | JGI IMG/M metagenome (GOLD analysis project Ga0315278, IMG submission 203880) | Sediment microbial communities from Yellowstone Lake, YNP, Wyoming, USA - YL17G06_0 | ecosystem: Environmental > Aquatic > Freshwater > Lake > Sediment | place: USA: Wyoming | collected...
CGCGAAGCGGTCGTTGCCGGTGCGGCGCGTGAGGCCGAGCACCGAACGATCGTTGAGCCCGAGATTCAGGATCGTGTCCATCATCCCGGGCATCGAGAACCGGGCGCCGGAACGCACTGAAACCAGCAGCGGATCCTCTGGGTCGCCGAGCTTGCGGCCCATCAGCATTTCGAGGTGCTCGAGTGCCTGGTCCTGCTGTACCCGGAAGTCGTGCGGGAGCTGGCGGCCGTTGGCGTAGTACCAGCGGCACACTTCGGTCGTGATCGTGAATCCAGGCGGCACCGGTACCCCGGCATTCGTCATTTCGGCGAGACCCGCCCCCTTGCCACCCAATAGATCTCGCATGCCGGCATGGCCTTGCGCCTTGCCGTCGCCGAAGAAGTAGACCCATTGCGACGCGACACTGGCGTCGGTCGGGCTCGCGGGCATCGAAGTAGTCTCGGTCACGGCGTCACTCTCCTTGGAAGTGTCATCGGGATGATCCGGATCCCGTCACGGGTTTCTCGAATGCGATATCAGGCACGCCCGTGTTGAGGCGGACGTCTTGGATATCGACGATCATGATGGTTTCGCCATTGAGCTGGCGATCCTCGCGATACGGCCACAGGATCCCATCGACGGTCTTAAATACCGAAAATTTCCGGCGTGCAAGTCCGATGGATCCGGGCTCGCCCTGATCGAACCCGATCACGCGATGGTTCACCGGATGCAAATGGAGCGTGCGCGACACGTATCCCGGATGCTCCACAGCGACCTCGATGGCGTTGACGTCTCCAATCGCCGTCGTGCCACGCGCCCACACGCTGGCTTTGGGGTCGCTCGCCGCCAGCAGCAGATGAGGGAGGTCCGATGAAAATCCCGCGCGCAGCGCGTCGACGCTCACGCTGTCCAGGTCGTGCGCCACCGAATCCGACCGGGCGATCTGCCATGCATGGTTGCCGAGCAGCGTCTGACGCGTCGAGATCCCGGCGATTTCGGTGACGTACACCATGCGGTCCGGCTCGCGGCGCGCCTGGTGCATGAGCCCTTCGAGCTTTTGCCCGGCAAGGTTGAGCGTCAGCGACGCATCGATGCGCGAATCGCGGATCGCCCGCAGCTTCGCGAGGCCGCCGTGCGCGACCACCGCCTGCTTCACCAACTCGCGCCCGCGCTGGCGCTCCGCCGCGGTGGGCGCCATGGCTGTCGCGGGATCCGGCGTGTTCGTGGACCGGGCCGCGTCGGCTGAGGAAGCCCCGGCGGTGCTCACGATTTCGACGTCCCCCAACCGCTCAAGCTGCGGCCGCAACCGGGCTGCAGGACCGACGACGACGATCACAGCGTGCGCCGGATCGATCCAGCGCTGGGCGGCGCTCGCGACGGCCGGCGGCGTGAGGCCGTCGACACGGTCGTAGTAGCGGTCGAAGAACTGTGCGGCGTTTCCATAGAAATCGACTGCCAGCCAGCTTGACGTTTGCGAGGCGAGCGTTTCGAGCGACATCTGGAACATGTTCTTCATCAGCCGTTGCACCGAGGTGAAGTCCTCGGCGGAAGCCGGGGTCGCCAAGGCGCCCATCATCGTGGTCAGCGAGCGCAGCGCCAGTGCGGCGGAATCGATCGGCGCACTGGCCGAGATCGTGAACAGCCCGGCGTCGCCGAGTGCGAGAAATCCCGCGCTCACCTCGCGGCCATAGAGTGTGCGCACGCCGTTCGAACGGCGTGAGGGCGCGCCACCGAACAGCGACCCGGCGGCGAGCAGCGCAAATTCATCGTCGGCACCTCGCGCCGGCCCAAGCGTGCCGATGCGCAATTCAGCCCGATCGCCCGGGCGATCGATGAGGCGAATACGGACGCGCTCGGGTGCTGCGTTCGACGGACGCGTGACGAGCGTCTCCGAGCTTCCGGTCCAGCGGCCGAACCATTCCTCTGCGACGAGGAATGCGCGTTCCGGCGTGATGTCGCCGGCGATCGCGAGCACCGCGTGATCGGGCCGCCACCGCTCGCTCCAGAATGTGCGGACACGCGCGGCGTCGACACTTGCGAGCATCTGCGCTTCACCGTAAATCGAGCGTGCGTAGGGATGCAGACCGAACATTCCCTTCCAGACCTGGTCCTCGGCCGAGAGGCCCGGGCTGCGCTGCGTTTGTGCGAGTTGACGCAGTCCCTGCGCACGAACGCGGCGCAACTCGTCCTCGTCGAACACGGGATAGAGCGCTCCATCGCTCATCAACTCGATGCCCGCTTCGAAATCACGCGCGAGGAACGTGCCGCTCAAAGTCGCGTAGTCGCGCCCCACGCTCGGCACCAGGCTGCCGCCGGTGCGCTCGACCGCATCCGCGAACGCGCGCGGATCACGTGACGTCGTGCCGCGCCGCAGCATTTCCGTGACGATGTAGGCCACCCCCGCCTGTCCGGGCGGCTCCGCTAAGAGACCGGCGGGCACGCGCAGCTGGAACTGAACCAGTTCGAGCCGAGTCTCAGGAAACACGACGACGCGCAACCCGTTGCCCAGCGTGCGCTCAACCGGCGCGCGCAGCGCAGGACTGTCGGCAGCGTGAGTGACGGCGGCAGCGAGCGTGATCATCATGATCGCAGTCAGGATCGCGCCTCCGCGGCGGCGCGTCGGGAAACCATCGATTCGGACGCTCATCGTGCTTCTCCTCCATCCGGAGTGGTGGGAGTCGCGGTCCCACTCGGCATCATCCACACCACGGTGCGGCTGTCGGGGCGAAACACCTTCTGCGCAACGTCCATGATATCGGCCGGGGTCAGGTTGCGGATCGCATCGAGCCGGCGCTCGAGCGCGCGCGTGTCGCCGTCGACGAGCAGCGCCTCGCCGAGGGCATGTGCCCGGCCCCGTACCGTCTGTTGATCGATCAGCCACTTGAGCTGGAGCTCGTTCCTCGCGCGATCGAGATCCTCGGCCGGGATCGGAGTGGTGGCAAGCGTCTCGATGGCTTGGACCATGTCCTGCTCGGCAAGCGAGGAATCCGAAGCGGTGCGCGCCACCGCCACCGTGTAGAAGATGGAAGCGTCGCGGCGGGCATCGAAACCGACGCGCGTCTGGGCGAAACGGCTGCCACCGATCGGTCCTGAGGCGCCCGACGACAGGACATGTGCGAGCAACTCGAGCGCCGCACTCGACGCATTCGAGCTCGACGGAGCACGCCAGCCCGTGATCAGCAGCGGGGCCCGCCCTGGGCCGCGCTCCGTCGCGCGCGGCCGGGGCGGGGGCGGCGGATCGAGGCGGCCGGCGGCGGCACCACGCCGGGGCAGCGGCTCAAACTGCTGACGGATTGCGGCAAGCGTGGCGCGCGGTTCGAAACAGCCGACCACGGTCAGCACGGCATTGCCCGGTGCGTAGCGGTCGCGATAGTAGTCGAGCGCATCGTCGAGCGTGATGTTCGCGAGATCGGCTTCGATCCCGATCACCGGCCGGCCGTAGCCATGGCCGGGAAACGCGGTGGCGTAAAGTTTTTCGACGCCGCGCCCAATCGGATTTGTTCCGAGAAACACACGGCGCTCACTGAGCACGAATGCCCGCTCGGTTTCGACGTCGGCCGCCGTGATGTGCAGCTTCGACATGCGCTCCGCTTCGAGCCGCAACGCCAACTCGACGGCACCGGTCGGCAGGGTCGCGAAGAAGCTCGTGTAATCCGGCGTGGTCATGGTGTTCACCGTAGCGCCCTCGGCTTGGAGCAGGCGGCGGTAGTCACCCGCGCCTGCGCCTTCAGTGCTGTGGAACATCAGGCGCTCAAACAGATGCGTGATCCCGGAACGACCCGGCTTCTCAAGACGCGAACCGGTCGCGTACCAGACCGCAACGTCCACGGCATGAGCGTCGGGATCGGGGGCGAGCACGACCCGCAGCCCATTCTTGAGCGTCGTGGTCTCGACCGGCGGCAGGGCCGCGAACGCACCTGCGGCCGACACCATGTGCGTCAGCAGCGCGAGGATGATGGTGCCGTGCTTCATTCCCGGTCTTCCTTTCATCGCGGGCAGCAGTACCGCCCGGTTACGCTCTGTCTGAGTTCCATCCCAGAGATGGAGCACTCTAGTGCAACAGCACGACACGGTCCGCAGCGACTTCGCCCAGCGCGTCCAGCGCGATCCAGTACATCCCGGGCGCCACCGTGCGCCGGGCGTCGTCCCGTCCATCCCACGCGACCGGTACGGCCTGGCCGGGTGCAAGCGTTCCACTCCACAGCCCGCGCACCATGCGTCCCCGCACATCGAACACCCGCACCCGGCCTGGCCCGGGTTGGGCATCGGCTGCGAGTGCGAACACCGCGGTCGTCACGTCATAAGCGGTGCGCGGATTCGGCCCGCGCAGCACGAGTTGGACTCGTTTGCCCCCGGGTACCACGAGGCCGCGCAGCACCGCGAGGCCGTTTGGAATGCCATAGCCGGCATGGTTGTCGGGGCTCCCTGAGCGCGAAGCCGTGGAGCGCAACGCGGCGATCACCTGTTGAGGCGTCCATGTCGGACGTGCCTGCATCACGCATGCGGCGAGCCCGGCGATGAATGGCGCCCCGAGCGACGTACCGCTTGCGACACCGTACGACGCGGGATTGTAGCCCGAGGCCCCTCGGCCTGTGCCCACGACCGGCAAATTCACACCGGGTGCCACGAGATCGGGCTTGATGCGACCATCGAAGCTCGGGCCGAACGCCGAAAAGCCAGCCACCGTCCCGGTCTGGTCCACGGCTCCGACCGCGATCAGGCTGTCGCCATGGACGTCACCCGGGGCGATCAGAAAGTGCCAGCTCGTGTTTCCGGTGTTTCCCACCGAGTTCACCACCAGAATCCCCTTGCTGGCGGCGATCTGGGCCGCGCGGGAGATATCGGTGGTGCGGCCGTCCATGTCGGCGTAGGTGTAGTCGCCGATCCCATCATCGAACGTGAAGTAGCCGAGCGACGAGGAGATGATGTCGGCGCCGAGACTGTCGGCCCACTCGGCCCCCATCCCCCACCACAGCATCTCGACCGTTTCTTCGGCGAAGTCGTTCTCGGTGCGCGCGAGGGCGAACTCGGCGCCATAGCCCGACCCAACGTAGACGCCCGGCAGGTTGCCCGCGATGCAGCCCAGCATCTGAGTGCCGTGGGTGAGCGCAAACCCGATCGTGGTGTCGGTCACGGTCGTATCGCCGTCGACGAAGTCGCGCTCGTAACCGCGTGCGATGGTTCGCCCGGAGAGCGCTTCGTGGCGGTCGTGCCAGCTGAAACCCGCATCGAGCAGACACACCAGCACGCCGGCACCGATGTAGCCGGAGTCGTGCAACGCGGGAACGCTGAGCTGCCCGAGTGCGGCCTCAAGCTGGCCATGATCGATCGCGGCGCGTTGCGCGCCCACGGGGTCCATCGCCACCGCCCGCGGCACGAACCGCGGCCCAGTGTAGGGCAGCGCGGTGCCCGCGGCGGGCTCTCCCTGCGCCGCGCGATCAACGCGTGCGCGCGTCACCGGGGTCACCCGCGAAATGAACGGCAGCTCCGCGATCTGCCGAAGCTCCCCCCCCGACACTCGCACCGCCGCGCGATTGAGCCACCGCGAAACCGCGCGCGGCCCGAACCCCATTGCCGCAAGCTCGGCGAGGTAGGCGGGTGCCACCGGAAGATCATCGACGTCGACGAGCGGCGTGACGTGCGCCTTGAGCCGCCGCGCGCGGCTGCGCGGCGACAACCCGGCCAGCGCGCGCGCCAGCAGCGCCTCGAGATCCGCACCCTGTGCGCCCTTGTCGCGAAACGTCACCCACACCGTCACGGGCGCGGCGGCCGTGGGCCGCGACAGAAGCGGGACGAGGCGCGGATCGATGGTGGCCGCGTGCGCTGCGGGGGCCGCGGAAACCAGCAGCGCAGCGAGTGCGCAGCAGGCCACCCACCCGAGCCCACCACGACCAGCCGGCTCCTGCATGTGATCAGAAAGAGCGCGCCCTACCGCGTGCCACGATCGTGTTGTGCTCAGCGCAGACCACGAGCGGGTCGTCGTCACCGCCTACCTCGCGACCGGGGCGGGCGCGTCCACCACCGCCTCCAGGAAGCCTGTCGTGCGGCCCGCGTGATTACGAATCTCCGGGCGCCGGAACGTCGCCAGTTCCATGAGCTCCGACGGCGACAGTTCGCCCATGTGGTCGAGCAGGGCGATCGTGGCCGGTATGACTGCGCGCGTCTCGCCGTCTGCGCACTTCAAGGCAAGCCCGAGACCGCGCGAGGTAATCCCGATGCACTCCAATCCCTCGGCCCCGCCCTTGGCGACCAGGCGTCCGCCGGTGACCTGCATGAGCGTCGCGTTGAAACGTCCGGCGCCATCGGTTGCGATGGGATGAGTCGTGATCGCCGCGCGGATGCGCGCCAGTGCGCGCGCTCGAGGCGAAACGCTTTCGGTGGCCGTCGCCAGGCGCGCATAGCCGCGCGCCATCGCCACGAGCGGCATTGCGAACACCGGCACGTTGCAGCCATCGATCGCCATCGGCACGGCTGCGGTCTCCATACCGCACACCTCGGCCACAGTGCGGTGCATGAGCTGTTGGAGCGGATGATCGGGAAGCTCGTAGCCCGTGAGCGGCCAGCCCTCGCTCTTCGCAAGACACAGCATGCCGACGTGTTTTCCGGAGCAGTTGTTGTAGACCGCGGTGCGTTCGTGGGGATGCGCGGCGAGGCGCGCGCGCGAGTCCGGATCCAGGGGATCGTGATAGCCACACGCGAAGTTCGCGTCGGTGCAGCCGATGCGCTCGAGAATTCCCCGCACGAGACCCACGTGGTAGGGGCTGCCGCTGTGCGACGCAGCCATGACCGCGAGCTGCTCCAGGGACCAGCCCCAGCGCTCGGCATGCCCCCCCTCCACGAGGGGCACGAGCTGGAACGGCTTCGCGGCCGATCGCAGCGTGGTGACGAGCTCGGGCTCAGGGGTCGAAGCGCCGAATGCGCCGTCCGGCGCGGCAACCGCGACCTGAACGTTGTGCCGCGACTCGGCGATGGATCCCCGCCACACCACGACGCTCACGTGAAAACGCATGCGCAGCCACGACGCATCGGGCCCGCTGTGTCGCGGGCCCTTGCGCGTCAGCGAATGACGACGAAGCGGTCCTGGAACGTTAACGTGCCCGCCTCGATCCGGTAAACGTAGATGCCGGACGAGACGTCCCGGCCGCTCTGGTTCTTGAGGTCCCAGCGCGCAAAGTCGCGAATCGGATCGACGTGCTCAATCTGGGTCACCAGATCACCCGACACGGTGAAGATCTTGATGGTCGCGCGCGATGGCAGGTTGATGAAGTGCAACTCGTTCGTGTCGCGGTCCCACGCTTCCCGGCCGCGGAAGGGATTCGGCACCACACCGACGCGTTCGAGGTCCGCGGTAGGTCCGCCGGCCGGCTCGACCGGTTGTGGCGTGAGATTCATGAGCTTGTTGTTGAGATTCGGGCACGCCGAGCGATCGAGCAGCGTCCCACAACCCGACAGCGTGTCTGGAATGAACATCTCGTCGTACGTGCCATCGAGCGAGCTGTTCTTGAGCTCGTAGGTGATCGCATACCAGGTCTGGAATCCGTCGTGCGGTCCTGGCGGAGCCACCAACTTGAACAGCGAATCCCCGCGTGAGAGGCAACGGTCGAACCGATCGACGCGCCGGCACACCTTGACGTAGTTGCCGTTCGAATCGGGGTCGACGAACGTGACGACGCTGTCGTGCACGACCGCTCCGCCGCACTTGAACGCGAGCGGGGTGAGCGTGTTGACGGCCGTGTCGACGCTTGAGAAGTGCCATGTGATCTCGTCACCCTCCTGCTTCGAGAAGCGGCGAATCAGGGTCATGCGCGTGGAATCGGGAGAATTCTGAACCCGATAGATGCGATAGCCGCCGAAGTCGTTACGTGCCTCGGCGACGCGATCCCGCAGAAAGCGCACCGTGATGGTGCGCGCCTGGCGCCGCACGCTGTCTGCGAGCGGCCCGTGGAACGCGCCGATGCAGCGGTTGGGCTTGATGTGGCTCGAGTCCTGGTATGCGCCCGCGAACGCGCAGATCGGAATTCTGGGAAACGTCGGACGTTGCTCGCCGCGTGCGGCGAAGTTGAAGTCGCAGCCGGGGGTGTCGCCGATCTGTGCGCGTGCGGTGCCAAAACCGACGGACAACGCCAGCACTCCGGCGCAGGCGATGAACACCTGCTTGCGGAGTCCGGACCCGCGAAGCTTCCCGCTTCGAGCTGTGCTTCGATTCATTCGATCAGTCCCGCGGGTTGCGGATCGACCACGGCTTGACCGCGCCGAGGGGAACTGCCCGTCGCGAAGTGGCCGAGGTCGGGTCCTCAGTGGAAGTGGCCGCAGCCGAGTACCGAGACGGAGACACCGCGCCCTTGGGAAGCCCCCAAATGTTCTGGAGCACGAAGTCCACGAGCTGCTGGGACTGCGAGCGCTTGAAGAACCAGAGCGCGAACCCGCTGTGGACCGAGGTCTGATTCTGCGGCGGCGGGCCGTGGTAGTAGGTCATGATCACGAACCGGGGCGAAGCTGCGGGGTCCGGCTGAGGATCCGGCAGGGTCGAGCCGCGCACGCGGTACAACGTGTCGAGCGTCGACTGCTCGTCGACGAGGTCGGCATCCGGATCGACGTCCTGGATCACGAAGTTCTCGAGACTCAGGTACTCGATCTCGAGGCCGATCTGGTAGAACTCGCTCGAGCTTCGGGTCGGCGCCTCCATGCTGAGCGGATCGGAGCCGGCGGTCTTTGCTTCAAGCCGGTCGGGCAGTCCGGCGTACTGAGCGGTGCTCCGGAACCGGCCCACGCTCTTCGAAACGCTGGCGACCGCCTTTTTGACCTTGAACTCGGACTGCCATTTCGCGATGTCATACATGAAGCGCCCGGGTCCGAGCTCGCCGCGCAAGCCGGTGAGCGCGAACGTGAGCGTCCCCTGATCGTTGTTCGGATCATTGAATCCGAACGACACCGCGGCTGCCGCACCACCGCCGAGCGTCCACACCTTCCCGCCCTGTTTCACGAACGCCGCGAGCGTGTTCACTCCCCCTCTGCGACCCATCCAGCGCAACGCCGTGCCAGGATTGACCGGGTCGGTCCCGCTCCTGTCGTACTGAGCACCCGTCCCATCGGTCATCCAGATGATGTGCCGGTACTTCCCGAGCTTCGACAGCGGCACGGTCAGATCGGTCTTGCCAACGCGCGTGCCGAGCGTGTCGAAGTCGTATCCCGCGAAGATGCCGGGCGGCGAGACGGCGCCATTCGGATAGCAGCGCCACGGCGCGCCGCCGCGCGCGTAAAGGAATGTGTCCGCTTCGGCGGCCGAAGGCCACGGACCCGATGGGAGTATCACGCAGGCATCGTTCCGGCCTGAGATGTCGACGCGCAGGCGGGTGTCGTCGACGATCAGCAACGGGTTGTCGAACGTCGCCACGACGATCGAGAGCCGGAGTATACCGAGGCTCTTTAGTCCATTGTTGTCCGTCGCTTCGATGTAGAACAGGTGCACTTCACTGCCCTGGAATGGCCCGACCTGGGCCGACGTCACACCGGCACTCGGACTGCTCCAGTGCCGGACGTCCTCCAGTTCGTTGGTGCGCGCCGTGTTGTCGAACACGTCGTCGATGTCCAGTGCCCATCGGTATGATCGAATGTCGGCGCCCGGCGGAGCCTCCGCCGACCAGTTCACATTGACGATTTCGTTGCCGGGGACTTCGACCTTCACCTGTGCCTTCTCGCACACGCAGAATCCGCCGCTTGGGTAGGTGTAATTGAAGAATTCGTTGAACATCGTGATGCGGGGCCCGAACACCGCCGCGAACCCGACGCGGAGCGTGATCATGCTGGTCGTAAAGTCGAACAGCGGAGAATACGCCCCGGCCTCGTCGAACCCGATCACCGTAAAGACGTACTCAGTCCCCGGCGTGAGATTCGTGAATTGCACTTGCGTCGTGTCGGCGCTGGTTGAATCCCATCCCGCCCACGGACCGGCCAGGCCGTTCTCCTTCCAGAACACGCCGTAATAGCGCCGCAGGGAATCCGGCTGCTGGGTCGCGAGATCCTTCGGGAACGTGGACGACGCGTTGAGCAGGATGTACTTGTATTTGACCGGTTTCGTCGTGAACACCCCGTCCGGATCCTGTCCGCTCCACGAAATGCGCACCGAGGGTGTGACGAAGGCGACGAACGCGCCCGGTGGGGGATTCAGGATGCGAACTTGAGGCGCGACCGTGTAGGAGTAGAACGCGCGGGCACTGTACGGCCCGGCGCTGCCGACGTTGTCGACTGCCTTGATGAGGAATACATGGAAGTCGCGTCCGATGAATCTTCCGCCTGTCTCTTCGATACGTTCGGTAGACTTGAAGAACAGGCGGCGCTCGTTGTCCTCGGTGCGCTCCCAGACCGTGTCCTGGCCGGGGGCGAGCAGATGCGGATCGATGGTGAACAGGTAGTGGTCGACGCGGCCATCGGGGTCGAAGCCAACCCAGTTCACCGTGTAGGAGTAGTAGTAGAGACTCGACGTGTCGATCGGAGCCGACGTCAGCCTCACCTCAGGGCGCCGGTTCTCAATCTGCATCGGATTCTTGTCCTTGGAGCATCCCAGGCCCAGCACCAGCGCCACGAGCACGAGCCCGATGCGCAGCAGAGACTTCACGGATTGGGTGTTCATCACGGCTTGCTCCTGCCCGTAGACGGATGTGGCCCCGGTCGTGGACTTCGAACCACCGAACTCGATGCTTCGGACCGCGACGCCGTCGGCGGCGGCACGCGGAAGTGGATGGCCTTGCTGCCGGTCAGATACACACAGCGGCCAGAACCTTCTGCGATCTCGCAGTCGGCGCAATCGCACAATTGGATTTCCGCGTAGACGTCCTCGCTGACGATCGCATCCGGCATGTTGAACGTCAGCGCCGGCACGTTCATCTGGAAACCTCCGGGCGGCACGATCGTCGTGTCGTTCCCCGCAGCGTTCTTGCCCCGTATTCCCACGGTCCAGCGCAGGACGACCGAGGCCGATGGCCCGCCCGGACCGTCGGGCCGATAGGCGGGATCGAGATCGTAAGGGTCGTCATCCAGCGCGAACAGGTTGAACTTGATGTTGGTGCGCGCGAAGAACGTCGTGTCGGGACGCGGCACGAACCCGGGGCGGTTGAAGTCGAAGCGCGGAGGTTTGTCGACGAAGTAGGTGATGGCGCGCGAGCGCATGCTTGGATTGATCGGGTTGCCGTTCTGGATCAAGTTGCGCGCGTCCGGCACGCGCTTGTCGCTGGCGCCGTTTCCATCGACCGATCGCAGCGTGAGGAATACCTGACCCGCCGTGGCTGCCGGAATGTAGGCAGCAATCGCGGAAGCCTGATCCACGCGCGCGCCGTCGAACACCGGAAACAGGCCGGACAGAGGCTGAGGCACAACGCTCTTGAACGGCGTGGTCTCGGTCGAATACCTGTGCTGGAATCCAATCGGGGAGCCGTTCGGGGGGCCGGGCCGGACGACGACCGCCGTTCCGATCACGGCCTCGGTGTCTTGCAGCGCGGGGTCATTCAACTGCACCGCCACATTGTAGGGCGAGTCCAGGTCCGAGCCTCCGGCGTGGAACACGACCCACGAGTTCATGTTCACCGTGTCGCCTTCGCTGCGGATGTAGATCTGGTCCTTGTAGATTTCGTAGAAGGTGCTGCGCTGGGTGCGTTCGGCCGGAAGGTGGGTCAGTGAATCGGAACTGAACAGCGTCCCCGCAAGTTCCGGAATCGCGCGAAGCGCGTTCTTGCTCCAGCCGCTAGCCACATGGATGATTCGCTCCCCGGTCGCGGGGTCCTGGGCCACGCGGCTCGGATCCGGCCCGGCGAACCAGGTGTCCGGACTGAAGTTCATCTGGAAGCGCCGGTTGGTCTCCTTCGCGCCACCCGCCTGATCCAGCACCTTGAGCGTGAACAGTTTGACCCCCGGGGCCACGGCATCCAGGGGGAATATCTTGCGGGTCTGACTGGCCGGAAGCGAGATGAAATCGGGATCGTCGAGTTTGTATTTGTAGCCGGTCACGTAAGTGCCAACGATTGTCGGCTCGCCTCGCCATTGGAAGGTCAGCGCGGCAACGGCGGGCACGGTATCACGCGGGGCCCTGCCGAGACCCGCGAGCGTGAGCGAGTCTGTGACGAAGATCGTCGTGTCCTTCACGAAGATCGAGCGGTCCGCAAGCATGCGATAGATCGGGCCGGTCGCGCTCGCCAGAAAGATGTAGGGATCCGGCGGAAAGCGGTCGAGCGCGTTGAAGATGAAGCGTGCAGGGGTCGCGTCGGCTTTGCCCTTGTCGTCGACGGCGTAGATGAAGAACGCGTGTTCTCGGTCGGGGCGGAATTCGGACACGTTGAAGATGAAGGTTGTGTCGGTCTTGCTCGTGAAATGGTAGTCCTGGGGCTTGGGCCCCGGAAGGCCAGGCAGGCTGAGGCCCGGGGGCGGAAGGGGAATGGTCTCGACCACCGCGTAGTAGAAGCCGG
>Ga0315278_10004626_pt1 | contig 12432 bp, 12 predicted proteins | sample YL17G06_0_MG_FD_203880 | JGI IMG/M metagenome (GOLD analysis project Ga0315278, IMG submission 203880) | Sediment microbial communities from Yellowstone Lake, YNP, Wyoming, USA - YL17G06_0 | ecosystem: Environmental > Aquatic > Freshwater > Lake > Sediment | place: USA: Wyoming | collected...
GTGCGGGCGCTGCAGCGGAAGAAGGAGCGCGAGGAGACGGGCCTCTTCGCCTGCGAGGGCGAGGATCTCTGCGACGCCGCGCTCGCTGCGGGGATCGCGCCCGTCGAGCTTCTCATCGGAGCAGCCGCGGGGTGTCTCCCCTGCTCTTTCGGGAGACACCCCGCGACGGTTTCCGTCGAGCCGGAGCTGCTCGCCGGGGTCTCGACGCTGCCGCATCCGCCGCGCGCGATCGGCGTCTTCCGCCGTGACGATCTGCCCCGCGGCTCCCGGGGCACCTGCCTCGCACTCTGGCAGCTCTCCGATCCGGGCAACGTCGGCACGCTGATTCGCTCCGCGGACGCGTTCGGCGCCTCCGTTTCACTCTCGGACGGCTGTGCCGACCCGCTCTCGCAGAAGGCGCTACGGGCGAGCGCGGGCGCGATCTTCCGGGTGCCCCTGGTCGCGTGGGGCGAGCGGCCGGGACGTCAGGTCGCGCTCGACACGAGCGGTGCAGTCGCTCTCACGGACGTCGACCTCGCCCCGCCGGTGACGATCGTGCTCGGAGCCGAGCGGGCGGGCCTGCCCGACGAGATCCTGGCGGCGTGCGACGCCGTGGCGTCGATCCCGATGCCGGGTGACGCGGAGTCGCTCAACGTTGCGGCCGCGGGTGCGATCGCGCTCTACGAGCTCTCGCGACCCGCTTCCTGATCGCGCTCGGCCGCCGCGAGGCGCGCCCGGTGGTACTCGATGCGTTCCCGAAGCTCGCGCATCTTCGGATCGGTCGCAGCCCACTGTTCGGTGCGTTCCCTAGCTCTCTCCATCCTCGTCTTCTTGTCCATCGTCGTCCTCCTCTCTGAACATGCCGAGGAGGTCGCGAACATCGGTTCTGATGTCGAAGACGGCCTCCATCAGGATCGTGACGTCTCGTTCGTCCATCTCCAAAGAGTGCCCTCAGAGCAGCGGGACCGCAAGATGTCCGCTCCGGACGGGTCCTACCAGGCGCCGCCGCCGCCTCCGCCGCCCCCTCCTCCACCGCCGCCCGAGAAGCCGCCACCCATTCCTCCGGAGCCGGACGACGGCGGGGCCAGAGCGGAACCGAATCCCGACGCGAGGTCACCGATTCCCATCGACGACGCGCCCATGCCGAGGCCGTTGCCGTTCGAGATCCAGTACACCGACGAAGCCTGGGCGAGCTCCTCGGGCATCGCCAGGTGGGCGGCCTGCAGGACACGGTCTGCGATCCCGAATGCGATGCCGTAGACGAGCAGCCTCTCCCAGAGGGCGAGCGTCGCGGGCGGCGCCTCCTGCAGGCGCGGGAAGTCGGTCAGGTAGCGACGGAAGGCTTCCCAGCGTTCGGCCTCCACGTTGCCGGCCTGGGAGCGGCGGCGCCACAGCTTCCTCTGGGTGAGCGCGCCGAGGATGATCGCCATGTTCACGAAGGAGGCGACGGCGAGGCCGAGGAGGACGACGTCGTTCCACCTCGGGTAGACCGCGCGCCAGCCGCTTGCGGCGAAGAAGACGAGGAGCCCGCCGACCGCAGCGAACCCGACGAGGGCCAGCGCGAGCGGCAGGGCGCCACGGGAGACGAACCACTTCCGGTTGCCCGCCTCGGTGCCGACGTTTGCCTTGAACGCCGTGAAGTGCTTGCTCATCGACTCCCTGTCGGCCTCGATCCGCTCGCGGAAGCGCGACAGCCGCTCGGGGCCTTCTTCGATCATGCCGTCGACGACGAGCGCGACGGCGTTCTCCCAGGGTCGCAGCGGCTCGTCTCTCGTTCCCGCTGAGAGCTCGAGGTCGGAGACGCTCTCGGTGCGTAGGCCGCCCCAGGTCGCCCGGTCGGTGGTGACCTGCGTCGAGGTGTAGACGCCGCGGCGGATCAGGTCGAACAGCGTCGCGGTGAACTCGAAGGAGCCCGCCTCGCCTCCCTGCCGCATCAGCATCGGGACGAGCGCGGGCTCGGTGTCCGTCGGCGGCTCCTGCTCGTACTCGCGGTCGTAGCCCGTCTCGAGCTCGCGGCCGTAGAACCAGAAGACCCCACCGACGACGAGAAACGCCGGGATCGTGCCGAGAAGAAGCAGGTAGAGCGCATACCGCCAGGGGTGGCGCTTGGCATGGTCGATCCGGTCGCTGTCCTTCTGGAAGCGGGCCGCATCTGCTGCTTCCTGGGCGACGATCGCCGGGAGGCCGTTGCCAGAGCTGATCTTCATCCCGAGGGTGGAGGTGAATACCGCGCGTGGGATCACGGTGCGGAGCTCGACGTACTGCCCGGCGGGCACGTCCAGCGCCCGGAGGATCACCCGCTTGCCGGCGAGCTGGACATCGCCGCGGACGTAGACGGGGTGGCCCCAGGCGCGGAGGATCTTGCCGGGTGCCGTCTCGGTCGCGGTGAGGCGGCCGAGCGGCTCCTTCCATTCGGAGCCCCAGACCTGGAGGTTGACGTCGACGACGTCGTCGTAGGCGACTGCGACGCCCCTGAGCCGGTAGTGCACGAGGAAGGTGCGAAGCTCGTCGGAGGCCTGGTAGTGCCAGACGATCCGCAGCGAATTGCCGACGAGAGCCGTGCCGAACGTGCCCGGTGCGTCGGCACAGCCGAGGGCCGTGCAGGCGCCGGGGCGGTAGGCGTGGCCGTTCTCGCTGACCCGCACGTTGTCGATCGTCTCGCCGGCGCGGAGCGGGACGTCGCGATAGCCGCCGCTGAACGGCCCGCTGAACGCGTACGTGATCAGCTCGTCTACGACGAGGCTGCCGTCCGTCGTGACCTGCACGGAGACCGCGGCCTGCGGCAGCGAGAACGACTTCGCGTCGGCAGCGCCCGCGATCGCAAGCGCGACAAGCGCCGCCAGCGCCGCAGCGAGGAGAGCTCTAGCTGCTCGGTGGCGCGGGCGCATCGCCGGCGGGGGGAGCTGCCGGGGCGGCCGGAGCTGCCGGGGCGTCCGGCTGGAAGCTGACTGCCGGGACCTCGCGCTCGGCCGCGTCCTCGACCTCGAAGAACTCGCGCCGGGTGAAGCCGAACGGCCCGGCGATCACCACGGCCGGGAACACCTGGATCGCGTTGTTGTAGGTCAGCACGGTGTCGTTGTAGACCTGCCGCGAGACCGCGATCTTGTCCTCGGTGTCCTTCAGCTGGGTCTGGAGATCGAGGAAGTTGGTGTTCGCCTTCAGGTCGGGGTACGCCTCGGCGACGGCGAAGAGGCGTCCGAGCGCCTGGCTCAGCATTCCCTCCGCTGCCGCGGTTGCGGCCGGGCCCTGGGCGCCTGCCGCGGCGGCCCGTGCCTGCGTGACGGCCTCGAAGGTGCCGCGCTCGTGCGCCGCGTAGCCCTTGACCGTCTCGACGAGGTTCGGGATCAGGTCGCGGCGCCGCTTCAGCTGCACCTCGATCTGCGCCCACGCGTTGTCGACCCGGTTGCGCTTCTGGACGAGGCCGTTGTAGAGCGCGATCAGGTAGATCGCGAGCAGGGCGATGAGGCCGAGGATGACCAGGACGGCGATCACGAGCAGGACTCTACATCGTGCGCCTCGGGAGGGGGAGAGGCTTCAGCCTCTCCCCGGGGTTTCTCGCCGTTCGCACACCCAGATCATGTCCTCGTCGCCCTTGAACGGCCGCCGGTCGAACCAGCCGTACAGCGCAGCGACGTCGAAGCCTGCCTCGTCGATGAGGCGACGCCACTCGATCGCGGACAGCCAGTGCAGGTCCATCGAGGCTGCCGACTCGCCCGATCGCACGGACAGCCGCAGCGTTCGGGTGGTCTCGTCCCAGTCGGCGCGCTCGAAGATGCCTTGCTCGCGCTCGAGCCAGATGCCGTGGGTCTCTGCAATGTCCTCGGGGCTCGGCGCGAAGACGTCGAACACGAGTCGGCCGCCCGGCTCGAGCAGTGCGTGTGCCGCCCGGAGGGCGCGGAGCTTCTCTGCCTCGTCGGGCATGTGCAACAGCGAGCGGAACGGGCAGATCACGAGCGGTACACGCTCCTCGACGGGAGGCTCGCGCAGGTCGCCGATACGGAGGTCGACGCGCGAGCCGACGCCGTGTTCCTCGGCGAGAGCGCGAGCGACGGCCAGCATCCCCGGGGAGAGGTCGACTCCGATCACGGTTCGCCCGGCCTGCGCGATGGGAACGGCGATCCGGCCCGACCCGACCGCGAGCTCGACGACGGGACCGTCACAGCGCACGGCCTCCTCGACGTAGAACGAGATGTCCTCGACGACCGACGAACTCCACGGGTCGTAGATCCCTGCGATGGAGTCGTAGAGCGCCACGCCGGCAAGTGTAGGGCGGGCATGCCGTGGCGAGCGCGTTGGTACGCTCGACCCCTCATGGATGCCGACGCACTCGAGCGCGAGGGACTCGCTGCCGCTGCCGCCGCGACCTCGACGGACGCCATCGAGGCGGTACGCGTCGAGTACCTGGGGCGCAAGAGCGCGATCAAGCAGGCGCTCCGCGAGGTGCGCGACCGCGAGACCGGGATGGCGTTGAACGCCGTGCGCGAGCGGCTCGAGGCCGCGATCGACGGGCGGGAGCGGGAGCTTGCTCGTGCCGAGCTCGACGCTCGGCTGACCACCGAGCGCGTCGACGTGACCCTTCCCGCCGGTGGGTATTCACGCGGCAGGCTGCACCTGATCACCCAGATCAGGCGTGAGGTGGAGGACGTCTTTCTCGGGCTCGGGTACAGCGTCGTCGACGGCCGCGAGGTCGAGACGACCCACTACAACTTCGATGCGCTCAACTTCCCGGCCGGCCATCCGGCCCGCTCGCCGCTCGCGACGCTCTTCGTCGACGAGGCGACGGTGCTCCGGACAGAGACGTCCCCGTCCCAGGTCCGGACGATGGAGGCGCAGGAGCCGCCCGTCTACATCGTCTCGCTCGGGCGCACCTACCGCCGCGACACACCTGATGCGACGCACTCGCCGATCTTCCACCAGATCGAGGGCCTCGCCGTCGACGAGGGCATCACCCTGGCCGATCTGACCGGCACGCTCGACTTTCTGCTCCGCAAGCTGTTCGGCGAGAGGCGGCGCACCGAGTTCCGTACCCACTACTTCCCGTTCACCGAGCCGTCGATCGAGGCCTACGTCTCCTGCCACGTCTGCGACGGGGACGGCTGTCACGTCTGCCGCCACTCCGGGTGGATCGAGGTCGGGGGCGCGGGGATGGTCGACCCGACGGTCTTCGCGGCGGTCGGCTACGACCCCGAGCGCTATTCCGGCTTCGCCTTCGGCTGGGGTCTCGAGCGCATCGCCATGCTGCGGCACGAGTTCCCCGACCTGCGCGAGCTCTGGCGCAACGACCTCCGCTTCTCGAGGCAGTTCTGATGCGAGCGCCCATCTCGTGGCTGCGTGAGTATGTCCGCGTCGACGCGACGGCGCATGAGATCGCCCGCCGGCTCAACGTCTCGGCGCTCGAGGTCGAACGCGTGATCGAGATCGGCGTCGCCGACGCGGGCGACAACCTTTCGTTCCTTCGGGTCGGCAGGGTCGTCGCGGCCGACAAGCACCCGAACGCGGACAAGCTGCAACTCTGCCAGGTCGACGTGGGGGAGGGCGAGCCGCGGCAGATCGTCTGCGGGGCCTGGAACTTCGGCGTCGGCGCCACCGTTGCGGTCGGCCTGCCGGGCGTGCTGCTACCGGGCTTCCCGGCGCCCCTCGACGAAAGGCCGCTGCGGGGCGAGCTCTCGCGCGGGATGATTCTCGCCGAGGACGAGATCGGCCTCGGCTCGGACCACGCCGGGATCATGGTCCTGCCCGACGGGATCGAGCCCGGCACGCCGCTCGCCGACGTCCTACCGGTACGCGAACAGGTTCTCGACTGCACGACGACGATGAACCGCGTCGACCTGCTCTCGATGGTCGGGCTTGCCCGCGAGGTCGCGACGCTGTTCGACGCGGAGCTACTGCCGGTCGTCGTGGACGATCCGGCAATCGTGCATCCCGAGTGGGTCGACGTCACGATCGACGACACCGAGGGCTGCCCGCGCTACATCGGGCGCGTGTTCAAGAACGTCAGCGTGGGCCCATCGCCGATGTGGCTGCGGGCGCGCCTGCACGCCGCCGGGATGCGCTCGATCTCGAACGTCGTCGACGTGACGAACTACGTCATGCACGTCCATGGCAGCCCCCTGCATGCGTTCGACCGCGCGAAGCTCGACGGCGGTCGCATCCTCGTGCGTCGCGCCACCGCCGGCGAAGAGCTGACCACCCTCGACGGGACACTCCGGAAGCTGGACGAACGCGACCTGCTGATCACCGACGGGACGAAGGCGGTGGCGCTCGCGGCCATCATGGGCGGTCTCGACAGTGAGATCTCGGACGAGACGACGGAGGTGCTGCTCGAGGCTGCGAACTTCGAGCCGATCGGGATCCTCGGTACCTCCGAGCGCCTCGGCCTCCGCACCGAGGGGTCGAATCGCTGGGAGAAGGGCGTCGATCCCTATTCCGCCGAGCCGGCCGCCGTGCTCGCAAGCCGCCTCCTCGTCGATCTCACTGGTGCCGAGCTGACGGGCGGCGCCGACGCGCACCCGGGCCTACCGGCGCGCCCCGTGGTTCGGCTTCGCCCGGAGCGCACGGTTCAGATCGTCGGCCTCGAGGTCGCGCCCGCCGAGCAGCGTGGGATCCTCGAGCGGCTCGGGTTCGACGTGAGCGACGACTGGGACGTCACCGTCCCGACCTGGCGCACGCGCGACGTGACCCGCGAGATCGACCTCGTGGAAGAGGTCGCGCGCGTCGTGCTCGACCGGGTGCCCAAGACGATGCCGCTGCGGCGCGCCGTCGCCGGTCACCTGACCCGGGACCAGCGGCTGCGCCGCCTCGTCGAGGACGTGCTCGTCGGCGCCGGGTTCAGCGAGGCGTACACGTGGAGCCTCGTCGCCGCCGACCCGCACGCCGACGCGATCCGGCTGCCCGACCCGATGAGCGGCGACCAGGCGATTCTCCGCACGACGCTGCTCGAGGGATTGGTCGCCGCGGCCACGGTGAACGTCGACGCCGGCAACGACCACATCTCGCTGTTCGAGCTCGCGCGTGTCTATCTGCCGAGCGGCGAGGGGTTGCCCGACGAGCGCTGGCGCGTCGGTGGCATCGTCGCGGGAGGCTTCGAGGCAGCGCGGGGTGCCGTGGAGGCCGTCTACGACGCCCTGCATCTCGAGCTTCGGCCGACACGGACGATGCTGCGGTTCCTCCATCCCGGCAAGGCCGCGACGACAGGGGCGGGCTGGGTCGGAGAGCTCCATCCAGCTTTTCTCGACGGGGCCTGGGGCGTGTTCGAGCTCGATCTCGTCGAGCTGACGGCACCCATCCCCGAGCGGGTTCTCTACGACGACGTGATCACGTTCCCACCGCTGCGCCAGGACATCGCCGTGGTCGTGGCGGAGGACATCGAGGCAGCTGCCCTCGTCGACGTCGCACTCGCAGCCGGGGCGCCCGAGCTGCGGGAAGCCCGCGTCTTCGACGTCTACCGCGGCGACCAGGCGGGTGAGGGCCACAAGTCGGTCGCGATCCATCTCTCGCTGCAGGCGCCCGACCGGACCCTGTCCGACGACGATGCAACCGTCGTCAGGGGTCGTGTCGTCGCGGCACTCGTCGCGGCCTACGGGGCAGAGCTCCGCGGGTGAGAAAACCGATGTCGGCCAACGGGCGTAGAGCTGGGGTGATGACCTTGCCGCGCCTGCTCGTTGCGATCTGTGTTGCCGGTCTCGTGCTCGCCGGGGTCGCCGGCGCCGACGGGACGCCACTGCGTGGCACCGTAGGGCCAGGATTCTCGATCTTGCTCAAGGACGGTTCGGGAGCAGCCGTGACGCACCTCGATCCGGGAACGTTTGCGCTCACCGTCGACGACAAGTCGAGCGAGCACAACTTCCACCTGGTAGGCCCGGGCGGTGTCGATGTCGCGACCGATGTCGAGGGGGTCGGGACGAAGGCGTTCGAGGTCACGCTCGTCGACGGGAAGTACACGTTCTTCTGTGACCCTCACGCGACCCGGATGACGGGCACGTTCACGGTTGGAGCGCAGGCAACCGAGTCGCCTCCCGCCATTGCTCCCTCACGCCTCGTGCTCACCGTCACCTCGAAGGCGGTCACACTCACGACGCCGGCCGGTAAGCGGGTCAGTGCTCTGCCGGCAGGGCAGGCCGTGATCAGTGTGCGGGATCGTTCCGCCACACGCGGGGTCAGGCTCCGGGGGGCCGGAGTCAGCCGCACGACCGGCACCGGCTTCGTCGGGACGCTGACCTGGGCGGTGAAGCTCTCGGCGGGAACCCTCCTCTACACGAGTGACGCCCGGAAGCCACTGCTTCCCGGCGGTCGCGTGGCGGTTTCCTAGCCTCTGGCCCCGAGCTAGAGCGTCTTGCCGCCCACGAGCCAGACCGGCCCCTGGGTGTCCACGTTGTCCGTGTCGGAGAGGACGCGGAGAACGCGCGTCGTGCCCGTGATCTCCTCGTGGTCGAGACGCTCGAAGCAGCGCCGGGCCATCGCCGGCGAGGCGCCGTAGCCCGAACGGCCGGAGCAGCGGAACGTGAAGACGACGCGCGAACCGGCCCGGGCGGGGTTGAGCGGCGCGCAGAGGAGCGCCGTGCGGTCGAGCAGCGCGCTCGACTCGATCTCGAGCTCGCAGAGCAGGTCGGTCCAGTCGGAAGGCAGCGGCGCGAGCGCCACGTCCCAGCTCTCGGCCACCCCGGTGGTCGCAGGCGCGGCCGCCACGGCTCCGCCCTCTCCCGGGGACTCCGTGGCGAGTCGCGCGGTGGCAGCCTCGAGATGGCACCAGGTGCGGTCGCGGTCGAGGTGCTCGAACGCGCGCAGCACCCTCTGGACGCCGTGCGGGCCGGCTGCGCTGCTGACGTGGAAGACGAGCGTCGAGCCGACCTTGCCGACGTTGATCGAGCCGAGTACCTGGGCCGCACGGGGCAGGTCGCCGGGCTGTTCGGTCGTCAGCGTGAGTCGGACGTCCTCCCACCCTGCGGGCAGGCCGGCCTCGATTGTGCGCCACTGATCGACGAGCTTCATCCCGCGTCAGCATAATGACGACCATGAACTCGGTCGCAGGAGAGCCGCGCGCCGCGGCGCGCGCTCGCTCCGTCGGGAGGAAGTGATGGCGACCGAGGTGAAGCTGCCGCGGCTCGGCCAGGGCATGGAGTCGGGCACGATCGTGCGCTGGCTCAAGTCCGAGGGCGACGCAGTCAAGAAGAACGAGCCGCTCTACGAGCTCGACACCGACAAGGTGACGCAGGAGGTCGAGTCGGATCTCGACGGCGTGTTGCTCAAGATCGTCGTCACCGAAGGCGAGGTCGAGGTCGGCTCCACGATCGCGATGATCGGGAGCGACGGCGACGATCACGCCGTTGCGTCGGCGCCGGAGAGCGCGCAGGGCGACGCGGAACCTGCGGCCAACGCAGCACCGGCTGTTGCGGCGCCAAGTGGATCAGAGCCACAAGCGCTGTCTTCGGGCAGCAACGGCGACCTCACGGGCGCGGGTGCGACGCTGTCGGGTGGGCGGATCAAGGCGTCGCCGCTGGCGCGGCGGATCGCCCGCGAGCGGGGCGTCGACCTCGCGGCGGTGGCGGGCACCGGGCCGGATGGTCGTATCGTTGCCGGGGACGTCGAGAACGCCGCGGTCGGCGCTACAGCCGCGGCAGCACCTGCGGCGCTTCCCGCACCCGCGGGCGAGGTCGAGGTGGTCACCATGACCTCGGTCCGCAAGACGATCGCGCGCCGGCTCACCGAGGCGTGGGCTGCTCCCGTGTTCCAGCTGGGCGTCTCGATCGACATGACCGAGGCACTCCACCTTCGCGCACAACTCGTCGCACGTCTAGCGGAGGGCGATGTCAAGCCGACGGTCAACGATCTTCTGACCCGGATCGTCGGCGTCGCACTCGTCCGCCATCGCGCCGTCAACGCGACGTTCAGCGGTGACGAGATCCATCGCCACCCCGGTGCCAACGTCGGCATCGCAGTCGCAGCCCCGAACGGGCTGATCGTGCCCGTGATCCGCAATGCAGACCGGCGCAGCGTGCAGGAGATCGCGCGCGCCCGGGCCGATCTCGTCAGTCGTGCGCGCAACGGCAAGCTGACATTGCAGGACCTCGAAGGCGGCACCTTCACGATCTCGAACCTCGGGATGTTCGGCGTCGACCAGTTCGTCGCAGTGCTCAACCCGCCGCAGGTGGCGATCCTCGCCGTCGGCGCCGTGAAGGAGACACCCGTCGTCGTCGACGGCCAGGTCGACGTGGCCCCGATGATGCATGTGACCCTCACGTGCGATCACCGTGCGATCGACGGAGCCGACGGTGCCGAGTTCCTGAGTACCCTCGTGGCGCTCGTCGAACAGCCTGCGCTCGCGTTGTAGGGCGGTAGTGGCCGTCGTTCGCAGAGGTGGCGCGCAGGACGTTCGCTTTCTGCGCGACATGCTCCACCACGCGTACTACTGGAAGGAGCGCCAGCCGGATGCCGGCCCGGGCCCCGTGCAGCTCTACGTGAAGGCCTGGGGGAGGCCCGGCGACGCGGCCGTGATCGCGTTGCTCGACGGCTTCCCGGTCGGGGCGGCCTGGTTTCGACTCTTCAAGGAGAGCTCGCCCGGCTACGGGTTCGTCGATGAGCAGACTCCGGAGCTCGCCGTGGCCGTCGTGCCGAATGCGCGGGGCAAGGGCGTCGGCAGTGCCCTGCTCGCGGCGCTGCTCGATCGGGCCAGGGCCGACGGCCATGAAGCTCTCAGTCTCAGCGTCGACCGCCACAACGCGGGTGCGATCGCCCTCTACGAGCAGTTCGGCTTCGCCCGGGTGGCCGAGACACCCGACTCCTTCACGCTGCAGGTTGCCCTCGCATGAGTACGATCGACCCAGTGCGGCGTCTCACAACGTATGACCCAAAAACAGCATCGCTGTGAGACGCCGCACTGCTGCAATCAACATGGAGTGGGATGTCCCGCAACGTATGCTTTACGGGTGGAACGTTGCGGGACATCCCACGCTGTCGAGGAAAGGTGAACCGGAATGGACTGTGACGTCGCCGTCCTCGGAGGAGGGCCTGCGGGCTACACGGCCGCGATTCGTGCTGCGCAGCTCGGTGGCAAGGTCGTCTGCATCGAGCAGGAGCCCGCGCTCGGAGGCACGTGCCTGCGCGTCGGGTGCATTCCGACGAAGGCCTGGGTGCAGACAGCACACGCGCTCCACGACGCCCGCGAGACGTTCGCGAAGCTCGGGGTCGGCGTCTCGGAGCCCCAGCTCGACTTCGGGCAGGCCGCAGCATGGAAGGACGGCGTCGTGACGCAGATGACGGGCGGCGTCGCCGGGCTGCTGAAGGCGAACGGCGTCGAGTGGGTGCGGGGGACGGGCCGGTTCACGAGCCCGACGACAATCGCGGTCGAAGGCGCGGAGGACGTCACGTTCACGAGCGCGATCGTGGCGACCGGCTCCTACCCGATGCGCCCGCCGATTCCAGGCCTCGACTCGCCGCGCTGCGTCGACTCCACCGGACTTCTCTCGCAGACGGAGGTGCCGCGCCGGCTCGTCGTCCTCGGCGGCGGCATCATCGGCTGCGAGTTCGCATCGATCTTCGCCCACTTCGGCAGCGAGGTGACGATCGTCGAGATGTTGCCGACGCTGATCCCGCAGGAGGACGCCGACGCGGCGAAGGAGCTGAAGAAGGCCTTCAAGCGCCGTGGTGTCACCGTGCATCTCGAGAGCCAGTGCACCGGGGTCGAGGACACGGGCGACCAGCTCATCGTGCGCTACGGCGACGGTCAGTCGGTCGAGGCCGACCTGATGCTGGTCGCGGTCGGCCGGGCGCCGCTCGTACAGGGGCTCGGACTGGACGAGATCGGCGTTCCGACCGATCCGCGCGCGGGAATCGCGACCGACGACCACATGCGCACCGCGATCCCGACGATCTTCGCCGCCGGCGACGTGGCCGGGCGCTGGCAGCTCGCCCACACCGCATTCCGCGAGGGCGAGGTCGCGGCCGAGAACGCGATGGGCCACGATGCCGCACTCGGCACCCCGTCGGTGCCGCGTCCCATCTACACCGATCCCGAGATCGCCGGCGTGGGATTGACCGAGGCCCAGGCGCGCGAGCGCTACGGCGACGCCGTCGCGGTCGGTGTTTTCCCGTGGGTTGCGAACGCCCGGGCGGTGATGTCGGGTGCGACGACGGGCTGGGTGAAGTCGATCCACGAGACGACCTACGGCGAGCTCCTCGGGCTCGTGATCGTCGGGCCGCACGCCACCGACCTGATCGAGGTCGGAGTCGTGGCGATCGACGCCGAGTCGACGGTGGAGACGGTGGCCGACGGAATCGCACCGCATCCGACCCTCTCCGAGGCGATCAAGGAAGCAGGGCTCGTCGCTCTCGGCCGGGCCATTCACCTACCCCCGAAGCGCCGCTGATGTTCGGTTCAGAGAGCTCACGCCGCAACGCGATCGCGATGTCGATCGGTTGGTGGTACCTGAGGCGGCTGATCCGCAAGCGGGGAACGGC
>Ga0315278_10004627_pt1 | contig 12432 bp, 7 predicted proteins | sample YL17G06_0_MG_FD_203880 | JGI IMG/M metagenome (GOLD analysis project Ga0315278, IMG submission 203880) | Sediment microbial communities from Yellowstone Lake, YNP, Wyoming, USA - YL17G06_0 | ecosystem: Environmental > Aquatic > Freshwater > Lake > Sediment | place: USA: Wyoming | collected...
CGCCCGCCGCCATAGCCAGGACATGTTGACCCGGGGCTACTTCGACCACTGCACGCCAGAGGGGCTGCATTCGGCGGACCGGATTGCGAAGGGCGGCCTCCGTTTCGACGCGACCGGCGAGAACATCTACATGATCAAGGACACGGCCGCAGGTCCGGCCGACCTCGCGTCGGCGATGGTCAAGGGGTGGATGAATTCCAGGGGCCACCGGGCGAACATCCTCGCGCCTGACTACCGGGTCGTCGGCGTCGGCGTCGTCGCCACCCCTCGCATCGTCCTCACCACGCAGCTGTTCGGGGGGTAGTGTCCGGCCGATGAGACGGCCGTCGTGGCCCGGTTCGTCGCTCCGGCCTCCGGTTCGGCAGACCTCACAGTCGGCCTTTGCGCCGACCCGGTCCGCGCCCGCCTCTCGCGCCGCCGGCCCCCTATCCCGCCTCCGACACCGGCGTCGCGCCGTCGCCGGGGTCTTCTGCGCGCGTCACCAGCGCGACGGCCGGGACGATGATGGCCGCGCCGGCCAGGATGTAGCGGTCGATCGACTCGCCCAGGACCATCCAACCGAGGAACACCGCGACCACCGGGTTCACATAGGCGTAGGTGGCGACCTTCGACGTCGGGACGTGGCGGAGCAGCCAGATGTAGGCGGAGTAGCCGACCCACGACCCGAAGACGACGAGATACGCGATGGCGGCCACGCCGGTCGTGTTCCACACGGCGCGGTGATGCTGGCCGAGTGCCAGGCCCGCCGCACCGTCGATGAGGCCGGCAAACAGCATCTGCCAGCCGCTGGCGACCAGCGGATCGGCCGCGACCTTCCAGCGGCGGGACAGCACCGAGCCGAACGCCCAGCAGAACGACGAACCGAGCAGCGCGAGGCAGGCGACGGCCTGCATCCACCCGAAGCGTTCGGCGGCGACGACCTTCGGCCAGAACAGGACGGCGACGCCGATGGCGCCGAGCGCCACGCCGCCGATGGCGGATCGAGGGGCCCGGTCGCTGACCGGCAGCAGCCACCGTTCGATGAGCAGGAACCAGATGGGGACGATGGAGACGATGAGCGCGGCGAGACCCGTCGGGACGTAGAGTTCCGACCACGCGAGCACCACGTTCGACACACCCAGCAGGATGAAGCCCACGACCGCCAACTCGGCGAGCTGGCGCCGGCCGACCCGCACCCGGCGGCCGCTGAGCGCACAGAAGGCGAGCAGGAGGGAGCCCGAAATCGTGAAGCGTACGCCGGCGAGGAGGATGGGTGGAACACGATCGACGGCCACGCGGATCCCGAGGTACGTGGAACCCCAGAACACGTAGACGAGCGCGAAGGCGAGTATGACCTTGAGTCGGCGGCTGATGGGGAGCCTCGCTGTCAGTGTAGCCGATCGCCTCAGATAATGGTTGCCTTCAGCCCCCGCTTCAGTGTGTGATCTCGGTCCAGTCCGCATTCTCGACGAGGAGTTCCATGTCCGAACGCTTCCTGACCCGGTTGTTCGCCGTCGTGCTGGTGTCTGTCGTCGCCATCCCGTTCGCTGCCAGGCCCGGCGGGCAGGCGCGCGCCGTGGCCGATCGGTGTCTCGTGCCCGCCCCAATCCGCGAGCCGATCCTGAACGAGGTCTCGGGCGAGCAGGCGCAGCTCCACGTGCAGTTCCTGGCGGCGAACCGCGATCGGCAGGCGCAGGAGTACCAGGAGCAGTTCTTCGAGACGACCTACATCCGGGACATGGCCAGGCAGTACGGCCTGTCGGGCGTGCAGGTCGACTTCTTTCCGACGGGCGGGTCCACCTGGGACGCCGAAGAGGGCGACCTCTGGTTGATCCAGCCGACGACACAGAAGATCGCCAGCATCACGATGGTGCCGACCGCCCTGGCTCAGGGCAGCAAGTCGATCGACGTCGAGGCCGAGGTGGTCTACGTCGGCCCGGGCCGCGAGGCCGACTACGCCGGCAGGGACGTGAAGGGCAAGATCGTGCTGGGGAGCGGCTCGGTCGGGTCGGTGTTCGGCGGGGCGATTCAGCGGGGAGCCGTCGGCGCGCTGGGCACGGGCAGCCCCGGCATCGGCGGCGATGCGGCTGGCGCCACGCTCGACCAGATTGGCTGGGCCAGCGTCTCTGTCCCGGCCGACCGCGACGGCTTCGGGTTCGCCCTGTCGCTGCGGCAGTTCCTCGACCTGCGCGACCTTCTCGACAGAGGCCAGAAGGTCGTGATGCGGGCTCACGTGCGGAGCAAGACATACCCGGGGAAGATGAACGTCATTTCCGCGGCGATTCCCGGGACCGATCCCGCCGCCGGCGAGTTGATCCTCGTGGCGCATGCGTTCGAGACGATTGCCACGCCAGGCGCGAACGACAACTGCACGGGCGTCGCGACGATCCTCGAGGTGGGCCGCACGCTCGCGCGGCTGATCAAGGACGGCACCCTGCCCCAGCCGGCCCGCACCATCCGCTTTCTCTGGGTGCCTGAGATCTCCGGGTCGCGCGCCTACATGTTCAAGCACCCGGAGCTTCAGGACACGCTGCTCGTGGCGCTGAACTTCGACATGACCGGGGCGAACCCGAAGACGACCGACTCGTACCTCCGGATGAAGATGACGCCCGATTCGAGGCCGAGCTACCTGAACGACCTCCTCGCCAGCCTGCTGCAGTTCGTGGACCAGACGACCATCCGATCGCAGCAGGGGCAAAACGCGCAGTTCAACTACCGGCTGTCGCCGGTGGCCGCCATCACCTCCGGGAGCGACCACTCGGTGTTCAACGACGGCGGCGTCCCGGCCATGCAGTTCAACTACTGGCCCGACAACTTCTACCACAGCAGCGAGGACCGGTTCGTCTACGTGGACCCGACCGAGTTGAAGCGCGTCGGGTTCATGGCCGCGTCGGCGTTCTACTACCTGGCGACGGCCGGGCCCGACCAGGCGCGCGACCTGGCGTTCGAGGCGACCGCCAACGGCGAGAAGTGGATGGCCGAGGTGACGCGGCAGTCGGTGCGTCTGCTGGGCGACGACGGGGCGAAACTGGCCGAGCGGTTCAAGGCGGCCGAGACCAAGGTGAGCGGCGCCAACAACCGCGCGAAGGGCGCGGTGGCCTCGGTGCAGGCGCTGGCGAAGGATGCCGGGGTGGCTGCCACCGTGAAGCGGCTGACTCTCACCCTCGACGTCGCGCGCGACGCGAATGTGAAACTGCTGGAATCGTGGTACGCCGACAAGGCGGCGGCCCTCGGCGTGAAGGCGGTACCTGCGGCACCGACCGACAAGGAGCGCGAGTACTCGCAGCTCATTCCGCGGCGGCTCTTCAAGGTCTACTCGGAAGAAGCACGTACACGCCAGGCGCAAGGCGGCGGCCGGGGTGGCGGCGGACGCGGCGGCCAGCGGGGAGCGCCGGGGACGCCGGCCCCGCGGCGCCTTCCCGGCATGGCGTCGGCAGAGGTCGCGAATTTCATCGACGGCACGCGCAGCGTGCTCGACATCTACAACGCCGTGCGGGCGGAGTGCGGCAACCTGGTCGTCGGCAACAACGACACCAAGTACGCCTACCTCCTGTCTCCGGACGCGCCGGACGTCGATCTGGATCTCGTCTATGCGGCGCTCGAGACGCTTCAGAAGAACGGCGTCATCGAGATCACCAAGGTCGAGCCGAAGCCGGTGGCCGGCAAGAAGACGAAGAAATAGCGAATTAATAGCGAAGAAAGGGGCCGGCCCAACTATTTGCCACCCTCAGACGTCATAGGGAGTAGAGACCAAGACCTTTACTCCTCCCTGAGGACCCTCTGAGCCGGGGTCCTCTTTTTTTTGTCCGGCCGGTCGTCCGGGATTCTCTTCCCGATTCTCTTCCCGATTTGACAAATCCCGGCGCTGGCTCGACACTTCCCCCGCGTCCCTTCGGTCATGCGGCCTTTCTGGAGAAGACATCATGCGAGTCGTGTCATTCACGCTGAATGGAAAACCCACGCGCCTGACGGTCGATGAAACCAGGCCGCTGCTCTGGGTGCTCCGAGACGACCTCGGCCTGACCGGCACCAAGTTCGGCTGCGGCGAGGCGGTGTGCGGGTCGTGCACCGTGGTGGTGAACAACCAGGCGGTCCGCTCCTGCGCAACCGCAATCGGCGACGTCGAGGGGAAGAAGGTCGTCACGATCGAGGGGCTGGCGAATGGCGACAGGCTCCACGCCATCCAGCAGGCCTTCGTCGATCATCTGGCCTACCAGTGCGGCTACTGCACGCCCGGGATGATCATGGGCGCCTACGCGCTGCTCCTGAAGAACCCCAAAGCCGCGCGCGCCGACATCGTCAAGGAACTCGACGCCCACCTCTGTCGCTGCGGGGCCCACGTCCGTATCCTGAAGGCCGTCGAGTCCGCGGCGACGACGATGAAGGGCGGCGTGCGATGAAGGCGCAGGAAATCGATCGCCGCGACTTCGTCAAGCTCACCGCCACGGGCCTGCTGGTGCTGTTTGCCGTGGATCCGACGAGCGCGGGCCAGGAGACTGCGCGTCCGCAGACCGGCCGTCAGGGTTACCCGACCGACGTCAACGCCTACCTCCACATCGGCGCGGACGGGAAGGTCACCTGTTTCGTCGGAAAGGTCGAGCTGGGGCAGGGCGCGATGACGTCGCTGCCGCAGCTTCTGGCCGAGGACCTGGACGTGCCGCTCGCCTCGGTGACCGTCGTCATGGGCGACACCGACCTCTGCCCGTGGGACATGGGCACGTTCGGTTCGCTCAGCATCCGCCAGTTCGGTCCGGTGCTGCGCCAGGCGGCCGCCGACGCGCGGGCCGTCCTGCTCCAGTTGGCGTCCGAGCGCCTGCAGGTGCCCGTCGAGCGACTCGCCGTGAAGGCGGGCGTCGTGAGCGACGCTGCCGATCCGAAGAAGACGGTGACCTACGGCCAGCTGACCGAAGGCAAGCGCATCGAGCGCAAGGTGGACGGCAAGGCCCCGCTCAAAGCCGTCAAGTCGTTCAGCGTCGTCGGGCAGTCGGCGAAGCGCCGCGACGGCATCGAGAAGGTGACCGGCGGAGCGAAGTACGCGGGCGACGTGGTGCCGCCTGGCGGCGTGCTGCACGCGCGCGTGTTGCGGCCGCCAGCCCACGGCGCGACGATGGGGCAGGTGGACACGTCGGCGGCGGAGAAGCGGCCCGGCGTCAAGGTCGTGCGCGACGGCGACCTCGTCGCGGTCGTTCACGAGCACTGGGACGAAGCCGACAGGGCGCTCGCCCTCGTGAAGGCCGAGTGGACGCGTCGCGATCCCGCGTTCGACGACAAGACGATGTACGACCACTTCCTGAAGACGGCGGGGCCCGCCACGACGGCTGCCGAGGGCGGGAGCCTCGCGGAGGGCGAGAAACTCGTCACGGAAGTGGTGGAAGGGACCTACTACGACAGCTACGTGGCGCACGCGCCGATGGAACCCCACTCGGCCACCGCAGTCGTCGAGGATGGCAAGGTCACCGTGTGGGCGGGGACCCAGACGCCGTTCCCGGTGAAGAACCAGCTGATGCAGGCGCTGAAACTCCCGGCCGACAAGGTGCGCGTGATCACGCCGTACGTCGGCGGCGGGTTCGGCGGCAAGTCGGCGTCCCGGCAGGCGATCGAAGCGGCCCGCCTGGCGATGCTGACCGGCAAGCCCGTGCGCGTCGTCTTCAGCCGCCAGGAGGAATTCTTCTACGACACCTTCCGCCCGGCGTCGATCGTCCGCATCCGCGCCGGCCTGACCGCGTCGAAGACGATCGCGCTCTGGGACTACAAGGTCTACTGCGCGGGCGAGCGAGGGGCGGCCCACTTCTACAACATTCCGAACCACCGGACCGCGTGGACCGGCGGGTGGAGCGGCAACTCCGGCGCGCTGCACCCGTTCGCCGTGGGGCCGTGGCGCGCGCCCGGCGCCAGCAGCAACGCGTTCGGTCGCGAGTCGCACATCGACGTGCTGGCGGCGAAGTCGGGGATAGACCCGGTGGAGTTCAGGCTGAAGAACCTGGCCGATCAGCGGATGGTGCGGACGCTCAACGCGGTCATCAAGAAGTTCGGCTGGACGCCGAAGCCGGCGCCGAGCGGCCGCGGCGTGGGCGTGGCGCTTGGCACCGACGCTGGCACCTACGTGGCCCTGATGGTCGAGGTGGCCGTAGACAAGGCCACCGGCAAGGTCCAGGTGAAGCGCGTCGTCTGCGCTCAAGACATGGGCGTCGTGGTGAACCCCGAGGGGACGCTCCAGCAGATTGAGGGCTGCATCACGATGGGGCTCGGCTACACGCTCAGCGAGGAGGTCCACTTCAAGGGCGCCGAGGTGCTCGAGCGCAGCTTCGGGACCTACGAACTGCCGCGGTTCTCGTGGCTGCCGACGATCGAAGCGGTGTTGATCGACGCGCCAGAGATCCCGGCGCAGGGAGGCGGCGAGCCGGCCATCGTACCGCTGGGCGCGGCGGTCGCCAACGCCATCTTCGACGCCGTTGGTGCCCGCCTGGACCGGATGCCGATGACACCCGAGCGGGTCAAGGCCGCTATGAAGCGGTAGCGCGACCTCACGCCCGGAGTCCGGTCGGCCGGCTGCGTGAGGCACGTCCATGTGCTTGACGGTAGCGACCTCGAGGCGCATATTGAGCATGTTCATCGGTCCGTAGTGGGTAGGGGTGCGTACGGGTTTCATCATGTCGCACCGTCCCGTCGGCCGTCCGCCAGTCCTGCCGCACCATCCTGCATACCTACTGATTCGAATCCGGCTTCCACCGGTTCTGTCGGACTGGAGGCTTTATGAAACCGCCGATCCTCCTTGCCATCTTGCTTTCGGCGTCCCTTGCCTGGGGTGGCCAGGGCCAACCGCAGGTTCTGCGTGACCTCGGACCCGACAAGTCGCTGTGCCTCTGCTCGTTCGGACTCTTGGGGGCGGACGAGGCGAAGAGGGACCGGGTGATGTGGCTCGGGATCATCGGCGCAGCCATCAACGCAGGCCGTCCGGATTCGCCTTACACCCAGGAACTCTCCGCGGGCTTTCGAAGCGCCTTCGAACAAGTGCTGTCGGGCACCGGCGCTTTCCAGTTACTCCCGTCCGAGCGATTCGCCGGTGAAAAGAACGGCAAGCCGCTGAGCCTCGGTGAGGCCGCCAGAGAGAACGCACTCTTCGCCTGCGTGAAAGCGGAGTCGGTCCTCGGGGTCAAGTCCGGCTTCGCGAAGCACGTCAAGGTCGATACGAAGTGGCAACTGGCGGGCCCGTCGGGATGGACGATCGACATCAAGACGGAAGCTGTCTCGGACGATACGTTCGGGGTCGGACCCGACACGACCGACCCGGTGCTGAAACCGATCTTCCGTCACCTGGCCCGGCACAGCGCCGGGCAGTTCCTCGAGAAGCTGAACGCGATGATGAAGGCGGCCGGGTTTCCGGCGAGCATGAAGATCGCCGATCCGGACGAGATCGATATCCGCGCGCTCGTTGACCCGGGGGCGCTGCCCCAGCCTGATCCGGACTGCATGCTCAACTCAGACGGCAAGTGGGAGAAGGTGGTCCGACTGCCCAACGGACCGGAGATCGTGCTGGTGTACATCCCGGAGGGACGTTTCCTCATGGGGTCTCCCGAAGCGTTCGACGACGAGGAGTCGCGCCCCCAGCACGAGGTGGCCATCGGCAAAGCGTTCTGGCTCGGAAAGCACGAGGTGACCCAGGAGCAGTGGAAGGCGCTCCTGGCGTCGAGTCCCTCCAAGTTCAAGGGTGAGAGCTTCCCGGTGGACAGCGTGAGCTGGAAGGACTGCAAGAGATTCCTGCAAGTCCTCAATGAACGCCTCGGTCTGGCCTGGCGAGGCGAGGCCTTCCGTCTGCCGACCGAGGCCGAATGGGAATACGCCGCGAAGGCAGGAACGGGGGCCAGCTACAGTTTCAGCGAATCTGCAAAGGATCTGGCTCAGTATGCGTGGTTCGACAAGAACTCCAAAGGTAGCACCCATCCGGTAGGGGGCTTGCGTCCCAACCCCTGGGGTCTGTACGACATCTACGGAAACGTCGGGGAGTGGTGTGACGACGTTTGGTACGAGAGCTATGAAGGCGCTCCGGCCGATGGCACAGCCCGCAGCGGCAACGACTCGGAGCGAGTGTGGCGCGGCGGCAGTTGGGACCAGCCTCCCCCGGAGCTTCGCTCCTTCTATCGCGGCGCCCAGGACGCGACCGACGCCGAGAAGACCGTGGGATTCAGGCTCGTTCTGCCAACGAATGTGAAAGCAGCCTACCGGCCGCTGACGATACCCGCCAGCGCCGGCGCCACGGCCGGGACGGCCCGGCGGTAGTCCTCCCCGACGAGCGCCGCGATCGTCGCGGCTACCTGCGCCGTCGTCACGGTGGTGTTCTCGCGCAGGCCGAGCGGCGGCGTCCCTGGCCCCATCACCGCAATCCACGTGCGTTCGGCTGCGGGCACTTTCCGGCCGTGGTCGGTCCAGTCGCTGGCGGTGGCGCCGCGGCCGTGATCGACCGCGACGACGAGCGCCGTCCGCCCCTTGTAGTCCGGCATCGACTGGGCCATCTCCCACAGACGGCGAATGAGCCGGTCGGACCGGTACGCGGCGTCGAGGTACAGGTCGTACCGCGGTTCGTGCGCCCACTCGTCGGTTTCGCCGAGGAGCACGTAGAGCACGCGGGGCCTGCGCGTGCGCAGGCATTCGATCGCGGCGTGCATGATGGGCGCGTCGAGCGGCGCCCCCTCCCAGATCGGCGGCAGGTCGTCGGCCATGTCGTTGATGGCGCGCTCGCGGTCGGTCTTCGGGTTCGGCACGGGCGGGTAGCCGTCGCCCACCGGCAGCCCGCTGCGCTCGGCGGCCAGGATGAACGGGAGCACGTCCCACGCGCCGAACGCCGCCACCCGCCCCTGGAATCCCGGTCGGCCGTTGAGCCACTCGAGGACGGTCACGTTCGGGTTGTTGACCTTGTTGTTGCTGTCCACTCTCGGGTCGGCGACGCCGCTCAGCATCTCCGCGTAGCCCGGATACGAGAACCACAGGCCGTTGGTGACGTGGCACAGGCTGTTCCGCGACGGGTCGCCGAAGACCTGGCCGTTTCGGGCCACGACGTCCCACATGAACGGCATGAGCGCAGCGCGTCTGGCGTCCGCCGTGCCGCGCCAGAACCGTTTGACGGCCGTCGGCGGGTCGTCCTTGTCGGCGTCCTTGCCGAACAGCGCGCGCTCGGCGCCGCCGAAGAACTCCTGCCAGCGCAGGCCGTCGAGCGTGACCACGATGACGTTCGCGACCGCGGCGGGTGCGGGTGCCGCCGCCTGATGACCTGGGGGCGAAGCGGCGGGGCCCGCCGCAACGAGGGTGACTGCGAGGACGACCGTCAGCAGCATGCCCGATACGAACCGCATGGATCTCACTCCTGTGAATGGCGGCGGGCCCACCGGAGTTTGGCGGCCTTCGCGCGCGGGTTGGCACGGCATTCGGCGGCGGAGGGCCGCAGGACGTCGTCGGCGACCGTCTCGTACACGCCGTCGCGCAGGCCTGACTTGAACGCCTGCTTCACGCGTCGGTCCTCGCCCGAATGAAACGAGAGGACCGCCACCAGGCCGCCCGCGTTCAGACACTGTGGCAGGTGCCGCAACAGCGCGTCGAGCGCGGTGAACTCCTCGTTGACCTCGATGCGGAGCGCCTGGAAGACGCGGCGTACCGAGTCTTCGCGATCGTCATCGCCGAGGCGGGGGAGCGCGCGGCGGACCGCATCCGCAAGCGCCGTCGTTTCCTCGAACAGCCGTCCGGCCAGCGCCTCCGCCAGTTCCGGCGCGTGCGGTTCATCGGCGTTCTCGGCCAGCAATCGGGCGAACTTCCCGGGCGTGAGCCTGGAGAGCAGCGCCGACGCCGGCTGCCCGCGGCCAGGGTTCATCCGCATGTCGAGCGGCCCGGCCACCTTCATCGAGAATCCCCGCTCGGGCGCGTCGAGCTGCATGGACGACACCCCGAGGTCCGCCAGGACGCAGTCGGCGCCGGCCAGCCCCTCGGCGGCCAGCGCCTGAGGCAGGCCGGCGAAGTTCGACCGCCGCACACGGAACACATCCGCGCCGAAGCCGACCGCGCGCAGCCGGGCCTCGGCCCTCGGCAGTTCCAGCGGATCGACCTCGAGGCCGAGCAGGAACCCGCCCGGCAGAAGGCGCGGGAGCAGTTCGAGCGCATGCCCGCCGTAGCCGAGCGTGCAGTCCACGGCCGTGCCGCCCGGGCGCGGGCCGAGCGCGTCGAGCACCTCCCGGACCATGACCGGCACGTGGGTGCCGGCCGGCGTCTTCCCGGACGCCATGACCTTCGCGACGGTCTCAGGGTATCGCTCGGGCGCGTGCTCCTTGTACTTCTCGCCGAATCGGCGGGGATGCGTTCCCGCATAGTGAGGACGACGACGGTGGGGAGTGGACGGGTCCACCCGGGAGATGGTAGCAGAGAGGCGATGTTCCCGTTCGCCGGCATTCGAGGTACAACTAAGGGCGATGGCCACATCCCTCGGCGACCTCCTTCCCGATGACGATGACGCGTCGAGCGACACGCTGCTCGGGCGCTTCCTGGACTACACGGCCGACAGGGGGCTGTCGCTCTATCCGGCGCAGGAAGAGGCGACGCTCGAACTCCTCGACGACAAGAACGTCATTCTGAACACGCCCACCGGATCGGGCAAGTCGCTCGTCGCCTCGGCCATGCTCTTCGCGTCGCTCGCGCGGGGGCAGCGTGCGGTCTACACCTGCCCGATCAAGGCGCTGGTCAACGAGAAGTGGATGGCGCTCTGCCGCGAGTTCGGCGCCGACCATGTGGGCCTCTCCACCGGCGACGCCACCGTCAACCGCGGCGCCCCCATCCTGTGCTGCACCGCCGAGGTCCTGGCCAACATCGCCCTTCGCGAAGGGGCGAACGCCAGGGTCGACAACGTGGTGATGGACGAATTCCACTGGTACGCCGATCGCGACCGCGGCGTGGCCTGGCAGACGCCCCTGCTGACCCTTCCCCAGACGCGGTTCCTGCTCATGTCGGCCACGCTCGGCGACACGACGTTCTTCGAGCAGGCGCTGACCGCGCTCAACGGCCGGCCGACCGTCACCGTGAGGTCGAGCGAACGGCCGGTGCCACTCGAGTTCGCCTACGCCGAGATCCCGCTCGCGCACACGCTGGAGAAGCTGGCCGAGGAAGGGAAGACGCCGGTCTACGTGGTGCACTTCACGCAGGCCGACGCCGCCGGCAGCGCCCAGGACTTCACGAGCCTCAAGGTCTGCACGCGCGAGGAGAAGGCGGCGCTCGCCGCGATCGTCGCCGATTTCGAGTTCACGAGCCCGTACGGATCCGAGGTCCGCAAGTGGCTGAAACACGGCATCGGATTGCACCACGCCGGGCTGCTGCCGAAATACCGCGTGCTCGTCGAGCAGCTCGCCCAGCGCGGCCTCCTGAAGATCATCTGCGGGACCGACACGCTCGGCGTCGGCATCAACGTCCCTATCCGCACCGTCCTGTTCACCCGGCTGTGCAAGTTCGACGGACGGAAGACCGCTCACCTGAGCGCGCGCGACTTCCACCAGATCGCGGGGCGCGCCGGCCGCAAGGGATTCGACACCCGCGGCTTCGTCGTCGTGCAGGCGCCCGAGCACGTCATCGAGAACATCCGCCTGAGCGAGAAGGCGGCCCGCGAGGGGAAGAAGGTCACCAGGCGCAAACCGCCCGACCACAACTTCGTCAACTGGGATCTGGGGACGTTCAAGCGGCTGATCGGATCGGCGCCAGAGCAGCTGGTGTCGCGCTTCCAGGTGTCGCACGGCATGCTCCTCAACGTCCTCAGCCGGCCGGGCGACGGGTGCGGGGCGATGCGGGAGCTGATCCGGGACTGCCACGAACCGGAGGGCGCCAGGAAGGCGCACCGGCGGCGTGGGTGGCAGCTCTTCCGCTCGATGGTGGACCGGCACATCGTCGAGTTCGTGCCGAGGACAAAGGACGGTTCCACGCTGCGGGTCAACGTGGACCTGCAGGACGACTTCTCGATGGACCAGGCGCTGTCGCTCTACCTGCTCGAGACCATCCCGCTGATCGATCCGGACTCGCCCGACTACGGCCTCGACCTGCTGACGCTGGTCGAGTCGATCCTGGAGAATCCGGAGATCATCTTGCGGCGGCAGCTGGACCGCATCAAGGACCGCGCGATCGCGCAGTGGAAGGCCGAAGGCATGGAATACGACCAGCGCATGGAGGAGATGGAGAAGCTGGAGTACCCGAAGCCGCTCAAGGAGTTCGTCTACACGACGTTCAACGCGTTCGCGGACCGGCACCCGTGGGTGGGGGAGGAGAACATCCGGCCGAAGTCGATCGCGCGCGAGATGTTCGAGAACTTCAGGTCATTCGCCGAGTACGTCCTCGACTACGACCTCGAGCGCTCGGAGGGGCTGCTGCTGCGGCATCTGAACAGCGTCTACAAAGTGCTCAGCCAGACCGTGCCGGACGGCGTGAAGACCGACC
>Ga0315278_10004628_pt1 | contig 12430 bp, 10 predicted proteins | sample YL17G06_0_MG_FD_203880 | JGI IMG/M metagenome (GOLD analysis project Ga0315278, IMG submission 203880) | Sediment microbial communities from Yellowstone Lake, YNP, Wyoming, USA - YL17G06_0 | ecosystem: Environmental > Aquatic > Freshwater > Lake > Sediment | place: USA: Wyoming | collected...
CAGCTTCCACGCATCCGCGTCTTCCAGCACACGCTTCGCGAACCGCGAGGAGTGTCGCGACTAGTCTACCAATAGCTTGCCGCCGACGGCGGCTGATGCCACCATGAGGCCACGACGGCTGAGACGAAGCTTGAGGCCGGCCCCAACCGATGCCACAGAGAGGAGTTCCTCGAATGCCGGAACTGTCGCGGTTCTTCGGGATCATCATTCGGATGTTCGTCGAGGTCGGGGACCCGCATCATCTCCCCCACTTCCACGCGTACTACCAGGATCAGGCAGCGGTCTTCGCGATCGACACGCTCGAAGGCCTCGGCGGAAGCCTGCCCAAGGCCCAGCAGAGGCTCGTCGAGGCGTGGACGGAGATCCACCGCAGTGAACTTCTGCAGGATTGGGCTCTCTTGCAATCCGGCCGCCCTCCAGTCAAGATCGAGCCACTGAGGTAGGCCCATGACCCATCCCATCTACCGGGTCGCGCACTTCGACATCATCGGCCCCTACACGCTGGCGGTGGCCTTCACTGACGGCACCGAGCATCAGATTGACTTTCGGCCTGTACTGAATGGCATGCTGTTCGGTCCGCTTCGCGAATTGGCGATCTTCAATGCTGTGAAGCTCGATCCCGATGCCGGCACTCTGAGCTGGCCGAACGGGGCGGACTTCGACCCCGCGGCTCTTCACGACTGGCCCCGGATCTGTGATGAACTTGCGGCGCGGGCTCGTGGGTGGACCGAGACCGTGAACGCCGAACACCCACGGGCTGATTGCCGCATGGAGCCGACGCCCAGGTAGCGGCCTGGCGCGCGCCACGCCCCCGTACACGACGCGGGCCGCGGTTGCTCAGGCCGCGGCCCTTGTCGCTCAAGGAGGAGGAGGAGGAAGAGAATCGACTACGCTTTCACCGTCACGGCCGCCGGCGAGAGCACGGCAGCCGGTTCGGGCGCCAGTTCCACCAGCTTCCACGCATCCGCGTCTTCCAGCACCCGCTTCGCAAACGCGGTGTGCAGGGCGTGGCCCGCCCGGTGCGCAACCAAGTGCCCGATGATCGGATAGCCCACCAGGGACAGATCCCCGATGGCATCCAGAATCTTGTGGCGCACGAACTCGTCCTCGTACCGGAGCTGGTTGTTCAGCACGCCGGTCTCGCTGAGGACGATGGCATTCTCGAGCGAGCCGCCCTGCGCGAGCCCCTGCTGGCGGAGCACTTCCACCTCGTGCAGGAACCCGAACGTGCGGGCCGGCGCGATGTCCTCGACAAACGACGCTTCGTTCACCACCATTGTGTGCGACTGGTGCCGCAGCAGCGGGTGATCGAAGCTGATGCTGTAGGTGACCTTGAAGTAGTCCGACGGGTAGAGCGACATCAGCTTGTCGCCCCGCGACACGGTGATCGGGCGCAACACTTTCAGGTAGCGGCGCGGCGTCGTCAGCGTCTTCAGCCCAGCTTCCTGGATGAGATAGGCGAACGGCGCGGAACTGCCGTCCATCACCGGCACTTCGCGGTGGTCGAGCTCGACCACGGCGTTATCCAGCCCCATCGACGCGATCGCCGCGAGCAGATGTTCGACCGTCTCGACCGTCGCGCCGTTGGATGAGAGCACGGTGGCGTGATTGGTCCCGCTCACGTGGGCCACCGACGCCGGGATTTCCACGCCAAGATCGGTCCGGCGGAAACGGATACCCGTGTCGGCCGGCGCCGGCTTCAGGGTGAGCGTCACTTTGTGCCCAGAGTGGAGGCCGATACCGGCACAGGCCACCTGGCGTCGCAATGTGCGTTGAAGAATCATTCGCCTCTCGAGGATCCCCGGGGACGAGGGTCTGTGAGAGGAAGAGCAATCCCCATACCGGCCAGCTTCATTCCCGAACTGTTTATGTAAGTATATGATAACAAAGATATTACCAACCCATATCGAACGCCGGATGACGCCAGAATTAGCGCCTGTGTGGCTTTACAACCACACCATCAACCCACGACTTCGTGGTCATTCTGACACATCGATATTCTCGCCGCAACTGTCCGCCGGACTTCAACTTGCGGCCGCCCGGCCGGCCACGGACCCGGCCCGCGGCGCGAGCACGACCGCCAGGACGCGCCCGGTGTACGAGGCCGCGACGGCGGCCACCTCTTCCGGGGTGCCCTGCGCGACGATGCGCCCGCCGGCCTCGCCGCCTTCGGGTCCCAGGTCGATCAGGTAATCGGCGGTCTTCACCACATCGAGATTGTGCTCGATCACCACCACCGTGTTCCCCTGGTCCACCAGCTTGTTCACCACGTCCAGCAGCTTCTTCACATCGTCGAAGTGCAGGCCGGTCGTCGGCTCGTCGAGGATGTAAAGCGTGCGGCCGGTGCCGCGCTTGCTCAGCTCCTTGCCCAGCTTCACGCGCTGCGCCTCGCCGCCGCTGAGCGTGGTCGCCGACTGCCCGAGCTTGATGTAGCCCAGGCCCACGTCCTGGAGCGTCCGCAGCTTGTTGGCGACCGGCGGGAAGTGCTCGACCAGCGGCAGCGCCTGATCGACGGACAGCTCGAGCATCTCGGCGATCGACCGCCCGCGATACCGGATGTCGAGCGTCTCGCGGTTGTAGCGGCGGCCCTTGCACTCCTCGCACGTCACGTAGACGTCGGGCAGGAAGTGCATCTCGATGGCGATGACGCCGTCGCCCTGGCACGTTTCGCAGCGGCCGCCCTTCACGTTGAACGAGAACCGGCCGGGCTTGAAGCCCCGCTGGCGCGCCTCGGGAATCAGCGCGAACAGCTCCCGGATGAACGTGAAGAGGCCCGTGTAGGTGGCCGGGTTCGATCGCGGCGTGCGCCCGATCGGGGACTGGTCGATCTCGATCACCTTGTCGATGAGCTCGATGCCCTCGATGCGGTCGTGGGGCCCGGGCTCGTCCGACGCCCGGTACAGGACCCGTGCGAGCGCGCGGTAGAGGATGTCGTTCACCAGCGTCGACTTCCCCGATCCGCTCACGCCGGTGACCGCGATCAGCGTGCCGAGCGGCATGCGCACGTCGAGATTCTTGAGGTTGTTCGCCCGCGCGCCGCGGATGACCAGCTCGCCGCGCAGCGCCGGGCGACGCGCCGCCGGCACCGGGATGACGTGCTCGCCGCGCAGGTACTGACCGGTGAGCGACGCCGTATCCTCGTGCAGCAGCGCGTGCGGCGTGCCCTGGAAGATCACCCGGCCGCCGAGCTCGCCCGCGCCGGGCCCCAGGTCGATCACGTAGTCGGCCGAGCGGATCGTCTCTTCGTCGTGCTCGACGACGATCACCGTGTTGCCCAGATCGCGCAGCCGCCGCAGCGTCGTCAGCAGGCGGCGGTTGTCGCGCTGGTGCAAGCCGATCGACGGCTCGTCCAGGACGTAGAGCACGCCGCGCAGGTTGGCGCCGATCTGCGTGGCGAGGCGGATGCGCTGCGCCTCGCCCCCGGATAGCGTCGCCGCGCCGCGGCCCAGCGCGAGATACCCGACGCCCACATCCACGAGGAACCGCAGGCGCTCGAGAATCTCGCGGCGGATGCGCCCCGCCACCAGTTCCTCGCGCTGGGTCAGGACCATCCCCTCGAACACACGCAGCGTGTCCGACACGGGCCCGCCGACGAACTCGCTGATCGTGCGGCCCTGCACCTGGACGGCGCGGCTCTCGGGCCGCAGCCGCTCGCCGTGGCAGTGGTCGCACGGGCGCAGCGAGCGGTACGTCTCGAGATCGCCCTGATCCACCCACGTGGCCTGCTCGTACCGGCGCCGCAGGTTCGGGACGACGCCTTCGAAGCCCTTGCCCCACGGATCCTTCTGACGCGCGGCCGCGGCCGCCTTGGCCGCCTTCGGCGTGTCGCCGGCGGCGGATCGTGCCGCGAAGGCCGGGCCGTAGAGGATCACGTCGCGGGACTTCTTCGGCAGTTTCCCGAACGGGACGTCGAGATCGATGCCGAAGTTGCGGCCGATGGCCGTGACGGCCTCGGCCACCAGCGCCGCGTCGCCGTGCGCCCACGGCGCGACGGCGCCGTCGCGCAGCGACCGGGCCGGGTCGGGCACGATGCGGGCCGGGTCGAAATCCCAGAGCGCGCCCAGGCCCTGGCACGCGGGGCAGCCGCCGTGCGGCGAGTTGAACGAAAAGGCGCGCGGCGAGAGCTCCGGCATGCTCAGCCCGCACGAGACGCAGGCCAGCGTGCGCGAGAACAGCCGGTCGCCGCCGTCGAGGGAGTTGATGACCACCAGGTCGCCGGCCAGGCCGAAGGCGATCTCGAGCGACTCGGTCAGACGCCGCTCGAGGCCGGGCCTCACGATCAGGCGGTCGACGATGATGTCGATGGCGTGATTGCGGCGGCGGTCGAGGAGGATGTCCTCTTCCAGGCTCCGCGGCTGGCCGTCCACGCGGGCCTTGATGAATCCCCGCTGGCGCCAACCCGCAAGCTCTTTCTTGAACTCGCCCTTGCGCCCGCGCACGACGGGCGCGAGCACGTTGATGCGGCTGTCAGAAGGGTACGTCAGCACCTGCGCGACGATCTGGTCGACGGTCTGCGACGTGATCGCCACGCCGCACGTCGGGCAGTGGGCGACGCCGACGTTCGCGAAAAGCAGGCGGAGGTAGTCGTAGATCTCGGTGACGGTCCCCACCGTCGAGCGCGGATTGGCCCCGGTGGTCTTCTGCTCGATGGAGAGCGCCGGCGACAGCCCGTCGATCGAGTCGACGTCCGGCTTCTCCATCTGCTCGAGGAACTGGCGCGCGTAGGCCGAGAGGGACTCGACATACCGGCGCTGGCCCTCGGCGTAGATCGTGTCGAAGGCGAGCGACGATTTGCCGGACCCCGACAGCCCCGTGACCACCACGAGCTGATTGCGCGGCACGTCCACATCGATGTTCTTGAGATTGTGGACGCGCGCGCCACGGACGGCGATCCAGCGGTGAATCATGAGGTGACCGGACAGACGGGATTCGGGGTTCGGCCCTTCGACGGGCTCAGGGCCGTCCCGAGCGACGTCGAGGGACGGGATTCGGGACACCGATGCGACCACCCACTGCCGTCCCAGTTGGCGCCTGTCCAAACATGCAATTCTATCACCGGAGGCACGGGGGGCTATAATCGGGCGCATGATTCAGGCCGTCGGGCGCAATGTCTCCCGCAAGGACGGCGCGGACAAGGTCGACGGCACGGCCGGCTACGTCGACGACCTCACCAGGCCGGGCCTGCTCCACGCCCGGACGATCCGGTCCACGATTCCCTGCGGCGACATCGCCCGCGTTCGTCTCGACTTCGACCGCGCCGGCTTCACCATCGTCGACGCCCGGGACATTCCCGGCCGCAACCTGGTGTCGCTGATCGTCGACGACCAGCCGTGCCTGGCCGTGGACCAGGTCCGTCACGCGGCCGAACCGGTGCTGCTGCTGGCGCACGAAGACCGCGAGCGCCTCATCGAGGCCGACGTCCAGATCGACTACGTCCCGCACACGCCGGTCTTCGATCCGGAAGCGTCGACGCACGTGTTCAAGTCCGTCGCCATCGCGCGCGGCGTTCTGGAGGAGGGGTTGCGCCAGGCCGATCTCGTGATCGAGGGCGAGTACCGGACCGGCCACCAGGAGCATCTCTACATCGAGCCGAACGGCATGCTGGCCGTCCCCGAACAGGGCGGCGGCGTCACGGTGTACGGATCGCTGCAGTGCCCCTACTACGTCCACAAGGCGCTGTGCGTGCTGCTGAACCTGCCGGCGGACAGCGTGCGCGTGGTGCAGGCGGAAACCGGCGGGGGGTTTGGCGGCAAGGAGGAATACCCGTCGATCATCGCCGGACACGCCTGCCTGCTGGCGCTGAAGTCCGGCCGCCCCGTGAAGCTCGTCTACGACCGCACCGAGGACATGCTGGCCACCACCAAGCGCCATCCGTCGATCGTGCGCCACCGGACCGGCGTCACGCGCGACGGGCGCCTGGTGGCAATGGACATCGACGTGCTCATGGACGGCGGCGCCTACTGCACCCTGAGCCCGGTCGTGCTGTCGCGCGGCTGCCTGCACGCGACCGGGCCGTACCGCTGCGATCACGTGCGCGTCAACGGCCGCGTCGTCATGACCAACACGCCGCCCAATGGCGCGTTCCGCGGATTCGGCGCGCCACAGACGCTGTTCGCCGCCGACGTCCATCTCGAGCGCATCGCCGAGGCACTGGGCATGGATCCCGTGCGCATCCGCGAGATCAACGCCCTGCGGCCTGGCGATACCACGGCGACCGGCCAGGTGCTCGGCGCGGATGCCGCCGCCCTCGACGTGCTGCGCGCCGCCGTCGAGCGCAGCGATTTCCACCGCAAGCGGGAGGCCTGGCGCGGCACCGACAAGGGCATCGGCGTGTCCCTGTTCTTCCACGGCGCCGGGTTCACGGGCAGCGGCGAGGTGAAGCTCAAGTCGCAGGCGTCGCTCGAGCTGACGCCGACCGGCGTGCGCGTGCTCGCGTCGAGCACGGAGATCGGCCAGGGCCAGCGCACCGTGCACGCGCAGATCGTCGCCGACGCGCTCGGCCTGCCGTTCGACGTGGTCGAAGTGGCCACGCCCGACACCGCCGTCGTGCCCGACAGCGGCCCCACGGTGGCCTCGCGCACGACGATGGTGGTCGGCGGACTGCTGAAGCGGTGCGCCGAGGAGATGCGCGCGCGGATGGGGCGTCTGACGCCGAAGGCGTATCTGAAGAAGCACGGCCCGCTGGTCATCACGAAGGCCTACGAGCCGCCGCCGGGCCTGGTCTGGGACGACGACACGTACCGCGGATCGGCGTACGGAACCTACGGCTGGGCGTGCGACGTGATCGAGGTCGAGCGCGACCCGGTGACGTCGGAAGTGCGGCCGACCAGAGTGACGACGGCGCAGGAGATCGGGAAGGCGATCTTTCCGCTGGGAGCGCGCGGCCAGATCGAGGGCGGCACGGCCCAGGGCCTCGGCTGGGCGCTCATCGAAGAGGTCGTCATGCGCGACGGCGCGATGGCCAACGCGCAGCTGACCAACTACATCGTGCCGACCACGCTGGATACGCCGCCGATGGACGTGGTGATCGTCGAGAAGCCGTACGCGCACGGCCCGCACGGCGCGAAAGGGGTCGGGGAAATGCCGTTCGACGGCGTCGCGCCCGCCGTGGTCAACGCGATCCGCAGCCTGGGGATCGACATCCGCAGCGTGCCGGCGACGCCGGAGCGGATCATGGAGGCTTCGCGCTCATGACCGCCGTCGCGTTCCCCGCGATCCACCTGGTGTTGAACGGCAAGCGCGTGGCGGTGCAGGTGCACCCGATGAAACGGCTGCTCGACGTCCTGCGCGAGGACTGCGGCCTCACGGGCACCAAGGAAGGCTGCGGCGAAGGCGAATGCGGCGCCTGCACGGTTATCGTCGATGGCCGCGCCGTCAACGCGTGCCTGATCCCGATCGGCCAGGCCGATGGCGCCCGCATCACCACGATCGAAGGGTTGCGCGGCCGCCACCGCCTGCAGGCCGCCTTCGCGGCCCACGGCGGTGCCCAGTGCGGCATCTGCACGCCGGGGATGATCCTGGCGGCCGTCGCGCTCGGCCCGCGCCCGACGCTCGAGCAGGTGCGCACGGGGCTGGCCGGCAACATCTGCCGGTGCACGGGCTACGAAGGGATCTATCGCGCCATCACGGCGGCGCAGGACTCCGTTCCACGGAAGCGGCCATGAGAACCGCCATCTCGCCGCTCGCGCTGGTTCAGCCGCGCTCGCTCGGCGACGCGCTGCGCCTGCTGCGTGACGAGGGCCCGCTGACGCCGCTCGCGGGGTGCACCGACGTGTTTGTGGGCCTCAACTTCGGCACGCTCCGGGATCGCCGGTTCCTGAATCTGTGGCACCTCGACGACCTGCGCGGCATCGAGCGGCGCAAAGGCGTGATCCGCATCGGCGCGCTGACGACCTACACGGACCTCATCGGATCGGCAATCGTGCGCCGGCATCTCCCGATGCTGGTGGCCGCCGCGCGCGAGATCGGCGCGGTCCAGATTCAGAACCGCGGCACGCTGGGCGGCAACATCGCCAACGGATCGCCGGCCGGCGACACGCTGCCGGTGCTCGCGGCGGCCGACGCGCTGGTCGAGCTGCGCAGCGCCGACTGGGTCCGCACGGTTCGGTTCACCGAGTTCTACACTGGGTACCGGGCGAGCGTGCGCCGCCCCGAAGAACTGATCACGGCCATCGCGTTCCCGGCCGTCGAGGGCGCGCAGTGGTTCCGGAAGGTCGGCACGCGGGCCGCGCAGTCGATTTCGAAAGTGGTGATGGCGGGCGTGCGCGCCACACGCCCGCGGATCGCGTTCGGCAGCGTCGCGCCCACGGTCGTCAGAGTCCCGCGCACCGAAGGTGCCCTGGCCGCGGGCGCGTCGATTGACCAGGCCCGGGCGATCCTCCAGGAAGAGATCCGCCCGATCGACGACCTCCGATCGACGGCATCCTACCGCCGCCGCGTCGCGGCCAACCTGCTGGCGCAGTTCTGGAGCGCCACAGACTAAGGGTCAGAGACGTACTGAGTCTGAACCGCCACTACGACTCTGACCCTTAGTCTGCTGCGTCTACCGGGACGTCCACAGTTCGCCGAAGGCGTGCGCCACCTCGGCGGCGGCGTGGTCGACCAGCGACCAGTCGTGCTTCGCGGTCTGCGGCAGGTCGAGCGCGGCCAGCTTGCCCTGCGCGCTCCCGGTGACCGCCAGCAGCTGGCTCACCTGCACCGACGCCGGCTCGCCTTTCCTGAGCTTGTCGGCGACCTCGCCGGCCAGGCGGTCGATGCTGTCGAACTCGAGCTTCATCGTCTCGCGCGCGGACTTGTCCATCCCCGCGGTCTTCTTCGCGAGGTCGTCCACCGGCCCCTTGACGCGCTTGGCCAGGCGACCCATCTCGTCGAGCCGCTCGATCAATTCCTTGTCGCTGAGCCGGTTCGCCGTCGCGTCCATCGACTCGAGCGGGAACACGGCCCCGTAGGCGGCGGCCAGCGCTTTGCACTGCGTCGAGAGCGCCGCCCACTCGGCCGGCGTCGAGATGCCGCCCTGCTGGCGCACACGGCGTTCGACGTCGCTGGCCCGCCGCAGGAGCGCCAGCGCGTCGGTTCCCGCCGACTTCGTGTCCTTGAAGCGGTCGTTGAAGGTGTCGATGTCCTTCGCGAAGCTCTTCAGGTACTCCCTGACGTCGATCGTCCCGGCCGCGCCGCGGATGACGGCGTCCTCGAATTTCTTCTTCTCCAGCGCCTTCTTCCAGATCTCGAAACCTTCCTTGATCTGCTTGCCCTGCTGCTCGACCGCCTTGTCGTTCATGCGCTCGGCCGCCATCGCCGGGCCGGCCAGGAGGGCCACCACCGCGATCAAGACAAAGACGCATAGCACTTTCGGGGTCATGGGCGAATCTCCCTTCGCGGCCGAGGCTATTTCGCCTGCGCCGCCATCTTTTCCCGCGCCTTGGTGACGTCGCGGTGGAACACGAATAGCTTGTCCGCGTTCTCGGCACGGTCGGTGAAATTCCAGGTCTTCCCGCCGCGCTGTTTCACCTTGAGTTCCTTCTTCAGGTAGTCGATCGCGAAGACCTCGAGGTCCTTGAGGGGGAACGAGAAGGCGTCCTTCTTGTTCGGCGTGTCGTAGGTGACGGCGCCCGGCGTGGCCGTCAGGGTGCCCTCGCACGCACCCAGCGTGTGCTTGTGGACCACCGCCACCGATGCGTTGAGACGAACCTCCCGGAACCTCAGCGACACGGAGGTGTCGCCGGTCGCGGCAATGTCGATCGTCTGCGCCAGTCCTTCTTCGCCCGTCGCGGACACGTTCAGCTGATGCGTGCCCGGCGTGACCTCCGTCGTGCGCAGGGGCGTCGTTCCGAGGTACTTACGGTCGACGAACACGGAGGCGCCGGCGATGTCGGTGTCGATCACCAGCGCGGGGCCGGCCGGCGGCGGCGCGGGAGCGGCCTCGACCGGCTTCTCCTTCTTCGGGCGCGACTTGACGGGCGGCGGTTCCACGGCCGGCGGCCTCTCGCGCACGACAGGCGTGGGCGCGGCCTTTGGCGCCTCGATTCGCGGCGGCGGCTCGGCCCTGGGCTTCTCGGGCGCCGGCGTCAGCATCGTCACGCCGATGTAGCCGGCGGCCAGAAGCGCGACGACACCCGCGCCAATCGCCAGCACCTTGCCGATCCCGCCGGAGCGGGGCTCGTGGTCGTGACTCAACACCGCCATGCCTGCCGGTCCTCCGCCCAAGAGTATAAGGCGGGAGCCGCTCACCGCAGCGTGAAGGTGACCGTCACGGTCATCACGATGGGCACGGGCACGCCGTTTCGGGGCCTGACCCCGGGTGGTGCGGGGGGCGCTACTGGATGGGGATGGCGCCGGCGGGGGCCGTCGTGTCGGTCATCGAGAGTGCGGTGGCTTGGACGGCCTGATAGATGGTGTGGTAGGTGTTCACGCCGAACGACTTCACGCCCGCGGTCGCCAGCGGCGTGGCCGTCCCGTAGTATCCCGAGACGACGGCGCCGGCCGCCAGGCCGTTGCACGACGCCGGCGCGCCGGCCACCGCGCCGCCCGACGACGCCATCGTCACGGTGTACCCGGTCTTCACGACGGTGTTGGCCGCGCTCATGTCGGCACTGATGAAGGGCGTGCCGCTGGGACCGCCGGCCGGCGTGCCGAGGTTGGAGAGGGACGGCGAGAAGAAGCCGTTGCCGCAGGACGCGGCGTACACCGCCTGCGCGCTGTCGATCGCCCTCATCGACTCGACGGCGGACGCCTCGTTGGCGGACTGCTTGGACCGCAGCAGGCCCGGCAGCGCCACGGCGGCGATGACGCCGATGATGGCGACGACAATCAGCAGTTCGATGAGCGTGAAGCCGCGATCAGTACGCATGGTCTGCTCCGGCCCGGTTGAGCACCGGGATGCCGCCGTCGCTGGACGCGGGGGCCACCCTTCGACAATGCCCCCGCTCACCGCTTTTGTCAAGCTGCGCACCGCTGCTGCGCACCGCTGCCCACAGCGGGTCTCTACGCGCCCTGTCGGTTCTCGTGGCGCAGCCGGCTATGCCGGATGCCGTACGCGAAGTACAGCAGCAGGCCGACCGCGAGCCAGATCGCGAAACGGATCCAGGTCACCCACGGCAGCTGGAACATGAGGTAGGAGCACATGACGACGGCCAGCGCCGGCACCAGCGGCACCAGCGGCGTCCGGAACGGGCGGTGCCGGTCCGGGTTGGTCCGCCTGAGGACGACCACGCCGATGGCCACCAGCACGAAGGCGAACAGCGTCCCGATGTTGGTCAACTCGACGACCTCGTTGATGTTGAGGAACGTCGCGAACGTCGCCACCACGCCGCCGGTGAGGATGGTCGTCACGTACGGCGTCCGGTACGTCGGGTGCACTTTCGCGGCCCACTGCGGGAGCAGGCCGTCGCGCGCCATCGCAAAGAAGATGCGCGGCTGCCCGAGCTGGAAGACGACCAGCACCGACGTCGTGGCGAAGACGGCCCCGAGCGAGATGATGCCTGCGGCCCAGTGCATGCCCTGCGAGGAGAAGGCCGTGGCCAGCGGCTCGGCGGTGCCCAGCTGGTCCCACTTGGTCAGCCCGGTCAGCACGACGGCGACCAGGATGTAGATGATGGTGCAGATGATGAGGCTGGCCATCATCGCGATGGGCATGTCGCGCTGGGGGTTCTTCGTTTCTTCAGCCGCGGTGGAGACGGCGTCGAAGCCGATGTAGGCGAAGAAGATGATGGCCGCCGCGCTCGAGATGCCGCGGAAGCCGTTGGGCGCGAACGGCGTCCAGTTCTCCGGCTTCACGTAGAACGCGCCGACGATGATGAAGAAGGCGATGATCACGAGTTTCAGCGCCACCATCGCCGAATTCAGCCAGGCGCTTTCGCTGATGCCCCGCACGAGCACCCACGTGATGAAGGCCACAATGAGGAACGCCGGCAGGTCGAGAATCACGGGGACTCCGGCGATGAGCGGCGCGGCGTTGAACGCGTCGGCCGCCTGGCGAACCACGGCGCCGAGCGCGTTCACGTCCCCGCCCGAGGCGACGGTCGCGGCCAGTTCACGCGCGCCCTGCGCCGCCGTGCGGTAGTCGGTGCCCAGCCACTCGGGCCATCGGACCCCGAAGCCCCGGAGCAGCTCCTGGAAGTACCCGGACCACGACACGGCCACCGCCACGTTACCGATGGCGTACTCGAGGATGAGGTCCCAGCCGATGATCCACGCAATCAGCTCTCCGAGCGTCGCGTAGGCGTAGGTATACGCCGACCCCGACACCGGCACCATCGCCGCGAACTCCATGTAGCAGAGCGCCGCGAAGCCGCACGCGACCGCGGTCAGCACGAACGACAGCGCGACGGCCGGCCCGGCGCCCAGATGCGCGGGGCCGCCGGCCGCGGCCGACCCGACCGAGGAAAAAATGCCCGCGCCGATGATGGCGCCAATCCCGAGGGCCGTCAGCTGC
>Ga0315278_10004629_pt1 | contig 12429 bp, 10 predicted proteins | sample YL17G06_0_MG_FD_203880 | JGI IMG/M metagenome (GOLD analysis project Ga0315278, IMG submission 203880) | Sediment microbial communities from Yellowstone Lake, YNP, Wyoming, USA - YL17G06_0 | ecosystem: Environmental > Aquatic > Freshwater > Lake > Sediment | place: USA: Wyoming | collected...
GGCGACCGTCCGGAAGCTGCTCCATTCCCAGTCCTCGGCCCGGTCGACGAAGCCGTGCCTGGTCGCGTTCCGGAGGACGTAGCCGCAGGCACGGTCGAGATGCTCCTGGGTCAGGATCGGCCGCGAGTCGTACGGTCGCTTGAAGAGATGGCCACGTGTGTGGTGCCGACGGTGGAACCGCATCGCGTAGATGCTCTTCAGACGCTGCATTCCGAAGTGGAGCTGTCCGGGCTCGGCACGGACGACGAGGTGAATGTGGTTCCCCAGAAGACACCAGGCGAACAGCTCCCACTGATACCGCGCGACGACCTCGTCGAGAAGATCGAGGAACTGCTCGCGATCGGCGATGTCCTGGAACAACCTGCAGCGCCCGTTCCCGCCTGTAGTGATCAGGTGAAGGTTGCTCGTAGGCCAGATCCGGGGCGAGTGGGGCATCCTGGTGTGACGGTAGCGCGAAAGCCCGTGTCCGGTGCCAATGTGGACAACTTGTTCGAAAGCCGTCACGCGAGCTGTCTCCCCTAGGGAGACACCCGGAGGGAGACACCCGGAGGGAGACACCCGGAGGTGCTCCCAGGAGCATGCCGAGCACGCGGCGCGGCGGGTGTCCCGGCGCACGCCGGGACAACCGCTGCAATAGATCTAGCGCGTCTGCGGGAAGCCGAGGTCGACCGAGCTGGTCGCGGGATCCGGCCAGCGGCTCGTGACGACCTTGCCGCGCGTGTAGAAGTGGATGCCCTCGGGACCGTAGATGTGACTGTCGCCGAAGAGGGAGGCGTTCCAGCCCCCGAACGAGTAGTAGGCGACGGGCACGGGGATGGGCACGTTGATGCCGACCATGCCGGCCTCGACATCGAACTGGAACTGGCGGGCGACGCCGCCGTCGCGCGTGAAGATCGCGGTGCCGTTCCCGTAGGGGTTGTCGTTGATCAGCTTCAGCGCCTCGTCATAGGTGTCGACCCGCATGACGCCGAGAACCGGTCCGAAGATCTCGTCGCGGTAGGCATCCATCTCGACCGTGATGTCGTCGAGCAGCGAGACACCGAGGAAGAAGCCGTCCCCTGCCGGCGCGGTCTCGCGCCCGTCTGCGAGGACCTTGGCGCCCTGGGCTGCACCGGAGTCGAGATACCCGGCGACCTTGTCGCGATGCTCCCGCGTGACGAGCGGCCCCATCTCCGAGGCGGGATCCATCCCGTCGCCCACCGTGATCTTGGGCAGCCGTTCCTTGATCGCCGCAACCAGCGGATCGCCGGCATCGCCGACCGCGACCACGACCGAAACGGCCATGCACCGCTCACCGGCCGAGCCGTAGGCCGCACTGACCGCGGCGTCGGCCGCCATCTCGATGTCGGCGTCGGGCAGCACGATCATGTGGTTCTTGGCGCCGCCGAGCGCCTGCACCCGCTTGCCGTGCCTGGTACCCGTCTCGTAGATGTACCGCGCGATCGGCGTCGAGCCGACGAAGCTCAGCGCGGCCACGTCGGGATGCTCGAGGAGCGCGTCGACCGCGACCTTGTCGCCGTGGACGACGTTGAAGACGCCGTCCGGCAGCCCAGCCTCCTTCAGCAGCTCCGCCGTGAGCATCGAGGCCGACGGGTCCTTCTCGGACGGCTTCAGAACGAACGTGTTGCCGCACGCGATCGCCGGGGCCCACATCCACATCGGGACCATGGCCGGGAAGTTGAACGGCGTGATGCCCGCCACCACACCCACGGGCTGCCGGATCGAGTAGACGTCAACGCCCGTCGAGGCCTGCTCCGAGAACTCGCCCTTCAACAGCGTCGGGATCCCACAGGCGAACTCGATCACCTCGAGACCACGCGTCACCTCGCCCATCGCGTCCGAGAGCACCTTGCCGTGCTCGGCGACGAGCAGCTTTGCGATCTCCTGCTTGTTCTGATGCACGAGCTCCCGGATCCGGAAAAGCAGCTCTGCACGCCGCGCAAGCGACACCGACCGCCACGACGCGAACGCCTGCTTCGCGCTCTGCACGGCGCGATCGACCTCCGCCACCGAGGCGAGGTCGACGGCGCCACTCTGGCCGCCGGTCGCCGGATTGAAGACAGGGCTCGTCCGACCGGACGTTCCCTCAACGATGGCCCCGTCGATCCAGTGGTGGATCGGTGCGATGCCCGTGCCGTCCGTGCCTGCGGCGCGTTCACCCGGCGCCGGTGCGAGTTCCGTCATGTCAGCCTCCTGAAGATGTGCTCGGAGGGTAGCGAGCGGGAGGCCCGGCCGCGCCCCTACCCGACCACGCGCTTCAGCGCGACGATCCGCCCGTAGCTCGCCCGGAGCGCCGCAGGAGAGATTCCGCCCCGCTCCGCTCTGGTCGCGACCCGCTCGAAGGCGGCGGCACTCGATCCCTCGCTGCCGGTCAGGAGGAGAAGGTCGACCCCCGCCTGGGCAGCGAGCGTGGCGACGGACCCGAGCTGCCGCCCTCTCGTGGCCGCCGCGCCATCGAGCGCATCGCTGATCGTGATGCCCTGAAAGCCGAGCTCAACACGAAGCAGCGACTGGATCTTTGGTGACCACGGTGCGGGCTTCGAGTCGAGGGCCGGATACGTTGCATTGGAGATCATCACGATCGGAGCACCGGCGTCAATCGCGGCCCGGAACGGCACCAGGTCTGTGCCGGAGAGCTCCGCTCGGGTCGCCCCGATCCCGACGGCCGTCAGGTCCGTATTGCGCATTGCGCGGCCGATCCCGGGGAAATGTTTCACGGCGGCAGCGACGTGTGCGCCCGCGAGACCCTTCGCAAACGCGACCGTCGCTCCGGCGACGGTAGCCGTGTCCGCCGAGAACGTTCGCTCCTCCAGCGCCATGAACGAGCCCGCAGCGGGAACATCAGCAACCGGCCCGAGATCGACGTTCACACCCGAGAGGCGCAGAGCCTTCCCGGTTGCCAGTGCCTGCCCCCTGATCGCTCTGGGGCTCAGCCGCCCGAGTGCGGTCGTGCTCGGAACCGGTCCCGCCCACGGGAGGCGGCGCACCCGACCGCCCTCCTGGTCGGTGGCGATCATGAGTGGCGGGCGGCCCGCATCGCGCGCCGCCTCTTGCAGCGCAGCGGTGAGGCGGCGGAGCTGGGCCCGATTCTCGATGTTGGAGCCAAAGAGGATCACGCCGCCGATCTCGCCACGCCGAACGCGTCCCAACAGCGCGGGAGAGGGCGACGTCCCGTTCATCGCGATGACGAACCTCTGCCCGACGAGCTCACGCACGGTCGGCGGCGCCAAGGCCGCCGGGACTGCAGCGCCGATGCTGCTCCAGAGGCCGAGCACAAGGACGACAACGACGCCGAGACGGGTGCTCGGTGCGGTGTTCGGCTGCCCCACGCGCGCCAGCCCTCCCCACAGAAGGGCCCCATGGGGGAGAAAGCTCCCTGGGTGAACACTACCTCGGATCATGTGACGTGACTGTGCCGAAAGTCGGCGCGAAGTGTCGCGGCCACCCGTGAGCTCAGTTGACGTCCGCTCTGCCTATTCCGGTGGAATCGCAGCCGGCCGTGTCCACACGAAGGCGCCGACGGCACCAGCGCCCCCGGGCATCTGGCCTCGGCCGCTACGCCGTGAGCCCTGCCTCGAGGAGCGGCCTCCGGGCCCACGCGAACGTCTTCGTGTACCAGCCCTGGAGCGGCTGCAGCGTGACTCCGGCACTCGAGGAGTGGACGAACCAGCCGTTGCCGACGTAGATGCCCGTGTGCCCGACCTCGAGCGGGGACGACAGGGGGCCGCGGCTGCCGAAGAACATCACGTCCCCGGGCTGAAGGCCCACGAGAGCGATGCGGGCCGGCTTCTTGACCTCGCCGCTCATGGCGTACGTCGTCCTGCCCTTGAGGATCTCACCGAGCATGGGCGCACCCGGGTACGGCTGCGTCTTGTAGACGCGCCAGACGAACCCCGAGCAGTCGAAGCCGCCCGGCGCCGTTACCCAGCCGCCGGGGGCGGTCGCGCTCCAGAGTTTCTGGGTCACCTCCGACGTGCCGGCCCACACGTACGGGTACCCGACGAAGCGGAGCGCCCGCCCGAGCACTGTGCGCTGCCAGTCACCAAGCTCTGGCAGGCTGAAGGTGCGGCTGAGCTGATCGAGCCAGGCGACCTGCCCCGACGTCAGCGCCACCGCCTTCGCCAGTGAGTACGCCGCCTCGGCCCGGGTCGCCGGCTGCGCCGGGAGGAGCTCGAGGTCGTCCGAGCCCTGCGGATGGTTGAGGCGGAGTCCGAGCAATCGCGCGACCGTCTCGGTGCCGAGCATCGACGTGGGCTCGAGCCCTGCATCGCGCGCTGCGATGCGAATTCGCTTCGCCGCAGGCAAGAGCCCGAGTGCACCGACGAGCTGGGCATCGAGCTCGCGCATTGTGACGACATGTGTCGGGTCGGCGGGCGTTACGGACGTCTTGCCCCACGCCGCGAGCGCATCTGCGAGATCACCCCGGGTCAGCGGCTCGTCCGGCCTGAATGTCGTTGGATCGTCTCCGAGGAGCGCTGCCGCAGTGATGGCCCGAATCTGGGTGTCGGCCCACGACACCTTGGCCGGCAGCGGCGCGATGATCGACGGCTGCACAGGCTGGGCGGCCTGGCCAGCCCCCGCGGCGAAGAGCGCCACGAGCAGCGTCGAGGTGCGAGCGAGAGCACGCCTCATGCTCTCTGTATCGGCCGCACGCCGTCACTCTTGAGAACGTAAGCGGGTCGCAACGTGTTGTCGGTAGATTCGGGGCATGATTCGACTCCTGGCCCTGACCTGCCTCGTCGGTGTGCTCGGTCTGGTCGGTCCCGCCTTTGCGGCAGCCCCGCAGCAGGCGCCGCCGACCGCGGGACCGACGGTGACGGGCGGCAAGACATCGCTCGCCGCCCTGCGCGGAAAGCCGGTTTTCGTCAACGTCTGGTCGTCGTGGTGAAGCACGTGTCAGGGCGAGGCGGGTGCCTACGCGCGTTGGGTGAAACAGCAGGGCTCTGCGTACCACTTTCTCGGCCTGAACGCGGCTGACAGGAACGATCGAGCCCGTGCGTTCCTGAGGCAGTACGGCTGGACGTGGCCGTCGATCAGCGATCCGCAACGGACGATAGCCCTCCGGTTCGGAGCCACGTACCAGCCTGCGGTCATCCTGATCGACGCGAAGGGCAGAGTCGTCGCCGGCTTCCAGGGCCGCGGTACGCCTGCTCTGTGGAACGCTCTGAAGAGCAAGCTCCGCCGGCAGTGACACTGCTCGCCGGCCGTGCTATCACGAAATCGTTCGGCTGACGAGACGATGGCGGGGGACAGGCTCCGAGTCGCGATTCATGCCGCCGAGGACGCCGAGCCGCCCGAGCAGTGGGCACTTCTCTGCTTCCTCGCCGGACAGGCCGTCACGCTCGACGAGGACGAGCTGAAGGCGGCATTGCGACGCTCGGAGCTGCTGCTCGCGGCAGGCGGCGATCCGCGCCGTCCACTCGAGCTCTACGGCCGTGCCGTCACCGCGCTCGCCCGTGATCTCGACGGCCCCACCCTGAGGGCCCAGCTCGCAGCCGGCCTCAGCGCGCTCACGCCCGCGGTCGACGGGCTCCGAGGCGCCGGCGAGGCGCTGCGGCTCCTCGGCCGCGACGGCGAGCTCGCCTGGCAGTGCTACGCCATGGCGCTCCTCGCAGAGCAGCTCGCCGGCGAGGCTTGAGGGCGCGGCTCAGGCGCCGACGACGGCTGCGCGCACGATCTGCAGATCGCCGCTGACCGTCCGAACGCTGACCTGTCTGACCGGGGTGGACGAATCCGCCGCCGGCGCGTCATCGAGACCGAGCTCGGAGCTCATCGCGCCGCTCACCGAGCCCGCGTCGACGTAGAGCTGCTCGCCGGGCTTGATCGCAAGGAGGACGTCACCCGAGACGGACTGGACCCGGATGTCACCCCCGCCGGCCGCGTGCACACGCACCTCCCCCGACACCGTCGTCACCGAGAGCCCGGCGGCCGCCTCGCCGACGGTTAGGTCTCCGGAAACGAGATTGCCCGTGAGAGCACCGGCGCAGCGGCTCACGGTCGCGGCACCGGATGCCGTCCGAAAGCCCATCTTCCCCTCGACGTCGCGAACGCGAACGTCGCCGCTGGCCGTATCGACCTCGAGCGAGCGCACGTCCTCGAGCAACACATCGCCGGACGCGGTCTTGACGTCGACGACGCCGAGCAGGCCCGTCGCCTCGAGGCCCGCAGAGCTCGCACGGACCCCGAGATCGCTGCCCAGAGGACACCGCACGCGCACCCCGACCTTGGCGCCCCGGCCGATCAGGAAGCCGGAGCTCTTCCCCACGTGCACGACGACCTCGTGGCCGAAGCCACTCTCCGTCATCTCGACGCGGGCCTCGGCGATCGCCTTCCGTGTCACGTCGTTGTCGCGGAGCGCCAGGAGCTCGATCTCGACGGTCTGCTGCTCGGTCGCCTCGACGGCCACCTCGCCGCCCGAGAGCGTCACCTGGAGAGCGACATGCCCGGGTGTCTCGAAGGTGGTCACGACAGTGCCTCGAGGCGGGGCTGCGGCCGACGGACGACGCGAACGCCGTCGGGGCGATAACGCGGCGGTCGCGCCTCGTCGAATGACGGGAGGGCGACATGGCCGAAGCACGTCGGGTAGATGGTCATGAGGTTCTCCTCTCCTCCTAGGTGTGGGTGAAGCCCTGCAGGCGGTTGCCGCTGCGAACACGGCCGCGCTGTGGCTCGAGGGAGCGCGAGAGCGCCCGCACGATCCACGCGTTGGCCGAGACTCCCTCGCTGCTCGCGCCGGCCTCGATCTGCACCTTCAACGCCTCGGGGAGGCGCAACGTGATGCGGGCGCTGAGATCGTCGCCGGGCGCCGGCGGCGTCTCCGCCTGGCCGCCCCGGTCGTCGACGAGCACGAGCTCGGGGTCACGGCCTGCGAGGCGCACCTCGACCTGCCCCGACGCAAGCTGGGCATTCAGCGCCAGCGTCGCCTCCGTGAGAACGTCGAGGAGCCGCAGCTGGAGTGACGCCGCGACCGCCGCCGCGAGGCGCTCGCCGGCAACAGCCGAGGCCTCGTCGCCGAGTGCCGCCGCAGTCGCGAGGTCTGCCTGGATCGCCTGAACGTGCCGTTCGATGTCCATGTGACCAGTATATGACATCATAATGATGTCTGTCAAGGGCAATAATGCAGTCAGAGCGATGTCGGCGACCGACAGGGCTGGTAGAGTGCACTTTCCGCCGCCTCGGAGCCCTGCTTCGGGCGGTTTGTCGCTCGCCGTGAGGCCGAAGCGACAGCCGGTATCCCGCCAACCGCGTGCCGATCAGCCGGCACGTCGCCAGGAGCCCCACCCGCGCGTGCAAGACGTCGATCCAACCGATCTCAAGCTCTGGCCGACCCTGCGCCACCTGTACCCGCTCTGGCGGGCCCAGTGGCGCCTGGTCCTGATCGGGCTCTCGTGCGCGCTCGTCTTCACCGGGCTCTCGCTCGCGATCCCGATCCTGATCCAGCGGACGATCGACAATGCGATCGACGGCGGCGACACATCACTGCTCCTCCCCTATCTCGGGGCAATCACGCTGATCGCGGCCGTCCGCCTGGGCGTCAACTTCACCCGCCGCTACGCGACGGCCCGGATCGGCATCGCCGTCGAAGCGCGGCTGCGCGGGATGATGTACGACGCCTATCTCCGGTTCCCGCGTGCCTTCTACGACCGCCACGCCACGGGAGAGGTGATCTCGCGGGCCACGAACGACATCTATCCGGTGCGCTACTTCATCGGCTGGGGCGTCGTGCAGGCGATCCAGAGCGTGATGATGCTGGTCGGCGCAGCGATCGTCCTCACCTCGGTGAATGCGAAGCTGACGCTCTACGCGGCGCTGGCGATGCCGCCGATCGCGGTGCTGACCTACGTCTTCGCGCACAAGGTGTTCCCGATCTCACGCGTCGTGCAGGCGAAGAAGGGCCACCTCACGGAGGCCACGGACGAGGCCGTCGTCGGGATCGAGATGGTGCAGGCGTTCGGCCGCGAGGACGACGTCCGCGAGCGATTCGGCCACCGCGCCGAGGCCGTCCGGGCCGAGACGATGCGGCAGGCGGGCATCGAGGCACGCTTCCTGCCGGGGTTGATCTTCCTGCCGTCGCTCGCGATCGCCGCTGTCCTCTACTTCGGGGGCCAGGACGCGATCGACGGCACGATGACGATCGGGCAATTCACGCTCTTCATCACGCTGCTGCTCCAGCTCGTCTGGCCGCTGGAAGCGCTCGGCTGGATCATCAACCTCGGGCAGCGGGCAACGGCGGCCGCGTCCCGCTCCTTCGCCTGGCTCGACTCGATCGAGTCTCTTCCCGAGCCGGCCCACCCCGTGGCGCTCCCGGACGGGCCGCTGACGATCCGGATGGAGGACGTCCACTTCAGCTACGGCGTCGGCAGCGAGGTGCTCTCGGGCGTCGACCTCGAGGTCGTGCCCGGGGAGATCGTTGCCGTGTGCGGGGCCACGGGCGCCGGAAAGACGTCGCTCCTGAACCTCTTGCCACGGTTCTACGACCCGACCTCGGGCCGCGTGCTGATCGGAGGGGTCGACAGCCGCGACCTGGCGCTCGCCGACCTGCGGCGTTCGGTCGCGCTCGTGACCCAGAAGCCGGTCCTCTTCTCGGTGCCGCTGCGCGACAACCTGCTCGCCGCCCGGCCCGAAGCCGACTGGGTGGACGTGCTGGCGGCGTGCGAGGCAGCCGGCGTGGCGGCGTTCGTCGACGGCCTGCCTGACGGCTACGACACTCTGATCGGCGAGCGCGGCGTCAATCTCTCCGGTGGGCAGCGCCAGCGGGTCGCGCTCGCGCGGGCGCTCATAGCCGAGTCGCGTGTGATCGTGCTGGACGACCCCATGTCGGCCGTCGACACCGAGACGGAGCGTCATCTCGTGGCGACCCTCCGGCCCGCCGTAGCAGGCCGCACGGTGCTGATCGCCGGCCAGCGCCTCTCGACGATCCTGGTCGCCGATCGCGCGATCGTCCTCGAGAACGGACGCGTGGTCGAGAGCGGGTTGCCGCAGGACCTGATCCGTCTCGGCGGTACGTTCGCCGCCCTCTTCGGAGACGAAGCGCTTGCCGCATAGGGAACGCACCGGTCTCTCCCGTCTCGGGCGCTACACGGTGGGCCGTCGCCGTCGGCTCGGCCTCGTCATGGTCATCGCCGCGATCTCCGCCGCCGCCCCGGTGCTCGGCTGGACAATCGTCGGCGACGCGATCGACAACGGCATCAAGGCCTCCGACCCCCAACGGCTGACGCTCGACGTCATCGCCTACATCGCGGTCGGGCTGACGGCGTGGATCCTCGGCACGACGACGTGGCTGATGCTCGCCGGGATCGGGCAGCAGATGGTGCTCGACCTGCGCCGCGACCTCTTCGACCACCTGACGTCGCTCTCGCTCAAGTACTTCTCACAGCAGAAAGCCGGCTGGATCATCGCCCGCCTGACGAGCGACGTGGACGCGCTCTCCGACGTCCTCAACCAGGGCCTGACGACACTCGTCGTCAACTCGATGACGCTCGTGGCCGCGATCTGCGGCCTCTTCCTGCTCGACTGGCGCCTCGGCGTCGTCGCACTCGTCGTCCTGCCCCCTGGGATCGTCGTCACCCGCTGGTTCCAGACCGCGTCGCATACCGCGTTCGCGGACGTCCGGACCCGGATCGCCGCGGTCACGGCACAGCTCGCAGAGTCGGTCTCGGGCATGGCGGTCGTCCAGGCGTTCAGCCGGGAGCGAGCCTTCCAGCGCGAGTTCGGCGACCTGAACGAGGCAAACCGGGTCTCGAACGTCTACGCCCAGAAGCTGTCGTCGTTCTTCTTCCCTGCGATCGAGTTCCTCGGGGTGATCGCGGTCGTGACCGTCCTTTTCGCGGGTGCGCAGCTGATCGACGGCGGATCGCTCGAGATCGGCACGCTGATAGCCGCGATCGGGATGCTCCAGCTCGTCTTCCAGCCGCTGCAGGAGCTCTCCGAGCTCTACGGCCAGGTGCAGGCCGCGAGTGCCGCCATGACCAAGATCTCGACGGTACTCGATGCGGAGCACGACATCACCGATCGCCCGGACGCACCCGAGATCGGTCGGATCGCCGGCCACCTGCAGCTGGACAACGTCGTCTTCGCCTACGGCGAGGAGCCGATCATCCACGGGATCTCGATCGACGTGCCCGAGGGCGGATGCGTCGCGCTCGTCGGCGAGTCGGGCGGCGGCAAGTCGACGACCGCCAAGCTGATCGCCCGCTTCTACGACCCGCTCGAAGGCGCCGTGCGTGTCGACGGCATCGATCTTCGTGACGTACAGCTGCGCTCGCTGCGCCGGCAGCTCGGCGTCGTGCTCCAGGACCCGTTCCTGTTCAGCGGCACGATCGCCGACAACATCCGGTTCGGGCGCCCCGAGGCGACCGACGAGGAGGTCGCCGGGGCCGCCCACGCGATCGGCGTCGACCGGATCACGTCTCGTTTCGAGGGCGGTCTCGACCATGTCGTCCGCGAGGGCGGCTCGGGCCTCTCGGCCGGCGAACGTCAGCTGATCTCGATCGCGCGCGCCTTGCTCGCCGACCCGCGCATCCTGATCCTGGACGAGGCAACCTCGAATATCGACCGCCCGAGCGAGATCCTGATCGAGCAGGCGTTCGACACGCTGCTCCGGGGCCGGACGTCGGTGATCATCGCCCACCGGCTCGCCACGGTCCGCCGTGCCGACGAGATCCTCGTGATCGAGAAAGGACGCATCACGCAACGCGGTACCGAGGCAGAACTCCTGTCCGAGGACGGCCCGTTCCGCCGGCTCGCAGAGACGTTGCACGGCACGACCGTCCGCGACGTCGCCTGAGGGGGGCTTCGCGCGACGTCAGGCGCCAGCTGATTGGTTCCGAATTGAAGTGCTCGTCAGGAAGGGCCTGAACCGAGCAGCGTGGTCGGCTCGATCGGCGGCATGGCTGGTGGTCTTGATGCTGATCGAACCGGCTGTGACGCGATGTGTTCAGGTCCCCAGCCGCGAGTGCGGCGATGCGGAATCAAGCATCTAGCTGGTGGCGGCGCTGTAGTGGGCTTGTACCTGTTGCGCGGTGAGCGCACTCGAATAGACAGCAAGCTCGTCGAGCAGCCCACCGTAGAAATAGGTGTTGCTGGCAGCACGGCCGATGTTGAGCGCACCCGCGTTCGCGGTGAGCGCCACCGTGGACGTCGCCGTCGCCTTGAGCACACCGTCCAGGTAGATGCGAGCAGCCGCGTTGTCATAGGTGGCGACGACATGGTGCCAGCCCGTATCGATCGCGGGCGCAGCCACGGAAACGAACGTGACTCCGTTACCGAAATACGCGATCGGCTGATTCGAGGTATCGAGCCAGAGCGCGTAGTTCTCGAACCTGGACTGACCATCACCCGGCTTCCCCACGATCACCTGCCACGTACCCGAGAGACGGCGCTTCACCCACACCTCGATCGTCACACCCACCCTCAGGTCAAGCACGCTCGCGGCCGGCACGAGCACATAATCATTACTGCCATCGAACGAGGCAGCCTGGTTACCGTCAGAGGCGAGCGCACCCGGCTGAGCCAACGTCACCCCACCCACATAGCTGCCCGCCACCCGACCCGTCTCATCCGCAGCCACCACCCCCGACAACTCCCCCAACCGCCAATACCCCACCGCCCCATCCGCCAACACCTGCTGCCGGTAGCCACCCACAGGCGGCGGCGCGACGACGGTAAAGGTGGTTGGAGCCGAGAGACCGGTGTTCCCAGCGGTATCGCTCTGGCTCGCCTGCGCGGTATAGGTGCCGACGGCCAACGGAACGGTCGCGTCAACGGTGTAAGCGCCATTGGCAGCCCTGCTCACAGTCAGCGTCTGGCTCGGCGTCCCCGAAGCACTGCTACCCGAATAGACACGAACGGTAACCGTCGCGGAATCACCACTCACGATCCCCGCCACACCCGCGAACGTCGGGGTGGTATCGCTCGTGCTGCTGCCGTTAGCCGGCGCCGTCAGACCGATCACAGGCGGCGTCGTATCAGGAGTCGCGACGACGGTAAAGGTGGTTGGAGCCGAGAGACCGGTGTTCCCAGCGGTATCGCTCTGGCTCGCCTGCGCGGTATAGGTGCCGACGGCCAACGGAACGGTCGCGTCAACGGTGTAAGCGCCATTGGCAGCCCTGCTCACAGTCAGCGTCTGGCTCGGCGTCCCCGAAGCACTGCTACCCGAATAGACACGAACGGTAACCGTCGCGGAATCACCACTCACGATCCCCGCCACACCCGCGAACGTCGGGGTGGTATCGCTCGTGCTGCTGCCGTTAGCCGGCGCCGTCAGACCGATCACAGGCGGCGTCGTATCAGCGCTGACGTTAGTGGCGGCGCTGTAGTGGGCTTGTACCTGTTGCGCGGTGAGCGCACTCGAATAGACAGCAAGCTCGTCGAGCAGCCCACCGTAGAAATAGGTGTTGCTGGCAGCACGGCCGATGTTGAGCGCACCCG
>Ga0315278_10004630_pt1 | contig 12427 bp, 6 predicted proteins | sample YL17G06_0_MG_FD_203880 | JGI IMG/M metagenome (GOLD analysis project Ga0315278, IMG submission 203880) | Sediment microbial communities from Yellowstone Lake, YNP, Wyoming, USA - YL17G06_0 | ecosystem: Environmental > Aquatic > Freshwater > Lake > Sediment | place: USA: Wyoming | collected...
CGTTCGAGTACACCCGCAACTCGAACACAGGTAACTACCGGCTCTTTCAGTTGTGCAACAGCGAGTCGCAGAGCATCACGCTTGGCGTGCCTGGGGAGGTCCAGGCATCGTTGCGGCTGGCCAAATCGACGACGCCGGGGAACCTGACGCTCTCCTGGGGCACGAGCTGCTCGGCGGCCGCCCAGGACTACGGGATCTACGAGGGAGTGCTCGGGTTGTGGTCCAGTCACGCGGCTGTCGATTGCTCCGACGCGGGCGGCGACCGCACCGAGGAGATCACGCCAGGTCTAGGCGACCACTACTACCTGGTCGTTCCGAACAGTGCGAGCAAGGAGGGCTCCTACGGCCGAACGGGGAGTGGAACCGAGCGCCCGGCGGGCAACCCGGCCTGCAGGCCTGCCCAGGCGGTCGCGCCCTGCTTCTGAGCCTGAATGGTCCACAAACTAATCCGACGCTCGATCCTGCGCTCGAGCGCCACGAGATCGCGACTCCGCAACACGGGTTTCACATGTGATGGTCGGACTTCTTGCGAATCGTCCCGGCCGGATGGAGAAGCGCAGTTTCGCGACGGTGAGCTTTGCGCAGGGAAGACGGGAGCGGCTCTCCGGCTGTTAACCAGTTCGAAGGCAGTTTGTATTTGACAGCGTTAGAGGAGCCACCTCCCCGAGCGATACGCACCCTAAACACGCCCTCAGCCGAGAGTGATTCGACGCATTTCGAATCCCGCAAAATAGTCGGGGACGTCATTCGGTTTGTTCGTCGGTCGCCGCCGCGGCGTCAGGGGCAGGTGGCCCGATAGAAGATGCGCGCGGCCGTCCCGGCCTGGGGATCGGTGAACTGGAATTGCCCGGCCGAAACCTCCGTGGGGGCGACGAGGAAGGACCAACTGGCATACGGAATGGACGCAGCCGTGGCGACGTAGACACTGCATGCGGCCCCGGGGGTGTAGGCGAAGTCGAACTGGACCGCATCTCCGGGCAGCTTGGCTCCGTTCATCAACGTGATCGGTGGCGGTAACGGAGTGACCTGCATGTTGTCGGCCAGAAAGATCGGGCCCCAATCTTGGCAGGTCGGGGGGCGGGCGTCGTAGTGAACGACGACGCTGTCGAAGGGTTGGACCGAGCTGAAGACGAGGGTCTCCGAAGGCCAGGTGCCCGGATTGGCGGCGGTGGCCGTGGCCGTTCCGGCCAGCGCGCCGCTCAGATAGGCCGTGACTCGCATGGTGGCGGAGTCGTCGCACCCCAGTTCCTGAGGGGCGTAAAGAATTGAGAAATCGGTCAGCGGCGTCGAGAACCCAATGTGGAGATCGGCGGCGTAGACGCTGTTCGGGTAGATGCAGTTTCCGCCGAAGCCGACCGGAGTGAACCCCATCGTGTTCGCCGGCTGAATCGAGAAGCCTTGGCCAGTCGCCGAGAAGGAGGCGGTGATCCCGCCCACCGTATAACCGGCCGGCAGCCCCGAATGGGCCGGCAGGATGTCGAAGTCGAACAAGACGCTTTGCGCATTCGCGCCGACCGCGAAGCAACTCAATCCGCCTGTGAGAATGAGGACAGCTCGCAATGTCATCGGACTTGCCCTCCACTCCGATTCGCTTCGTACGCTGGTACCTTCTCCCAGTCAATGGACGAAATGCGACCGAATTGGGCCGAATGGGAGCGAGGCCGCTGCAGCGCGCTGGCCGCGTGATCCACAAGCCATTCCGAAGCTCGAGCTGCGGCTCGAACGCGACGAGATCGGCTTTCCATATCGAGGCCGTCAATTCACGATGGGCTCATTACTTCCCGCCGAGTGGCTCGAAAGCGGCGAAGGAGGCCCGAAGAATCGCTGGCGCACTCCACCGGTCCGATTTCCACCAGATAGTCGCGACCGTCGGGCGGTTTGTCGGTCGGTCGCGATTCGCCAGGAAGCCGAAACGGTCGATTCGCAATCGCGCATCTCGACGGTGGGCGCGCTCTCCAAAGGTCATTGGCTCCGTCGCTCTCTGACGGCGACGCAGAGCCGACGGCGCACTACGTCGTGTGCAAACTCGTTCAGTTCCAACGCAGTTGACGTTTTGGCGAGGGCCAACGCCCTCCGCACCTCCGAACTAAGGCTGGAGTTCGGTCGTCACCACGGCGCCGCCCATCTGCGGGAGCGTCGACGACGTCTTCACCACCTTGCGGCTCGCCTTGTCGATCCAGAGCGTGGTCCCGCCAGGCTCGTCCTCGGCCGAGCTCGTCTCGACCTTCCACGACGCGAACGTCCCCGCGGGAACGGTCACATCCTCGGCGCCGACCACCTTCGCCCTGGTGAGCGCGGGCTTCTGCTTTTGCACGTCGAAGTTCCGGAAGACCGTCTGGAACCCCTCCGCGAGCGGCAGGCAGGCGATCGAGACGTCTTCCGCGCTGCCGTCGGCGAAAACCGGGCCTCCGAGGTCGACGGAAACGGGTTTCGGCTCGGCCCCCATCGCCATCGTGCCCGTGGCCTTGCCGCCGCCGAACGCGAGATCGATCGTGACGGGGCCCTGCTTCACGATGCGCTTGAGCGGGACGAGCGTGCCTTTCTCGACGGTGCTCGTGTCGACGGCCTCGCCCGTCGGCATCTTCGCGGTGTCGGTGATCACCCACGCGTTCCCCTCCGCCTTGACGACGCGCGTGGTGGAGAACTCCATCTTCTGCGCGCCCGCGGAGATCGTGCCGGCGTAGATGAGGGTCCCCGCGGAGAGGTCCGACACCGGCTTCGGCGCGCCAACCGCGCCCGTGTCGACCTTCTTCACGAGCACGACGGTCTTCGGGTCGACCGTGATCTCCTTGAGACGCGCGACGACCTCGGGCGTCCCGCCGTCCTGAAAACGGCCGCCAAGGTACTTCGCTAGGAACGCCTCGGCCGCGGCCATCATCGCCATGTTGTTGACCGGCCGGGCGAAGCCGTGCCCCTCGTCGGGTGCGCAGATGTACTCGACCGGGAAGCCGCGGTCGCGCAGGGCGATGACGATCTGCTCCGACTCGGCCTTCTTCACGCGCGGGTCGTTCGCACCCTGCACGACGAGGAGCGGGGTCTTGATCTTCTGCGCGGAGTTCAAGGGCGACGCCGCCTCGAGGAGCTTCTTCCCGTCGGGCGTGTTCGGGTTCCCCATCCGCTCGTGGAAGACGATCCGGATCGCTTCCCAATAGGGCGGGATGGTCTCGAGAAGCGTCAGGAGGTTCGACGGGCCGACGATCGAGACGCCCGCCGCGTAGACGTCCGGGGTGAATGCGACGCCGGCGAGCGTCGCGTAGCCCCCGTACGAGCCGCCCATGATCGCGACCCGCTTCGGATCCGCGATCCCCTCCCTCACGAGGTGCTTGACGCCCCACGTGATGTCGTCCTGCATCTTCAGGCCCCACTGCAGGTTCCCCGCGTTCAGGAACTTCTTCCCGAAGCCGGTCGATCCGCGAAAGTTGGGAGCGAGGACGGCGTAGCCGCGGTTCGCGAGAAACTGGGCGTACCCGTTGAAGCCCCACGAGTCGCGGGCCCACGGGCCGCCGTGCGGGAACACGACGAGCGGCAGGCCCTTGGCCGGGCCGCCCTTCGGCAGCGTGAGGTAAGCCGGGATCGACAGGCCGTCGGAGGACGGGTACGTGATCGGCGTCATCGCCGCCATGTGCTCGCGCGGGATCCGCTCGCGGGCGACGTACTCGAGAGTCAGCTTCTTCGTCCTGCGGTCGAACAGATACCGGCTGCCCGGGTCGACGTCGGAGTAGGCCGCGATCATCCAGAGCTGGTCGTCGGCGGTCGATCCGGCCTGGGTGATTTCCCGTCCGGGGAGCTTCTTCTCGAGGAGCCGGTAGTCGGCCTCGTACCCCTTGTCGCGGAAGTAGATGCGGGTCTTCTCGTCTTCGTAGGTCGTGGCGACGAGCTCGTCCGTGGCCTCGGAGAAGATGGGGCCGCCGAAGTCCACGCGTCCCTTCGGGTCGGATTCGACGATGTCCTCTTTCCCGGTCGCCGGGTCGAAGAGGAGGAGCCGCGCGAGATCCGACGCGCCCTTGTTCGACTCCATGTAGACGTGCTTCCCGTCCTTGTGGAAGCGGATCGGGCCGCACGTCTCGAAGACGTTGCAGCTGTAGATCTTCGTGAATCCCTCGGGATCGACGCGGAGGACCTCGGTGTCCCCGTTGTCGGCGACGCGGGACGCGAGGCGGAGCTGGCCCGCGAGGTCGAACATCCAGCCCGCGATCTTCTCGGTGTTCTTCCGGACGAGCGTCCGTTCGCCGGTCGAGATCTTGACCCTGTAGAGGTCGTGCCAGGCGGCATCCCGGTCGTTCAACCCAACGAACACGGTGTCCGGGTCGTGCTTCGGGACGTCGTAGATCATGGCCCTTACACCCTTCGCATCCGTGAGGTTGCGGGCGCTCGGGGCGTCCTTGCCGGCCTCGGGGCTGGCGGCCGGGTCGACGGCCCACACGTTGAAGTTCTCGTCACCGTCGTTGTCCTTCACGAACAAGATGTACTTGCTGTCGCGGCTCCAGAAGAAGCCTGCGACGGGGCGCTTCGGCTCGGTGGTGACGAGGCGGGCTTTGTCGTACGGCTCGCCCGTCTTCTTCACCCACACGTTGCGGGTCTCCTTCCACGGCTTGAGGAAGGCAGTCCACTTCCCGTCGGGGGAGAGTTGGGCGCCCGCGATCTCGGGGTTGCCGAAAAAAAGCTCGCGGTCGAGGACGGGCGGAAGGCCCTTCGGCTCGGCGGAATTCGCCGAGGAAACCGGCATTGCGGTTGCGCCCGCCGGGCTCTGGGCCATCGCTGACATCGGGATCGCAAGGGCAAGGATCAGGGCGATCCATGCGAGGCGCGGCCGGAACGATGGTCGGCTCATGGGTGGTGCCTCCTTCAGGGCAAAGTGCGAGTTCGCATTCAAAGTGTCTTACGTGACGAAGTTACCAGAAGTTTCGGGTTGTCGGCACGTCCTGACCTTCCCGAGCGATATGCACCTCAGACACGCCGCTGGCGGATAGCGACCGCGCCGCGTGTCGGATTCCCACCAAGTAGTCGCGGACGTTGCGCGGAGCAAGAGCCGCTGGCTCTCTCGCTAGGAGGAGTCCAGATACGAGCTGTTGGACCCTACCGGGGCAGCCAACCGCGGGCGCAGACACTCACTTGTTCGTCGCGCCGTCGGCGGCCTTGTGGAGAGTGCTGCTGTTTAGATCAAGCTCGTCGCGCTTGACGATCTCGACGTTCGGGAACTGCTTTCGCAGCGGCTCAACGAAGTCTTTTGCATCACCGACGATGATGATGTTGGCGTCGCCCACGCCGAGACGTGCGCCCACGAACTTTTGAATCCCAGCGGGCGTCACGGCCTGCACGTTGTTGATGTAGTTGTTGATCTCCACGAGGTCGAGTCCGTAAAGCGCAAGCGAAGCAATCTGCGCGATCATACCCTCGGTCGTTTCAAGCGAGCGACCGAAGCCGCCGATGAGAACTGCCTTGCGCGGCGTCAGTTCCGTGGCCGAAACGGCCTCGCTCGATAGGCGCGTCAGCTCGCCAACGAGCAGCGACGCGACCTCCGCGCCCGACTGGTTTTTGGTCTGCGCCGATGCGAAGAACGGCCCGACATCGCGCCTCACGTCGAGCGAACTGCGCGCGCCGTAGCTCAGACCGCGCTTGATGCGAATCTCCTGATTCAGCCTGCCGGAGTAGCCGGACAGCACCGCGTTCGCGACGATGCCGGAGAAGTATTCCGGGTCGGTGCGCGCGATGCCGGGCCGCGCAAACACGACGGCGGCCTGTCCCGCGCCGGGCATGTCAACGACGACGATGCGCTGTTTGTCCGACGAAGCAGTCGCTCCTTTCGCCGACGAGGCCCGGAGCGGCGTCGAAGGCTTGGCCCAGCCGCCGAAAAGGCGCTCGGCAAGCTTGAAGGCATCGTCGGTCTTGATGTCGCCGCCGATGACGAGCATGGCGTTGTCGGGGCGGTAGTAAGTCGCGTGCATCGCCGTAATGTCGTCGCGCTTGATGCGTGCGATGGATTCGGGCGTGCCGGCGACGGGATGGCCGTAGGCGTTATCGCCGAAGACTACGCGCGAGGCGACCCAATCAGCAAGCGTGCCGGGGCTGTTCATGCCGACGCTCAGACCGTCGAGGTACTGCTGGCGCAGACGCTCGATCTCCTCGTCCTGAAAGACGGGGTTCTCAACCACGTCGGCGAGAATCGTCATGGCAGGCTCGGTCTTCGACGAGATGACGTTGACCGATGCGCGCGAAGCGTCCCAGCCCGCGCCTGAGTTGAGCTGGCCGCCGAGCGCCTCGATCTCCTGCGCTATTTGCGGCGCGGTGCGCGTCTTCGTCCCCTTCGTCAGGAGCGAGCCGGTCATGTCCGCGACGCCGCTGAGCGAGGCCGGGTCAACCTCGCCACCGTTCTTCACGGTCAACCGCGCGGCGACGAGCGGCGTCTGGTGGTTTTCGACAACGATCACGCGCAGGCCGTTTCCGAGCGTGCGCTCGACGGGCTTCGGGACTGTCGGCGAGCGCGGCGCGGCGGGCGGCGGCGGCGTTTCCTGCGGTGCGGGACTGGCAGCAGACGACTCCTGTGCGCGCGCGTCACCTGCGAATCCGACGACAAAAGACATGAGCGTTGCGCTCAGCAACGCCGTGAAGCGAAGTCTTGTGAGTATGCGTGTCATCGACTGCCCTCCTTCTGCTCGCCGCCTGTCGCGTCTGCCGGCTTCTGCGCTTCGGCGTGATATGTGATGACGACGCGGTTCGCGTCCGTGAAGTACTTCTTCATCACGCGCTGTATGTCGGCGGCGGTCACGGCCTGTAAGCGACTTATGTCCGTGTTCACGCGGCGGGCGTCGCCCATCAGCACCGCGGCGCTGCCGATTGCGAACGCTTTGCCGCTGTTCGTCTCACGCTCGCGCAACTGGTCCGCGACGAGCTGGTTGATGGCCTTCTCGAGCTCGGCCTTCGTCACGGGCGCGTTTTGCATCTTCTTTAGCTCGGCGAGGAGCGCGCGCTCGGCGTCCTCGACCTTCTTGTCGCTCGCGAGTATCGCGCCGAAGGCGAAGTAGCCGGGGTCTTGACGAAGGTTCGCGCTCGCGAACGCTTCAGCCGCGAGCTGCTGCGTGTAGACGAGCGACTGGTAGAGGCGCGACGACTCGCCGTTCGAAAGGATTGACTGGGCGACGCGAAGCACGTCCGCGTCGGGACCTGAGATCGGCGGCGCAAGATACGTCAGCGCGACCGCCGGGAGCGGCACGTTCGGGCCTGTCTCGTTGAAGCGCTTCTCGGCGGTTCGTTCCGGCTCTTTGACGGTCACGCGCGGGATTGCGCCAGCTGGCTTCGCGATCCTGGCGAAGTACTTGTCAATCCAGCCGTCGAGCTGCTGTTCGTCGAAGTCGCCGACGACGATGAGGACGGCGTTGTCCGGGCGGTAGAAGGTCTTGTGGAAGGCCTTCACGTCTTCGAGCGTGGCGGCGTCCAAGTCCTCCTTGCTGCCGATGGTCGGTCGCCGGTACGGGTGCGTCGTGAAAGAGTCTTTGTCGATCGCGTAGAACAGGCGACCGTAAGGGGGGGCGAGGACGCTCGTATTGAACTCTTCTTTCACCACGTCGCGCTCGCTCGGAAAATTCTTGTCGGTGACGTTCAGCGAACTCATGCGGTCGGCCTCGGCCCACAAGAGCGTCTCGAGATAATTCGACGGCACGACCTCGTAGTAGTTCGTCACGTCGTCCGAGGTCGAGGCGTTGTTCCACCCGCCCACGTCCTCGGTCAGGCGATCCATCATCTCGTCCTTCATGTTCTTGGACGACTTGAACATCAAATGCTCAAACAGGTGCGCGAAGCCGCTGCGCTTATCGGGGTCGTCCTTGGAGCCGACCTTGTACCAGACCTGTATGGCGACCGTCGGACTCGAACGCTCCTGCGCGGCGTAGACCTTCAGGCCGTTGGCTAGCGTGCGTTCTTTGAAGTTGATAGGCGGCACGCGAGTCTTCGCCGCAGCGCTGAGCGCGACGCACGCCACGAGCGTGCAAGCGAGAAAAAAGACTGCGATGTGTCGAAGCATCTGGTTGGCTCCTCGTCGACGTTTGTTAAGGCCTGCGGCCCGCGTGGGAGAGATCGGGTGCGTGCGCTGTGATGTCCGCAGTCTGAGAATGTGTTGTACGCATTTCAGATCGCCGTCCAGTCAGTTCGAGTCCAGAGGTTAGTTGAGACCGTTTCGGTCGGATAGGTGTTCATTTGCCAAACTGAGTTACCCACAGCGAAAGATGGTTGACACACCCTTACGGGCGCATCAACTCGGCGAATACATACTTGCCGTTGATGAGGGGGTTGTTCTGTCCCAGATCGAACTCCTTGAGTATACGTACATCGCGTGAGGCAAGCCCCGGATAGAGACGTTGAATTCCATCCAGAGAAGGTTCCGCCTTTTCCACTTTCTCGATAAGCCACCGGACTCCGTTGACGCGCAAGTAATCCAATTCGCGGTTCCTTGCTTTGTACTCAATGTAGTAACGGTATGAATTCACCAAGCCGTCCACCGAGATGGTGGGATGGCCGGAGTAGTAACTGAAGAAACCCACGTTGTGAGATGCAAGAACAGTTTCCGCGGGCACTTGATCGTGCACATAAACAATGGCGTCTCTGAAATCCTGGGCTGAAATGGAATAGTCTTGGAGTCTATCGAGCCGTAAGTTTCGCAGGTGATGCATTTCCACCCCCATCAGCAGTAGGGCGGCGTAAGAGGCCGTAACCAGATGGCGGTTGTCTTTTTTCCATAGCGGGCCCACGACCTGTACGCAAAGGGCGCATCCCGCCAACGACAGGGCCAGGAGTTCAGGTCCTTTCACCCACATCCCCAGAGAGTAGGTGTCCTTCTGAAGGAGGGCATAGTAGCCCGCACGCAGCACAACGAGCCACGCAAGGGCCCAGAGCGAGACATCCATTTGTCCGGTGCGCCGAAGGCGCCTTGCAAATGTAACCAGGAGCGCCACAACACCCAGGCAATAGATAATGTGTATCCAGGAAAGCCGGCCTTCATAAAGATTCCGGCCGAATACGATCTTGACCGCCAAAAAGAAGGGGTAGACGGCATAGAGGTTGAAGAATCGGATTGCCGCCTGCTGGAGATATTCGGCCGTATCGAGCCTAGTGAACTCTTCAAGGTGGTACGACTTGATCAGGCCGCTCACGGGCATCACCGAAGAGTAGTTCGCAAGGTTAAATAACAGGTACCCGGCAAGAGTCAACGTCGGCAAGGCGAGGATCTCTGCCAGAAGGCGTCCCTTTCTCTTACCGTCCGCGGGAATAGGTCCCGGTGTCATCCACATTGCAGGAACGATTGCCAAACAGAGGGCCCAGCCATCAAGACGTGCCAGGAAGAAAAGGCACAAGCAGGCCGATAGAATCCAGCGCCACGCGGCTCGATGCCCCGCTTCACGCAGAACATACAGGGAAAGCAGCAGGAAGAAGATGACGAGGCCAGACTCCATGCCGCAATACATCACCTTGTACCAAGTCTGCTCAAAAGAGGCGATGATGGCCAGCGCGAGCGCGGCCGTCGTCCCCAGGTATTTTCTCGCGTAAAGGCAAAGCATCGTGAGGGTGCCTGCCGACACGACGAACTCCGTCACAATGCCGGCACGGACAAGGTTCTGGAAACATTTCGACAGGCCTAAAAGAACAATCATCCAAAGTGGATGGTACCCATTTGTCTTGGAAATTCCATCGATGGTCGACCCTGCTCCTGAGCAGATGTTACGGGCGATCGTGAAATAGAACATGGCGTCATCCGGGAATGTCCGGAACGCAAACGACTGGGAATCGATAGCAAGCGAAAAGAAAGCGCCCACTCCGACCGAGAGAATCACCCAGGCGAACACCAGAGAAGTGCTCGTCTGTTGGCCGTGGCCATCTTCCGTCGTCGGCTCGTCTTTCGTGTTCAGCATCGAGGAACGCCCCATCGATCGCTCCAAACGGAGCTTAGCATGTCAGTGCGCCACCGAGACCGGCGCAGGCGTTCGGCGCCAGCGTGCCGCGCGGTTTCACATTCGATGGTCCACGATGGCGCGAAGTTGGGTCCATTCGGCGGTCCGAGTTGTTCGCGTTGTGACCGACGTCAGCATGGGTGAGTAGCCGTCGGCGCACGGCGGCGGGAGACGAAGCCGACCGAAGCGGCAGAGATGCTACGCCGCGTCTCGATGGTCGTGGCGGAGCATCCCGCCGAGTCCCTGGTGATTCCGCTCCGCGTGGTCATGCGCGACGTACTCGCTCAGGGCGCGTCGCAGCGAGTCCGCGCCAAAAAAATCATCCGGTCGGGGCATTCCGACGTGATCGAACGCATGAACCTCTCGATCTCGGCTTCCGTCGACAGGGTGCGAAACGCCGTCGTGAACTTGGCATCACGATCCATCAGGCAGAATCGTTTCTCGCGCAAGAACCCATCGATCGGATCGGTGAGGTTCCTCCCGACTTGACGAATCCACGCATCGTCCGGGCCGGCCGTCATGCCTGCGAAGTGAACGCCACGGTCGTGAAGTCCATGGCGGCGATTGTCGACCAGTGAGCGCAGAGGAAAGTACGCCACGATGTCCGGCTTCGGCGCTCGGGGGCCACGTCGATACCATTCCTCCTCAAGAGGTTGGCGACCGTGGTCCGGGCCACCGGATGCCGGCGAGATTTGGCAGCGCCCCGCTGCCGACTGCCTTGCCGGCAACGGCGAGTCGACGCCTCTGGTCATCGGTCAGCCGGATCCGTCGCTCGCCCAGCTGTTCGAGAAGGACCGGTAGAATCACGACGCTCTGGTCGTCGATCGAGCTGTTGGACCATGGGGGATAGAGCTCTGACGATGGACAGGTGTGTGGTTCAGCGCCTGAAGTGGCCGAGCGGCCCCTTTCCTCCCGCGGCCCCCTGATCGATGACGAGGTAGCCGAAGAACTCGCCCGGACCGCTGAAGGCCCCGTTGGTGGCGTCGCCGTCCTCGTCCTGATCGGTGATGTCCATGAGATGCGCGTAACAACCGTCGAGGCCGCGCACTTCGGCGGGGACGCCGTACACGCGATACCGATCGTGGCAGACATCCGTCGATGCGTCCCAGGTGAGCTGCACACGCACCGAGTCGAGCCGTGACGCCCGCAGACCTGCCACCTCCCCGGTTGGCCGGATGCAGGCGCCCAGCGCGCGTCCCGAAAGAGCGTAGGCGCTCGCGAGGTCCTGCGCGCCCGCGAGGACATCGGGAAGTCCGTCGCCGCTGATGTCGCCGATCCATGCGACGGACTTGACGTTCCTCGAAACCGACCACTCCCAGATCTTCTCGCCGCCCAAGCCTGAGAACAAGGCGACGAATCCTCCTCCTCCGCCTGTCGTTCCGGCGCCGACGACGAGGTCCCACTGCGCATCGCCGGTCACGTCCGGGATGATCGCGCCGGTGTAGGCGTAGTTCGCGGTGCCGATGGGCTGCGACGTCCAGAGCGGGCTTCCGGTGCGGCCCGACAGGATGCGGGCCTGAGGAGTCCAGGAGGCCACGGCGATGTCGTCGACGCAGTCGCCGTCCAAGTCCGGGATGACGAGCGTATGGGAGACCCACGCGCTCGAGCCGCCGACCGCCGTCTCCCACAGCGGGGAGGGGACCGTTCCCGCGCTCCCCCCGCTCACCATGAACGCGGTGCCGTCCCACGATCCCGCGATCGCCTCCTCGACGAAGTCGCCGGTGAAGTCCTGCACCTTGCCCACGGCGGCGACCATCTTCGCGGCGTAGTGCTGCCAGATCACGCGGTTTTGAGGCGAAAGGGCGCCGCTCAGCAGCATGACCCGGTTGTCCGAGTTGTTCGTGCCGCAGCCGGCGAGAACGTCTGGAATCCCGTCGCCCGTCATGTCTCCCGCCGCGGCGACGGAGCGGCACCCGTCGACGGCCGTGTATTGCCACGCGAGGGCTCCCGTGGCGGCGTCGACAACGAACACCTTGTTGCAGGGACCGCCGGACACCGAGGCCACGTCGGGGACACCGTCGCCCGTCACGTCGCCGATCGGCACCGCGCCGTAGAGCCAGGCCAGATCCGTACAGCCGGTGCTTCGCAGGTCGAAGCCCCAGATCTCGGTTCCGTTCGAACTTCGGAGGAAATGAACCGACCGATCGTTGGTGCCGGTGTTGTAGAGGATCTCGGGCTTTCCGTCGCCGTCGCGGTCAGGCCAGTAGAGCGAGAGCGCGCGGTCGCTGATCGGCTTCTCGTCGGCTCCGCCGAAGGTCCAGATCACGGCCGGCGGGTTGGTGGAGTGACCGCTCAGCGCCCGAACCTTGTAGTCCTCGGCGGCGACCAGCGCATCCGGGTAGCCGTCCCCGTCGAAGTCCGGTCCTCCCAGGACGCACTCCACGTTGTCGTTGATGCTGAAGGGCGGGAACGACCATGTCCAGAGGACCTGCGGCGTGTCCGCAAGAGCCGGCGACATGGCGACCGCGGCGGCGAGCGTTCCAAAAAGA
>Ga0315278_10004631_pt1 | contig 12425 bp, 10 predicted proteins | sample YL17G06_0_MG_FD_203880 | JGI IMG/M metagenome (GOLD analysis project Ga0315278, IMG submission 203880) | Sediment microbial communities from Yellowstone Lake, YNP, Wyoming, USA - YL17G06_0 | ecosystem: Environmental > Aquatic > Freshwater > Lake > Sediment | place: USA: Wyoming | collected...
CGATTCACGGGATGCCCATGGTGGGGCACTGCTACCACCGCACCCGCCTGGCCCCCGGTCTCGCGCGGACCTACGTGGCGACCTGCGACGAGGAGATCGCCGACTATGTGCGGGGCATCGGGGGAGATGTGGTGATGACCGCATCCACGCATACGAGGGCCACGACGCGCACCGCCGAAGCCATGGACCACGTCGAGGCGGACACGGGCGAACGCGTCGATGTGGTGGTCATGGTCCAGGGTGATGAACCCCTGGTGCGGCCCGACACGATCGCCGAGGCGCTGACCCACCTGTCGGACCCGACCGTCGACATTGTGAACGTCATGTCCCGCCTTCGCACCCTCGATCAGTTCAAGGACCGGAACAACGTGAAGGTGGTGGTGAACCAACGCCACGATGCGCTCTACTTCTCTCGAGAACCCATTCCCTCACCATGGAAGGGCTGGGAACACCTGCCCAGGTACATGCAGATGGGCGTCATCGCTTTTCGCCGGGAGGCTCTCGTGCTGTTCAACCAGACAGCGGAGACCCCGCTCGAGCGTATCGAATCGGTGGACATGAACCGCGTCCTCGAGACAGGGGGGCGGATTCGCATGGTGCTGACTGACACCGAGACGCTCGGTGTGGACACTCCGGAGGAACTCACGCACGCCGAGGCGATGATGGCCGCGGACCCAACCCTGCTCAGATACCTTCGCGGTGAAGACGCTCAGGCTCGAACGTGAGCGACAGCGGCCCATGTCCTCGCCTGACCGTGTGGGACTCCCACGACGCCTTGCCGGAAGACGGGAGTACGGTCTACGGCTGGAATGGCCACGCCGAAACGGGTTCCGTCCTTTCCTTGCTGCGGTATGCCGAACATCATGGCGAGCGCCTTCGGCGCAAGTACCTCGCGTGGATCCACGAACTGGGCGCATGCAGAATCAACGGCGCGCGTCTCATCGATCACCTCGCGCTTGAAGAGGGTCTCAGCTACTGGTGGATGACTCTGCTGGTAGAGCAGAGCCCCTGGAAGTCGCCGGCCATCGTTGATGCGATCCGCGTCCTGGCCCTTGAGGAGATCGTCCTCGATCGGCGTCCCGCGGCCGTCACCCTGGTGAGCGGCAATCGGCGCCTCCATGTGGTCGTCCGGGGGCTGTGCCGGGGGCTGGGCATCACCTATCAATGGAAACGTGCGTCGGACCGTCCACGGCGACGGATGAACGCCGGACAGGTGTACCGCGCACTGCCCTACGCCGTCCGAGCGCTCATTGGCCTCGCTCGCCAGTTGTGGATTCAACGTCCGTTCACGCGACTGGGCCCGCCGCCCTGGTTCGAAGGCGAACGCGGCGTGTTCTTCTGCACGTACTTCGACAACGTGGATTCCACGGCCGCGGATCAGGGGCGGTTCCTTTCGTACTACTGGGATGGGCTGCCCGACCTGATGCACCGGGCGGGGTGGTGGACCAACTGGCTGCAGATCTTCGTGCCGGACTCGGTCGTGCCGGATTCGGACGCTGCGTCGCGGTGGGTGCGGGGCTTCAACGGGACACGCCACGAGCAGGGGACTCACGGTTTCATCGAGTCCTACCTCGGCTGGCGTGGCGTGCTGCGGGTGCTGCTCCGATGGCTTCGGCTGAATGTCCTCAGTTGGCGCCTTCGGACGGTGCGTCGCGGATGCCCCCCGCAGGGGTCCCATCTGTCCTTGTGGCCCATCATGCGCCAGGACTGGTTGAACTCGATGCGGGGTCCAGTGGCCATCAGGAACCTTGCCTGGATCGAGATGTTCGATGCGGCGCTGCGCGATCTTCCGCATCAGAAGCAAGGCGTGTATCTGCAGGAGAACCAGGCCTGGGAACGCGCGCTGATTCACGCGTGGCGCAAGCACGGCCACGGCACGCTGATGGGTGTCGCGCACTCGACCGTTCGCTTCTGGGACCTACGCTATTTTGCCGATCCCCGCACGGCGCGATCGTCAGAACCACATGCGCTCCCGCGACCGGATGTCACGATTCTGAACGGCGACGCTGCCCGTCACTCCTACTCCGCGGTCGATCGCCCGGATGACGTCACCATCGCGTGTGAGGCCTTGCGTTACGGGTACCTGGACGGGGCGCGGGCGGAGCGCCAAGGGGCGCCGCACCGGGCGAGGACCCCACGGATCGTGGCTCTTGGGGACATGCTGGAGGCCTCCACACAGCGACTGTTGCGGATGCTGCAGGCCGCGGCTCCGCTCATGCCGGTCGAGACGGTCTTTGCGATCAAGTCCCATCCCAACCACGCGGTCAACGCAGGCGACTACCCCGGCCTGAACCTCGAGGTTGTCACCGAGCCGTTGGAGAAGGCCCTTCAGGACGGCGACGTGGCTTGCGCCGGCAACACCACGTCAGCAGCCGTCGACGCCTATCTGGCTGGTGTGCCCGTGGTGGTGGTCCTGGACGACACGACGCTGAACTTTAGTCCGCTGCGTGACTGGCCGGACGTCCGCTTCGTCAGCGCGTTCGAAGAGCTTGCAGAAGCCTTGCAGACCGCACAGCGGGGGCCAGCCCCTGCGCCTGACGCACATGCGTTCTTCTGCCTCGATCCAGGGCTGCCACGATGGTCCCGTCTGCTCGCGACATGAGAGTGCTGTTTGTACGGCACGGACTGTTTCCCGGGTACCTGGCGCCCGAAACGAAAGAGTGGGCCAAGCACCTGCGGCGACGCGGCGTGCACGCTGAAGTGGTCGTGTTGGGTGAACGCACGCCGGAGAGCGCGGCTGATCCGCTGGAGTTCCCGATCCACTGCATCGATCCCTCGAACACCCTTCGGGCGTACCGGGCGCTTCGACCTCACCTCGAGCGGGCGGACATCGTGCACTATGTCCTTGGCAAACGGCTGGAGCTCATGCCGCTCCTTTCCCGTCGGCCCAAGTACGTCTTCAACCACATCAGCGTGTCAGTAACCGGCCGTGCCCTGAGGGATTGGGTCATCAACCTGGGCAAGCGGCTGCAGCCGCTCCTGGCCGACCACATCGTCTTCACCGATGCGTGCCTTGCCGCCGCACTCAAGCCGATCCGGAAGATCCCGATCAGCCTCCTGCCGGTCGGGTACCCCGACGACCTGTTCTTTCCGTGCCCGCCTCCCGCGACCGACGGCGAGAGGCGGGTGCTCTATCACGGCGCCGTGCGGCCCTTGCGGCGGTTGGACGAATTGGTAAAGGTGCTCGCCCGGCTGCCGGCCGAATTCACCCTGACCATCGTGGGCGGCGGATCGCCCGCGGATGAATCGTACCGGCAGTCCCTCGGCAGCCTGGCGGCGAGTCTCGGCTGCGCCGGCCGCCTGCACCTGCTCAAGAAGCCGCAGGCCGAGATTCGTCCGCTCATCGAGCGGGCCTGGCTGTGTGTGGGCTACGTCCCGATGCTCGAGTGCTACCAGGAGCAGTTCGTGATCAAGACGATCGAAGCCCTGGCCTGCCATCGCCCGGTGCTGGCCACCGCGACGCGGTTCACGACGCGGTTCCGTGAGGCGATTGGCCACGACCGGCTCCTCCTGACCGACGGGACCGTAGACGACATGGTGGCGAAGATCCGGGGGGCGGACGAATTCGTTCGGCGGTTCTACGCTCCAGACAACCTGGCCACGCTTACTGAAGCGCTCGCGCCGTATGCGTTCCGGCACATTGTCGAGACGTGCCTGGTGCCCGTCTATCAGAACGTGCTGGGCCACGCGTGACAGGCATGCCGTCGACTGGCAGGTGGCGCTTCGCGAGGCTGCGCGGGTTGCTGCAGCCGCCGAACAGCATCCCCCTCAACCAGTGGACGACCGACCAGGGGCGCCGACTCTCGGGTCGGATCGTCAACATTGGCTGCGGGACGGACGACCGCCTCTTCGGGCGCTGCGTGGTTCGGGTTGACGCGTTTGCACCAAAGCCGACCGTTCGTGCGAACCTGGAGCACCCGCTGCCGTTCGCGAACGAGGTCTTCGACGGGGCCGTGTGCACCGAGGTGCTGGAACACGTGGCCGACGCGCGGGCGCTGCTCGAGGAAGTCTGCCGCATGCTCAAACCGGGGGCGCCGTTGGTGGTCACGATCCCGTTCGTATTCCAGTACCACCCGGATCCCGGGGACTACCGTCGTCTGACGCCCGTGGGGCTCGGCGAGGAACTCGGACGCGCCGGCTTCGATGTGCAGTTCCTGGGAGGGATTGGCGGACGGTGCATGGCCGTCTGGCTCATGATCGAGAGTCTCCATCCACTCCTCAAGGCGACGATGCGCCTGCTGTTGTTGCCGTTCCGGCCGCTCGTCCTCTTCCGGCAGCCGCGACACGGCGCCTGGTCCACGTGGGCGTTGCACGCCGTCGCCGTCGCGACGAAGCGCGCGGACGGCGCGTGTGCGCCCGCCAGTCGCGGGCGCGCGGAATCATGACCCCCATCGTCAGCGTCCTGTTGCCCATGTACGGTGGCGCCCCCTATCTGCGGCAGACGCTCGACGGCCTCATGGCGCAGTCGTTCCGTGATTTCGAACTGATTGCCGTCAACGACGCCTCACCGGACGACAGTCGCGAGATGCTCCTCTCGTATCGGGACCCGCGAATCACGCTCATCGACAACCCGGTCAATGTCGGGCAGACAGCGTCGATGCAGCGTGCACTCGAACACGCCCGTGGATGCTACATCGCCAGGCAGGATCAAGACGACGTGTCGCTGCCGGAGCGGTTCGAACGGCAAGTGCAGTACCTGGAGAACCGACCGGACATTGGCGCCCTCGGGACCGATCACTGTGTGATTGACGAGCATGCCGCTCCGGTGCGGGGGATGCGCACGTCGTACCCGGAAGAGACCGTCGCCGAAATGGAGTGGCGGTTGTTGTGCACGGACCGTCTTGTGGATTCGACCGTGATGTTCAGGACGGACGTCGCCCGCCGGATCGGCGGCTTCGACCTGCGGTATCGATACGCGCAGGACTTCGACCTCTGGGCGCGGTTCAGCTTCACGACTGGCGTGGCCAGGCTGCGCCGGGTGCTCTTGCAACTCCGAATTCATCGATCGAGCGCCTCCGTCAAGTACAGCGCGGCGCAGGCGCTTGAGGTCGCCGGCATCGTCCAGCGAAACCTCAACCACGTACTGTCAGAACCCATCGATCTGGCCACGGCCAGCACGGTCCACCGGGTCCTCTCAGAGGATCCCTCACAGAGCGACCGTGCCGACGTCTGGCGGTGCGTGTGTGTCCTGGAATCGACCCTCGACCCGTACTGCTCTCAACGGAGGCTCGGCCGGCGCGACCGGATCTCCGTGGCTGCCGCGTATTCCGAGACGCTCGTGAAACTCGGGCTCCGGCATCGTCGCACCCTGGGCGCGACCGTGCCGGCGTTGATGGCCAAAGCCGGGAAGGAAAGCCCTGCGCTCTTCCTGCGCCCGGCCACGCTGGCACGCTGGTGGGAGCAAGGCCGACAGTCCAGGGCGTATCGTGCGGCTGTCCGGTCACTGTCCTCGAAGTAGGTCCGTATGAAGGATCTCAGAATCGGCATTGCCGGCTACGGTGTCGTGGGAAAGCGTCGACGCCACTTCATTGATCTCCATCCGCGGCTCCGGACCGTCGCCGTGTGCGACCGGGTGTTCCAGTCGCACGGCGTGTTGCCGGACGGGGTGCGGTTCTACCAGGACTACCGGAGCCTCCTCACGGAACACCTGGATATCCTGTTCGTCTGTCTGACCAACGACATGGCATCCGCAGTCACGATGGCCGGGCTGGAGCGCGGTCTGCACGTGTTCTGTGAGAAGCCTCCTGGGCGCAGCATCGATGACGTCGTCGCGGTGGTGCGATGCGAACGACGCCATCCGACCCTCAAGCTCAAGTACGGCTTCAATCATCGCTACCACGACTCGGTTCGCGATGCCCTCGCCCTGGTGCGGAGTCGGGAACTGGGCCCTGTCATCAACCTGCGCGGCGTCTACGGCAAGTCAAGAATCATCAGTTTCGAATCCGACTGGCGCACGAAGCGCGCATTGGCAGGCGGCGGGATTCTGCTCGACCAGGGGATCCACATGGTCGACCTGATGCGCCTGTTCGTTGGCGACTTCGTTGAGATCCACAGTGTCGTGTCGAACGGACACTGGCACCACGACGTCGAGGACAACGCGTACGCCCTGATGCGAACCGCGGACGGCGTGGTCGCGATGCTGCATTCGTCAGCCACGCAATGGCGACACCGGTTCAATCTCGAGATCACGCTGTCGCGGGGCATGATCATCCTCTCCGGGATTCTCTCTGGCTCCAAGAGCTACGGCGCCGAAACGATCACCGTCGCCCGTGTCGGGGATGACGACGCCGGCGACCCGTTGGAGACGACCGTCCGCTACAATACAGACAATTCCTGGCGCGACGAGATTGCGGAGTTCGCCGGTGCGGTGATCGACGACACCCCCATCGTTGACGGCGCAGCCATCGAGGCGCTCAAGACGATGCACCTGGTCTACCGGATCTACTGCGCCGACCCCGACTGGAAACGGCAATTCGGCCTGAGCGCCGACCTGCCAGAGGACATCGGATGAACGAAGTCGAGAGACTGTTTGCCCAGACCGGGACGGGCGCCGCGTTTGCCCGCGGGTACCTCCTGTACGTGCAGCAGGTGCTGTCAGCCGTCAATGCCGACGCGGTGGCCCAGCTCATCGACATCCTGTTGTCGGCGCGCGATCGCGATGCGCAGATCTTCCTCCTGGGCAATGGCGGCAGCGCCGCGACCGCCAGTCACTTCGCGAATGACATCGGCTACGGCAGCCGCAGCTGGACGCGCCCGTTTCGTGCGACCAGCCTCTGCGACAACGCGGCCGTCGTCACGGCGATCGCGAACGACTTCGGTTACGAAGCGATCTTCGTCACGCAACTGAAGACCGCGATGAGGCGAGGGGACGTCGTCGTGGCCATCTCGGTGTCGGGCAACTCGCCGAACGTGGTGGGCGCCGTCGAGTACGCGAACGCCCATGGCGGGGTCACGGTCGGCCTGACGGGGTGTGACGGCGGGCGCCTGAAGGAGATCGCGCACCTCAACGTCCACGTACCCACGAACGCCGGAGAGTACGGGCCCGCCGAGGACGGCCACATGGTGATCGATCACCTGGTGGGAGCGTTCTTGATGAACGCGTGCCGGGACGCCTGCGACGAGAACTCGTGAAGAGGGGGTGCTGCTAGATGGATGCACTGGACGGACGCGTCGCGCTCGTGACCGGCGGCACGCGCGGGATCGGCGCGGCTATCGCGCGCCGCCTGTGGCGTGACGGCGCCAAGGTGACGGTAACCGGCACGCGCGAGGAGGGCCGCGCCCCTGAGGGGTGTGGGTACCGCGCGGTCGACTTCGCCGACCATGCCGCAGTCGGGGTGTTCGCGGCGGACATCGGCGACTCCGGCGTGGACATCCTGGTCAACAACGCCGGCGTCAACAAGATCGCCCCGTTCGCCGAGATCGATCTGGCGGATTTCGACCGGATCCAATCGGTCAACGTGCGCGCCGCCGTTGTGCTGTGCCGGGCGGTGCTCCCGTCCATGAGACGGCGCCGATGGGGGCGCATCGTCAATGTCGCATCCATTTTCGGCGTCGTGAGCGCTCCGTTCAGGGCCTCGTATTCCGCCAGCAAGTTCGCGCTCGATGGCATGACCGCGGCCCTTGCTGCGGAGGTCGCCGCAGACGGGATCCTGGCGAACTGCGTCTCGCCGGGCGTGATCGATACCGAGTTGACACGATCGGTGCTTGGCGACTCCGGCATGAAGGCTCTCGTCTCGCGCGTTCCCGTGGGACGCCTGGGCACGCCTGACGAGGTCGCCGCCCTCGTCGCCTGGCTGGCGGGACCGGAGAACACGTTCGTGAGCGGACAGAACCTGGTCATCGATGGCGGCTTCACGCGTGTCTGACCGTCTGACCATCCAGTCTCACACCGGCCCATACACGGTGACGTTCGACGACGCGGCCCTGGAACGGCTGGACGCCGCGGTCGCCCCGGACATGCACTTCCTGATCGACGCACAGGTCGCCGTTCTGCACGCGGGTTCGCTCACATCGGTGCTGGCTTCGCCCTCGGTCCTGTTGATCGACGCAAACGAAGCGAGCAAATCGCTCGACCGTGTTCCCGGGTACGTCGACCATCTCGTCGCTCACGGCGTGCGGCGTGGTCACACCCTCGTGGCCGTCGGCGGCGGCGTGCTCCAGGACATCACCTGCTTTCTTGCCGCCACGCTGCTGCGCGGGCTCTCGTGGCAGTTCTATCCAACCACGCTTCTGGCACAGGCGGATTCCTGTATCGGATCCAAGAGTTCGATCAACGTCGGCCAACTGAAGAACGTGCTGGGCACGTTTACGCCGCCGACGGCCGTCTGGATCGCGGACCCGGTCCTTTGCACGCTCGCAGAGCACGACATCCGATCAGGCGTGGGCGAAATGCTGAAAGCCCATGCCATCGACGGTCCGGAGGCGTTCGATCGGATCGCCGCCGACTACGCACGGCTGCTGGACGACGTCGGCGTGCGTCGTCGCTACGTCTATCGGTCGCTCGAAATCAAGAAACGGCTGATCGAGCAGGACGAGTTCGACCACAGCATCCGCAACATCATGAACTACGGCCACAGTTTCGGCCACGCGATTGAGTCCGCCACCGGCTTCGAGGTGCCCCACGGGATTGCCGTGACCATGGGGATGGACATGGCCAACCACGTGTCGGCCCAACTGGGCGTGGGCGCCCGGACGCATTGTGACCGGATGCATCGATCCCTGGCGACGAACTTCGCGGGGTTCGAGCGGGTCGAGATTCCCGAGGAGGCGTTTTTCGCCGCCCTTTCCCACGACAAGAAGAACACCGATCAGCAGTTCACCGTGATTCTGCCGGATCACGACGCACGCATCGGCCGCTACACGCGCTCCAACGACGCGGCGTTTCGGAGCGCGTGCCGGAGGTATCTCGCCGAGGGACGAACGCGGTGAAAGACATGACCCCCATCGCCGTCGCGTCGCGGTCGTTCTCGCGGCATCCCGCGCTCAGAGCGGAGTTGCTCGCCAGGCATGGACACGTCACGTTCAACGATCGCGGGGAGTCGCTGCACGGCACGGCGCTGATCGAGTTTCTGCGGGGCCACGTCAAGGTCATCGCGGGGCTCGAACGCCTGGACGAGAGCGTGTTCACGGCCGTGCCGGAACTGCGCCTGGTGAGCAAGTACGGCGTCGGGCTCGACACGATCGACTGCGAGGCGATGGCCCGCCATGGCGTGACGCTGGCGTGGACGCCCGGCGTCAACCGGCGTTCTGTCGCCGAGTTGACGGTGGCCTTCATGATTGCGTTGATGCACCGCCTGCCCGAGGCCACCCGGATGACGCGGCGGGGCGACTGGCGGCAGATTGTCGGCCGTCAACTGTCCGACCGCACGATCGGCATCATCGGGTGCGGCAACGTGGGCAAGGACGTCGTGACGTTGCTCCAGCCCTTTCGATGCCGCGTCATGGCCTACGACATCGTCGACTACGGGCCCTTCTACCGACAGTACGGAGTCACGCCGGCCGACCTCAACGGTCTGCTGCGCGAGAGCGACATCGTCACGCTCCATGTCCCCCTCGACGACTCAACGAGGAACATGCTGGACGCCTCCCGCCTTGGCCTGCTCAAGGCAGGGGCGGTGCTGATCAACAGCGCGCGCGGCGGGTTGGTGGACGAGTCGACGCTGAGGGCGATGCTCGAACGGGGACGGCTGGCAGGAGCCGCGTTCGACGTGCTTGGCGCCGAACCTCCCGACGATCTGAGTCTCCTGCGCCTGCCGAACGTGATGGCCACCCCACACATCGGAGGAAGCACCGAAGAGGCGATTCTCGCGATGGGACGCGCGGCCATAGAAGGGCTCTCAGGATGATCCCCGTGCAGCGCCCGTTCCTGGGCCAGGAAGAACTCGAGCTGGTGAGCGAGGTCTTCGACTCCCGCTGGCTGGGGATGGGATCCGTGACCAAGGCGTTCGAGGACCGGTTGGCCTCTTTGCTCGGCGTTCGGCACGTGGTGGCCGTCAACACCGGCACGTCGGCCCTTCATCTGGCTCTCAACGCTCTCGACCTGGAACCAGGCGACGAGGTCATCGTGCCGTCGCTGACCTTCGTAGCGACGGCGCAGGCCATTCTGCAGGCCGGCGCGACGCCCGTCTTCTGCGAGGTGTTGCCCGAGACGCTGAACATGGACCTGGCCGACGCCTTCAACCGGGTGACGCCTCGGACGAAAGCCTTCCTGCCCGTCCACTACGGCGGTCTTCCGTGCGAGATGGACGGTCTGCTCTCATTTGCGAGGGCACACGGCATCCGCGTCGTCGAGGACGCCGCCCACGCTTTCGGGTCCTCCTACAAGGGGCGATCTGTTGGAGGCCTCGGTGATCTGACCTGCTTCAGCTTCGATCCGATCAAGAACATCACGTGCGGCGAAGGCGGTGCGGTCACCACAAACGACGATGCACTCGCCAGACGTCTGGTGCCGCCGCGCATTCTCGGGATCGACAACGATACGTGGAGCCGCTACCGGAACGAGCGCAACTGGTTCTACCAGGTCGTGGAGCCGGGTTTCCGCTACCACCTCTCGAACGTCAATGCCGCGATCGGGCTGGCGCAACTGGACCGGTTCGACGCGTTCAGGGCGCGCAAACGGGCCATCGTGCGGCAGTACGACGAGGTGTTCGCCCCGTTGGGCGGCCTGACCCTGATTCGCCACGACCTGGACGAGGAGTTCCCCTTCTTCTACATCGTTCGGGTCAAGGACCGCCGGCGCGACGCGCTCATGAGCCACCTGAAGGAGCGCGGCATAGGCAGCGGCGTGCATTACATCCCCAATCACATCCAGCCGCTCTTCGCCAGCCACGCGATGCCGTTGCCGGTGACCGAGCAGGTGTTCGAGGAGATTCTCACCCTGCCCTTGTACTTCGAGATGACCGACGCCGACGTCCAGCAGGTCACTGCGGCCGTTCTGGGATTCTTCTCCGGAGCGGCGGCGTGAACACTGGCGCGCCAGCGGCGACATCCCGGATCCCGTGTGCGACGATCCGGGCACGAGACGCCCGTCAGGTTACGTGATGAGCCAACGCATTCTCGACGTCATCCACGAGCACGCGGGCGGCCGTGTCGGGCCGTTGCTGGCGGCCGCTCCCGCGCCGATCCGTCATCGCGCCAGACTGACGAAGATCCTGCTGATCCAGCCGCCGGCGTTCTGCAACAACTACCGGACGGACATGAATCCCAACACGCCGCTCGGGATCGCCTACATCGCGGGGATGCTTGAGCGCGAAGGATTCAAGGTGCAGCTTCTCGATGCGTTCATCGAGGGTTGGGACCAGGAGACCCGGGTCACCGGCGAGAAGATGCTGGTGGGCCTGCCGTTCGCAAGAATCAAGGAGATCATCGCCCGCACGAACCCTGATATCGTCGGCGTCACCAGCATGTTCACGTCGCAGCGGAAGAACGCCCACCATGTCGCGCGCGTGGCCAAGGAGGTCGATCCAGAGATCGTCGTGGTCTTCGGCGGCGCCCACCCGACCGCGGCGCCGACCTCGGTGCTCGAAGACCACGCCGTGGATGTTGCGGTGCTCGGCGAGGGAGACAACGTTATCGTGCCCTTGATCCGGGCCATCGAGGCGGGCCTGGATCTGCGGCAACTGGACGGTATCGCGTTCCGTGACGAGGCGGGCCGCCCGGTGGTCATGCCCAAGACCACCCAGATCGAGGACCTGGATTCATTGCCGTTTCCGGCCCGGCACCTACTGCCCATGGATAAGTACTTTGCCGCGAAGGTGCGCCACGGCAGTGTCGGCAGCAAGGGCGAGCGGCAGGCGTCGATGATCACGTCCCGCGGGTGCCAGTTTCTCTGCAACTTCTGCACGGCGTTCAAGGTCTTCACGCGGAAGCCCCGCATGCGTTCGGTCGAGAGCGTCCTCGGCGAGATCGAGCAACTGGTCACCACGTACGGCGTGGACGAGATCTACTTCGAGGACGACCAGATCATCGCGAAGCAGCGCCGGTCGGCGGAACTGTTCGACGCCATCGCGAGCCGGTTCCGGCTCCACTGGGATACGCCGAACGGCGTGTCCCCGTGGCTGCTGAACGACGAGATCCTCGCCAAGATGAAGGCGTCAGGCTGCTATCGCGTCAACCTCGCGATCGAGTCGGGGAATCAGTGGGTACTGGACAACATCATCAACAAGCCCGTCAAACTCGACAAGATCCCGGGATTGGTCAAGTCCATCCGCCGGCTTGGCATGGAGGTCAGCACGTTCCTCGTGGTCGGGAACATCGGTCGCCACGCGGTGGAGACCCTGGACCAAATCAGAGAGAGCTTCGCCTTCTGCCGCAAGCTCGGCGTGACGCCCCATACGTCGCTGCTGACGGCCTATCCGGGTTCTGAGGTGCTCGAGATCGCCCAGGACAAGGGCTACCTGATTCCCGGATTCGACTGGGATGACCTG